>Ga0307507_10009413_pt1 | contig 13037 bp, 20 predicted proteins | sample 7_EM_MG_FD_207223 | JGI IMG/M metagenome (GOLD analysis project Ga0307507, IMG submission 207223) | Populus trichocarpa ectomycorrhiza microbial communities from riparian zone in the Pacific Northwest, United States - 7_EM | ecosystem: Host-associated > Plants > Roots > Unclassified | place...
CGCCTCACTCGAGACTTTGGGCATTGTCATTTTTACCTCCGTAAGCGTTAGCTCACAGTAATGTTTCTGCTCGTTTTGGTGCTTTGTATTCAAGTGGGGAAGGAAATAGCTAGCGCAACGGTAGACGGTACAGTAGAGTGGAAGGATTCACTTGGAACTTTGGCACTGCGTAGGAACGGTAGAGGAGGTATTATATTATAGCTCCCCTTCCTCTCAGCAAAACCAAACTAGACTACCTCAACGGCAAGACAGGTACTATACATAATAAAATAAAACATCCTGATCCCTTCCATAACTTAGGTCACTAGACCTATCTGTTACATCCATCTCTGTACGTATCTCCGCACATGTCCGCGTTTGTTCCTCCGTGATATTATAACAAAGGAAAGATACAATACGTCAGGAGATTCCTCCCGGTAAATGACTAGAGAGCTCTGGAAAAACAGTCTGTTGGGCTCCCGAGTGGTCCGCGATATTAATGCACTCCTGCGGAGCTTCCGGAAATATCATAATCATGACCTCTAACGTTTTGTTACGTATTGTGAAAAATTACATTTTTTTTTCTTTCTTTTTTCTTTCGGGAGGTGGTGGGGGTCTGCTTCTAGCAAGCAAGTAAGTAAGAGAGAAAAAGAAAGAGGGGGCAATGTTAGGTTATGGATAGGGTAGTGGGCGGCTCGATCTAATGATTCAGGCATATAGCTCACGGCGGTACTATGCAATGGCATATAATAACCCATTCACAACGTCGAAAAGAGTTGGAAATTATTTGCTATACCGGTATTTATGCCTGCTCTGTGGGCGAGACCTTCAGTCCTGTCCTATCCTAGCTTTGCTAAGCTAAACTAGGGAGTCTCGTTCTTGCCATGTGTAGATACTAGCAAAATTTAGGATAGGGAAGACCTGATTGGATGGGATATTAGACGATTAGTTTGTACTCTTATTTTCTTGTCTTTATATGAGCAGGTAATTGTTATGGGATCGGTATAATAGAAATGGTTTTCTGGTACTGGTATTCAATGACCTCCCCCCTCGAGTACAGTGCTCAATAGAGAGAGAGACTCATGATCTCCCCCTACCCCTACCCCCCTGCCTAAACATTCTTCTAAAGTTGTGGGTTACGTTGAAAGTGTCCTATATATAGTACCGAGATACTAGTCATTGTATGGTATGCATACCACTAAAATTTAGTCTTTTTTTTTGCGGCTCGTCATACAATAACACTCGACTGATCAGAGACGGTACCTGTAAGATTAGAGCGTTTTGGGGGGGAGCTACTGTTGCACCCTCCTCCAGACCCAAGAAAAAAAGCTATAAACAAAACTCCCAACCTCATAAATTAATATATCCTGGCAGAGGAAAGAAAGAAAGAAAGGAAAATAACAGAAACCCGGCCCCAATCAGTTCACAACCAAATCTAATACTCCATAAAAGAAAGATCTCTCCCAAGTCAATCACAGCGCCCCCATCCTCGCCATCTCATTCCCATGCTCGCGAACAACCCGATCCAACAACTGCCTAATCTTCGCGCACCCGTCAATGCCAACAGCCATCATGCCCTCAAGCCTCTCCAAGCGCACTTTAGTCTCCAATTGTAGCAAAGAAATCTTGTCGTTCCTACCCACAGTCGCGAGTGTGATCCCCGGCAAGTCCATCTCCTCGGCGGAGTTCATGTCGAGCAAGGGTTCGTCCGACTCGTCTGGATTGGTATATGACGCAACGGTGCACGCGGTCACGTAGTCCGTCATGGGCATGCCGGCGTCGACGAGCGCGAGCGTGGCGGCGTTAATGCAAGTAGCTAAGATTGAGCCGTCCTGTGAGAGGATGTGCAGACTGATGTGCACCTCGGAGCGTGGGTGCAGGACGGTCAAGAGTGTGGAGGCGAAGGTGCGGGAGAGGGCAGATTGCATTTCTAGGACTCGTCTTTTTTAATTGCGTTCAATCCGTTAGCAAAGTATCCCCCCCTTGGTAAGTGAAGTAAGTTTGGTGATTTGAGAGCGGGTAAAGTACTTATCGCCCTTTCCTCTCTTCTTCCTATCCGTCCCACTGAATGCTGCGAAGCAGACATCTACTGTGATCGTTGCCCGCTCGGAATTGCGAGCGCTAGCGGCGCGGGGCTCGATTGGACCGCTGACGGAGCATATCACCTTCGTGTTGCCGTGCTCGATGTATGAGCTGCCGTCTGCGGCTGTGGTGGTGGCCATTTTGGCTGAGAAGCGGCGCATTTCGTTCCAGCGGCGGCCGTCGGTACGGAGGCCTTCTGGTGAGAGGATTTCGTAGCGAGACTGGAGGGCCACCATATTATTATTTTGTTGTGTGGTTAGAGGAAATGGTGAAGGAGGAGGAGATTGGTACCATTTTTTGATTGCTTAAGAAACGAGCGGTTGGTAGGGAGCAAACAAGGGGTTTGAAGGGTATTTCTGGAGGGGTAAACTGTGGGATAAGATACAATGACGTTCAAGGGACAGAGCCGCAAAACCCCAAAAGTTGTGCCCTCCATTCGGGAGGGTAACTGTGGTTTAAGATTTATCATGATATTGGTTGGTTGAGAGTCACCGAGTGAGGACCTGTGAGATTATCTGAGCACACTCCGAGAATGACGATATACACTGAATTAAAGTATTACAATTACAATGATAATTATTATATCTATTTCCAATAACCTTTCTCCTAAACCCCATTGTAACACTTTTTCTATTGTAATTCACCCCAACCTACGCCTCTTGATATGATCCGCAACCGGCTACAGAAAAACTACTCTGCTTGCTCATCAACAGGCAATCTTCCCCGGAGCCATTCCATCACGCTTTCCGTTCCTTTCTCCAAAACCTGCCAACGCGGAACTTTAAAAAGATTGCCGCCAACCCTCAACTCACGAATGCTGCTTACTGTTCCTAGCTTAGGCGGCAACCCGGTGATTGCATTACTGCTGAGGTCAAGTATCCTTATTCCATCGATGGAATCCACCGGAATCTCGGTAATCTGATTATCTCTCGCATAAAAGGCAATCAGGTACGGGAAAGTTGGCCTGATCCCTTCGATAGAACTGAGGCGGTTGGCCGAAACATCTAATGTATCGAGCTTTGGTGCATCCAAGTTCTCTATCAATGGCTGCAGAGAAGTGATGTTATTGGATTGGATGCTGAGGGTGGTGAGCGATGTCAGAGACATTTTATTCGGGAAATATGAACTCCCAGAAAGTTTGTTATGGCCGATGTTGAGACTAGTCAACCCAAGCGCGAATATCTCTAGGTTCAATGGGAATGAGGTGAGCCTGTTATGGAGTAGAGAAACACTGCTAGGAGTTCCCCTGACAGTATCCATTAACTCCTTGGGAATATCCTCATAGTTCTTAGAAGCCAGGTCTAGCGCGCCACCTCTCCCAACTTCTAAGATTTTCGAGTTCTTAGAAATGGCCTGGGGTCTGTTGTCAACTGAATCGTCGATGCTGGCTGGATCATCATCTTCTGCTTCCGCGATGACAATCTCGGGTGGAGCCAAGCGTCCTTTGAGAGTTCGCTTCAAATCGGCGATGCTCATCCCCAAAAGCTGTCTCTCTCTCAGCGGATTTCCATCAAATTTTAGCACCTCCAGCCCCTCCATGATTCCAACTCTTGCATCCAACGTCTTGATGTCGTTTGCAGAAACATCAACGGTCCTAACTCGGTGCAGACCAACTAAGCCATCGGGTAGCGAATCAAGGCGGTTGGAATCAACAAGAAATACCAACAACTCCTCCCATCCTGCAATAGAAGGGAAAGATAAGAGGCCATTATTGGTAGCAAGGAGCTGTTGAAGAGAAGAGAGAACAATATCATTCTCGCTGAAGATGGAGATATGGTTGTTTCGGATATCTAGAGAGTGCAAGGAGTCGAACCGAGTGACCTCGCGGGGAAATAAAGTTCCCTTTAGCTTATTGTTTGAGGCGGTCAACTCGTGCAACTGACAACCGAGAAGGGACTCAAACGGAATGGTCTGAATGATATTGTGGGAAACATTGAAGATATGAAGTTTCGATAGTTGCCCGAGCGAAGAAGGCAAAGACTCGAGCTTGTTCTCCTGCAACTCTAGGATCTCAAGGTTTGTAAGCTTGGAGATTGATGGATCAAGCTCTCCTTCAAGACCGTTTTTGGCGAGCTTAAGATCTACCAAACTAGAGATTTGGCAAATAATACCAAGGGCGCCATTGTCTAGCTTGTTATTGGTCTGATCACCATGTTTAAAGTCAGTAAAGCCTTAAAAAGTAGCTGCGCTCATCACTTGAGCTAAGGTATGCTACGCACCAAATTGAGAACTGTCAGTTCAGTCAACTCTCCAAAGTTATGTGGCAACACCGTTAGCAGATTGTTGTGCATCTAATTTACCCCGCATATTAGCCTTCACATTCCTTGTACCACGGAAACTTCTACCAAGACTAAAAAAGCAAGGAAGCGCCGGTAGGCGGACGTTTTCCACATACATCAATACTGGCCAATCCTCCAAAATGCTTTACCAAATCTTCACTTATTGCCCCAATCTCGTTGTCTGCACCCACAAATCGGACTAAGTCCACGCTTTCATACCACTTTGGGCCATCGTTGGCTTCATTGGACGCCAAATCCTCCTCCGTAGTCTCATACATTTTATAAACATCATCCGGGATCTCGCTGAGTTGGAGATTCGAGATGTTGAGACGGCCTTCTACTCTGGCAGTCTTGATCCGTTGTTTCAGGACCTTGGTGGACCCACCCTCACCAAAAATGGCTTGATTGAAGGGGTCTTCGCTCGAAAAATTGAACCCGTTCAAGTCATTATTGGCAGCTTCAGCAGCCACAGCACCGGCCAGAGAGGCCGGAGGCTTGGTTGCGTTTGACATCGCACGATGAGCAGCCCGAGCTTTGGCAATAGTATCCCGGAGAGACTGTGATGCGGCTCTAGGGGCTTTTTTCGGAGAAGGGGATTCTGGGCTAGGCGCATTTGGTGCAGCTGGCTTTTGGCTCTTCTGTAACCGTGGGGCTGGAGCTCCGTTGCTCCCAGCTGAAGCCTGGCGGAGTTGGGTCAACGACGGACGGTGAGGGATTTTGGCTACTGTAGAACCTTGATGAGACGGTAGATGCCCCGATGCCACACGCCGGAGTGGCGTAGGGCTCGGCGAAGCAGCAGCTGTTGGGCTATCTAATTGGGTTGCTGATGGCTTTTTAGACAACTGCGGATTAGAGGGACGTTTTGATATGGTAAGTTGGGAAGCCGAGGGCTTCTTAGCTAGCCGCGGTGCTGCGTTTCCGTTGATATCCGAGGTTCTTCTTCCAGGCGGCGTCGAAACAGTAGAGTTTTGCAGCTGGGATGAAGAAGCTTTTCTTGACAGTGACGAGGCTGACGGCTTCCTATTAAGAGAGGGTACCGAAGCCCTTTTTGCAAGAGATGCTGTTGTAGGTGAGGCATGGTCAGGTGTTCCGAAATTGGGTCTCCTTGGGGTCCTGATGACCGGAGAATCTGGTGGGTCTGTTGGACTAGCTATGGTGCAAAAAAAAATACAACATTAGATAAGGTTAGGTTTGCTTGATAAATTGGCACAACGCACCTGCAGTACTACTAACTGTCTGGCCTCGCCTGGGAATAGTAGGGGGTCCCCTAGGATATCTTGCTGATTGCAAGATTTCTTTAGAAACAGAGGGTCTCAGGGAACCAACAGTGATTGGAGGTGGAATAGTCGGTGAAACTTTCCGCGGCCTTGGTAGCCTAGAAGACAATGTGCGTCGGGGAAAACCGGCAGGAGCAGGAGCAGTAGTGGCATGAATAGAAGCAGCAGTAGCAGGCCGAGAAGATTCCTCTTCTCTAACCTCGCTCACTACCTCACCTACCTCATTCACTTCTCCATTAGTAGGAGCTTCCGTGACGGGACTGTCGACTTCACGACCTTCACTCATTGTAGAAGCATGCAAACAATCCGGCTGATAAGATCAGGGGTAAAGGAAGAAGGAAAAGAAAGAAGAGGGAGAAGAAGTGAGAAAAGGAACCGATGGGTGGCATGTTAGCGAAAGGAGTGGAAAGGGAGAGAGACTTTCATAATCTGGCACTAATAGTAGTTAGCTGCTCTGGTTGGCTCCCGTGTGTCTGGGCGTAGCTAATTAATTCAAGGTGGATGCGTCGAACAGGTTCAAAATTGACATCCCTGGGCCGAGAGTGACTGAGCGTGACTACAAAAAAGTTTCTATATCATACTTGTGGTATTATATCATACCGGTAAGTAAACAATTTAGAGAATAGAGAGTAGCTCTGATGTTAGTTCCACTACAATTGCTCTTGTCACAGCATTGTTATGGGAGACCACGATGCTGGAATCAAGAGTGACAAAGTTGGACAACCCGCCGTCTGCTCTCGAGCGGGACGAGGGAATCCAAGGGTGTCCCCTGAGTTCGTTCAGGGTGAGGAAAACCAGAGATCGGTCTGTGCGAAGTAAACTGCAAGGAACGAGACGAGATGGATCAGGTTGCCATGGCAGCCTCACGGTGGGACAAGCTGCATAGCATGGCTGCAACCGATGACCGTTGGCAGTGGTTTTGTTTTTCATTGTGCTTATGTAAAACAATTCCATTGTTACCATACCCCCCCAACCTCATTTCTTGTTTACAATGTATCATACGTGACGTCTAGATTGTCACTCCCCCCCGGTCGTTCAGCGATCCACTGTGCCTCTCGCTCCCCTTCCCCCACAGAGGAGGCCCCCTCTTCCTCCTCCTCCTCGCTCCTCTCACACTTCTAGCCCATCGTTCTTCGGACCATACACACACACACACTTTTTCTATTGTAGCCCTGCTCGTGCTGTATTTTTATCCATAGACGTTGCCCGCTTATCGACTCATCCCATTGGCACGCCAATGGCCGCCCAGGAAGACCACCAACGACATCTTTCGCGGTCTATCGTGCGCACACCTACACCGCCGCTCTCACCAGTTGCGATTCAAGTGACTCCTTCCTCGAACTCGAACTCACAGTTCCACTCACAGCCCTTGACACCCAATGCTCATCTTGCCCCAGCGAAATATTTCTACAACCGTGCAGTGACCCCATCCTTCGCCTCCACATCCTTCGGCCCCTCGTCTACAACTTCTACCACCGCTGTCCCAACTCCTATTGAACTCCCGGCGCTACCAGCGCCTCCACTTGAGACGGAAACATGGGGTGACCTTAGCCCGTCCGCTATTGAATCCTTTGATTTGGACACCTTGCGATCGAAGTTGACCCTAGCCAACCAGCTGATCAAAACCCTCTCGTCATCGCTATCCTCACTACGCACTACGGCAACGCATTACACCCTCCAGCACAAACTCCTCATGCTGGAGAATTCAGAAGCAGCCGCCCGTCACCAAGTGGAATCGGATATCACTCGCCGTGAAGTAGAGGTACTTCGTCTCGACCAGGGCTCCTGGAACACAAACCAACAGGCCGCGCTCGCGGAGGAGAACGAATTGTACAAGCGGCGGTTAAGACGTGCTAAGCGCAGTCTCAGAGAGTACCGCGAGGATCTTGGTGAGCTGAGGGACGAGAACGAGAAATTGAAAAAGCGGATTCGAGACAATCGACAGCACCAGCACCAATTAGAGGTCTCTCGGTCTCCGGGCTGCCCTACTTCCTCCTCTGCTACCGCAGACCACCAGCAGCTTACAACCAGACGGGATGACGGCCACAGATGTCCGTCACGGGTACCGGGACTACGCAATGCTCCGGAATCCGACACTAACAATGAGGATGACGGACTAGCAGCCTTGGGCCTCCTAGCATCACAAGTCCTCTCCCAAGAAATGGTCGAGGAAGACCACTCCGACCACCGCCACCACCACCATCATCACAACCGCAATGACAATCCTAATCAGCAAAGCTCTCACCCCCGTCTGAGGAAGCCCCGCAAACAGCATCACCTCCCATCAATAACAACCACCCTCCCCTCCTCCGCAAACTCCTCACAAAACACCCGACCAAGCCTCCTATCCCCCTTAGCCTTCACTTCATCATCATCAGCCCACCAAAAACGCCGCCGCTCCCGCTCCCGTGACTCGACCATATCCGCAAGCGAAGGCGAAGACAAGCCAGAGCCCAGCAAACGCAGAGCGAGGGTTCCGCTGCCGCCACCCCGACCAGTGATAGATAGGCTTGGCAATAGCCCAGAGAAGAAGAAGCAGAAGAGGGGCATAGCGCATACTCCCCCACCGAGGAAGTTACCGCCTGGAGCAACGCCGGTGAGTCCACCGCATAGGGATAAGGATAGGGATAGGGCGCCGGCTCTGCCGTGAGAGAAGGAACATTCTTTTTATGTTTTGATTTTTTTCTTTTTCTCCTTGTTTCCCCTGCTTCTGCAACCCGAGTTTGATACCGCTTTTTTTTTTTCCCTTACCCTTTTATTTTTGTATGCTAGGAGTTTTTTATGATTTATGATTGAACAGGGGTTTAGGGAGGGATAGGGTAAGGAGAGCGTTTGTCAGATGAATACAAGTATCATACAAAGGTTGAGAATGCATCATGCCTCCGTACGCACTTTGGAATACTCCATCATCGTGTATCACTCGTAGCCTACATCGACCGAAGAGGGGAAGATTGGAAGGAAAGAAAAAGGCTCTACACGAAATATCATACTTGCTAAGGGATATGAATATACACAAGAGGGCCGTAAAATATCAACTAAGCCCACCGATGCTCACGACGTTGATCTTTATAACTTTTTCCCACGCGTGAAAGAAATAGAACCCAGAGACACCATTATAAGAAGAACCTCCTTTATTTTTCACTCCAGAGACCAACCTCATACCTCCGCCCACGCATTGCTTAATAGGTCTTTGCAAGATTGCGGAGGTACCAGTCCACAAGCCTTCTTCCGACCTTAGCTTCCGAGATATGAATTAGGTCCTACGGTGCTCTAGTTAGCATGACTCTTTTGGGGCACTGTAGAAAGGCTTACTCCTTGCAGGGCAAAATCCAAATCAGAGGTATTGATGGTCTCTCCCTCCAACAAGCCACCCTCAATCCACCTAGTCTGCCTACTCCTCTGTTTGTAAACCAGCAGCTGAGTCCTCAGAACTTCAGGATCAACTTCGATAAATGCCGCGAGCTTCTTCAGATCCATGGTAGTGTATAGCTTAAGGTAGCTCTTCAGTGTAGGCGCCAGCATAGAGTTCCTCACATCTGCCATAAAAATCTGAAGGTGATGCTTCGAGGGGTCGACATTGTTCTCTGGATTATCGAAATCTGGGGGGATGGGAGAGATGAATTTAGGGCAAGCAGACATGAACAGGTGTTCGTAGATCTGTAGGGCATCGGGGCCTCCGCGTTGCATCTTGGTAAATTGCTCACCGTATTTCTCACGCAAAGAAGCATGGATGGTGTCATCGAGGCGAGTAGGGCAGAGAGCTACACAAATAGCAATGAGAGCATACATCTGGTCGTTCTTCTTAGTAACCTGTAAGTACAGTATTAGTAAATGCACGAATAGAAATGATCGATGAGTAACATACGGAGTCGAACTGAGCATTCTTCTGAAAGTTCTTAGTTCGTGAGACGTAGACAAGGATATGTGAAAAGGCCTTGATGGCATCTGCATATCTTCTCATCATCATGTAGCTGAACCCGACATAGTAGTAGCTGTGCAAGCGTTAGTGTCGACAGTATCCGAGGGGGCAGTGGTCATGGGAGCAAGAGCTTACGTTGTGAAATGAGCTGCCATTACTCGAGCGAAGACAGCCTTCTTGTTCAACTCTATGTCATCCAAGGTTTTGAGCGCTAGCGTGAAGTCACCAAGCAGACAATGAACCCGGAGTAGTCCAATGATACTGAAGTAGCCCAACATTCGGTACAACGGACGAGACCCATATTCACCAGCAACCTCACTATAGCACTTGGGTTAGAACCAAGCTTGGCTTGACCCCCGATACCGGAAGGGGACACTTACTTTGGGTCTTGTCCTTTCTTAATAGCCGCGAGCTGCTCATTCATCTGAGAACGTTGGATTAAAGAGTAGAGAACGTTAAGTACACTGTAGCACCCCCAGGTTTGCGGGTTATCACACAACAACTTTCTCTCCTCCTCATTACCACCGCCGTCTTTTCGAGCCACGGCATTGCGATGACTGCAGAAGCTGTTAAACTGATATATAAACTCATCGATAACATCCCATGCCCAGTAATACTAACAGCAAACCGTAATTAGCTCACTCATCCTTAATCATATCCCCCTCAAGGGAAGCACGGTAACGAAAACAAAAAGACTCAATCCGCAGGATGCTACCGTTGTTGCGTCCACTTGTCCCATAGGAGTATCAACGTAATGTGAAAATGAACCTACAGTAGGTAGCTCTAGATCCACTGGCCCGTCCGAATTGAGGATGAAGTGAAAAAGCGTGCAGTAATTGTCGTAGCTGTCAAATCGATTTTGTAGCGGGGCTTGGAAGTCCAGGGGAGTAGCTGCTGCAGCTAATCGCTGCTGGATATTTTCACCAGATATTTGGAGACTCCCACCCGCCGATTCCATGTCATCGAAGTCGCCGTCATCTCGAAGCGCTTCGACTAAAGTTGAAGCAAGAACCTCGTCGTCGGTGTCCGAATCCTCACGGGGATGGCGATTTGTGCCGTTGAAATTTTGGCTCGGTAACATTTTTGGCTGGTTTGTTGTGGTGGGGATGGAGGGGTGAGGTTGCGATAAGATAGTTAACTTTTTTCAATCCGTTGCCAATCAACGCCGCAGCTTTCAGAATCTCCAAACCAAAATTGAGCCCTCTGTGGTGGTTGCTGTGGGGATCGGATTAGACTAGGGTTTGCCCTCCTTTGGCTCACAGTAAATCACTCATACCATGATTCTTTTTAAGAGGTCGGTTCCCATAAGCTTAATTCGGTTCCTAGGAATGCTACATAATTAGACGCCCCCTCATTAAGTCGTAAGAAATATATAATGGTACGTACTTTACTGAATATTGGGGAGGAAATATCCCTTACACATACTTCGATCATTGAATGTCTAAACTCTTTCGCATAATAACCCTATGGCAATATTATCTCATACTATCGTATGACATTGGCCTAGGGAACCCGTCGAAAACCGAGCCGAAACACCGGTGAGCTACAGTACTCTTTCGATGGCCCACATACACCACTTGAACCACACTCGAGACGAACCTTCCGTCAAATATGTCTGAAATACCGTCGAAATGGAAATGCGCCGTAATCCAACTCCACTCCAAGCCGATGCAGGTGGAGGACAACTTCAATCGTGCCCAGAACTTCATCCGGAAGGCTGCCGAGGCAGGCGCTCGACTGGCTATCCTACCCGAGTATTTTCTCACCTCGTGGGTCCCGAATGACTCTGGATTTGCGGATGCCCATGTCGATAGAGAGTACCTTTCCAAGTTCTGCGTATGTAGTGCTTGCAACTTTCTGTTCGGCTGTTCTGGGGCTAAAGCGTCTCGAGGGAGGAGGGAGTAGGAGCTAGCGAAGGAATGTAGTATCAACATTGTCCCGGGGACATTTGTTGAGAAGCATGTTGACGACGGAAAGGATATGTTGTATAACGTTGCCTACTTCATATCGAATGAGGGGAAGATATTGGGCTCGTATACAAAGAAGAATCTTTGGTTTTTAATTCCCTTTACCCCAGCGGCCATGAGCTCGACTGAGATGTGAATAGGCATACTGAGAAGGCGCACTTAGAGGCCGCTGGAAGCAACCCGCATACAGTTATAGATACCCCACTTGGAAAAGTTGGTCTTCTGATATGCTGGGACTTGGCGTGTATACCATCACTTCTTCCTCCCCTCGGCGAGACAATTGCGTGCAGAGAAATTGACTTAAGGCATAGTCCCTGAAGCATTTCGCGCACTTATAATCCAGGGCGCAAAAATCATTATAATCCCCTCGTTCTGTAAGATATTTTCTGCTGCCATGTAATACCTCTGATGGTGGTAACTAAATATGGGAAGGGACATTACTGGACCTGACAGAACCCGCGTTTCAGCGGAACCCTAGGTCCGAGGCTATATATCTGGGATCGATTGTAGTATCACGCGCTTTTGAGAACACCTCATGTATCGCTTTCGCAAACGCTGGTGGGCCAGAGGGGTCTGGTTTTGCTGGACTATCACAGATAGCAATGCCTATCATGGGGGATATTGCAAAGGCTGAGGGCGCTCACGAACAGATGGTTATTGGAGAGGTGGACATGGAAATTCTTCAGGATGCGGAGGAGAGTTATAAGGTGCGAGAGGACATCTCTAGACCGGATTTCCATTATCCTGTGTACGCAAAGATTTGAGCTAGTGTGGACAATTGGAAAGAGAGCGTGTATGGCAATTGAGGGGCGATAAGCTATCCGTTTGTGAACAAAATGAAAATGAAACTTGATTGGTACGGGTAGAGGGGAAGCACTAATATACATGATTTTCATACCTGATCCTCGGGAGTCTCAATTGCTCGTCAGTGTAGTCAGATCGTAGATGAAAGAGACAAGCAAAAATTGGCCCAATTCTCTAACCGAAAGAAGCTAAGTTACCTTAAAGGGGTAATCTATCGTGTCTCCCTTCTTGATCCAGCGCTTCACTTTCTTCTTTGATATGACATGCTCAACAAACTTCTCGTCACAATACTTTTTCTTGAAGCTCTTGATGAAGCGTGGGTCCCAGAGCTCACTGACAATTCCGAGATCCTTGCAGGTGCGCATCAAGGCATTCGATTTGCAGCCTTCAGTTGCAGTGGGGATACCGTTTGGGTCGAAGTAGTCTTGCTCTCCACGAGCAACAGAAACGAGGCTAAGGTAGTTTAGTACTGAGGCACAAACCAGGATCTGATACCACGCACCGGCCATTGCAAACAAGAGCATATTCTCTAGTAACTGTCTTCTCAGTCACAATGGTCTCACCCCTGGGTGCTAGACCCCAACCACCGGGGCCAAAGGCCTTGTTGAGGATTCTGCGGTACTTGATCTCAGGAAGATAGATAATTCCATCTAGTGCATGATTGGTTAGTATTTCATGCTAAATTTCTCTCCTGGGGGGGGGGGGGGGGGGGGAGTCCACGGTTTGTTTT
>Ga0307507_10009414_pt1 | contig 13036 bp, 4 predicted proteins | sample 7_EM_MG_FD_207223 | JGI IMG/M metagenome (GOLD analysis project Ga0307507, IMG submission 207223) | Populus trichocarpa ectomycorrhiza microbial communities from riparian zone in the Pacific Northwest, United States - 7_EM | ecosystem: Host-associated > Plants > Roots > Unclassified | place...
TCTTATGTACTAGGATAGGTACACTGCCGCCATAATTATAGAATACCGTTGTAGTAGCTGTATATTATAAGTATTTACCTAATATATATAGATAATGCTTACTTCTCTATACTTTGCTTAAGCTTTTTATTAACCTCTACTGCTTAGTGTGGATGACTGCTATGCTTTTAGAGGTTATTAATTAATTTAAGCTTAACTCTATTATATGCGGGGCATATATGGAGGACATCCTTGTAAGCGTGCTCGTAGTGTTTAATGCCGCTATATTTAAATGCTTAATAAAATACTTTTCTACTTTCCTAATTATTGTTTTCTCTAAGGAGTTATAGTCGTGTAACTTTAGGGTTACCGGTTTTATAAAATGAAAATTAAATCTACTGGAGGTATAAGTACAGCATATACTTAGCATGTGTATTGCATACCTTTAACATATACTGCTTAATAACCTTATATACTGTTTCTTTATCTGCATCTATAGATAGCAGAGGTGTTGCTTTATAGATAAAGTGTGCAATTCCTTCTTTTCTAGTTACTGGATATTCTGGTATTACAATATAGTCTATTGCCTCTTGGACAATAACTTGGTGCTTGCCATTAGAGTTAATAAGTGCTCCATAGTCTTAGAGTGTGCTCTGGATATTCTTAGCATATATATGGCCTATATATAGTGTCATATATAGTCTTACCTTAGAGAGACCTATATGAAATAGAAACCGCTGTTATATACTATCTTAACCCTTACCCTCCTTACCCTCCCCACCCTTCTTATCTTTAATACTCTCTCTACTAATTGTATCATCTTAAGAACTATTGTCTTTATATTCAATGTTAGGTACGCTCTGGTATACCTGCGTATCCTTAGCATATGCCTAGCATATAATTGTGCATACTGACTTGTAGACCGTTTAGCCACCCTACTATACTCTTATTCACTTTAGTATAGTTTTTACTTGTTATTAGTATAGTAAGGTATATATAAATGCGGTTGTATATGTGTAGGTATAGATGTATGTATATATCTATATCTATGTCTCTAGGTATATATGGAGCATATGCTCTTGACATTTTGGTTTGTGTGTTTACTTAAGTCAAATGTGGCTACTAATGCGCGTTCTGTATGGGTAAAAGTGTAGTACCGCTGACCTTTTTCCGGGGGCTCCATTGGTAACCACGCTCAGCTTTCGCCGACCCCTATTGGTGACCACGTTTAACGTGTCCGAGACCACGATCAGCTGCGACCCGGCCATTTTGAAGGAGTTGGTTCGTGAATAGCTTCTAGAAGGCCGTCTGCAATTGACTTCCTTGCCTCCTTCCGTATATATACCCTATTTTCACGAAGGTAATCCCTGATCTCCTTCAATTGATCCTTGCCAAGGTCATTAAGTATATCCCTTGTAAACGACTCGAAGTCGTCAACAAAGCTCTCCTATAAGTCGAATCCCTTCTATCCCTTCTCCTTGTATATTAATAAACGCCAATTGACAAATGCTTTGACTTCCTTAATGTTGGTTACAGTCGCGTCAATTCCAGTCTCCCATTTTTCGGTATCCATTGCGGAGGTAGCCATCTTTTGGTTCCACAGTTGATTTAATTCAATAGTCGGACTAAAAGCGTGGAAATGACCACAAACTAATCGTTCTAAAGGCGTGATGGACGTAGGTTAGAAGCGCGAGTAACCTCACAAACTGGCCTTTAGGCTTAGCAAGCAATACCTTAATTCTTAGCCTTCGACGAGAGGTCTAGAGAATTAGACAGTGCCTCTCTTCGTTATACCTTGCTGATCTGTGCGGCACTGATCAGTGTAGGAATCACGGTAGGGGGGTTTTTGGTTTTAATCAATTTCTTCTTTTCTTTCCGTGGAATTTGATGGATCTCCTGAGCTCGCTTAGCTCACGTGGTCAACCCAATTGGTTACAAGCAACTGTGTCTACTATATTACAGAACCTTATTCAGACAATATAGTTTAGTATAATTTTTAGGTTCTTGGTAGACGTTAGTAGAAATCTTATATTAGTGGAATTAGGTGGACTTTTTAGGTATAGGGTAGATATTAGTAGAAATTTTAGACTAGTAGATCCTAGTGGATTTTTTAGATTTTAGTTTAGGGTCTAAGCAGCAAGTTATAAGGCACTTCTACTTATAATAGGAGGCAGTAAATAGAAGCTTAAGGTTGTCCTAATTAATGGTTACCTTATATAGCTTTATCTAGGGTTATCTAAGGATTACTAGGTAACCTAGGGTAGTTATAAAGAGCTTAATTAATTTTTTATGGTTTAGGTATTAGAGTCTTAGGGCCGCTATATAAGTAATACGGCCTAAAATAGTGCGTTTGCTATTAAATTCCAATACGTTAATATGCCGGTTAAGGGGTATTAGGGCAAACCTATTATTTTACACAAAGATCTTATTAATAAATCCTATGCCGCTAGCTTCTATGTTAATTAGGACTTAAGTATTAGCCTATTAACCTTTCTACTAAAGACGGCAGTTAACGGTTATACTATAATCCTAAAAGTTGGGGTTTACTACATCTAATGCATTTAATAAGATTCTATAATATAGCTGTCCTAAAGAGCGACTTAACTCTAAAATATACCTTTTAGTAGCAAGTAAAAAGGGGTTCCTCTAAAATATTAGTTATAACTTTATCCTTATAAGTAGTGCTTACTAGATATAGGTCTAGAACTAAGTAAAGATTAGGGACGGTAACTAAAGGATTAATATAGTAAACGGCTGCTAGCGTTAACTATTTATAGATCTTTTTAGAAGGGGGCGGAGTAGTAATTAAAGAGGTAGGAGCTACTTCTACATTTAAAGTAGAGGCCTAGCTTAGTGCGTTATTTCTATTTAGAAGACCCTAGTAGGGCGTATCCTAAGGTCCTATTGTTAATATCTATAGCATTAGGGTGCTTAGGCTGGGATAATAACTTAGTAGACGTTTATAGGGTTGTTATATTATATTAAGGAGCGGACTTTAGTATTAGGCGTAGTATATTATTATACCATTTATTAATAACGTTTATATAAGTGCTAAGGGCTCCTAGTAGGTCTACACTAATTAGGGAGGTTTTTAGTTTAGGGTTTAGAGATTTAATAAGGCTGTTAATTAGTGCGGAGTCATTCTAGCCTATTTTCTTTATATAATAATTAAATTCGGAGAAGTATACTAGGAACCTTTTCTTTTCTTAAGTTATATAGTTTATTTTCCTTTAAATAGTAGCTTAATGGTTTAGGTTACCGTATATAGCTTTAAGAAGTATAACTAAGCTTTATACTAAGTTCGGTTAAAGAGGTTTAATAAGGTTAGCTATATCTCCTCCTAGTTAACTTAGGGCGTAATAGAGTTAGTTAGCTTTAGTTAGGTAATGGTTAGCATTATTAGTTGGCTTATTTTTAAGCTGGCTTAAAAATAACTAAAGCTCTTATTATTTACTAGTAAATACTAAAGGGTCTAGTAGTTTTTTAGATTGTTATAATATAGTAGTTGGTTCTACCAGTAGGGCAACTATTGCTAGTTTAGGGCTTGTGTTCTGCGTATTAGCTTTTAATAATAGCAATTAGTCTTAAGGGCTTAGCGTAGGCGTCTTAAGAGTGCGGATTTCTTTTTAGAGGGCCTTAATTATTTTCTAGTGCTATACTTCTTATTTAGCTTACTATTAAGCTCTAGCGGCTTAGTTTATATAAGGGCGTCTATAAAGGACTTTTATATATTTACTAATTATTCCCAAAGTACAGATATAATATTAGCGGCCATTATAGGGGCTTTAAGATTGTTCTGTATTTTAAATAGGGCGGGTTAGAGTATAGGCTTTTTAAGGTTTTAACGCAACATAGTGTTACGGAGTAAGTATAAGTGGTAATAATATATAGCGAAGTAGATATTATTAAGCTATATATATAAACTGTGTAATAAGGTTATAATATTATATAAGGAGAAAAGGTAGGGAAACGGGAAGAAAGGGTATATATTATTAGTTTAGTTACTTAGTTAATATATATATAGAGCAGAATAGGATTTAAAAAGCAGTCCTGGTAGAACTTAGTAGAATTTGGTAAACTTTAGTAGAATATGGCAGAATGCGGCGGATTGCCGTTAGATTGCTGTAGATTGCCGGCAAATTGCCATTAGGTTGCCGTCTCGCGGTCAGTCTCTTCTTACTACATTTGTGAAAATAGGTGGATGTGTGTAAGGTATTATAGAGGTGTCCCGTGACACGCAGTAATATTAATAGTATATTACCTATAAATAGACGGTTAAATAGAAAGACTAAATTAAACATTAAAATAGTACCTAAGGTATTATATGAATTATATATAAAATAAGTAGATATCGTTATTACTAGCTATATAGTTTATATATAATATAACACCCTAGAAAGGAATGGGTATGTTACTATTTAAGGCAAATTATAGGTATAAGCTAAGAACGTTATTATTGCTATAATAAGTAAGGAAGATAAATAGTATAGCTAAAGAAAGAATAGAGAATCTAATAAATCTTTATAAGCACCTTAAGGAAATAGCTAAATTAGTACAAATAAGAATAAAAAGACACTATAATGCTAAGAGATCTAAGGGACCAGATCTTAAGGAGGGGGATAAAGTATAGCTACTATATAAAAAATTTAAAAGCTAATAATTAAGTAAGAAGTTAGACCACGTTATACTAGGATTATTTATAATTATAGTAGAGATCTTAAAGGTTACGTATTAACTAGACTTACTAGAAAAGATAAAGATCTACCCTATATAATATATTGCGATACTAGAGCTAGTATATAGGAATATTAGGCCACTGGTTTATAAAGTAGATATATATAGAGGTTAAGAGGAGGATAAATAGGAAGTTTTAAAGATTATTAGTTATAAGAACATTAATAATAAAATATAGTATAAGGTTAAGTAGATAGGCTATAATAAGAATATCTAAGAGCTACTAGATAACCTAAAGAATGCTATAAAAAAGGTGTAGGAGTATTAGAAGAGATTAGGTTAGAAAGTATTAATAAAGAAGAATTGCTAAAAAAAAATGAATTACCTAAAGGGGACCTAAGAGGAGTAACCGCTATATTACTTAGAGTTGTTTCCATCCTTATTAGATATAAATCCTTTCTTTTATACTCTTCTATTTTATAAAGACCCTACTTAATAAGATAAAGTTTCTTTAAACAAAATTTTTTATAATCCTTTTTAAGATGGACTAACTAAGTAGAGGCATTTATCTAATCTTTTAGGGCTTTTTGTTTATAAATAGAGGTAGTAAAATAAATAGAGGCAGCTTCTAATTCCACTATATAGATATAGCGTAATTTCTTAAGGATAGCTAATAGCTTACTATTAAGCTTCTTAGTAGCGGATTAAATCTAAAATCCTAAGATAAGTTAGATAAGGCACTAGACGCCTATAAAGAATAATAAAACGTATACACTTAGCGTTAGAGATAAATTAAATATTATATAACAATTGCATATTTAATTTTATATATTTAGCGTAATAGAAAGGTTAGTAACTAGATAGAGCCGCGATTATAATATATATTAACTTCTCCTCCATATAACAAGAATAGGATAGTATAATTTTACCTAATAAAAGAATTATTATAATCACGCGCGTATAATAATTAGACGCGGAGGATCTAATAGAAGGTATTAGAAATAATAAAGGTTACTAAATTAAAGATGCGAATGCCATACCTCTAATTAATGACTTAGAGATATAAGATATCTTTAAGGACGAAGATAAAGAGGAGGGAGATAGTGTTACGGACCTTATATCGGCAGTAGTACGACTACTTAGAAAAGATATAAATAAGCTAGTAGTATTGGCGCGGGAGGCATTAGAACTAGTTAAACTATAGAATAAGGAGCAACCGAGTTATATCATAGATTACGTTACCAGTTCTATATATAGGATCTATAGGATTTGTAAGGAACGTTACATACTAAATATACCTCACGTACTTTACGTACTTAGTATTTCTTAGGCGTAGTATTATATATTTAAAGGACTATAGTCCCTACCTAGATAGTTCTTCTCTTTATAATAAATCTTGGAATATAATTAGAGTTAATCTATTAGGTAACCACTCTACTAGTTATATTTACGTTATTAACTTCTTATTTACCTACATATCTAGCCTATTAATAAGTCCACCGTAGTATTTCCTATAAGGCTTCATTACAATTTAGGTTTATTTGCTATTTTAATAATAATTATTTTAATGTAACGTAGTATTAGGACGTAAAGAGGCTTTAGGGAAGAATAATATAAATTCTATCTAAATCTAAGGATATATAGCTCTTGTAGAGAATAAGATGTTATATAAAAAAGAGAAAGAAATAACAAAAGAATCTTATAATTAAATAGTTAGGGGTCTTAGTGGTTAATATATGCGTATATGCGCACGCGGTCTTTAACGGACTTTAGTAGAATTTGATTGATCTATTAGAACTTGGCAGGAGTTAATAAAGCTAGCAGAATTCGGCAGAATTTAATCAAAGCGTCGGAATTTATCTGTTTAGTGTAAGGTGAGGATGTGGATAGGGAGCTCAATGATGGAACAATAGGGTATATTGTATATATAGACGAATCCTTAAGGGAAAAGGAGGAGTCTGTATGCAAGGTAGGAAGGGTTTTCCCTAGGCACGTGCCCTGCACGTGCCTCATAGGCAAGTCATCCCTAAGTCACCCCAGGGTCGCCTGTACCTTGCGGCTATATAACTATCTACTCAGGTTTTACCTAACAATGCCCCCCCCTTTAAAAGGATTGTCCCCAATCCTTTATATACTTAAGCCTTAATAAAACCCTATAAAAACCCTTAATAAGGAAAAAATTTGGAGGGGAAAGAGCGTTTTAATTTTATGTATAGAGGGACAGGTGGTATACATACACGGCGTAAAGATATTAAGGAACTTTAACTGGTAGTTAAAGTTGTCTAATTAGTTAGATTTGCCTTGCCAAGACTCCCCCGCATTTAACTAAGCCAGTAGTAATTTTATATGCCTGGTATAGAAAATCCTAATTGGTCCATTTAACGGGTAGAGCCTATAGAGCTTAATACCATTGCCTAAATTCAGTAGACCAGAAATATTCCAAAGCTCGCTTATGTAGGCAGGTCGCTAGTACCTCGCGGGTAGGTTATAGGTTATTCGCATATAGCCAGATTTATGGACAGTAAGGCTATATACCTATTAAATCCGCCGCTGACCCTGCTTTAGCCTTACGCTATACCGGTGTAGCGCCATATATACTTTATGGGTAGGTTATAAGTTACTTACATGCAGCTAGATTTATGGACGGTAAGGCTATATGCCCATTAAATCCGCCACTAACCTATGCTTTAGCCTTACGCGTTATCTGCATAGTATATATATAGAATAGTATATAAGTTGTCGGTATAGGTTACTGCCAGCGGGTCACTAGTAGGTCTTAGACCCCAGTTAAGTAGACCTATTCTCTAATATAATAATCTACTAAGCTGGCATAGAGTGACGGACTAGGTCTATAAAGGGTGCTTTTAAATTAAGCTTTGTTATTAGTGTATATTATAGCTTTACCTATAAGTCGCCGGTATAGCTAGGTTGCATTAGAGTATAGTTTATATAGGATATTAATAAATTATGTTTCACCCTGTATATATACCATAGTTCTTACTATAAGCGTCAGCTTATTCTTTAATCCCTTAGGACATCCTCTACTCTGCTTTTATATAGGTTATATTTTAGTAGTAGCACTTACTTTTTACCTACGCTTTGGCTATAAAGCTAGGGTATTCTACTTACGGTACTTATCTAGCAGTTATTAACAATTCTTAAGTTCTATCTTATATTTCTATTTATTATACTTATTTAGCCATCCTAGCCATTTAATAAGGTACTGTGGTTATCTAGCATAATCCTAGTGGGCGATAATTACTTCTACTTCCTAGCTGCCTTTCTTAAGCTTTTCTACTGCCAGGGGTAAAAACCTGGGGCATAACTTATAAGGCTCTAGTAAGGAGATATAAAAGACTGGGTGGAGCTGTGCTATAGTAGGTGGGAGTTCTAGCTTATATACTTACTGCCCTATACGCTTTAGAATTTGGAATAGTCCCATAAACTTACTGTTAAGCTTCTTATAGGGATGTTTTATATAGATATTCTTAAAAGAGAGCAGGACTTGTTTACTAACAGCAAAATGCTTGGCCAGATAGTAATAATTATAGTATTTTGCCTAAAGCTATTAGGCATACATTATTAACACTGCCGCTGCCTTACGTGTAGGGCGTAGGCGCTATAGGTATATCTCTATAAGTTTAATATTTGTTAACTTAGACCCCTTCCTACCTTACTAGGCGTCTTGGACGCCATCTAGGACCCTATTTAGGACATCCAGTAGCTAGCCATAGGCAAGCTCAATAGGGGAACGCTTTATTATGGTATAGACCTTAGAGTTGTAGGTAAAGGCTGCTTTATTAAGTAGGGAGGCCTAATTAGACTATTCCTAGTTTGTGAATATATGCAGGTATGCCTTAAGCTCCTAGTTTTAACGTTCTATCTAACTATCTGTCTATAGGTGGAATACGGTGCTAAGCTTATATTAAACATATAAATGGTAGCACATGGTGCTCTAGTATTCGCTTATAAATACGCTACCCCTATTAAAGATAATATTATCTAGAGGCCCTATTTGTGTAAAGACTCTAAATAAGAGTTCTGTAAGTTATATAGCATTAATTATCTTATACACTAGATAGTAGCGTACTAGCTTTATAAAATGGTCTATAAGGATAAGGACGGAGTTATACTCTACGGTATTAGAAATCTTAAACTTAGGGAGATCCATAATAAAGTTAAGTAAGTAATATCGCCAGGCTTAGATAGGGACCTAGAGAGGCTATAGTTTGCTATAGGGTTTATAACAGCGCAATTTATAGCGTTAGCAGGCATTACAATTATTTAGGTATTTACGGAGATCTTTAGTAAGGCCGTCCTAAGTATACTTCCGTATAATTACCTTGCAGGTATAATTAAATCCATAGTGGCTATCTATAGGATTATTATAATTCCGCTGAAGGATCTCCTGTTATAGTAGTATATAATTTAGCATCTAGACCTTATTATTTTGCCTTAGAAGTCCTTAATTATTAAGGGTATAGTCCTTATTACTAGTAGGAACCTATCCCTAGGTTAACTAATTATATATAGAGCGTATAAAGGCGTCCCTTTCTTATACTTTGTAAATAAAATTAACTAGTGACTTAGGGGGGTGTTCTATGAACGCTGTTTTAGCTAAGGCAGCTACTACTACCTCTTACTGTGGCATGAGACTCTGCGCAAAGTTAGTACTAGTAAAGTAATGTATAATACACAGGTAACTTGCTGGGTTATTATAGGGGACTGTTGCCTAGGCTAAGGGATTTTCCCTAGGGTTAAACGCTATCAGGCTGGTTAAGGAGGTTTTAGAGAGAATAGTAGGACACCCTAGTCCGCCGGCGCCATGTTCGCAAGGGTCACTTATATACTGCACGTATGCTACTTACTAGTTTAATATAGTAGCACTAGGGCCGCCCATAAGGCCTATAACCTACAACTTTTGCTGTAATATAGGTAGTATAGTATTAAGGACTATCCTCTTACTGCCATTTTTAAAGCCTTTAGTATAATCCAGGCGCCAGGATAGTATATTAGTGGGATTTGCTTTGCCTGGCTTATATTTAATCTTAAAATTAAACTTAGCTAGTTCCTTAGCGTACCAGGCCTAGTAAGCAGATAAGCTCTTTATGGTTATAAAGTACCTAAAATTATTATAATTGCAGAGCACACGTGTTATATATGCGGCGTGCTTAAGGTAGTAGCGCCATGTCTTAAAGTATTACACTATAGCAAGTAGTTCCTTATTATATATATTATACCGCACTTCTAGGCTAGTAAGCTTCTAACTGTAATAAGTAATTAGTGTAACGGGACTAGCCCAGTTATAGTAGGAATGTCTCGGTGAAACACTCGACAGATACCTATATAAAACTATTTATAAACTATTTATAACTATCTGCAACTGTCTGCAACTATTCACAATTATCTGCTATAATCCACCATTTTCTACTAAGTTCCGCCAACTTAATTAAATTCCACTAAATTCCACTAACGTGATGGAATTTGGTTAAAACTTATTAAAATCCGCGTGGGCTTGTGCCTATGCGTCTGCTGCTAAGACCCTAAATATTTAGTTATAAGTTTCCTATGTTCCTTTCTTTTCTTTACGCAATGTCTTGTTCTCTTTAAGAGCTATATACCCTTAGATTTAGATAGAATTTATATTATTCCTTTAAATCTTCCCTAAAGCCTCTTCGCGCCCTTATACTATATTGCGTTAAAACAACTACTATTAAAAATGGTAAATAAACCCAAATCCCTTTTAATAACCATAAGTATTATGTCCCTAGTTAGGGAACAATTAATCATAATACAATAATTCTTTACGGATGCCCTAGCTTAGTAGTGGGCTGTACTAGAAGCCTAATACTAGTAATTAATGGAAGCACTCTGTAAAGAACTCCATAATATTAAGGCTCTTTTATTAGAGACCCTAATAACAATACCTATAAATAAAATTAAAATAACTATATCTAAACCTAACCCGTTAAATGCGAACACTAAATTAGTAATAGTAACTTAACCTATATCTATAATAAGTTTAATACCTGCTATAAAATCTAAAAAGCTCCCTAATTCTCTAATATTTAATAGAAATTAAAATAATTTATATCCCTTTGTAACCAAGCTCCGTTTTAAACTTTTAATAAACTATAACTAATACCCTACTAAAGCTAGCAAGGTTAGCTACGGAATGTCTTGTTTAAGTAAGGATGCTGCACGTACTATAGATCTATTCTTCTATAATAGTACCTTTGTTAATTTTAAAATCTTTATCTCTCTACTAGAATAAACGTATAATAACGCCAGCCGCGAATATACAGCTGTTACTAAACTTAAGAACCTATAATAATGGAACTAAAACTTTACTAGCTTCTTTTTGGAATTTTTAGGCCTTATTAGTAAACTAGATTAGAATAAAGCCGCTAGAGTTGCTGCCCTTTAATAAGCTATCTCGGATAAAATTAGAGCCTAGTTAGTAGGTAGGGAACTACTAAAAAACCTATCCAAATTTGCTATAATATGCCAACGAATTAATAAGGATCTTTAATATAATAAACAAACTCATTCCCTAAAGTTAACCATACCTCGTATTTAAAACACCCTGAAATGCGATCTGTCTCTAAAACCTAAAAGCCCTGTATATAACCCTATAGACCTCAATGCCGCTTAATCCTATACACCCTTAGGAACTAACGAACGAAGAACTTAAGCCACAAATAGAGAATGCTTTAGATGTGGTAAAAAAGGATATATTTAAAAGCATTGCCGAATTTACCCCTTTAAAAAGGTCCGCTGTAGCTCCTCTTATTTCTTAAATTATACCCATTTCTTAAGCCGTACTTGTTCCTCAAATTGTACCCACTCTACAAATTATACTTAAACGCTATAAAGCATCTCGCCCTTAGTTAATTTGGAAAATGAATCATCCTAAGGCCAAGTCGCGCCTTAGGATAAAAGATGGAAGAGTATAAGTGTCTAGGCTCTTCTAGCGCTAATACATAATATAACTCCCTTAATGTACTCAGCGAAATTTAAATACTTAGAAAATGGAAGAAAGTATAAATCCTTATAGACAGCGGAGCTACTAGTATAGGCTTTATTAATAAGAACTATGTAAAAACTTAACACCTAAATTTAAAGAAACTTGACAAGCCCTAAGGCCTATAAGGCTTTAATGGCAAACCCTTAATATATAGTAAAATAACGTACTACGCCCTAGTAAAAATGCGGATGGGTAAACACCTTAAATACATCTCCCTATTTATAACACCCTTAAAGTAATATAAAGTTATACTTGGATATAGATGGCTAAAACAACACGACCCTTTAATTAGCTGGGTTAAAGAAACACTAAAGTTCTATACAACTTACTGCCAAAGTTATTGCTTAAAAAACCATTTGCCCTACAAATATATATATAACTATTTAAATTTAACATAATATAAATTACCCTTGCCACGAACCTTAAGCTAATATAATGAATTTACAACTGTTAATTATAATAAAGAATGCGAAGATGTTTTATTAAAACCTCTTGAAATTCGGATAATATAAGCCGCACCCTTTATTTCGTTAGCAAAAAGACGAGATTACGAAATCTTTACTATAACTATGGAAGATATTAAGAAAGCACTAAAACCGAAATAGTATATTAATCCTTAACCTCTTATACCTAAAAAGTACTATAACCTAATTAATGGGTTTAAAAGACGATTTGTAAACCAACTAGCCCCACACTAAAATAAGTATGATTTTAAGATAGAACTTAAGCCGGGTATAACACCAAAGTTTGGTCCGCTATATAGTATATTATGGGAAGAATTGTTTATGATATAATAATACCTTAATAAGTATCTAGAAAAAGGATTTATTTGCCCTAGTTAATCTCTATTTACTTTACCCGTACTATTTATTAAAAAGCTAGGAGGAGGCTTAAGATTCTATATTAATTATTAAGCTCTAAATGTAATTATAATTTAAAACTAATATCCGATTCCCCTGATTTAAGAGACGCTTAACTATTTAGCGAAGGTACGGTACTTTATAAAGCTTAATATTATTATTATTATTATTTATTGCTTAACGTCCGATTCGGATCCCTGTTGGGCCCACGCGGACTACTCCTTATATACATATAGGGAGAAAACTCTATTTGAGAAAACCCCGTGATTTGTCTCCCCGCCTTTTAGGGCTCACTTATGAGTTGCCTATAAGTTACTAGTGGTGCTCTACTACCTTACTTTTTAACCTCCTTAGGAACTACTGCTGCCATAATAAACCTACGGACGCGCTAGTATTACACACTATACTCTACTCCTGTAGAGTTATTAGGGGGCGCCTATTACTCGCCCCTTTGCCTTCTATTGCTATTTCCTTTGCAACCCAGAACTGGTCTAGC
>Ga0307507_10009415_pt1 | contig 13034 bp, 14 predicted proteins | sample 7_EM_MG_FD_207223 | JGI IMG/M metagenome (GOLD analysis project Ga0307507, IMG submission 207223) | Populus trichocarpa ectomycorrhiza microbial communities from riparian zone in the Pacific Northwest, United States - 7_EM | ecosystem: Host-associated > Plants > Roots > Unclassified | place...
AAGGTCGGTAGATATCTAATTGGTTAAAAAAAAGTGGCGTTTATTTAGGCGGAGACTAGTGATACTTTAGTATTAGTGAGTGCGCCTTTAGTTTGCCCTTGCTGTCTGAGTCGCTTACTGAGATAACTAATTTATGAGATAATCTGAGCTTGCTGAGGTAACTCCCGACATCACTCATCTCGAAATTGGGCCATGGAGTCTTCGCACGATCAACTAGAAGCCATAAAATTAATTTTGGAAAACATCTCAACGAAGTTTGACGAGTTTCAATCTCGCAATGACGCCATCTACAATCTGCTTGAAGGAGTTGCCAGCCGTAAGGCTGAAGAGGAAAGGAAAATAATTAAATTAGGATTGCCATACGCAGCAATCTGGAACTCAATACTTAGCCGAAAGGCCCAGGACTCGACAGAATTCGTCACATACTTCTATTCATGGCAACGTCCCCCTTCTTTGAGCGCTGCGTGGACGAATAAGAGGGAATGGCATCCGACGGGCTATACCCTCGCTTATCCAAAGTTTACCGAATTCCTTAGGGATGGTATAAACTCCTCTAGATGTAGCTCAGTAGTAACGGTGTTTGACTTTGACGACATCTACACATTAAACTACAAGGCCAAATACCTAGAAACAGCGGAAGGTCCCGAGGGTTTATGGCGACTGATAAAGGACCGTCCGATAGAGCATTCTCGTCTCAGAAAGTCGGGCGCTCGTGTAGAGTTATCATACTCTACCCGTGTTTTCCAGATCATGGATATTTCACCCCTTATAATAATCTGTATCCTTTGCTCACTGTCGAAGTACGTAATATTGAAAGCATAAATCTTCTAGTCAATTAACATGGTTTAGGTATGATCGAGGGTACTTCGTGAGTTTTATTGATCGTCATCTCGAGTTCATTAACATGGGGAAAGTTGCCTTTCATAGGTTGCTACTTCCCCCAGTAGATACTGTAGGATTTCTCATGCCACACACTTTAAAATATCACTAACCTTATGTAGACATGGTGCTCTTATACCTTTGAGTATCACTTCGCTTTTTATCACATTACTCTTAAATACAATGATTCAGTTCCGCGCATGTCGGACCCACGAGGTTGCCGAAATTCCTCAACATTTGGCGTTGACAGCCCTAGTGGGAGGAGATATATCAATGAAGAAAGTCTATCATTTCTCCTTATTGGACATTTGAATGATGTGGTTACCTGCTTACAGCTAGCAGAATCGTATTTTCAGATCCCTGGCCGAAAGGGCTTCAAGGAATCTCTAACCTTTCTGCCCTTCAAACCAAATCAACCAGCAGTTAACATGCTCCTTTATTGGCTATTGGCGGCATTACCTCATGTATCCTGGCGGTGGCAGCAAGCTATAGATGCGCTGGAGTCAGAGTTTTTATCCCCAGTACGTTGACGATCTTAAATCATATATTGCGAGAGCCGTGCTTACAAAAAATGCGTAAGGCTAAAGCAATGTTCATGGATAACAAGGAGAGCTATCTTGCAGGTATATTCTATGCTGATTTCCTTCAAGTGCATCTGGGCTAAAGAATTATGGTTAGGAAATCCGATATCATCGTTTGCCCATGCTTATTTTTGGCAATTGCAAGCATATAGTTTATTCGAGGTATAACTCTTAGCCACTTGTTAGTCGTCAGTATAGACTGAAAGTAAATATAAAAAAAAGCAAACCCTCCACCAGACCATCCTCACTTGGGAAGATTTCAGGAAAGAGTCCGTGCCAAAAATTATCAATCAGATTACCCAACAAGACGTGCTCGAAGAGCTTGAACAAGGTGTCGACCAACTCCGTACGAAGTTAGAGCATATAAAGAAGCGCACCAAAGAAGTGATGGACCTTCGTGACGGAGTAAGTATCGTTCATGGCTTTTGTTAGCCTAAATATACTTACTTGTACAGTTTGTCTCAACAGCCACATTATTCGACAGTCATACCTCAGTACGACAAAATGACAACATCAGGCTTCTCACATATATTTCATTGCTTTTCCTTCCTCTATCCTTTGCTACGGTACTACACCTTGATAAGAAGCCATTCTACAGATAACTAACTAGTTTGAAAGAGTATATTCGGTATGCAATTCACTGGCAGCGGGTCCGAAACCGTTCACAAATTTGCAATCACCTTACCCGCTATTGCTATGGCTACTGCCTTCATAACCTTCAATCTCAAAACTATCTTGACATTTTGGCAGAGTACTAGCGAGGCAACTACTGCATGGCTGCTTGGCCGCATGACCCAAGAGCGCAAGAGATACTTGAATAATCTCGCTAGGGATTTGTCAGAGGACCGCAAGGCCGCCGCCGAGGCTTCATTCTGGAAGGAGCCAAAGCAAACTCATGGTTGGGTATACCTCGGGTTCCTGCTATATTGGATCTTCGTTCGCGTGCCAGTTCACGAGATCACGGCTGCCTTGGATGTCTATGGCGTCTTTGGTAATAATCGATTTACAGAGCTGCGCCAACAGCTGGAAGAGGAGCATGAATTGAAAGACTCTACACAGAGGAGGCGATATCGGGTGTATAGAGAAGTTGAGCGACGCAAGAAGCTTCAAGAAAGAAAAGAAAAGCAAATTAAGAAAAAACCAAAACGTCAATTGTGGGAAGAGGAAGTCCGACAGCATGGCAAGTCATGCGGAACTTTGATCTTTGGCCTGCGATTAATTTTTACATTCATTTTAGCTTCGCTCATAGTTGGCTTCAACTTTATACGCCTATTTTTGACTCCCATATGGGCTACAGTTGTTGTTATAGAATACGTTGTTCTTGCGGGTATCATAGCATTGGGTCGAGTGGTCAAAGTATTCGAATCTCGGGGTTCCCGCTCAATTAAACTGCCTCCACCGCGAAGGACATCTTTCTGGGTACAGCCGTTGAAAATCTTAGGGCTCGATATCTTCCGTCGCCGGAGGCACTACAAACAGCCAGGAGGAAAGTTTGCGGAAGGTGGAGTATCTCAAGAGAACCCGTAGAGACCACATAATAGCTGAGAAAGGTGGAATAGCGTGGTGGAATTAGCTACTGGTAGCTTCATATTCCTGTCACAAATTCGTTGTTTATCTGTGTATGTACCTGTTGTAGAAATGCGCCTGTTTGCAGTGCTTTTATCAATATTCAATACTTATCGATAAGGAATCAGTATTTTTCAACAACACCATAATAACATATTATTGTATAATAATATAGATATTTAAACGCTTTTTAATTTATATTTCAATAACATGTTATTATGGTGTTGTTGAAAAATACTGAATCCTTATCGATAAAAGCACTGCAGATTCTTATAACGTAGGCACTTAAGAATCGTAGTTGTTGGACGCCCGTTATTTCGCGCCAATCCTTGAATGACGGTGTTTTGTGTCATCAGAAAATCTACATTACTTCGTCCACCTACATTTGATCAGCATAAGCCGTTCCGACTCTTATCACCATAATACATAATCTAAGCGTGGCTCCGGCCGAGGCCCAAGCACTCCGCCATACCGAAGAAGATATCAATACTATTATAAACACCGCCGAACAGTTCCTGGCAAGGGCCCATAGCAAAAACCGGCACATCAGTCAAACTATGTACACCCTGGTCATCGCTAACGGGGAGCGTGCCATTGACCACAAAACCCGTCTTTGCATCCTTCGGGTTGACGTAGTAGTCGGCAGCCTCAGTGATGTTAACGGCAGGGACTCTCGGCCCATCTTTGTGGACCTGGTAGTTCTCGCGACGGTCGGGATCAGCGCCAAGGCCGGAGAAGAGAGTGTAGCGAGGATCCCAATTTGCGGGGAAATGTACGCCTTCAGAGTAAGTCAAGTTGCCAGTCATTGCGTATTGGCTGAGGCCAGAGTTCTGGTAGGTGCCGATGGCGGAGCGCTTCTTCCTATCCGTAGACTGCGCGTTTAGATATTCTGTGTCAACAGAGCCCATGACATCGAAGCCGTGGCCGTGGTCTGCAGTAACAAGGATTAATGTCTCCTTAAGTTTATCAAGCGACTTTAGATGTGCTATGGTGGCTTTGATGGTATCGTCAAGCTCTAGCAGTTCACCAAGAGCGCGATCATAGTCGAGGACGTGCATCATCTTGTCAATTGAGGCGGCTTCGGACATGATGAAAAACCCCTTGTCGCCGGAACGGGCCGATAGGATGTCGATGGCTTTGAGAGTCATTTCCTTTAGACCAGGTTGGTCGAGGGCGGGCTTCTTATCGCCAGAGGGAGAAAGAGATTGGTTCAAGTTTGCTATGTATACCTATGATACATGCAATTAGCAAATATTTTCTGGTAGGGTAGAGTGAGCGAAGTGCGAGGAAGAAGTACATTTCTATCGAGCCACTTAGCCATATTCGATACCGTAAAAATTCCAAGGGCCTTGGTGTCGTTCTTGGCTTTGGAAAGAGCAGTGTTATTCTAGAGTATTTGATATCCTTTGTTGGCGAATTCAGTATAGTAATCTTTATTCAAGTATGTTTTGCCGCCAAGTTTTGGGTCATAAAATTGCTCCGCACCACCGCCAAAGAGCACATCAGGCCCAGTCCAGTTCGTCCAAGTGTAGTTGGTGATACCGTTTAGGAAAGAGTCTACGACGGCACCATACTGGCTACGATCGCGGGTATGAGCTGTTAGTGTAGTAGGGGTTGCATCGGCGATAAAAGCAGTAGAGACTATCCCTACGTGACCGCCAGCAATACGCCAGAACAATTCAGCAATTGTCTCAATTTTGGGGTCATCGAAGGGGGATTTGCTAGAGTCAGCATAGACACCGAGTGCATTAACTGTAGATTTGTGGCCGGTGTAGAGGGCTGTGGCGGAGTTTGCGGAATCAGTGATAAAAGAGTCGATGGAGTGTGTCATTTGATGGCCGAGGACAGGGAATTGGTCCATCATCTGCTCGTCATAATTAGTCTTGCTTATGCAAATGAATGCTTTAGGTATGATTCCAGTATACTTGAAGAATACACAAGCTTCGGGAAACCGGGAGATTGAGAACTGACCATCTTCGTCTGATAACGTCCATTTACAGTTTTGTGAGCAATGAGGCGGGCAGCCTGCGAGAGTTTTAGCAGCTTTTCTAGGATTGGACTGCGGTGCAAGACTGGCCGTGATCATATTCGTTGTCATTCCATCACCTATGAAAAGAATAATATTTTTTGTCTTCCGTACTTGGCAGAGGTCTCGTACAAGCCAGCTAGCATTGGTCTTGGTACCGTTGTTGTAGGTCAAGGTGGCAGTGTATTCTGGGAAAGCTTAGCCTCGCGTTGATTGAGATGAAATTATCCTAAATTACCCCCGGGCTCGTACAAAGCTACCCTTCGATAGGCTTTAGAAGTCACATTGACCACAGAAGGTGTTCCGGCGTCCTTGGCGAAGAGATCTAACAAATGTCAAAGAGGTTCTCTCGTATGTAACTAAGAGGATCAAGATTCTTGATCCCGATTGATTACATACCTTCATACCAGGTGAAGTCCCAATGCTCCAGCTTCGGCTCGGAGGTCTTAAAGAATTCAGTTGCATTTACAGCAGTTCCATTATCCTTTGCAATGGTAAAGGTAAAGTTAGGATCTGGCAGCTTTCCATTGGCCTCAGAGCTATTTATTGGCACGTGGACTTCCAGGCGGATGTCGAAATACTGTCCGGCTAAGAAGTCCGCTCTAGGATATCTTAGCAGGGGTTATTACATTGGTAGTTTCCTCACATACTGGTCTGGAGGAAAGACGCAACCTGGGCTCTGTCAGCACACTCGAAGCTTCAAAGTCAGGAATTAGGACAATACCAAGTGTGGGGCACGTTCCCAGACGCTGAAATGTTTGCGCAGAGCAAGCACCAGCAAGCAGAAGAGCGGCAAATAAAGCCATTGACTGGTTAATCTTCACCATGGCGTCTTAGAGGAGAAGCTGTGAACCAAGTTGGAGCTCACAAAATGTGGCATGCAAGTACTCTTATAAACTCCCAGGTACCCCAGCTGCGGGACCTGCAGGACCATTTAGACCTTGACGTCCCCATTTCCTAGAACAGAGCTGTCTAATGCCGTTGCTAACCCAGAGTAGTTCTGCCTAGCTCTTACACTACTCAAATCGACCCACTGATGCAATGAGTTGCTCTTTCGAGAAGCACGACCACCAATCAGTGCAGCGCGTGTAACTATTGAAGCTGCTGCTGACCAGCAACCAGGAAACAAACTGGTCCTGCAGCTTGGCTGTCGGCGTGGAACAATTCTGTAAGGCTTCTGCCAAGGCTTCTGACCGAGCGGAACGATGCCATCCTACCATGAGGTCACTGGCTGAATGCTTGAGCTGCTTGATGACTGGGCAAGGCGTGGAGGAGCTGCGCAACCCCATTCGCCTAAGAGGGCAGCCGTTCCAGCCTGCCATGCCTTGGCGAGGTCTTGGCTTGCGGAGATTTCATCTCCGCCTGTCAGAATTAAGCGAGAGATGCTGACTAAGCTCTGGACACGTCGCGAGAGCGAGCTCTGCATGTCAATCTAGATAGACATCAACCGCATCTACTGCATCACGAATCAATCAATATTCATCGTCTGCGTCATCTCTATCATCAATTTAACCCTCAAGAGACCTCCGCTGTGACCTTATGACCTTGTAATTCCAACACCGCCGGCTTGGCCGAGAGACGACGTGTGAAATGGGGCGTGAGGGGAAGAATTCTAAGAAGGAATTTTCCTTGTAAATAAAAGAGACCATAGCGCCTGCCTCGTTAGTAAAGCGTTCCGGACGGAGAACTCATCAATGATCCTATCACCCTATAGCTATTAAATTATTTTTTCATGTTGCAGAGGACAATGATAGAAATAGCTCGATAGTGGCTTATAATTACAACACTAAAGACCTTTGTTTTCTAAGCCACGTAAATATGGAGAGGAATGAACATGAGAAGTTGGATGAAAACTGAATAGGTGCTATACTCGCCATAGGCTGGCCAAATGGTAGCCTGTTCAAACAATACGTCCCTAGCAGCCTCAAATATGAACGGCTTAATGAATGATAACCTTATTGCCGGTAGCCTAAATCCAAAGTAGTAGCTAGCGGGAGATGTCTATGAAAGAAGACAAGAGTCAGACCGTACGCGTATGGTCCCGGAGCCTTGATCCTACTATTGGCTGGCTCTTATCGATAACCGTAGAGTAAGCTCTGGCAGTAAGAAGGCTAAATTTTAGTATATTTTAGTGCTCGGTTACTCTCAGACACTTCGCAGAGAATTCCGGGGAGCGGTATGCACGTGCTCCTTCCCCCCAAAAACCTCCACGAGGTGTCTGATTTACGCCTCATGCAAGGGAGAAGGCCATAATCGCAGGCGGCCTCCATCCATATATAATTACAAAGCCTCCCTCAGTACTCTACTCAACCTTCCCAGCTGCTGTTCCCTTGATATTCATAGCGGGCTGTCGCGTCGTTGAATTGGCTTGTCCGCAACTTCAATCGTCGGCTAACCACCTCGACACTCGTCTCTGCGAATCCTTCAATCTTTCTGCTGCTCGCGGCTTTGCGCCCTCTTGCAACTCTTACTAATTACTTAATTTCACCAAGTTTTTTGGTCGTCAAGTTCTATTGCGCATGCATTTGCCGTGTTGCTTTATCAGGCTGGAGCTTCCAACAGCCATTCCGGCCGTAGCCGCGCGCATAGCTCATCAACCTATTTCGGGCACAACAATATAGCAAAATGCAAAGCTCTGCGATGATAGACTTTGATTACCCGTTCTTTGCTGTCGCGCCGCTAATCAAAATTGAAGACTCTCCCTCACCTCAGCCTCGGTGCGAATCGGCCCCTCCTGCTCAACCCGACGTAGTCTTAGTTCAGCCTCCCTCTACCACGGTACCTTCCGTTGTTGATCAAGATCCAGATGGGTATTTGAAAAGGTGTTCAGGATACAATAAGCGAACGGGTAAACGATGTGAGAAAGTTATCGGGAAGGGAACATACAACTCTCGTAATGGAATCAATGGCAATTCTCTGTATTTACCGACCTGTTACTCCCACAGGGAGCAGCAATCATTTGCAGGTCGATGCCAGTACATTGACCGCGTCCATGGAAATCGATGCGGACGGCTTTTTAGATGGACCAAACCTTACTTTGAACTTTGCGGGGAGCATGTGGGCCATCCTGATACACCTTGCTATATCTTGAAGCTTCCTCTTGAACTACGGCTGGAGATATTTCGATATCTTATGCCGCATGGACCGATTGGATCTTCTACCTCGCATGCCAGGCCTACTTATCATATTGTTCCTCATGTAAATGGAATGCCTCCACCTCCCCCCCAACCAATAATTCCAACAGCCAGGGCTGCGCTGCAACATCAGCATTCCTCTCCTAATTTACGATGGTCTGTCGTCTCCTTAATGCTTGTCAATCACCAGTTCTACATGGAAGCGAAGGATCTATTATATGGAGTTACTCCGTTTACTATTGATATCCGGAAAGACGGTACTTTTATGTGCGGCCGGCGCCTGCTCGAACCAAAAACTGACGTCGGAGTTTCTGCGAGCCCTTCACCAGGTGCTGATGGTCTTACCGGAAATTTTCTTAAACATTTCGATTTTTCAGCCGTTAAAAATTATAATGTCGAAATTCTCGTTGAAAATAGGGCGCCAGTACCTACGATTGGGTCTGCACGACGTCCGCAAATGTCTATACAGAACTCTTGGGACGAGGAGGTTGAAATCTATGACATCCGCGATTATGTGGGCGTAGCTGTTTCTGGAATCTTGAGCAAATCACAAAACCTTTGCAGACTTAACGTTCGTATAGTAACTACTGGTTTCACCTGGTCAGATGAGGAAGTTCTCACAAAGACAAAATGCATCGTGGAACCATTCATGAGGCTTCGGAAAGTCCTAATGCCCAAATTATGTGGAGTCTACGAGGGCGCACCAAATGGCTCGTTCATGCTCTCAGTTCCCATCCGAAATGGCGGGCCTAATAATCTGTATTCTGTCCCAATGCTTCCGACAGACTTTCCACGCCTTGCGCCTGGGGATCCTGATTTTGATGAATACAAGAAGACTTGGGAGAAGACCATCTCACAAACTACTCCTCCCCCTCCCAAACCTCCGATACGCGCAATGTTTACTGAGCTTAAGAAGTTTTATACTCAGCTTGCGGAATACATGGATGGCAATCTTGACAGAATTGGCAAACATGCCTTCCTCCACCGTGCACGCGTTGCGCGAGAAGACGAGAACGTCGAAGCCTTTCGCGAGGTACGCAACGAGCTCATCATGTACTGGGACCAGTACCTGAAATTGGAAGAAGACAAACGCATAAAGATGAACGAGAAGACGTGCGGCATGCTGGATGTCGACTCTTACCCCTCAGCTGAAGACGAATCGCCAAGGGAAAGAACCTCATCGCCAGAAGCACCAGGGTCGCCAGATTATTTAGAGATTCTCAAGTGCTCGGAAGAAGGCTTGGGGATGAATGGGTACAACACGCAACTGCTTCAGCAACAGATGATGCAACAGCGTTCAGCGCCTCTGCTGCAGCAGTTACAGCAGAGTATGGTACTGCAGCAACAGATACAACAGCAGCATCAGCTAGCACAGCTTCAGGCGCAGCGTCAACAAGTAATTCAACCCAGCCATGCTCAGCGGATGCAGCAGATGCGTCAGATACAACAGCAAATGCAACAGGTAGCTCAGTTCGGCCCCACGCAGTACCGCACGGGAATGCAAATTGCGCAACTGGCCTCGCATCCAGGAACCGACACAATTTCGCCACAGCAGTGCAGTGCGTTTTACAACGCGGCCGCTTCAAGTTCCGGTTCCAGTTCAAGTTCAAACAACAGCTCCACACTCAGCCCATCCCACGCATCCTCAACCTCGACCCTCCAGCCATCCACTCCATCCCCAGCGCAAAATTGGCCTAATTTCTTAAACACTTCCTACAGCTTACACCCGATTAGTCAACAACAGATTGTATCTCAATTTCCTCCACTCAACAGTCCAGATTTCCCAACACCAAGTACGAGCAGCTCCGACACTGCAGCTCCCTCACCTCGTCAGTTGCACACCCCCGACCATCTGTTCGGTTCTTCGGATCAATCAGCGAAAAGAAAAGCGGATGTTATGGGCCTGGGCGGTGATGACGCCCAATACGTCGACCACAAACCCAAGCTGTGGAGAGGCAGCGTGATCGGAAATTCTAAGGGCAAGGCGAAAGCAGAGTATATTGAGATCCTGGATGACTAGCTATGTATGGCTGTGCGCTAAGACGAATTAATTAGTTCCTTCTCTTTCTCTCAGATACCTAGCCGCTCTCTTTCCGTAGGTGAGCTTGGGGATCTTGTTAGTTTTTGAACTACTTATTTTATGCTTGTGCGTTGCGCTCACACCATCTTATACCATCTAATGATGTTCATCTTCTTAATTTGGTTACATCTGTATTCCGGCTCTGCCTATGCGGTGATAGCGCAGATTGGATTTGGCAAATTCATGCTTCTTTGTGCTTTCTACACGATTAACGAAAGAGTGTCTGCGATTCTACAAAAGCGTGTTTTGCAATTATTTAGCTGATATATTAGCGTATGTTATGATAACGACATCTGGTAGCTTGTGGCAGTAGGAGATACAAATAGATTGTAACCAAAGCAATCTTCTACACCGTGGACCTTATTTTCTCTTGAGTCTTACCTCAAGCCGCGTGCGGTCAAAAATTGAAAGTCATCGGGAACGTTTTATTTTTATGATGAATTGGTATCAGTTTAGCCATGTTGCAGTAAGTGTACATGAGCTGAGATCGATATCTTGATTTCGGTGCCAAGGTTTCTCACAAATACTGTTTCTCCGTTACCATTCTGCGAGATCCCGAAGCTATCCAAGATCCCCCATAACACCAAAATGGTGTAGCACAAGATGCGAGAGAAACAAGTGTATTTATAGATATCGTCTAGCGAAGGTTTATGATCAGAAAACGCGCTGAATGAATGACCCACTCCTCAGTCCCAAGCAGCTAGAAAGTAAATTTCAGTTGCTGAAACATCATCCGATCAATCTCTGATCATTCACTACCTCCATATCTAACGCCACAGTATTCTGTTACCTTCTTGAACTCCATTAGACCTGATCACGGGAAGCCTCGGACAGCTGATTCATTGGATAACTCTGAGGTGTCTGCTGGGCACCAGTCCCCTCTTTGCCGACATCACTTTGCGGGTTCTGCGTCGTGGAGCGCCAGGCAGCACCCGTCGTGTACGGCGAGCCCGAAGTACGGTGACGATGGACATTGATAGCAAAGATGCCTAGCGAGACTGCCGCGAGAAGCCTGGCGAGGTCAGTTTCTGCTCCGAGAGAACCGTCAGTGAGGAAAGAAAGCGTATGACTTACCATAAAAGAGCACCAACGCCAGCGGCTCCAGCAATAGCATTTTTGTGCTTCTTCGCATCCTCGCAGACCATGTCAAAATTGGTGTCGAGGTAGCATGCCTTGGGAAGGCTGAGGGTGGTGATGTCGTAAGCGGTGTTGTAGGCTGAGGCCCAGGCGGCGAGATCAGCCCAGCAGGCCAGCCACCAGACGACGTGAAGGCATTCGAGAATCAGGAAAACCCAGCAGTTGTAGATTGCGGGGAGGGCTAAGGTCGAGACGATATAATAGCCATTAATAATGAAGGAAGCAATGCTCTGTGTTGTGTTAGACATGTGGATGGGGCTTTCTGAGGATGCGTACACAGAAGAAGGCATATCCGTTTCCGCCAAACCAGATATGGAAAGTCGCGCCGTAGGCTGCGAGTCCAAGGACGATGATGGCGAGAACGATCTGTGCGATTAGGATGAAGAGGTAGAATGATGGAACAGATACAATATGGTCTCTTCCGGCTCCTGCCATATCTAATACTTGTTGACTCTCTTTGAAGTGATAGTAGAACTGGGTAAGATGATGTAGGTTATACGAAGAAACATTGAATTTAAATTCGTGACTGACGGAAAGATAGTTTGTATATATGTATTTTGGGGGCCAAAGTGGGAATGACAACCCATCCTATAAAAAGATTATCTTGCCACGTGCAGAGCAGCTTAGGCTGGAAATTCCAGGGCCGCACTCAAATGCTAGCGTTGTACCCGAATCCCCCAGAGCGCGGCTGGTGGACAAGGCTCTCAAACCCCATTCGTCTAGAGGGTGATTGATAGACAGGATTCTTGCAGACTTAGGTCGTATACTCATCGTATACTCATCATGAGCAGGGGTAACATGCCGTTGCCTGACTAAATTAAAATAGTGCGATTTAGATTGTAAATATTGAAAGCTTTTAATCCATTGTCAAGGGAGGTAGATTCAAAACACCATAACCATTAAAATAAAGAAAAATCTCTGCAAATACTTGGGCCTCAAGAGACGGTATCTACCTAACCAAATCGAAGATAACATCAACATCTCGATAGGGTTAGAGACTCTAAAAGAAATGGGTTTAATGGTACTCGCTTGATTGGAGAGAAGCATTTCAAGTGGATGCACCGCATGACGACCGTTCCCTGAGTCCGCAGTGTTAGTGTCAAAGAGTATACTCACGAGATAGCAATTTAGCCCCGCTTTTAGAGAAACGAATGGTGCTGGCGGGGTGGAGATTGCATATATTAAAGAACTAGGGTTGATCACGAATATTTCGTATTTTTGAGAAATGTGGTTGGAAGACTCGCGACATGTGCTAGCCTGCCAAGGAAGATGGCCGGACAGTAACTCTTGGCAGTAGCTTTACTATCTGAATCTTTTGATCAGCGGCGGCAGGCGGTAAAAGAAGCCAAGACACTACTCCAGGCCTATTTTAGCTTTCTCGTTATCTATTTTTACTCTTTCTCGTGCTTTACGCGTTTACCCCCACGCGTCTCTCTCCATGCGTCTCCCTTTTTATATAGGAGAGGCACGGGCAAGACACGGGCAGTAGAGGCACGAGTAGAGGGAGTCTGAAGCTCGGCCAGTGTTGCCGAAAGCTCCGGGAGTGCTCGCCAAGGCACTAAAACCTCGGCTAGTGTTAATATTCTGACACCAACCCAGCTTCACTTGGTACACAATTCAAACTTTTATTA
>Ga0307507_10009416_pt1 | contig 13034 bp, 17 predicted proteins | sample 7_EM_MG_FD_207223 | JGI IMG/M metagenome (GOLD analysis project Ga0307507, IMG submission 207223) | Populus trichocarpa ectomycorrhiza microbial communities from riparian zone in the Pacific Northwest, United States - 7_EM | ecosystem: Host-associated > Plants > Roots > Unclassified | place...
CATGATGTTTTATGTTTGGTTTCGAGTATCATTTGATACTCAGTATGTTTTATGATTGAGTTTGATACTCATGATGTTTTATGTTTGGTTTCGAGTATCTTTTGATACTCAGTATGTTTTATGATTGAGTTTGATACTCATGATGTTTTATGTTAGGTTTCGAGTATCGTTTGATACTCAGTATATTTTATGATTGAGTTTGATACTCATGATGTTTTATGTTTGGTTTCGAGTATCACTTGATACTCAGTATGTTTTATTTATCGTATCAAGATATCGTTTGATCCTTGATATGTTTTATGTAACGTTTCAAGACTACAGTTTGGGAGTCTTTATGGTTATGGATTACAAGGCTCCGGTTAGCCTGACAAGTGTATTTAAAAGACCTGCTATTCTGCGAACTTAGAGAAAGCAGACTTCGACAGACAGAGCTTTCAATATACTAGGTTGAACAGTTACTTCTTCAGTTCGCTTCGAGAATCCAATATGACCAAACATACTTCGCTATTAGGAACTTCTTGGTAGTTGCGATATAGTAAGAAGTTTGTTACAACAACTTAGTCTAAGCCTCTGGTACTTAGTCTCGTTATATACCGCACTTTGGTATGGAGATACTATCGTTACCCTATCGATTCCCGCCACCACTCTATGGGCGGTTACAAGTTACTCTTTCAAATCAAAATCTTGTAACTCTTCAGGATACTCTAAAAAAAAGAAAAATAGACTACATTAGGAAAATGTCGGAGCGTGGTCCACGGTGGTCCTGAACGCTCCTGGTCTACCAAGGGGGGTTGTGGTACCCGTGGTCCACCTGGACCACTCCGATCCATTCTGATCCACACTTTTTAAAATTTTCCCGAAAATGTAGCCCAGGGTGGATCAGGGTGGACCAAGACTGGTTTTCACATTTTGCTGATGTAACCTATTATTATGCTACTTCATAGCTCTGTTGTATAGATAGAAGGAGCTGGGTGGCAGAAAAGCAGTGGGCGAACTATGCATTTACTGATGAAATGTGTATAGAAATTGGTGCCGTGTTTGAGCTCAATCATTTCTGGAGGGAGACCAATGAGAAATGGCACAATGACTCTGTCGGGGCAAAAAAAAAGCCCTTAGAACCAGTTATGTACTGGGGAAAGGTAATGTGGGAATGGAAGAGGCCATTCCCCGTTTGGGTAGCAGAGACTCTGGAGGAAAAAGAGCATGCAACTCCCCAGATTGCAAGACTGAACGAGAATTCAGTGGAAGAGGAGGAAAGGCTAAATACTGAATGGCGGAATTCACAAGAGTGGAAGATTTTGTGAGAGCGAGAGCTAAGGCCAGCGCAACAAGCCCAAGTGGAGGGAAATGCACCAGGGCAAAAGGTAAAAACAACTCCATCGTAGAGGGGGAAAAAATATAAAATAAAAACAATTAAACCTAGATCAGGAAGAGGAGTAGATGCCTAATGGTATGTCCACCGACTCTATATTCCCATCCGATTACCGACATGTCGGAAGCGGTTGCTAGTAAACCCTAGCCCTATTCTCATAGAAGATAATTCCCCTGCTCATGATGCTGGCTTTACCAACTGGAAAAGGGAAAAGGCGGAGGTAAGAATGGTTGACTGGCCACCAAATTTGCCTGACTTCAACCCAATCAAACAAATTTGGTAGCTCATGAAGCATCGCTTATTACGGCGTTGGGGATCCGACCGAATTCGAACACTTACCATTTGGGCTGAAGTTTTGTGTGAGGAGTAGACAAAGATCACGGTTGATGAAATCAATCGGGAGATTTTACGGCTTCCAAAAATTATGGAACAATGTATTCAGCCGGCTGGTAGCAATAGATATGAAGCCTAGCACTTTTCTTACGTTCCCTTTTCTATTTACATACACTTTTATTATGCGTGGCATCTTCTTGGTTTTTCTTTTTCTTTTTTTCTGGACATACTTTCCTTCTCTCTGCCTCCTATAGATACTATTTGGCTTCCCTTCTTGCTTTCCTTCTTCTTTACAATTCGGTTTTTGCATGTTTATTTACCTGGATAGTTGCACGATTTGCTGTTGTTCTAACCTCATGGCCGATCACTTGTGGCGCCTAAATGGCTTGGTGCCAAGGAAAAAACCCATCCGAATACTTTATGAATCGCCAGGTACACCTTGCTCGCTTCGCTCGCTCAGTACCTAACACTAACTCAACAGACTGATACCAAACAACTCTTGCATTATCACCACAACAGAAAATGACTGTTTACCAAGGCAGAGACCTACCACTGTACAACCAAATGGAAGAAATCTTTATAAAGGGTAGAATTGCTTTTATAGTACTTTGTATTGAATTGCAGTATGTGGTAATACAGATATGTGTAATCGTGATAGTTAAGCTGTATTTGCAAAATCCAGCACAGATATTGGCTTGTCTTGCCCCAATATTTTTTCTCACCACAAGTAGAGTGCAAGGGAAGATATCATTTACGGTTGTGTGGTTAATATTATTTATTTGTAAAACTACAAGAAGTATACCAGTTCAGGTAATCTATGCTACGGCAGTACACCTCCGAGATACGCCAGCTCACCCCCAAACATCTCTTTGAAAATAAATCCACCTTCCATGTCCTCATAAATAAATCACTATCACGTTAACACTTGCAGTCCCAAGCGTTAACCTATTATCCCTTCTTCACATACAAAAACCAAAAAATCGAACCGCCAAACATTCTTTCCTACTACCACACATCATAATCTAATACTACCCCTATAGTCGCATCTCTCAAACTCTGATAATTTTCCCACTATGTCTTTATCCAATTTCTTATAATACCATCTATCTCTTCATTCTCTCTCTGCTCCTCCACTTCCTCTTTCTCTTCCTCAACTTTCTTCCCTTCTATCTTAGGCTTCTGCTTCTTCTTATTCTTCTTCCTCCTCGCCTTTTGGGAGTTTCCCCCTGCCACTATCACCCCTCCGATAATCTCATTCTCTTCTCCTAAAGATCCACATCAGCAAAATGTAAAAACCAGTCCTGGTCCACCAAGCAGGGTTATGGTCCCCCTGGTCCTCCTGGGCCACCGTGATCCACCCTGGTCCACATTTTGGGTAAACTTTCAAAAAGTGTGGATCAGAATGGATCGGAGTGGACCAGGTGGACCACGGGGACCAAAACCCTCCTTAGTGGACCAGGAGCGTTCAGGACCACCTTGGACCATGCTCCGACATTTTCCTGATGCAGTCTTCTTTCTTCCTCTTCCCTTATCTCTATTTTCTTCATGGTAATTCACTCTCTCACCTCCTCACTAAACTTTTTCACGTCTTCCCCAAATATTCCTACCATCTTTTCTCTCTTCCCTATCGGATCAAGAGAGTCCTCCCTTATTGCCATTTCCCCTACTTCTATTTCCTTCGGTGGATTCTTCAGAACCTGGATCCGTTCTTTCTGGTCCTATGGTACAAGGTCTAGTTTGAGCATATTGTACCCCTCGTCTATTCCCATCTCATATCAGTCACCTGTGGCTGTGCAGTCTCAGCCCCCCTCCTCTTCGCCATAATATTTTCCTCAGCCACCTATTTACAGGCCGGTCTAACTTCCTTCTGATCATCAGCCACCTCATGAGTAGTATCCATTTTTTCCATTTTTTCAGCCACCACATCCCCTGATAACCTTCTTTCCTCTCATGATCCTCAAACCGCACCTTAACAATCCGAGTGAAGATATCCCCCTCTTGAGTTACTGAATGTAATCTCTTTGAGAGAACCCAAACGTGATGCCGTAAACGTGAGACTACTACCTCTAAGGTGAAGTTCTTTTTGACCGCCTTTGATAAAATTACTGACCTCTTAGCGACCGAGGCAGCCGAAAACTTAGTATTGCCTGTCCTAACCATATTGACTTGAAAGCTAAGGTTTGTAGAAACATGAATAAGCTTGAAAATTAGATGAATGAGATAAAATGATCACTGTATCAAAGATTAAAGTCAGGGGAAAGTCCCCTGAATTTAAAGACTTGAAGCTATTACAAGAATAGAATCAAGGGAACTCGTTAGCTAAAACCCAGAATGTGACGTGCCACAAGAGGTTAAAGTGGTGAGGGCGGTGGTGTTGTGCTTGTCTAACTACAGAAAGGGAAGAGAGGCTTATGTGCCGGAAATTCTGCACGCCAAGCTATCTACAAACATAGGTGTTTAGTGGGTGCTCAAACGCCCCCTTGACTGCTGCAACTACCCTCTCGCAGTGCCCTCTCCACACCGGTATTGGTTTCTCAGGCTGCGCATGACCTAATCAGAATGTTCTTGGCAGCTCAGGTTAGCTGAACCTGCGACCCTTTTTTAACCGATCTCCACTTTTCCTTACCCCAATATACCCCTCATTTCTTCCGCTCCCAGCTCCAAGGAGTCATATCAATCAACCATACCCAGCGACTCCTCTTAACAGAACAAGCGATCGAGAAGTCGGAGATGTCTCGATATACCATCAATGATAGCAGCAACTGCCTCAATACTACGAACTCTTATAATGCTGTGTCGAACTACTATACGATCGGCGATGAACTCTCCCCTCTGCTAACATGGTTGTCACCCCTGGATCCCGGTCTACGGCATTCCAACATCCAAGAGCAACGTGTCAGCAACATCGGGGAATGGCTTATAGGGACCGAGGAATTTAGAAGATGGGCCGGATTGGGCGAGGAAGTTGAAAATAATAAGGCAGTTCTGTTTTGTTATGGAAATCCCGGAGTCGGAAAGACGTTTATTAGGTAACAAGGACTATTCTCACATGAGAGGAGTGAGCTGGTGCTAATTAACTACATGGCAGCTCACTCACAGTGGACAAGCTGTGCGATCAGACCAGAGGACAACACACGGCCGTTACGTGCTTTTACTTCGACTTTGCGGCGCGAAAGGAGCAAACTGCAACTAGTATGCTGGGCTCTATACTGAAGCAGGTGATCGGTGGAACGGAAAGGGTTCCGGAGGCTATATGGAGGGCTTTGCAGGAGCAAAAGAAAGCCGTTAGTGGACGCAAACCGCAACTCTGCGATATCGTAAAGATGCTGCAACTCATCACATCCTCACGGCGCACGTTTATGGTCATTGACGCCCTCGACGAATGTACGGCAGTCCAGCGGTTTCGGCTTTTTGATTCGTTGAAAGAAATCATTGAGAAGTCCTCGGGCGCTCGAATATTCGTGACCGGAAGACCCCATATTTGCCCCGAAATTGAAACACGCCTCGCCGAGCGGGTGACAAGTATATCTATTGGTCCTGCAAGCCATGATATCGTCAGGTTCCTTCAGGTCAGGCTGAGTGAGGACGAGACACCGGATGCCATGGATTCGAGTCTAGAGTCAGAAATTCTGAAGAAGATTCCTGGAAGTATATCAGATATGTGAGAAGCAGCCAGGGTGTTTAGAATCCAATCCCCATTATCGGCTAATAAATATATAGGTTTCTGCTTGCGTCCCTGAATATCGAAGCAATCTTGCAAGAATCGACGATATATCGGAGGAGAGAAAGACTCAGCAAAATGACTGCTGGGTTGGACTTGGAGGGCTTCTACGTTGCGACAATTGAGCGGATAAATGCGCAGGGTGGGGATAAATCGAGGCTGGGGATGGGAGCTTTAATGTATACCAGTCATGCTGAACGGCCGTTGAGCCCGGATGAGCTCTGCCATGCCCTAGCAATCGAGCTGGACTCTACGCATTTCAATGCCGGCAACATCCCTTCGGTTTCAACATTAGTGAGCTGTTGCCAGGGGCTTATTAGTGTGGATAAGGATGTATTCGGACCAAGAGTGCGACTGATCCATTTTACTCTCAAAGAGTATTTTTCCACCCATCCCAACATTTTTAGTAGACCACACTCGGCAATGGCAGAGATCTGCTTGACATATCTGAATTCCTACCAGGTCAAGCCTCTTTTGACGCTTTCGGCCCTTCACTCTCGCAAGACCCGCCGCTCTGTCGCTCGCCCCCGCGTCAAGTCCTATTTCGATACTTATGCCCTCGATCACTATCCGTTCCTGAAGTATTGTGCTATAAACTGGGGTGTCCATGCGAAAAGGGAACTCTCGGACCGCTCAAGATCACTCGCCCTCGAGCTGCTTCAGGGGGGTGGCGGCCACAAATTTGCCCAATTTATTTTAAGACAAGACAGGTCTCTACAATTGCGGCGTGATGATACCTTGTCCCCGTTCAGTGGACTTCACTGCGCCTCGTTTCTCGGAATTGCTAAGATTGTGGTAGCTTTGATCGACATGGGAGACTGTGATGCGAATGGGGAGGATTTTCAGGGGTGTACGCCGCTTGCATGGGCTGCCCGGAAGGGATATGAAGAGGTTGTGATAATCCTACTCGGGCGGGAGGAGGTCGACCCCGACAAACCAGATAATAGTGGCCGGACACCGCTCTCCTATGCCGCTGAGTATGGGAGTGAAGGGACGGTGAAAATACTGCTCGGGCGGGAAGAGGTCAAGCCCAACAATCCAGATTATAGCGGGCGAACACCGCTCTCCTATGCCGCCACTAGGGAAGATGAGGGAGTTGCGAAAATTCTGCTCGGGCAGGAAGAGGTCAACCCCGAAGAACTAGATAATCTCGGCCGAGCGCCGCTCTCCCATGCCGCTGAGCGGGGGGCATCAGGAGGTGACGAAAATACTACTAGCGCAAGGGGTCAACCCCGACCAATCAGATAATAGCGGCCGAACACCGCTCTCGTATGCTGCTACTAGAGAAGATGAGGGAGTTGCGAAAATTCTTCTCGGGTGGGAAGAGGTGAACCCCGATGAGCATGATAATGACGGCCGAACACCGCTTTCGTATGCCGCTGAGAATGGGCGTGAGGGAGTGGTTAAACTGCTACTCGGGCCGGAAAAAGCTAGTCCCGATAAGCCAGATAATAGCGGACGAACACCGCTCTTTTATGCCGCTAAGTGTGGGCATGATGGAGCGGTGAAAATACTACTTAAACGGGAAGAGGTTAGCCCTGGCAAGCTAGATAATGACGGCCGAACACCGCTCTCCCATGCTGCTGAGTTTAACCATACGGAAGTGGTGAAAATACTACTCGGGCGGGAAGAAGTCTACCCCGATAAGGCAGATAACGACGGACGAACACCGCTCTCGTATGCCTCTAAGAGTGGGCGCGAGGGAGTGGTTAAAACACTACTCGGACGAGAAGAGGTCAACCCTGAAAAGCCAGATACCAGCGGCCGAACACCGCTCTCGTATGCCGCTGGGACTTTTCTTGGCTCCCTCTACGCCGGTGAACTTGAGGAAATGGTGAAAACTCTACTCGGGCGGGAAGAGGTCAGCCCCGAAAAACCAGATATTCACGGCCGAACACCGCTCTCGTATGCCGCCGAGAAAGGAAATGAGAGAGTGGTGGAAATACTACTGGGGCTGGAAGAGGTCAACCCTGGCAAACCTGATGATTACGGCAAAACACCGCTCTGGTATGCTGTGAGCTTTGCACGTGAGAAGGTGGTGAAAATGTTACTTGGGCGAGCAGAGATCAACCCTGATAAACCCGATAATGACGGTAAAACACCGCTTTCTTATGCTACTCTGTTTAGACTCGAGGAAGTGGTGAAAATACTACTAGCGCGAGAAGACGTCGACCCCAACAGGCCAGATAATGACGGCCGAACACCGCTCTCGTACGCCGCTATGAATTGGCATGAGGGAGTGGCTAAATTGCTACTCGGGCAGGCAAAGGTCTACCCTGACAAGCCAGATAATCACGGCCGAACACCGCTCTCGTATGCCGCTGGACAAGGGCATGAGGGAATGGTGGAAATCCTGCTCGGGCGAGAAGAGGTTGACCCCAACAAGCCAGATAATGACGGAAAAACACCGCTTTTTTATGCCACTAAGCATCGGGATGAGGGAGTGGTTAGAATGCTACTCGGGCAGGAAGAGGTCATCCCCGACAAACCAGATGATAGCGGACGAACACCGCTCTCGTATGCCGCTCAGGAAGGACGTGAGAGGATAGTGCAAATACTACTCGGGCGGGAAGAGGTCTACCCCGATAAGGCAGATAATGACAGACGAACACCCCTCTTCTATGCCGCTAGGTCTTGGTGTGAGAGAGTGGTGAAAATACTACTCGAGCAAGAGGAGGTTAATCCCAATAAACCAGATAATAGCGGACGAACACCGCTCTCGTATGCCGCTCAGGAAGGACGTGAGAGGATAGTGCAAATACTACTCGAGCGGGAAGAGGTCAGACCTGACACGCCGGATAATCACGGCAGAACGCCGCTGTCACATGCCGTTGAGGGAGGACGTGAGGGTTTGGTGAAAATACTACTGGGGCGAGAAGAGGTCAACCCCAACAAGCCAGATAACGACGGCAAAATACCTCTCATGTGGGCACCATGGTGGCGCGCTGAGGAAATGAAGGCCCTGCTACGGCCTCACAAAACTATAACTCACAGCGCGATTGGAAACCTAGGAGACACCGCCTCGAGGAAATCACCGCCATTCCTTCTCTTTTCAACCATATTGCTCATGGGTCTTGTGCTTGCGTATCTTTTTTTGTAAGCGAATGAGATAGGAATGCGCATATGTGATCGCATCTGGCCCTACCTCCCTATTTAACTTGATCGAGTGAGGATTTGTAAGTTTTCTATTTACACGGTATAGCCGAGTATGTTTGATGGAGTGATATATCTATATTATTGTGAGAAGGTTCAGTGTACTGTACAGCAGGCTGTTTTTCTCCCTCCTATTGTATTTAATTTTCCTCTTGCTGTAAATTCTTTCTTGCACTATTTCTTTTTTCTTCTACGGTTTTTTTGCTTTCAACATTTCCTCTGCCCCCCACCCTCTTTCGTAGATGATACCGTAGATCAAGCGTTTATCCCTTCGTTCGTTTTCGCGTCCACCCTTTTATTCCCAAACATTGATAGAAAAAGGTCTGGTTCAACCGGGTAACATGTTGATCAGACACTAAGCGGGGTGGGTGGGCACTTAAAGTAGCAACACTAGTAAGCTTAATATCAGGAACAGCACAGTGCAAAGACTTTCTCTGAGCGGTCACCAACTTGCGGAAGCGAAGCCGGATTGGAATTCTTGGCGAATATTTGAGAGGGAAGAAAACTCCTTCGCAGTAAGAAGTTTATGTCATCGCCAATGGCTTGTTTTTCTCCGGCGTCATCCCCGGCATGGCTGCCAAGGCTTCGGACTGACTTCTAACCTTGGTTATGCACGGGGGCGCCATCACTGTAGTATGATATCGCGGGGAAAATAATGGGCTACCGGTACACCACCACAACCACCACCTCCCCCCCTCTTTATCCCGATCTCCATCTTTTGGCAAATACCGCACACGACCTATTCTATTTTCCTCTCCCCCCCATCTCTCCTTCCACTCTGTATGGTCACTCCACGTCGTACGAGGGAGTCGGCAAGGCAGGCCGGTAGGTACTCGAGTATTGGTAGGAATGGCACGAGTCGGTACTTGTATTAAACTTAAACAGCTCAACAGGCTGTGTGTCCTGTCGTTCTTCAAGGACGGTCTATTGGAAATCAATCGGGCCCAGTCACTTCCACGGAGCTATTATATTATCCCACCATCTTCACCGATATAATACCGCATCGTGCAGTACATTAGCTCGAGCTCAAATACTTGGAGAATCCCCCCGGAAACACCGCCAAGACTGGGTCGCCAGCGAAGCCTTTCACTTCCCCACCAACGAATTTTGGCCCCTTCTGTACACCCCCGCTACTGCTTTCTTTGACACCCCAAATAATATACCCATAGCATCATGGACCCTTCGCTGATACCACCGCCATTGGAGGGATACGTGCTCGACGATGCGGAGGAATGGGAGTACTTTGGGGAGGGAGCCGCAAACGTGCTGTACCGGTACGTTGGAGCTGATCCATTTTTTGTTCGTATACATCCTGCAACTTCCTTACCTCGTAGAAAACACAACTAATAAAGATAGCGATAGGGACCGTATCTCCTCCGTTTACGAAAACGTCTTCCCGGCGCACCCACGACTCAGCAATTACACGCGTACCTACACTCTCGCTGGGGCCCTCTACTAGACAACTACCTTTTAAGAACCAAGATCGTCAAACTGGGGATCAACATAATCCCCGACCTAAACAGCATGCTCGCCATGAGCGACGCGGAGGAGGCAACAGATTGGTCTGGCCGTCCGATCAAGCCGCTGAAGAAACGGCGATTGCTGGATGATACTGAGTCGTGGGGATTGGTTGTGGAGGATATGAGTTGCGGGAACTACTTGTATAACGAGATGGAAATGCAACCAGAGTCTATGCAGGAGGATGAGGAGATGGATGACGTGCAGGATGACGGAAGCGATGAGTGGAAGGACATGGCTATGATTGAGTTTAAGCCGAAATGGCTTGCTCAGTCACCAAATGCCCCGGCGAATTGGGCGCTCTGTCGGACGTGTGCCGTGAGACATATGCAGTCTTCCAAGAAACAAACCAAAGGCTTACTCTGTGTGCCGGGGGAGGAAGACGACGATTTGGAAGAGGAAGCACTGGACTTTTGTCCACTAGATCTATCCTCTGGCGACCCGGCACGTATCGAGAAAGCCACGTTTGCAATTCTGAACATGGAGAACTCGGTCATGATAGCCGATCCAACGCCCCCATCCGACGATGAAGGCGACAGCGACACCCTAGCCCCGCCAACCCTAAACCAAAAACTCGCAAAGTCTCTTGAAAACTCCCTCGTCACGCTCTTGACAAACTTCTTCAGAACATCCCCAATCATCCCCCTCCTCACAGCCCTACAATCCCGCTTCGGCTCCCGCGGCGTATTCACGTCCGCTACGTTAGCACTCATGGGTGAGAAAGAAATCCTCCCGTCGGAAGACGAGATCCGTAGAGCTTGCCTGGCCACCGGCGAAAAGTACGAACCGACCCTCTCGGATGAAGACGACATCTGGACTGCAATGACACTCCGCGACTGTAGCCTCTTCTTGAAAGTGTGGGTGCGCAAGCGTCAGGGAAGAGGCATGGAGGCGAAGATCGACGCGAAAGTTGGCGATCTTGATCTTAAGGGTGGGGAGGGTGGGCGGGCGGTGTACTGGCGGGATGTAGAGAGGCGGTTGAGAATGGGCGGGTGGTATGGTGGGAAGGGGAGCACGAGGAATTGTAGGACTGGGCAGGAGTTGTAAAGTGCTCTTGCTTGCCCGTAAAATCTCGAATGAATGGACCTTGTGTTTTGTCGTTGGAGTTGCCTCCTCAGGTAAAGTCTGGTGTTTTTTTTTTTCTTTTTTTATGTCTCTCAGAGGGGCTGAGCAGCTCTTTTCTTGCCGTGTTTTTCACTTCTATTCCAAAGTGGGGAATTCTCGACTACATAGCACAAGGTCCGATTACCGGTACTTGGTCTAGGGCTTGGCGGGGTGGGGTGGATATTGGTTTGTGTGCATAATTGACTTTTAATTTTTCATCTTATCAAAGTTTTTGGATGGATGATTGGTAACGTTCGAATGGGTTGTTTCTTTTATTTCGGTCCGGGGTTGGTATAGTAGCGCTTCGATGCGTTCCTGGGCCTTTGTTTTCTAGTGCAGTTCGGGTATCATGGTGTTTGATTTGCCTTGCGATGTGCAGGATTAGGGGTGTGGGGAATATGTCTGGCTTTTACATTATTTACCTCTCTCGCTGTCGACAATGAGCTTGTTTATGTCTGCCGGAATCACTGAAACATGCAGAGAGAAACATTAAAGGTTACCCTTCGAGGAGAGAAACCAGGGCTCCATCCAACGATATAAGTAGAACACGATACCTGGGGTGAAGCACTGTATAACCACACTGCGGGAGTAATCTCGGAAATAAATACACCAAATCCCCACGCCTCCTAATTCCACATATCATACCATATCATGTCCAAAACGTTAATCTGAGAAATAAACACCCACCATCCACGACATCAACCCCCTCCACCCTCCTCTCAGCACCACTAACCCCCTCCCCCCCTCCCAAATACTCCCCAGCAACTGCCATAACAATCTCCTCCCGGCATATACATTAGAAAGCGCAAATCGGAAATCCACTCGGTCTCCTTCTCTCCACTCCCTTAAGTAGCATATTTCCCCCAGAAACCGACCATCATCGGGGCGCAACCCAAAATTCTTCCATTAACCCGCCGGGGCTTTTTATACTGCCAGGAAATATCGCTATAAGCCATGAAATGAACATGACAGAAAAGCATGATGGCCGGCTTAGGAACCCACCGAGCCAAACTCCTTGGTAGGCCTAATGAACCGAAATAACCACCCGAGAAATCACAGGATATCACCCTGTTAGCATCTCGTCTTTTTATCCAGAACAATACAATTCCTGTCCTATATCTTGTATCCAGCTGGAAGGGTGGCCGCCGCGATGCCATTTTGAGCGTGATAGAAGTGATCCTCACCACCGTCATCCTCATCGTCTATTTGCAGTACGGCGATTGCTTGTTTAGCTTGCGTACGTACTGTAGCAGGCAAGAAGTATGATCCCTCTAATATAATATTATTGCAAAAAATCAGTGTGCATCTGAGCACTTAAACAAATTCACGACTCCTGATGCCGGACACATCTTGCCTACCACGAGTACTGTGCAGTCTTAACCGTGCCCATGACGAAACTGGACGGATAACAAAAAAACAGGCACCTAGTGGGCAAAAAAGGAAATCGTCAAGGTCAGGGCTACAAAAAATTACTCGCAATTGATCTCTGTTCGTCGTTCGCCCAGTTTCGCCGTTGGTGCTCGTAGCAGACAGGGGTGCCTGATACCAGGGGCTGTGAATTTGTATGGGCGCTCAGATGGGCACTGATTTTTTTGCCAGAATATTATATCAGAGGGGTTCCGGAAAAAAATAAGTCAGGATCTCGGACCGAGTGACAACAATGCCTATTGTAACCGCACTCGTAGGCATGGAGGTAAAAGAGGGATTTCGGGGTAGTAACTGGGCTTAATGGGCAATACCGGTGTGGCCTAGGGTGGTTGTATAGGGTAGTTTAGCAGTCAGGAGAGCGTTTGGGTACGCACTAAACAACTATGTTTGTAGATAGCTTGGCGT
>Ga0307507_10009417_pt1 | contig 13030 bp, 14 predicted proteins | sample 7_EM_MG_FD_207223 | JGI IMG/M metagenome (GOLD analysis project Ga0307507, IMG submission 207223) | Populus trichocarpa ectomycorrhiza microbial communities from riparian zone in the Pacific Northwest, United States - 7_EM | ecosystem: Host-associated > Plants > Roots > Unclassified | place...
TCCGAGAGGTACGTGAGCCATGTAGTGTCTTCATTGCTCATGCGCGGGAGAACAAGATGCTTCACGAAATTGTCGGGCATGAAGACCGAAACTCCGTGAAGTATGACGTCTTCCGAGATCGGAACTTTTTCACTCCCGTGTTCTGCCCCATCTTCCGGCTTCGATCCAGCTTGTTCTACCGGTTGAGAGGGGGCGAGTGTGTCGGTGGGAGGAGCGTGTTCTACATTCGGCGAGCCTGGTTTTGGAGTTAAGTGGAAAATGTCGGAAAATGTGTACAGTAAGAGAAAGGTAGCGATGCAGGTGATGACAATTGCGCGGATCTGTGAGACTGTTGACGCTGATATGGTAACTGGCATATCTGGCCGAAAATGTGATGGACGATGATGCTAAGGTCCTGCTGCCGGTCGGTCTCGAAGTGTGGTCTTTCGGTCCCGAACGTCCCCCCTGAAGAGTCAATATTTGAGCATGCAAGATCTCGGTATAAGTAATCAATTCCGCATCGTCCTTAGCAATACCCAGTGAAGCGATTGACTAGGAGAAAAGTCGAAGAATGGAGGGTGCGCAAAAAACGGGTTATCATAACAACAAACGCGCTCACGCGAATGTCCGGCGGAGGTGCCGTACTTAAGTGAGGGAGAATAGAGAAAGAAACATAGGGGTATGGAAATTAGTCGCATGCCAATTGGATTATCAGGAAGCGGGCTGAGCAGAAAGCAGCTGGTAAGCACGGCTGATGGCTATTTTGGTGGTTGATGTCAGGGTGATGTGAAACATTTTGATTTTCCACTGCTAACGGATTTGGGTATATACGGTATCATACTTGGGGCTCTGCTAAAAGCTTGGCAGAAAACAAGCGGGTTAGGGTTTATTGAGCAAGAAACCACTGTAACTTGGCAGAGGCTCTGCTCTGCTCGAGGCATCACGCTTCGTCCTCAATTCACGAGCGTCATAATACCTGCTATTGGGCGAGGGCATGGCGAACCCAAACTTAATGCTTGTTTCTTTCATGGATAACGAGCGACTCTCACTGCATCAGGGCATTGCGCGCCCGGGTTGCTTAGGCGATAATTGCCCCCTCAGTGACACTCGCGCCTACTAAATCTTTATCTTGAAGTTATCAGCGGAGGGCTTTTGCTTGTAAACGCTATCTTTCAAGACATGATACCGTACTCGAGTGCGGTACACGTGTGCAGTGGATAACCTTTCAGTCATCAAGCCAAGATGCTACTTTTTTTGTATGCATTCCCAAGCCAGAACACAGTGACCAAGAGGTTCTCCTGCCATCTTCCTAAATTTAGTAAACCGTAAGGCAAGAGCAACCGAGTTTGAGCGTGTAGTCAGATTTTTTCCGCGGGCGGATCTTTGAGGCTCTCATCTGGCTTGGCAATACCAGATGATCTGCCAGTACAGTATTTTATTGTGTGCTCAAGCAAAATGCACGGGTGCAGGATCACGACCTCTCATCATTCCTATCTTTATCCCATCCGACCAAACCACTCTTGGTAGGTACTCGAGTATATCGATGGCATACTAAATCATGCAAGGTGTTATAGCTAACTTACTCACCAAAAGTCCATTTCTAATCTCTTTGCCCGCGGAAGGGCACCCCCCCCCTCCTACCGAAGCTCCAACCCCGCAATACCGGCGCCCCCCTTAGGCTACCGGAATCTCCCTCGAAGAGAATCTCCATCTCACCAAGACCTTGCCATGTGACGTTATGAACCGGGGTGGAAACTCAGAGCCATAAGTTACACCCACCTGCAGTATTTATGGGCAAAAGTCAAAAGCCAAAAGAGATGAAGCAACCGTTGAAGCTGGTCGCGGAAGCAAAAATAGTGTTCGGTGGTACGAATAGGATTACGGTTTTCAGCTTCGAAAAGGGATAATTCCACTCGCCGGGGGAAAGAGAGTAACGCTTACTTGTGGGGGGGTGATGATGCATGATGGCTTGTACGGTACCGTACTGTACGGGGCAAAATCGCTGATGAGCTAACAGTGGAACGCAGAACCTAGACCACCCGAACCTCCGCAAGCCGTGCCAACCAATTTCCAGGACATAAGTGCTGCCTAGGACTGACTTCCAGAGTGATAGACTACAGCACGGAAATCCACCGCTCTCGCCAGAGGTCATAAGCCAGTCTTGTAAATATAAAAAATACTTTAGATCTCGATGGAGATGAGATGTAAGGGGGAAGAGGTGTTACATTGCATACACAAGAGGGAAAGGGAACCCAATCTTCGTTTTCAAATAGACAATTAGACTAACCCCCGATATTGCGGACAAAAAGATCGCGGATTCAACTTAGCTCCTCCACGGCGGTGTCCTCATGCGCCCGACCCTCTTCACGCGCCCTCACTTTTTAAGTCCTTTATCTAGCTATCCTCTAGTCTCGGCGGGTTGGCGAGCTAAAACCTGTCTGTCACAAGGAAACATAAAATATCCCTATTTTCTGCAACATGAACTGCAATGGCTGAAGCCACTATTCCATAGGTTGAGACTTTATCGTAGAAGATACAATCTTCTAATATTGTACTTTATAGCTGTAGTTTGCGATACGATATCATTTGCTACAATAAAGTAATGTAAAGTGTTTTATTTCTAATGCCAACGTTGCAGGAAATGATAGGGATTCTCTTGCCTAGATAGCGAGAATATATGGCTCTGGGAGGTTTGAACTGGGCATTGGATCATCCTAAAAAAAGATGCTGTAGTAGGCAAAAGGGGACTAAGAGAGTATGAAATATCCCCCCCCAACTCGCTCGTAAGTCGATACTGCACAGGAGTGTGGGCGGTTCAATTAGTCTTGATAACCCCGGCCCTGATACCGCGTAAACCCGATAAAACAGCTAGCACCTGGGGATTCTGGTAGGGGTGCCGGGCATCTGTAGTGCATGCAGGCGGCCAGGCCGGTCAAAGTGGGACCAAGCCCTGTCTTGTAGGAAATCGGCTTCTCCAAAAGCTCGCACAATAGACTTCATGGATACCTGGAGGCCCCGCAAGTCTCTCGAAATGTCACGTAAGTTAGTATAATGCGTAAATATTTTTCAATGGGCAGCAGATATAATAGCTTCAAATATCCACAGATATAATACCTTCGGATATCCATAAATACTCGCTAGTTACATGCAATATCCGACCATATCTTGTGTTAGTTTATTTAAGGCTAGAACATATGAAGAGAAATTGAAGACTCCAAGTTATGTTTATGGAACTGAGAAGAATGTGGATACTGCGCAATTCTATATTCCTTAATATATTCCTAAAACTTTAATGGAGATATAATAGATCACTTCTACATCCACAAGTACTATTTGATTACCAAGCGATCCCCCCCTCCGCCACTTCTTCTCTATCATTACTCACTCTCAAATCTCCAACATTTTTCTTCCAGGCCTCATCTCCGCCGTGCGGTTCTCCGGGGGTTCTTCATCCTAATGATTCCTCACCGCAAGGCGTTTCTACCTTTTTCTGAGCCAGGTTATCAGGTCGGACAACTGTTCGGGGTGAATCTAGTGTACACTCTTGATCTGCACTGAAATCTGATGCTAGGGGTCCTTTAACCCATGACTGCAACATATCTCACCTAGCTATAGTCGCGTAGGTGCAGGGACCGCCGAGGGGTATGATACGTTGAGGTTCCGTCAATATATACGCACATCCGCAATTAGACTAATCATGCGCAATGTCGGCGATTCGCATCTTGGAATATGGATGAAGGGTTTAGGTATAGCGAGCTCTTCGAGTTTATTTGGTACTGTATTAGTAGAATAGGAGTTAATTTCATAGTTAAGGGACTCGTGATGATACCTTATTACTTCCCTTGATGCGCAAGACTAAGTGGTGTGGGTAGCCTCCCAACTTCGCCCTCAAGCTCACACCTAGAGGGCAATAGCATACCGGGATAAGCAAGTCCTTGTTAAATAGGGTCCATAGTGGAAGCAAATCCCGATCGTGCCTTAGTTAACGGCTAAGTTAGCTTTTCTTCGCACTTCAGATTATTTCTCTATATCTGAACAACCCTCAACGTCTATACTTTGGAAGGTAGGGAAAATAGAAAAATGAAAAAAAGGAAAATAACAAATACACAAAGAGGATTTACAGTCATAAAAGAACAACATAAGTAAAAATATGATGGAAATTTTTTTCAAGTGACAAGAGCTTATCTCAAATGTGACCAAAATACCCCCCAGCAACGCCAGACTCGGGGGCTGTGAACAGAAAAGCTAACGGATTCTGACTCAACAACGTAGGAAAATCGGCATGGGGTTTTAGGCGGATGTATGACAGATATGTACACCCCCATCCCACGCGATTTCCTTTGGCCAAAAGAAAATATTTATGGTAAGTTTCTATGGTAGGCTTACTCATGAAGGAAAGGAAAGACGGCAATTACCAGGAGGTGGAATTTTAAAATGTGGGAGGAGGTTGGATGGGAGTAAGAGGAGGGAGGAAATAGGGGCAGCGGAGGTGCCTATGGAGCTTCTGTGGTCCTTGGGGAAATGGCACATATGTATCGGTATTGAAGGCGGTGAGGGGGGGAGATTCCTCCTAGACCTTAGGCCTTGATGGGGGAGCAGATGTTAGGGGCTGTAGTAGCACTACAGTACCACTCCCGCATGGCCGAGCTCAGAAGCGTACCAGAGTGGTGTTCGGCCAAGTGTGTCCGGCTTGTTGGGGCTGACATCGTCTCGCCTAAGTAGTGCCCTCATCACTCCCTCGTGCCCATTCAGAGCAGCGCAAATAAATGATGTCCGGCCGACACAATCCAATCCATCGGGCTTGACGTCGGCCCATCGGAGCAGTATTTCCACCACTCCCCGGTGCCCATTTCGAGTAGCACAAAAGAGTAGTGTTTAGCGGTAGAGATTTAGATAGTGGATGCACAGTGCAATCACTAAACTTGGAAAATATGGATACCGTAACGGTACAGATCCCGTGCTTCCAAGAGGATTTTGGTGGATATGTGGTTATTGTAGCCGTCAAACAACTTAATTGCAAGCAATTTCGCACGATCCGAAAGTTCCCTTTTTGCGTGTATTCCCATATAGGGAAGAGTATTCGAGAGAGGGTGTATTTTAGAGATCTGAATCTTTGGAATCGGAATCGGAACTGGGTGAAAGACCCTTGACATACTTAGAGTTGAAATAGCTTAAGCAGGTTTCTGCGATTGTTGAGTGGGCTGAACTAAGAGGCTCGGGACGGGCTCGGAGGTACTCCTGAACCGTAGAGTGGATTAGCCGAATCGTGGAACCTTCTTTCTCTACGGCAGCAAGTCCCAGACAACAGGTTAGTAATAGCCCTATTGAAGGGAAATTGTTGGCATCGACATTCGGTGACCTATTTCGACTGCTCAAGCGTGGCATAGTTCATCGGCTATCCGAACGAGAGATCCACATCAAAGCAGCTATGCTGGGTCTTGCTTTCTCCCCACCCTGTCCCTTTATCCGATCCAACGTCGCACCGTAAGCATCTCCGAGCCCCAAGCTATCAGTCATTGTGCCGAGCTTTTGTCGCCTGCGACGGATCGTGGTTTCTTGCAGGATCGCATCGATATTCAGCGAGACGAGTAGGAATCTAAATATGTATCTGTCAGCGGATGATAGCTCGAGGTAGCTTCCCTAGCGTCATTACTTCTACCTACATCGCGGAAATGTCTTCGGAGATTTTCTTCGAGATGTCTGCCTCCAGACTGCTGCCCATCGCATCTAGGTTTGTATCCTCACCCAGCCCAGTGTGGGGGTATCTAGTAGTATCGGCCCCCCCGGGGCTTATGGATAGAGTCGCTACTTTTCCAGCGAGACGTCTTTTGAGCTCAGGTCCAATTTGCGGTCTTCCGGTCATGAACATTCGAGCGCTGGGAGACTCCCGGGGAATTTAATTTAGCGGATCAAGGAGTTTGACTCGATTCCCCGGCCCGCATTCGTATAGGGCGTCTGGGCAGATAGAGGTACTCTTTTTGGAGGAGGTAATCTGTAACATCTTGACGATATCGCAAGCTGTGGCCTTCGTCCACTAACCACCTTTTTCTGGTCCTCATAGGCTTGCGCTATTGCCTCCGGCACCTGTTCCATCCTGCTCACAGCCTGTCTGAGAAGAGCGCCCAGCACACTTCCTGGCGACTGCTCGTTTTGGACTGCGAAGTCAAAGTAAAAACATGTAACGGCGACATTTTGTCCTCTGGCTCGATCGCGCGAACTGTCTATCACTAATGAGCTAACATCGCAGATTGTCAGCACATGCTCTTTTTCTCCCCTTCCTCGAGATTCGCCCTTGTTATGATACCTAATAAAAGTCCTTCTAACCCCCGGGTCTCCACTGTAAAACAAAACTGCGTTATCGGATTCACTTCCCCCACTCCCGGCGTACCAACTTCTAAATTCCTCGGTTAGTAAGAGCCATTCCCCTATATTTCTATTCGGTGGTTTCGAATGTCGTGATGCCGTAACGTGGGATCTAGCAGGGATAGCCAGCTTAGGATGTTAGATCGGCCATCGGCAACGGTAAAGTTGTTTGACGCGTTAATCGTGTTTGAGGTGTTGGTGTTATTGCTGAAATATTGTGACATTGTCGGTTTTTGGTACTTAGGAAATTGTAAGCGATGGGCGATGAAGGTTGACTACGAAAATTGTGGAGGCTGAAGAGCGGGGTCTTTTGTGGAACCTCATGGGTACTGTACTGTACCTCGGGACGATCCATTGAATCTCCTCGCACAACACCCTGCTTATACCTTCCGCATTGGTAAATTCGCGGGAAATGTCGCACATCTTTAAATGCCATTTAGCCTAGCGACACAAATTTTGCACCACGATGAACAGACACTCCATTCGAGTAGAGAGCCTGCAGTTGAACCAGATTGCCCTGTACCTGTCCCAGTGCTACTTATGGCTTCGAAGGAAGGGGTTGGGGGTTTGCTAAAATTTTACCTCAGGAGGTAAATTTTCAAACATCGGTTTTGGGGCCATTTTCGCAAATTCGAGTTTCTACATAACTATGGCTCGGTGTGATGCAGAACACCTCGACTATTTCCAAAACCGCGGGATCTCCCCAAACCGGGCGATTCCGCCCCCACCCCTTGGATTTTTCCGGCTCCCGAACAGGCCTTTAGTTATCACCACTCTCATGGATCACTGTCACAGGCCATCACTCGTCTGAGTTGCGGGGTGATTAAATTATGTTGAGAATAATTGATGCGGAGGTAATGATCAACGGTGAGGGTTTTTACACCGCGGAGTTGAGCGGCTTAAGTGGGGATACAGAGTTTGTTTTAAGCGGAGATGAAGATCATGATTGATTGTGTTGAGTTAATGAAAAGGAAAGTCTTAACGAAAGTCGTGTGAACAAGAGGAAGGGGGCGAATCTAGAAAAGACGGGAAGGAAAGAAAAACTGGTGTGAGATAACTTTCTATAGCTTGCTCGTCACTCCGCTGGCGCGGAGATACAAGGCTGGTATGGTACAGTACAGCACTGCAGCCCACCGCAATCTCGCTAACCGGCCACCAGCTAAGCCACTATAAAAAAACTTCTTGGATCTCGACAGAGATATAGGAAAAGAAGAGGGTTTACTTATAGCATGCATGAGATGAAAACCTTTCTGCGCACTCAAATACACAATTAACCCCCAGGATTGGCCACAAGAAGATCGTGGATCTAACCAAGCTCTTCCTCGGTGGTGTCCTCCCGCACACAGCCCTCCTCCCGCGCTACCAAGGCCTTGTGACTATGCTTTCTATCCAGCTATCCTTCAACTTTGGCAGATTAGCGATCTAAAATTCGTTGGTTATAACCAAACTTAACCGCCAGGGTTTTTTCCGCAACATCAACCTCGATGGCAAGAGAAACCGTTACCGGGGGTGGAACTTTACAGTGCAAGATACCCTTTCTCATATTATACCCTATAGTTGTGATTTGTGGTACTGTCATTTGTTTTTCTAGGAGGGACTTTCGGCTCTTGTGGCGCATGGGCCAACGGAGCTTAGGGTTGGCCGTTCGTCATTTACAGTTTTCCTGTTTCACTAACATCTCAGTAGTGATGCCCACTAAGATTCGTCTTCGATTTCCTTGGGCAACAATCGCGTGAGGTAGACTAAAGTAGGATATGCATTTACCAGAACGAATTCTGATTATTTCACTTTTATGACAGTTTCTATTCTACCCGATGGAGGATGAGTTCAATAAAAGGGAAAAAAAAGGGCTCTCGGTGTAGACTTTGTGCTGTAGTCAAACGTGTTGGAATAATGGCTTCAATGTGACGGAAGTATACCTGGTTGGGTATAGTGGGAGCTCGCTCATTAGTATTTTATTATATATAAATACCTCTCAGAAGTATAAGTATCATTGTCTGGTATTCAAATAACAATGTACAAAAAACAACGGACAATTCCGATCCTTATTCTACAAGCGTACTCTTCTCTCATTCAGTCAAGTCTTAAACTTCCAGCTCAATCGCACACCTCACATACAAGATTTCCGACAAAACGAACTTGCTAGATATGATGGGATCCCATGAAGAAGGCTAACCAGGTCCGGGAATCAAGAAAATGTGTTTACGGATATTAAATTAATTTGTTGCCACAAATCAAGTAAGGGCTTCGTAGCCGATATTCCCCTACTAGCTTACCATGATCTCAAGTGTCTCAGTTCCAATCTAAGTTATGGGTAGGACAAGCTAGTCATCCAGGAACGGTTAGTACATGATGAAGAAAAGCACCCGAGTCGAAGTATCCTTCTTCGTCGCGTTCTAACGTCATACAACAACCACTCGCGGGCTTTATAGCACAGTATCGCTGTTGGCGATAACGCACGACGATACTCTACAGGGTACAAAAAGTCTAACAATAGTCAATGCCTCCAGATGTCCGAGCGGCCCCCCCTTGGCTAGAGTCCGGCGGGCTGGTCCCTACCCTGGAAGCGACGATCTTGGCTGCAATCTGCCTCTTCTTGCCCGTGCGAGGCTAAACATTCTAACAGTGCAAAACAACAGATTATACTACGGTGCCTCTGTCGCCGTCCACTCCATTCGAAGGCTAAACATTTTCCTCTTCTATGACAAACAGATTAGGTAACTGCAAGCGCTACCCGTAGTGATACCTAGCCATTGGAGGCAAGTATCCATAAGGCCGACTGATCGCATGGTATTAGGGGAGTAATTATTTTAAGCGAGGTTTGTAACCCCCCGCTCTCTAACCACCGGTGCACGGGTCCAGCGGGTATGGAATACACACGGCGGTCATTGTTGGGCGCCGTCATGTGGGTAGAGAAGTTGAGAGTGTAATAGGTCTGAGAATTGTTGGGGTTTGTGGATCATTGAGCGTGCTTTGGAAGGCAGTTCGGGATACAGTAGAGCGTGCAACAAGAAGTCGTGGCCATGGTCATGAATTCCGCATCTAATGGTTACACGATATTTCAGGGGAGGCAAAGGCGAACAGATGGTCCCCCGCAAACTAATTTAAATATCCGGGTAGTCCACCCGTCATGTCAGCCCAGTTACCTCCAATGTCCTTCGGGGGCCTTCACGAAAGTCTTCTTAACCGCTTGGATGTTCTCGACTCTCGAGAGGGAAACATTAGTGTCGGTATATCACCTGTAGTGCTCTTTCCCCTTAACTATCCTCAGGGCCTCAAGCAAGGGTGTTGTGTACTAGCTAGGGTTAGTTGTGCCTACTGTCGGAAATTTTTATTGGCCGTATTTGACCCCCGATTATGGGACATAAGGAGGGTGAATAGCTGTCCATAAAGCTCCCACACCATTTCATATCTTTCAATAATTCCTTTGTGGTGTAGTTGGTATCACACCCGGCTGTAATATTCAGTTAACCGGTTGGTCCCCAGTTCAACTCTGGGCGAAGGGACTTCTTTTTGGAAAATCTAGGGGAATGGCTATTGCAAAGCGGGGAATTTAGCCTGAACGCAGGTGGCGGGGGAAGTCAGTCCGATAACCCAGTCTTGTTTTGCAATGGAGACCCCGGGGTTGTTAAATTTTTTTATCATGTAGTAAGGACAAGCCCCTAAGATGGGAAGAAATAAAGCAAGTTCGGATAGCCGGAGATGTTAACTTAGCTTATTGGTGATAGACAGCATCTACGATCGGGCAAGAGGAAGATGGGCCATTGCATTCCTTTACGTTGACTTTGCGGCCGGTCATACAAGGCATGATAATTGGAGTATAGAGGCAGGGAATGAGGGCGCAAAGAAAGCCTGACGAGAGATCTAGAGGCACAGGATTCGGTAGGGTATTAGGAGTAAGGGAAAAAGCAAGAGTAAAAAAGGAGTCCCTTCGCCCAGAGTTGAACTGGGGACCAACCGGTTAACTGAATATTACAGCCGGGTGTGATACCAACTACACCACAAAGGAATTATTGAAAGATATGAAATAGTGTGGGAACTTTATGGAAGGTATTACACCCTCCTTATGTCCCAAAATCGATAGTCAGGTGCGGCCTATAAAAAAATTCCCGCGGCAGAGACAGAAATAATTCTGGTCGGTACACGATATCCTTACCTGAAGCTCTGGGGATAGTGAAGATAACCGAACGCTAGAAGAGATATATCTCTTGGCTTGTCTTTTGCTAGCGATAGACGGTTTGTACGATCGGGCTAGCGGACAAAATGTGACCGTTGTGTACTATTTACTTTGACTTTTAAGGGAGCAGTCGCTAGGAAGTGTGCTGAAAATCTCCTGTTGGATTATTACCGGAAATTAGGCCTTGAGGCTAGGATAAGCTTTGTTTTGCAAGTTAACAGAATTGAGGATACTGATTGATGCGATCCAAGCTCCTCAGAGTCAAGTTTGTACTTTATCGGGAAAACGCTAACACTTCTCACGATCATTTGTCTCCGAATAGGGTTGACGGTGATTGTAAATTCAACTAGATTTTGCTGTACCCTAGAACATGGACAGAGCTGCTATGATTACTGCAGGACATGCAGAAGAAAGAGACTTAAATCTAGTTCGGTCTATTCACACACACTACTGTGCGAGGGCGCTATTCTTTCTAAGCAAGCAACTCCGCTATCGCACTCTCATCGGCTGTTTCTTAATCGCCACAGACTGTCACTCGTTTGGACTGCGGAGGTCCCGGGAGGTACCCCGGAACTATAAAGAATATTAGCCGAACCGCGGGAACTTCCTTGCCTCCGGCAACAAGTCCTTGGCAACAGGCTACAATGGTAATGCCCCTATTGAAGGAACCTCGCCGGTATCGATATTCGGCGACCCTATTTTAACTGCTAACGTTAAAGTTTAGCACGGCTCGTCAGCATTCAAGCAATGTTCGAATGAGAGATCTGTATTAATATTACTACCGAAGTACAATCACACCTCACTCTCCCGGATGACCAAAATCCAAAGAATCTGTCCGGGACAACGAGTGATCCTGGACAACAGGTCAAGTTTTGCTGTGAAAATTTTTGAATTCACAGCATTTCATACGGGACAGCGAGGTATCCGTATGATCGATTTCCGGGACAGTGAGGTTTGACTGTACTCTAATAGAAGAAAAATAGACTAGGACGTTGCGGTTGCCTCTCCTAGTAAGGCGCTGTGCATATTCCTTTTGTTTTGTCTCGGGTGTTTTCTCTTCATTAGCTAGAGAAGGGGAACTCTGACTGCTAAGCACATTTTTCGAACTTACAGTATGCCGAGCCTCGTTTTCTCCTTGCCCTGTCCCTTTATCTGGTCCAACGTCACACGATTAGCATCTTTAAGCCCCACACACTCGGTAACTGCGCCGATGTTTTGCGCCCCGCAAGTTATGGTGGCTTGCAGGATCACATCAATATTCAGCGAGACGAGCGGAAATCTAAATATGTGCCTATCACTAGAGAACTTCAGGTAGCTTCTCTATTTCTACCTATATCTGGGAAATTTCTTCAGGGATTGTCTTCAAGATGTCGTCCTCTAGGCTACTTTCTGTCGCATTTGGATCTGTGTCCTCGTTCAGCTTGATATACAGTAAATATATCTAATAATATCATCTCGCTTGGGACTTAAAGCCAAACTCGTTACTATTTTAGCAAGATGCCTTCTCGCCTCGGGTAGAAATTTGGGGTCTTCTCCTCACGAATATTTAAGTGCGGGGAGACTTCCGGACGATTTCATTTAAGGAATCAAGAAGCTTGACTCTATCCCCTAGTAAGCATTTATCGCGGGCATTAATCCGGATGAATGTAGGCTTTTCTGGGGACGCAATTTGTAGTATGTTGACAATCGCAGGCTATTGTCTCTGTCAAACCACCTTTTTCTGGCTTTCATAGGCTTGGGCGAATTTACTTCCCACCTTTGCCATCCCACACACAGCTTTTTTGAGCAGAGCCCATAGCACACTCGCTGCTCTTTCTGGGATGTGAAGTCAAAATAAAGATATGCGTTTCCTGTGGGAACTTTTCTGGGGTCGCGGCTGACTCAATTATGGTACATAAGGAGGGTGTACTGACATCCATAAAGTTCCCACACCATTTTATGTATTTAAATAATTCCTTTGTGGTGTAGTTGGTATCACACCCGGCTGTAATATTCAGTTAACCGGTTGGTCCCCAGTTCAACTCTGGGCGAAGGGACTTCTTTTTGGATCTTGTTTTTCTCCTACTCCTAATACCTTATCGAATCCTGAATCTCTAGATCTCTAGATCTCTCGTCATGCTTTCTTCTGACCCTCATTCAGCACCTCAATGTTACAATTGTCATGCCTAGTACGACCGCGCAAAGTCAACGTAAAGGCATCCAAAGGCCAAATTTTCCTCTGGCCCGATCGTAGATACTCTCTATCACCAATAAGCTAAGTTAACATCTTCGGCTGTCAGAACTTGCTTTATTTCTTCCCGTCTTAGGGGCTTGTCCTTATTACATGATAAAAGTTTTAACAACCCCCGGATCTTTATTGCAAAACAAGACTGGGTTATCGGACCGACTTCCCCCACTATCTACGTTCAGGCAAAATTCCCCGCTTTGCAATAGCCATTCCCCTAGATTTTCCAAAAAGAAGTCCCTTCGCCCAGAGTTGAACTGGGGACCAACCGGTTAACTGAATATTAC
>Ga0307507_10009418_pt1 | contig 13026 bp, 7 predicted proteins | sample 7_EM_MG_FD_207223 | JGI IMG/M metagenome (GOLD analysis project Ga0307507, IMG submission 207223) | Populus trichocarpa ectomycorrhiza microbial communities from riparian zone in the Pacific Northwest, United States - 7_EM | ecosystem: Host-associated > Plants > Roots > Unclassified | place...
AGAAAGTGCATTATTATATTTAAGAAGAAATAAATTTTATCTTGTTTAAGGACCATTGATCTTCAACCTAAAAGGTCCATGCAAGCCCCATGTTCCTTATATATTTCTTGCTAAAAAAAACTAGCAGCAAAAAGAAAATTTGCATACTTAAGTTATTTAGTACAAGATCTGATGAAAATGGGATATTTCTGATCTTATGGCATGGATATATAGAGCTTTCAAATTATTTTACACAAAGCATATACCATTTATAATAAATAATAAATTTAATATCCAAAGGGGTGAAGGCCCCTACTGGCCCTAAGGTAGCTCTGCCATTGATTCTATCAATGGCATTACAGTGACAACATGTTTGTTTTTACAGCCAACTCTCAAGGCTTCTCTTTCTCAAACTACTCTCTTCATTCTCCCAACCTTGATCACGCTAGGAAGATCAAATATGAAGATCCTCCTTCACCTAGAACCATGCATATATATTTTTTTAATATGTATGAAAATGTAACAATTGACAGAAGAGAGAAACATTAGAACAAATGGAACTATTCTTATAGCAGATGTAGTCATTTTTGCAACTGCTAAATAAGAAACAAAAACTTGGGTTAGGAAAATGGAGGCATTTTAAGGACATCAAAGTAGAAAAATAAAGAAATGTATCACATACCTGGTAAGCTGGTTCGATATCTTTCATCCCTGCTACCTTTAAAAATTAATGGTAGATGGACATACCTGCCTAAGAAATGATTCAATTATGAGGCTAATATGTACAACTTTAAAGCTGGGAGGCATTTGGAATTCAGAGTTAAAAAATGAACCAAGAACGCCACCAAGAGCTGGCTGCAGGAAAATATCAGCACATAATTAGTTAAACATTAGATACAAGTCTTCCAAATTAATTTTGTGTAATTTCTAAAAGCTATTAGAGGGAAGAAATTGATCAATTTGAATTTTCTTTCTGAATTTCCTTTTCTTTTTGGAAATTATATGCGTGAAAATATACATCAACATAACTAACACATCAATATAAGAGAATATTTTGTGTTTGGTCAGTGTTCCAAAACACAAAAAAATATATATATAGAAAAGAAAAAAATATATTTGGATAAAGAGATAAAAATAAATATATAAAATAAATATATCTTCCAGATGCTTGAGCTTAATTTTCTATTAATTCCACCATCAAGATCCCAAGTTAAAAGAGATAAAGAGCCTGAAATATTACATGTAGCCTTTCGAAACCAGAAATAAGGAAAACGAAGAGAAGAAGGAAGTAGCATAAGGAAATTCCAAACTCACCTCCACGCGAAGTAGCAAGTCTACTGTCTAAGAAATCAAGGTATCGCTGTGTCCAATCCGAAAATGCACGAATCGGCTGTAAAGAATGGAGCTGATTCCTCAGCCAATTTATGCTGTTTGTCAGCTCTTCAAAGACAAAAAACTCAGCATTTTCACCTGGAAGATCTTTGTCAGATTCGTCACATAGCTCATACCGGCAAACTGGGCAAGTATTATGCAAGTTCAGCCAACGAACAATGCAATCAGAATGGTACAAATGCTTGCACGGTAGCTCCATCACGTCACCACCAACCTCAAATATCTCCTTACATACAGGACAATGCATGTCGTTCATCAAATGTTGTTCAGTGATTTTCACCACCGGCAACGCTTCAATTGCCGAAACTGGTGCAGGAGGTGGCCCTAGCAGTTCAGTATGTGTCGTATCTTGAAGGAGCAGATCATCTTCATCGTTACCAAAATTGTCAATATGGCTTCTGTTATCACTACTATTACTTGGAGGAACAACAGGCCGTGGTGCCGCGATAGCAGGTCTTTGCAGGCTTGGAGGATCCACAAACTGGAGGGTAATCCAAGGTCCATTGGCACTTCCAGGTACCCATCTGATTCTTCTACCAAAATCAGCATCCTGCCGCCTTGTAGGACGATCGAGCATTTGCGCCAAAGAGTCCAACAACCGTGCACCTGGAGACGGCTCTAAGCCAGATAGATCAGCAATAAGCCTGGGCCTTGATACATCTAGCTCATGATTTATTTCCCTAAAGCAATGCGGACAAAAGATTTCAAGTCGGTTTAAGGAGGTTAACCTTAACGTACGCTGGCAATTTTGACACCAGAAGTAATGAAAAGTTCTCATTCTTCTGATTCCGTTGACTGTAACACGAGGGCGATTGATCAATGACATGTGTTTCAGGGGGGCGCCTGAGCAAGTATCTGCCTTTGTTAGGTCTAATTTGTCGAGGAAGAATGTTTCACAATCTTTTATATGTGAAAATGTCACAGAGAATGGCTTTTGGAGGCACAGGAAGATATTCTTTTTCTCTGCTTGGAGGAGTTACTTAGGCCTAATTGTCACTTTCTTCCATGAACAGTTTCTTCTCACTTCTTGACAAAGCAATGGATGATTGAGAAACGGTGCAAAGCTAATACATAACTTTCGGTTAAACAATGAGCTAACTAGACAGACGACTTATCCATAAAGTTATGTATCTAATTCCCTGAGAGTGAATGAAAAGCTAAAGAAAACACATGTGCACTAGTTTCATATCTTCTGGTTTGCATAGAACCCGGCCATACAAAGATTCCATGGCAATAAAGAAGCCAACCAGATTCCATGGAATCAAAGTTTAAAAAAGAAAAAAAAATCAAGATTATTGATCAGCACAGTATAATGGGAAAAAAATAAAATTATAAAAAATATTGACAAAAATAGGTGTAAAAATGGGGAAAATCAAATTAAAAAACAGGTGCTATAAGTTAAAGACTTATTTTCTTTTAATTTTTTTTCTCAATAAATACGAGTGAGATGTACTTTTTTCCATGTGTTAATTTAATTAAAGACTACAACAAGTCAATTTATCCCGACCACGTCATTATCAACTACTGTATAATCCGAGTCCAGACATTGTATTTTACAGTACTGCTTTCATGGAAAATATGTGGTTCATGAGAAGTTACAAGCAATGGAATGAAAAGAATAATTTCTTTATTATTTGATTAATGTCTTCAAGACAAGTTGTGAGCCTTTACAAGGGAATCCACAAATTAATTAAGAAAATGTTGAAACAATGAAAGAACAAACAGAATGAAATAATCAATGGTACCGAAGGGGTCTGTTAATATCATCAAAGTCCAGGGTAAAATGGGACACCAGTAGCCGGCAACCATGACCTTCCGGCTATGAAGTTTGCGACTGTGAATCTTGATGCTTCGGTTGAGCTTGTTATAACCCGGTAACCACGCCACTTAACTCTTCCTCTAGTGGAGGCTCCAGGACCAGAATTTCTGTACTCTCCATAATACAAAGTGTTTAGAGCGAAGTTACCATCCCACTCCAACCAACCTGCTGGATCCACCAAAGAATCAAGATAAGTTTGAAGAAAAACTGTACGAGAGTACTCCTTCCAGGGGCGTCCTAAGTAAGTCTTGAATGAGCTTAGCACTGGTCTAAGGTCTGATGAAGCCATGACTCGCGAGTTATGGATTGAAATCCCAGTATTTTGATTAGGGTCAGTCCTGCCTTGAGCTGTTACGACGTTCTTTTGCTTATCCATAGGCCTTCTTGCATATATCATACAATTTTGTAAGACCACAGCTGCATTCCCAAAAATGAAATCGACTGTGCCATAGATGTAGCATTCCTTGTAGAATTGCCTTTGGGAGTGGACGTACAAGGTGTCTTGGTAACCTTCGAAGCCACAACGGTAGAAGACTGAGAGGTCGGAGCCTGATCGGAGGGCCACAGCTTGGTGGTTTTGTGGACCAGCTGTGTTGCGGAAAGTGATGCCTCGAGCAATGAATCCTTCCCCAGTCACGGCTGAAAATTCATGAAAATCAATGGTACGTAGACTAAGATTGATGTTGCCAGGAAAAATAAAATTAATGGCTCTAATTTTAAAAGTCATGAAAATTAATGGTACGTAGACTAAGATTGATTCATGAAAATTAACTAGTTTGATGATGTATATTTGTACGTAGACTAAGTCTGATTTTCTTTAATTAATTAATGTTTATCCAAAAGTCTTTGGCTTGAAACTTCCTCTTAGTGTCTCTTTCGCTTGAAAATTGAAACTTCCTCTTAGTGTCTCTAATTAATCAAAGAGTGTAGGAAGTGAACAAGTCTATATGTGGACATTTTCTTCTCACAAAGTGTTTAGTTTTTCACAATAAAAGATACAAATACAAAAAAGATGCATGTTTAGTTAAAGAATTGATGATGAAAATATAAAATAAATCAATAAATTTTATATTTTTAAAATAAAAAATAAAGATAATTTTTTGTATACTATCTTTATTTTCCATACCTTGTTTTATTAGAAAAGTAGATGAAGAGAAATTAAGGGAGAGGATGTATGTATAAAACTTACCAACAGTTGCAGAGTTGAAAGTAGTAAAACCTCCACCAACACTTCGGCTCCCGGTGATGATGGTATTTCTCAAGCCATCACCAACAAGCATAATGTTCTTTAACTTCTTTCCAATATCAAGATTTTCTCTATAAACCCCACTCTTAATACGAATAACAAACCTCCTACTACCACTCCTCTTTGCGGCTGCGTCAAGGGCTGCCTTTATGGTACGGTGGTTCCCTGAACCATCTTGAGCCACCACAAGATTTGGAGATGGTGAAGATGTTTGCAAGAGCTTTCTATCACCTGCTTTAACCCAACTAGGGAAACCATCTTTATAAGTTTGGGGTAAAGTTGATGAGGCATTGTCCTTCAAAGCCAAGGTGTTGCGAATTAGCTTTGAAACATTGTTAGACATGAGAGGTAACACGAAATCTGAAACCCCAAGATCCTTGAACCCGGCTTTGCAGGTTTCAAGGTTTGTTAAAGCAGTGCTAAGCCAAGTTTGAGCATCAAACTGGGTGCATTTTGTGTTGGAGTCAATGGTGTGGTTGAGTTCTGCAATAGTGTCCTCATAGAGCTTTAAGCAGTCAGCCCACGCAGCCTTTTCTTTCTCATTGCGGCATTTTGGTCCTAGCCATTTGTTGTGATTTTGAGCATTGAGAGCCCGTTGCACGGCTAATTCGATTGCCATTTTGCGGAAGTCAGACTTTTGTTTCGGCACAAAGTGTTTTGGGTTTTGCTTCATAAAGTATTTGCATGGTTCAGGGTTTGGGGTTTTGCTGCACCAGTAATCTATCTGGTCATTAGAGGCAATAGATGATGAAAGCAATGAGCATAAGCACATGAACAAAAGAGATAAACAAAGCTTTGTGGCCATTTTTGGGAGGCCTAGCTAGCTAATAATTGTTGGAAATATTTGAAGATGTATCAATGTCGTAGTGATCAAGGCTATGGATCGATGTGGCTCTTAATATAGGGGAATAAGGAAGGTGGACCTTTTTTTTTGTTCCTTGTTATGGTGTGCCTGGTGACAGCTAGGTGTTGGCCAGCTCTGTACACATATAGTTGAAAACGACTAATTATTAATCATCTGCTTAATACTCAGATTAACAACTCTTTTACTAGTACTCTTGTCTTGTTATATATATATATATATATATATATATATATATATATATAAAGAATGCTATCCTTTTTCATAGATTAATATATTGTATACTTGGTGAAATCAAGCTTACATTGCTGGGTAAAAGAGAGACTTTCTTTTGCATGCCGCTTGCATGGATTTCGTTAATTATTTCTATGCAATTAAGTCCACATGAGAACACGGTTTCCTTTGCTTGCAAATAATTTAATTATCTTCACTTTGTGTTAATTCTAGAATAATGCTTGGTAATTAGATATATCTATCCTCTATACTACTATTTCGCCAGGCAATTAATGTAATGAGAGTGAAGGGCTCAAGACAATGACAGAATACCTCGACTTATATTCAACTTGTCTGTTAAGAATACTTCAAAATTAACCCTTAATTAGCTTTAATTTTAAAAATCAACTTTTTTAATTTCTCAAATGGATTGAAACTGTTTCTGATGAGAATCGAATCTTCGTGAGGATCTTGAACATCAAATCACATAATCTTGTGTATATATATTATCAAATTAAATACAATTTAATTTGCTAAAAATCATTCAGGGCATCTATCTCTTACCATTCTCTTATTGTGGCTTGCCGCCTTCTATAAACTGTTCAATCTCAGTATTATTGCTTCCCTTTTTTGAAAAAACAAAAAGATGAAAATTGAAAGTCTTCTTATGGTACCTGGAAGGATTTGTTTGACCAGGTAGCCTGTAAATCTCACGCCTTACTGTTACTGAAGAGCAGTCCAATATATATATATAGACACATGACGTGCCAATAGCTTTCTCTTCGACTGTGTAAGATGTTAGACTTTTCTATATAGTTGACTTTGAACCACAGGCAGCTGCATCTAACGCGTAATTGAGATAGATCAAAAGGCACCTAGATTTGATTATGTCAATGGTGATGACCACTTTCATCTTCTCCTCTCTCTATTCTTTTCGCCTTAAAAAAGTAATTTAGGGTTTGTGCTAATAGGTTAGTGTATCATTAGTATATTTAATTAATTACCTCATATATACACGTCTCTAATTATATATCAATTAAATCCTTCTTTTATTTTTTTTTTCAAATCAAACCACCAGACCTTTTGTTTTAAATATCTCATACATTGACAATCTCAATATCCCAATTAAAGTCTTCATAATTGTCTTTTTAAAAAAAAAAAAAAAAAACTACGTGAAATAAACCCGAATATATATACGAGTTTGCCCACTGTTTATGTATTTGTTTTATATCTTATGAGGAATCCCAACTGCATAGCCATGATTGCAATTAATTTATAGGGAGGCTCTCGATTATTCAAGCTTATACTTACAACTATATCTATGAAGCTGTCATTTATTTTTTTGGATGGAGCTATAAGAAGTCATCATGAGGCCAAAAATATAAAGAATAAGGGAACATGTAAGAGAGCATTATTGCATTAATTTGATAAGGTCTTTCGGCAGCTTCGTGAGCTTCATGATGGATACCGGATAGATAATATTATATATACAATTTAATTAATTTTGATAAACAAATTTAATTCTCACTTACGTACTAATTAAAATATTTGTGGCCGACACAAGAGAAGTTTGACCTTATTATATCTATCACCATCGCAGAAGTCATCATACATGAAATAGAGCACGAAACAAGCAGCTATCGATCTCATTGAATTTGAAAAATAAATATTGAAAACCATGCAAGAAAATTTAAGATACAGCACAACTAGCTGGTATCATCTTATTTTCGGCAGCTTAATTGCCGGTCAACTCTTGAACGCTTCTCTAGTTCTATTAGAGAGAATGAATGTGGGCTAAAATGACCTGGGCCTATAAAGTTCTTTCTTGGAATACAGGCCATACATTTCTTAAGGCCTTACATCTTGAGCTCAAAAAAGGGCTTGTATAGTTCCCATGCTTTCTCTAAGTAGAATAAGCCCAATACCCTAGAGAGTCTAGACAATATGCACTTTTATGAGGAAGCTGGTATTTTGTGTTGGAGAGGCCATGATCTTGTAATATTTTTATTACCTTAAATTGAATCTGAACACATTCACAAAAAAAAAAAAAAATCTTTCTGACTTGCTCCAATCAAGTAATAATATAAGTAAATTAACTTAATTATACTTTCAGTGAGTTAAAATGTACAGAAAGAATCCAATTAAATTAGAAAAGAAATATAGTGACAAATACCACAGCATCATGATCAAAGGTCAGAAGAAAATGGGACCTTGGTGGCCGGCAACCATGACTGGCCAGCAATGAGGCTTCTAACAGTGAAACGTGAGGCCACAGATGGGCTTGTTATAACATGAAATCCTTTCCAAGCAACCCTCCTTCTTGTTGAAGAGCCAGGCCCGAAGTTTTTATATTCTCCATAGTACAAGGTGTCCTGAGCAAAGTCACTGTTTAGCCATGGTGACCAGCCTGCTGGATTAATAAAACCATCAATATAAGTTTGAAGAATGACTGTCCTAGAATACCGCATCCATGGCCTCCCCAGGTATGTTTCAAATACACCAGCCACCGGCTTCAAGTCCGGTGCCGGTAGAATTTGTGAATTATGGATAGAAATTCCGGTGTTTTGGAAAGGGTCATTGCGGCCTTGCGCTGTGATCATATTTGCTTGACCCTTCAAAGGCCTCCTCACAAGAATTATAGAGTTTTGGAACACAACTGCTGCATTACCAAAAATGAAATCTATGGTGCCATAGATGTAGCATTCTCTGTAGAATTGCCGTTGAGAGTGGACAAAAAGGGTGTCTTGATATCCTTGAAAGGAACATCGATAGTAAACTGAGAGATCTGAGGCTGATCGGAGTGCAACGGCTTGGCCCTTCAGTGGACCTGCAGTGTTGCTGAAGGTAATGCCACGAGCCACAAAGCGAAGGCCATCAATACCTACAAATAAAATTTTAGGTAAAGTAGGCATATAATTTCTTTCAGCTTACTGGACAAGTAAAGGAACACAAATTAAAGTACTGGAAAATCTTGATCAGATGATAATTATTATCACGTGCAATATCATTTCAAACAAAAATAATCTTCAAAACTATAGAAAATTGCATGTACTACGCTTTGCTCGCAGGATTAAATATTTTTTAATTATTCAATCTAATATAATAACACTTGTGACAAAGATGAAACAACATAACTATTCGGAGGAGCACAATGATTCATAAAACAATATAAAAGATATCTTCTTAATTAATTTTATTTTTATTCTGACATGATATTTTAATTGATTACTCTAAATTTTATTTTTACATGATATTTTAATTAAACATAATTGATTACTCTATGAAACAATATATTATTAATTAAAATTAAACAAACATAACCTTTTCGTGGATCGGAACGTTTCAGGAAAAAAAGGTATCTTCTTAATTTTATTTTTGTGTTGACATAATATTTTAATTAAATATAACAATTGAACAATCGCTCTAAAGCTGAGGAAAGTTTCACAATTTAAATATTGTATAGATAAAAAAAAAAGAATAAAAATCATGGAATATTATTTGAGAATCAAGACATCTCTAGTTAAAATACTCTTTACGTCTAATTATCATAGCCCTTTTTTATTATGAAATCGTAACTTTTAAGTGAAGTGATCAAAACATTAAAAGAACTTATATGGGCAATTCAACAATTACGTATTTAATTATTAAACTCATTCTTCTTCTTTCTAACCAAAAGAAACTTCATCTTCTACCTTTCTATTCATCTCAAATTCAATAAGAAATTAATCGACGTCGTAAATATATTTGATTAACTAATTCGATATTGACAAATTAACATGTATCCAATTAGAAGGCTAGCAAATATAGCAATGATAATGGATGTTTCGAAGATGGAAAGATTGATTTTCTTACCAGCAGTTGCAGAACTATAAGTCGTATAGCCACCTCCAACACTCCGGCTGCTTGTGATTATAGTATTTCTCATGCCATCACCAACCAGCCAAATATTGTTATTGTTAGCTCCAACTTCAATATTTTCCTTATAAACTCCTCTTTTCACATGTATAATCAGTCTAGTTTTGTACCTCCTTTTTGAGGCTGCATTAATTGCTGCCTGAATAGACCTGAATTTCCCCGAACCATCTTTTGCCACGACGAGATTTGCCATTGCTGTTATTGATGCAGATTGCAATAACCGCCTGTTGCGCCTTGAGAACCAGCTTGGAAACTCTTGTGCTGTATTGTTGTCTTCAAGCAAAACCCCATTGATTGCCAGAGTATTGCTAATGAGCTCCGATAGGTTTCTCGACATGGCTGGCATAGTGAAATCCGACACATTAAGGTCTAAAGACCCGGTTCTGCATGTTTGAATGTTGGTTAGCGCTGTACTTAGCCATGTTTGTGCATCAACATCTGTACATCGAAGCCTCTTCTTCCTTATCCCTATTAGGGTACGGTTAAGTTGAAGAATGGTATTAGAATGAAGTTTTAAACAATCAGCCCATACAACTCTTTGGTGCTGGTGCTCGCAGTTCTGCCCGAGTTGCGAGACTTGCCTTTGTGCAATAAGGGCTTTCTCAAGGGCTAATTGGACCGACATTAACCGGAACTTGGACCTATGTTTGAGTGCAAAATGGTGGTGGCTATGGCTCATGAAGTACTTGCATGTTGAAGGGTGTGGTGTCTGGTTGCACCACCACGTTATGTTGGATTTGGTGCTCTTTGACGCTGCGAATGAGAAGATTGAAGAGAAGACTATCAATGTTGCCAATAGCCTAACCTTGATTGCCATGGTTTCTGATTTGGACCTTGAAGTTCTTAAGGGTCATAATAACATGTAAGCAAAGTGTTTCTTGATATAGTAGAGTACTGAAGAAAAAAGGTTACTTTGATGGACTAATAAATTGTTTGGAAGGCGGAGAGTAATATGCCATATATAAGTGCAAACGCAGGATATGACACTACAATCCATGCTGTCTTTACTTGTGTAGTGCACAATTGAAAATGACATATATGCCAAGTCAAGCAATGCCCAATAGGAATTAATAATTCTTTTTTATTTAATATATAGTGGTTCTCCTTTCAATTCTGAAATTATTTTTCATTTATATATTGATGTCGTTTGTAAGAGAAACTTGCTTCCTATCATGTTCATAGGGCAAAAATGCATAGGATTGCTCGCCTTTCTGGTTTATATTAGCGATGAAATGCATAGGCTAATTAGCCGGCTAATTAATCCCATTAAAGTTTGATCAGGTCGGTCATCATTACGAAGAGAAGACATGCTATGCTTGCAAGAGAAAACGTAACCCAGGAAGTTTCCTTGAACTATACATGTGTCAAATCATAAATTTACTTCGACTTGCTTAACCGTGTAAGCTTTGACATAAATTCTCATAATTAATAATGTTTTGAAGCAAAACTCAGAGCTCATCACATTTGTCATTTTGTCAACTGCTTTAGCAGTTGCTCCATTCATCAAGCTATGAATCATATCTGTCAACAGTATTTTATGTGGATTAGCCGAAAAACAAGAAACATGCTCCGTACACATGATTGTTCTGAAGAAATAAGCATTATTCTTCGTTCTTTATTTGTATTTATTAATTTATTGTACTTCTTCTCAAGTACAGATGAAGTAACAGTTCCTTTGAAGGAATAAATAAAAATTCTCAACTATTACTCAAACAATCCTGATGACGAAAGAGCCATAAAAGTCTGAATCAACCATGTGATTTCTAGATTGTAGATCAAGATAGCTATAATATTCTCTTTATACTTCAATCATGAAACTGAAGTCTGTCTCAATAGCTAGCAAGCATTAATAAAATGGAAAGAAAAAGCTAGCAAGCATTAACCAACAATAAAAATATCACCGGAGCTCCTTCGTTTCATAGAGGTCAACACGTGTTGATTTACTGTGTAAAAGATGACATGATGTTTCGAACGTCGTTTAAAAGGCTATCAATGACCGTCGAAAGGCACTGCACGCGTCGCTCAAAAGACACCGGCACCTCCCACTTGTTTTTTTTTTAAATTATAGAAAGTCTAGAACATCCTTAACCCCACGAGAAAATTTCCAAGAAAACCAAGGTTAAAAGGCTTAAAATGCCTCTTGAAGTTAGGCAAAAAAAAGTTGACCTTAGAAGTTATGTGATAATTACACAGTACAAAAATATAAATACCTAAAAATACCCCTCGAGCATTATATGTGTTGTTTTTTTTTTTAAAGGCATGAGAGTACTTACACTATACAATAAATATGTGAAAAAACAATTCTACCTCTAAATATATGTTTATTTTTTTGGTTATTGAAAAGCTCATCAGAAGATTTACTATGGATTACAATGTGTGTCCACAGGGTTTTATTTATAATTGTAATAATAATAATAATAATAAATATAAGTAAATAGACCAAGGGTCCCAGGCCAAGTCCACATATAGATGGTAGTTAAATATATGGATTTTCGGTGACCTCCATAATTAGCCCTAATAATCCTTGGTTTGTACTGCTTATTTTGAGCAAATTAGGCCTATCACAACCCAAACTATACTGGGCCAAGCTCTTACCCTCGACCCGGTTGCAACAAAGATTTAAGAATCAGGGTTAACTTTAGATTCTTGGTTGACTTCATGTTCTCTTGCGCAACAAATTTTTTTAAAATATTTTTTTAATTTAAAATATATTTAAATAATTTTTTCCATATATTTCAAAATTATAATTTTTTTAAAAAAATCAATTTGTTGATGGGTTTTTTAGTAAAAAAAACTATTTAAAAAGCACTTTAAAAAATAAGTTGTAATGTAAAAATAAATACTCATAATTAAATTAGGTGGTTATTGAATATACTCTTCAAATATTTCAAAAAAAACACTTAAGTTGATCAGAAAATATTTTTTATTATCGAAAAAAAGTATACTATTTTGTTTTAATAAGAACTTGAGTTTTGAATAATTTTTTTGATCCCTTGTCAGTATATGAAAACTTTAGACAAGCAATGATATATATATATATATATATATATATTACGAGAAAGACAAGCAATGTCTTGATAATAGAGCATTTGGGTTTTAATTAAATCCTTCAAGGTTCATCACAGAGTCATTCCTTCCTCTGTCTCAACAGTCCAAACTCCAAAGATGGAACCTCCAAGGTTTAATGGTTAAAAGCCCACAAGAGCTCAAAAAGCCCTCCAAGGCATCAATTTCATTGACCTCCGCAAAAGGCCCAAAATAGCCCTTATTTGATCATTTGGATCCAAACTACATTGACCAAGCTCTTACTCGTTGTCTGAGCCCAGGAAACAAAGACTTAGAAGTTAGAACCATATTTTTTAGAATTGGCCCAATATAAGATCAAGATTAAATAGACTGAAAACCCAAGGTATGCTTGTTTTTAAAGTTATATTAAAAAAAAAACATATAAAACAACGTTTTTTTTGGTAAAAAAAAATATATTCAAAATAAAACCCGATCTAAAAAATGTTTTTGATCATCATCATCAGATTAACGTACCAGATCAAGTTACGTTTTATATCATTATATCATTGCTTGGAACTAGAGGTTGAGTTTTAC
>Ga0307507_10009419_pt1 | contig 13023 bp, 11 predicted proteins | sample 7_EM_MG_FD_207223 | JGI IMG/M metagenome (GOLD analysis project Ga0307507, IMG submission 207223) | Populus trichocarpa ectomycorrhiza microbial communities from riparian zone in the Pacific Northwest, United States - 7_EM | ecosystem: Host-associated > Plants > Roots > Unclassified | place...
GCCGCTTGCTCCCGGGGGTGCTCAGGTTGGCGTGAAAGATCGCGTCGTCGGACACCTCGATGTCCCCGCACTCGAACACATAGAGGCGGAGTCCCTTTTCGGCGGCGGCGGGACCCGGTGCCGCTTCCGCTTTGCTGGCCGAGGTTTCGGGCGTTTGAGCAGGTTTCTCCGCCGCGCAGCCCAACCCGATTACCGAGAGGGCGAGCGCGGTGGCGCGAATGGTTATTTTCATGTGGGGCAAGAGGATGTGCCCGGCGCTACGTTTGGCAAGAGCGCTCGAGGCGTTGTGCCTCACCCGTGCGGTTGCGCCACGAAACGCTCTGGCCCGCCTGGGGCGATTTTTTGCGCCATTCGTGGAGAAAAGGCCACATCTAGGCGCCCCGACCTTGCGGCCGAGGTTCGCATCGTTCTTGCGATCGGCCCAGGACCAACATGGCAGTAGCAAATGGAACAACGAGCGATCGGGACGGCAACGGACGGCTTCAGGGGCAGGTGACTGCAAGCCTGGAACAAGTCCGCGAAATACTCTTCGGCGCTCCTTTTCGGGACTTGGAACGAAAGCTTTTGCGCGTGGACTCACGCCTCGCTTCGGAGGCAGAGGAACTGCGCAAGGAGATGAGGCGCCGACTTGGCGTTCTCGAGACGCACGTGCAGCGTGAGTCCGAGGCGCTGGCCGCGCGTTTCGAGGCGGAACGTACGGCGCACGCGGAGGCCCTCACGGCCGTGAACCGCGATGCGCGCGATACCGTGGTGGCGCTCGAGCAGCGCGTGACCCGGTTGGAGGAGGCGCTGGCGCGCGCGCAGCGTGAGTTGCGGCAACAGATCCTCGAGCAGGCCAAGTCGTTCCTCGACGAGACGCGGCAAGCCCGCGACGAGATGGCCGCGAAATGGGAGCGTGAGATCGCATCGATCACCGAGCCGGCGGAGCACGCCGACGACATGAGCAGTGAGCGGTACGTTCGCGCCGAAGCGCGCGCACAGACTTCGGATCATTGAAGAGCGTGCAGGAGCAAAAGCGAAACAGCCAGGTCGTGCCCGCGCGGCGTTTGCGGCGCTTCGCCAACGACCGCGAGGACCTGGAGGATCTGCGGCGGATCCTCATGGCGCCCGATCGCGACCGCATCGCGAAGCTCGAGGGCCACATGTCGCCCGACGCCTTGGGGAAAGCCCTCCCCGAGGCGGCGGTGGCCAGTCAAAAGCAGGGCGAAGACCTCGCGTGGGCGCTCCGCCCCACGGTGATGGCCGCCATCCGCGACGCGGTGAAGACGGAGCCGCAAATCTTCATCGATGCGTTGGTGCCCGTGATGGGGCCGGCGATTCGCAAGGCGGTGACACACGCTTTGCGATCGTTGCTGCAGCAACTAAATGAGACGCTCGCGCACGGTCTTTCGCTGCGCGGGCTGCGATGGCGACTCGAGGCTGCGCGCACCGGCCGGCCATTCGCGGAAATCGTGGTGTTGCGCAGTTTGCTCTACCGCGTGGAGCAAGTCTTCCTGGTGCACCGCGAGAGCGGTCTCGTGCTGCACCATTTGGTCGCGCCGGGGAGTCCGCCGCAGGATCCCGATCAAGTGGCGGCGATGCTCAGCGCGATCGACGCGTTCGTGCACGACGCCTTCCGCGAGGAGGCGCGCTTGGCGCGCTTTCACGTGGGCGAGCTCGTGGGGTGGGTGGAGCATGGGCCGCTGGCCGTGCTCGTTGCCGTCGTTCGTGGGACGGCGCCTGACCATTACGGGGACGTGCTGCGCGAGGTGCAGGAGCGCATCCACCTGCAGTTCCGGCACGATCTGTCGTCGTTTCGCGGCGAGGTGGAGCTCTTCGAGCAAACCGAGTCGATGCTGCAGCAGTGCCTGCAGAGCGAGATGCTTCCGTCGGCGAACCCTCGCCGCTCGCGGGCGTACTCCATCGCGGTGCTTGCCGCGGCGGTGACGGCGGTGGTGGTGGGACTCGCATGGAAGGCGCATGCGAACCACGTCGAGGAGGCTCGGTTTCAGAACGCGGCGAACACGCTGCGGCAGGAGCCGGGGCTCATGCTGACGGACGCGCACCGCGATGGGCAGCATTATGCCTTTGCGGGGCTGCGCGATCCGCTGGCGCCCGAGCCGGCGTCGCTCGTCGGGCCGCTCGGCGTGAAGGCGGGCGCGGCCTCGTTCGACTTCGGGTCGTTCTATTCGTTGGACCCGCGGCTGACCGAGCGTCGTGCCGTTCGCGTGCTGCAGCCGCCCGAAGGGGTCACCCTGGCGGTGGACGGCGAGACGCTCGTGGCACGGGGAAGCGCGTCGCGCGCGTGGATCGACACGGCGCGCGTCCTCGCCTTGGCGTTGCCGTCCGTATCGCGCTTCGATATGAGTGCATTGCGCAACACGGATGCCGAGCGCGATCTCGAAGTGGCCAATGGAGCGTTGGCCTCGTCGATGGTGCTCTTTCCACTGGGCTCGGCGGAGATTCGCCGCGAGCAGCGCGGCGCGCTCGAGTACGTGGCGCGGGCCGCTCTGAAGCTATTCAGCGTGGCGCGCGAGATGGGAAAAACCGCGGAGTTGATCATCTCGGGGCACACGGACGCGCGCGGCGCGGAGGGGCGCAATCAGTCGCTCAGTTCGGAGCGGGCCGAACGCGTGGTGCGCGAGTTCGTCGCGCTCGGCGTACCGGCGGAGAACATTCGCACCGTTGGGGCAGGGGTGACCATGGTTCCCGATGCGGAGACCTGCGCCCTTCCCTCTGGGGAGACGCATCGCGGCGCGTCGTGTGCGCGGCGCGTCGATTTCCGAGTCGAGCTCGGCGTTGAACGTCGCCCGCCGCAAGCGGCGGAGCTTCGGTAATGGCGAGGAAGAAGAAGATTTGCATGCTGGGCGCCACCGGCGTCGGCAAAACGAGTCTCGTCGCACGCTTCGTGCACAGCATTTTCTCCGATGCATACCGCACCACCGTGGGGGTCACCATCGACAAGACGCACGTGTGCGTGGGCGGCCACGAAGTGGATCTCGTTATGTGGGATCTGAGCGGCGAAGACGAATTTCAAAGTGTGCAACTTGCCTATCTGCGCGGTGCGGCGGGATACCTGCTCGTCGCCGACGGAACGCGGCGCGAAACGGTGACCACGGCGCTCTCGTTGCAAGAGGCGGCCGTTCGTGTCGTAGGCAACATTCCTCTGGTGCTCGTTCTGAACAAGGCCGATGCCTCGGCTTCGTGGGATATCGACGAGGACCTGGAAAAGCAACTTCGCGAAAAGAAGTGGACGCTGGTGAAGACGAGCGCAAAAACCGGCGATGGCGTCGAGGGTGCCTTCACGGCGTTGACCCACGCGATGCTCGCGGCCGATGGGCTCGTCCAAGACGATGAGGGCCGACGATGATCGAAGGCGCGGGGATTCTCACGGCGCTCGACATATTGGTGCTCGAACGTCACGAAGGCCCGTGGTTCGTGCCGCGCGGCGAGCTTCCACCGTGGTGCGATTCGCTTGCAAAGGGGACCATCGTGCGCGACGTCCCTTTTCTCGCGTCCGATGTTTTTCCATTCTTCGCGCTCTTCATTTCCGACGCCGAAGGTACGTGGGCGGGGCAGGGTTCTGCGAGGCTGGACTCGGGTGGCTTTACGCAGGTGGTCGATGGCGGGGCCGAGTTGCACTTGGTGGCTACGGCACTGCGGGTTTTGGAGGCAGACAAGACGTTGTCGCTGCTGGTGGTGGCCGAGAACGAGCGAATCTTTCGCGAAGAGCGCACCATGTTGCAGCGTGCGCGCGAGCTGCGGTTCGCGCACGACGCCCTGTCGCGCGAGGTGGAGCAGAAGGAGGTGCTGGCCCACTGCATCGTGCACGATCTGCGCAATCCGTTGAGCAGCATCCTCGGGGCGCTGGCCTTGCTCGAGAAGCAGTCGTTGCCTGCCTCCGATGCGAAATTGGTCGAGGTAGCCCTGCGCGCCGCCAATCGCCAGGACGAGCTCATTCGCGAGATCCTCGCCGTCTTCGCCGCCGAGCACGACCCCGCCGTCGTCGCCGGTGAGGCCCCGCGCGCCGATGTCTGCGCCGTCGTGTTGCAGATTGCCAATGTATTGGCCCCAAAGGCGCGCGCTCGCCGCGTCGAGCTTTTGCCGCGTATCCATATTTCGCATGGCGATACGCTGGTGGCGGGTGACGAATTGCGCCTGTTTCGGGTCATCGGCAATTTGGTGCAGAATGCACTGAAATACAGCCCCGCGGCCGCGGTCGTTCGCATCACCGTCGACGACGACACGGAGGGGGGCGGATCCATTTTGGTCGGTGTGGAGGATTCGGGCACCGGCGTTCCGGCCGCGCTACTTCCGCACTTGTTCCGCAAATTCGCCCGCGCCGGCGATGGCACGCCGGGCACTGGCCTCGGGTTGTATTTCTGTCGCATCACCATCGAGCGCTGGGGCGGTACGATCGGCTACGAACCACGCCCCGAGGGCGGTTCGCGATTCTGGTTTCGATTGCCGAAACGGCGTGGAATTCCGCGTCCCGTTTGACGACGAACGCGGGTCACGCGCTCAGTGGGAATTCGCGTATCACACGATGCGAATCTCGATTTTGAATTAGCGTCCTCGCATGTGTGGCGCGTACGGTACTGGCCATGTTTCGAACCGTCGCGCCTTGGTCCGTGGTTGCCGTGGTTTCCGTGTCTGCGGTGGCGTGTCAGTCCTCTTCGGAGGATGCTCGCCCTGCGGAGGCGCGGCAGGAGGCTTTTCGGCAGTCGGCGCAGGAGTTCGGTGTGCCCGAGAGCGTGCTGCTCGGCGTCTCCTATATGGAGTCGCGGTGGGACTCGAACGCCGGGCGGCCGAGTCGCGCGGCGGGGTACGGGCCCATGCATCTTGCGGACACGCTGGGGCGTGCTTCGGCGCTAATCGGTTTGGACGAGGAGACGCTGCGCGCGGATCCGGAGCAGAACATCCGCGGCGGCGCCGCGTTGTTGGCCGCGTACCAGCGCGAGCTCGCCGCAGGCGCGGGCGGTGCCGATCCCGCGGAATGGTATGGTGCGGTGGCGCGCTACAGCGGGGCGACGCATCGTGCGGGCGCGCGTCAGTTCGCCGATGACGTCTACGATGTCATCGCGGAAGGGATCCCCGGGCGGATCACCGACGATGGCCAACTCGTGGAGCTTGCCGCGCAGAAGGGCATCTTGCCGCGGAAGGTGCAATTGGAGACTCTCGGATTGCGCGCCGCGACGTCGGGCGACGAGGTGGAATGCCCACCGCAGCTCGATTGCGAGTGGATCCCCGCTCCGTATCAGGAGCTCGGTGATGGCAAATTCGGCAATCACGATTTGTCCGACCGGCCGCGCTCGCAGCAGATCACGCACATCATCATCCATGACGTCGAGGGAACGTATTCGAGCGCGGTGGGCGACGAGATCCTCGACCCGAATGGGGTGAGCTGGCATTACACGGTTCGCTCGAACGACGGCCATGTCGCGCAGCACGTGAAGACCAAGGACGTCGCCTGGCAGGCGGGCAATTGGTACATCAATTCCAAGTCGATCGGCATCGAGCACGAAGGCTTCGCCGCGCAGGGCACGTGGTACACCGAGTCGATGTACCGCAGTTCGGCAAGGCTCGTGCGCTACCTCGCTGCACGGTATAGTGTCCCGCTCGATCGCGCGCACATTCTCGGCCACGACAACGTGCAAGGTCCGACGCCGGGGGCCGTGAGCGACATGCATTGGGATCCCGGGCCCTATTGGGATTGGGCGCACTATTTCGTATTGCTGGGGGCGCCCTTTCATCCGTCGGGCGGTCCGCAATCGGGGCTGGTGACGATCCGTCCCGATTGGGCGCACAATCAGCCGCCGTTTTTCGGCTGCGACGACGACCATCCGGAGGCTCCTTGCCCCGCGCGCCCTTCGTCCTCGGTGATTCTGCACACCGAGCCCAGCGCCGACGCGCCGCTGCTCGACGACGTGGGCACGCATCCGCCGGACGGAAAGAGTTCGATGCAGGTCTCGGACATCGGAAGCCGCGCCGCCACGGGGCAGCAGTACGCCGTCGCCGATCGACGCGGGGATTGGACCGCGATTTGGTACCTCGGCCAAAAGGGCTGGTTCTACAATCCGCCGGGCGCCCCCAGTGCACTGGCGGCGAGCGGATCGGTCGTCACGCCGAAGGCGGGGAAGGCCTCGATTCCCGTGTACGGGCGCCCCTATCCGGAGGCCGAGGCGTATCCCTCGCAGGTGCCCGTGCAGGCCATCGTGCCGCTGCAATACGCGCTCGCCGCCGGCCAGAGGTACTCGGTCGGGCATGTCCCCGCGACGGAATACCTCTGGGCGGGCACGTTCGATCCGTCGCAGCACGTGGTGGTGCGGGGCCAAACGCGGTACGTGCAAATCCAGTTTGGCCACCGCATCGCCTACGTCATGGCGGACGACGTCGACGTCGTCCCCGCGTCACTGTGATCGGCGAAACTCCGGATCGCCCATTTGCTGCAAGAAAAACGAGTAGATGTCTGCGAATAGGTCGAATCGTTGCTTGCGTGTCGAGCCGACGCCGTGGCCTTCGTCGCGCGCGACGCGCATCCACACATTGGCCCCGTTGGCCCGAAGCTGCGCCCCGAACTTGGCGCTCATCCACGGCGGAACCCGCCCATCGTTGAGCCCTGTCTCCAACATGACGGCCGGATACTTCACCCCGGCGCGAACATTGTAGAACGCATCCATCGCGACGAGCGCGCGGGCGCCCGCCTCCGTTTCCGGAGAGCCCAATTCGGCCATTTGATTGGACCCGTTGTCACCTGCGAGAAATCGCAAGGCGTTCAGCTCGCCCACGGAGACTTCTACCGCCGCGAAAAGGTCAGGCCGCTCCGTCATCGCGCGTCCGACGAGGATGCCCCCGAAGCTCCGACCGGTGGCCGCGAGGCGCGTCGGGGCCGTGTATCTCTCGCGCACCAGATATTCGCCGCACGCGACGAAGTCTTGAATGCCCTTCGGCTTGTTCGGGCCCTTTGCTCCCTGTCGCCAAGCGTCTCCCTTTTCACCCCCGCCGCGCACGTGTGCGACGGCATAGACGCCGCCGCGTTCGAGCCACGCGAAGCGATACGGACGGAATGCGGGCGTCAGTGATAAGCCATAGGCGCCGTAGCCGTCGAGGATCGTTGGGTGTGAGCCATCCTTGGCGAGATCTTTCCGCCGCAGGATCGTTAGCGGGACCATCGTGCCGTCGGCGCTTTTGGCTTCGACCTCTTCGGCGATGATGGGCGCTGTGGCGACTTTCAACGGCTCGACCAGGGGAATCTCTTTGAGAGCCGTGCTCGTCGCATCGAGTGAGAAGGCGCGACTCTCGTCGGTCCAGCCCTGCATGGTCACGGTCAGGCCTTCGCGCGCCGGGTCCGTTGCCAAGTCGTCGATCCATCCTTCGAAGGGCAGTGCAAGTTCCTCCAGCGTGCCTTTGCTAAATGAGTAACGCTGCAGTCGAGACCGGCCCTGATGGGACCTGTGCACGTAAAGAAACTTGGAATCGGCGGCGATCTCCTGAACGACGTCCTCGCCCTCGGGTACGATAACCTCGGCCTTCGCGAGGTTGGGTGTCTTCAACGAGATCCGCAGGACACGCCGGTTCGGCGAGCCATTCGAGGAGAGTAGGTAGATATCGTCGCCGTGCGTGGCTCGACTCTCGACGTGATCGGTGTATTCTGCAATTGTCTTCCAAATGGGCTTTTTCCCGGGAGTCCGCAGGTCTTTGGCCCGTGCGACGAAGATACGACGTTCAAGCCGAGCTCCGCCAGCGGACCCGATCACCCATTGCCCGTCGGCAACCGGGTGGAGTTTGGGGAATTCATGCGGCTCGAAATGCGGCCCACCTTCCATCCCCGTGCCAAAAACGAGGACGTCACGCTCCGGTGCATCTCCGAGCCGATGGTAGCGCACGCGCATGTTGTGCATCGGGTCTGCACCTTTGAGTTCAGCCGCCGGCACCATCGTCGTGTAGTAAAGGCCGGCGCCGTCCGCGCGCCAGCCTGGCGAGAACTCGCCCCAAACCCTGGGGAGCACATCGGGGAGCACGCGCCCCGTTTTGGTCTCCATGATGTGCTCGTTCGTGATCTCGCCGCCGCCTTCGGCCAATCCATAGGCGACCCACTTGCCATCTACCGAGGGTTGGAAGTGATCGATCGAGACGTGCTTGCCACCCGGGCCCGTCATCGCCGCCGGGTCCACCAGAACACGTTCTTGCCCGTCCTTCGCTCGGACGACGAGCTTACGAAGGTCCGCGCCTTTTTCCGTTTTGAAATAGAACAGAAGATCGCCAGCCGGGGAAAGGTCCGTCGCGAAGCCCTGCGCCATTCCGAGCTCGCGCACCCGTTCACGCAATTTGGTCAATCCAGCGATGGCATCCAGTCGCGTGCGCGTGGCGTCGCCTTCATGAAGCAGCCAGCGTGAGAGCTCTCCGGCGTTCTCTTTTTTCTCCATCCAGCGATACGGATCGACGAGGTGAATGCCGAAGAGGTCCTCCTCGACGACCTCGCGCCGCGGCGCGTCCCGGGGTGGGCCTTCGACCACTTTGACCGGTGGCGCAACAGGCGCCTTGGGCGGCGGCGGAGCTGCGCTCGTCGTCGTGGTGGTACCGCTTTGGGCGCAGCCGCTCGCGGCGAGTGCGAGAAGGACGATGGTAGTACGCATGACCTGGCCTCGGGTTCGATGGATTCGGCTCTCCATCGGCTCCGACGCTAGCTTCGTTGCGGAAAAAGGAAATCCCAAAGCTCCCGGGTTCGCTTCGTCATGGCCTCGGGTGCGGGAAAATGCCATTCGCTCTCGGGGGCGTAGACCTTTGCGTAAATGGCTTCGAAGACGCGTTTGGGGCGGCCCGGCTCGACCATGGAGATGTCCCAAGCGGGCATGATGCCGACGATTTGAAAGCCGTATCGTTCGGCGATGACTTGTTGGTGCTTCGTCTTCATGGTGACGATCGAATAGGCGACGGCGGCGCCCATGGTGCGGGCGGCGGCTTCGAGGAGCAACACTCCGAGGAAGCCCACGGCGCCCTTGCGATGGTCCGGGGCGAGGGCTCCGATGCGCGACGTGATGCTTTGGCCGGCGGCATCTTTGGTCAGCATCATCAGCCCGACGATGGTGCCCTCGAAACGGAGAACCAGTCCAATCGTGTCGCGCTCCTCGGCGTCGCCGGCGAGTTGCACGTTGCGATAATAGAAGTCTTCGCTCAGGTGACGGCTTTCCGAGCCAACGACGAGTTCGGGAAACCACTGCTCCAATGCGCGCGTGACGTACGGCACATCGGACTCGGACAAGAGGTCGAGGGTATATCCTTCAGGAAACGTGAGTTTGCTCGCAAGTTCATCGACAGTGCACCAACGCATGATGGAAGGCACGCTACACTAACAACTAGCCGCGGGGTCACCCATTGAAAACGTATTCCTCATTTCGTTCGCGCGAACGGCGCCGCATAGGCTGCAGCTTGCCGTAGGCGAGTGTACGCCATACCCATTCCATCGGCCCGAGCTCGTAGTAACGAAGCCACAGCGTGGCAATCGCGATTTGCACGGCGAACATGGCAAGGCCGATGAGACCTGCCTTCGGGCCTTGGACATGATGCGCCAGGCCGAGTCCCCAGCCATAAAACAAGAACGTGGCAATGACCGATTGCGAGAGGTACGTGGTGAGCGGCGTCCGCCCGACCGGAATGAGTACCGACAGCCAGCGTTGCACCCGCGCATGCTGCATCAGCAGGACGACGAGCGAGATGCCCATCGCGACCGATGCCACGACCGCCGTGTCGTCGACCAAGCGCATGACGATCTTGAGCGAAGGACTCAGTTCCAGGCCCATCACCTTGACGCGAATGGCTGCCGCGACCAGCGCAATGAGAAAACCGCCTGCGGCGAGCTTGCGAAAGAGCGGCAGACGCTCGGCCCCATTTTTCTCGAAGATGCGGTGACGGCCGGCGACGAATCCGAGAATGTACCGCCCGGCAAGCCAAGGAAGAAACCAAGGCAGCGCGCGCACGTGAACATAAAACAACGTGCGTAGGTGTGCCGCGAACATTTGACCACGGTCGCTGCCATAGATGGCCGCCAGCATGGTCTCCCGTGCCTGCTGCATGACGGCTTTGTCCGGAACGATCACGGTCTCGATGGCTGGAATCGAAACGATCGCGCGCGGCAGGATGGCCAACGCCAAACCGATGATGAGGAGCGTGCGCGTAGTGGCTTTGCGGCATGCCAGCAGCACCAATCCGGTGAGCGAGTAGATCCATAGAATGTCGCCCCACCACACGGCCAGGACATGGCAAATACCCAACGCGAACATGGTGGCGAGTCTTCGCAGATACATCGCCGTGACGCCGTTGCCCTTGGCCCGCGCGAGCTGGATGGAAAACCCGAGACCGAACAGGAAGCTCATGACGGTCATCGAGCGCAGCCCGACGAGAAGCTGAAACAGCAGGCCCGAGACGCCATCGTTGTGGATGTAATCGGGCGAGGTGCTCGGCAGGAAAGAGGAGCCGCTGAACGTGGTCATCACATTGTCGGTCACCACGATGCACAGCGCGAGCGCACGCAGCACGTCGAGCAAAGGCTCGCGGTCGTCTCTACGGACAGGGGAGAGCGCGGTCATTCGACTTGGACTTCGGCCCATGCCCCGAAAGGTTGCCTGAAAAGCTGGCCGCTCGTCGCCTAACGAAGTCCAGCCGCGAGTTCCTCGACGATTTGCGATGCGGGTAGCACGGCATGCACGAGGCCCACGCCTTGTCCGGCATAGTGCGCCATGGCCTCGGTATTCCCCTGGGCCGCGCGCGTTGGTGAGCCGAAATCGTAACGAAGCATGTTGGCGCCGTTTGCGCGCTGTCCGACGATTTCGCCCTCGCCGGGGCGGTTGGGGGTGGCCGGGCGACCCGCCTCTTCCCAGGTGCGTACGGTGCTATTTCGCAAGGTGCGAAGTGGAGCATTGGGCCAGCCAATGTCGAAAAGCTCCGAATGCACCGTGTCGTCTTCGGACGATGCGAGGACGCGTTCTTGGTAGACGGAATGGATGTCCGCTTCCTGGGATGCTAGAAACCGCGTTCCGACCCAGACGCCGGCCGCGCCGAGCGCGATGGCGGCCGCCACACCGCGCCGATCGGCGATGCCGCCCGCCGCAATCACGGGGATGCCTTGCGCGACGTCGACGATGCGCGGAACGAGGACCATCGTCGATGCGCTGCCGCGTACGTGGCCTCCCGCCTCGTGGCCTTGGGCGACGATGGCATCGGGGCCGGCTTTGACGGCGTCAACGGCTTCTTGGACCGAGCCAACGACTTGAATGGCGAATGCACCTGCCGCACGAACGCGCGCAATATGTTCTTCCGAGACGCCCCAGAAGAAGGAGACGATGCGCACGCCTTCTTCGAGCGCGATGGCCAGGTTCTCGTCGATAGGAAAATCGAGGACGAAGTTCGTGCCAAAGGCTTGCGTATGCGCACGTACCTCGCGAATGCGAAGGCGAAGATCGTCCGGCTTGTCCCACGTGCACGCGAGGTGCCCGATGGCGCCGGCCTGTGCGACGGCCGCGGCCAATTCGGGCGATGCAATGCGCCCGATGGGCGCTTGAAAAATGGGAACGCGCACGCCCAGCCGCGCGCAGAGTCGTTTCGAGGGGTTCATGACGAAGAGCTCCCCCGGGCGACGACGAGCCGCTCGACCACCTGACCGTGCGCCGCCGCGTCGACGATTTCGTCGACGTCGTCCAAGGTGACGTGTCCGTAGACGACGTGCGCCGGCTCTTGCACGATGCTGACCCCTGACTCGCACATATCGAGGCAGCTTGCCGTGCATGCGCGCACCGTGCGGGCGGCGCCCTTGCTCTTGAGCGCCTCTTTCAACTTTTGGGCGATTTGCTCGGACCCTTTTTGCGCGCACGAGCCGCGCGGATTGGCATCGTCACGCCGATTGATGCACACGAAGAGGTAATGCTCTCGGTGGGGCATGATTCGATTATACCCGTTTCCAATGTCGTTCCGGCCGGTTCGCGGCCATGTCCGCTTGGTAGCCGGCGTCTTGCTCTTCCGGATAAAAGACGCGATCGGTCGCATCCTTGCGCTCGCCAATCGTGAGCAACATGCAATCCGCGCCGCCTCGATTGACGAAGGTATGCGCAATCCCGGTTCCTGCCGGGAACGCCACCGTATGCCCTGCCCGCAAGGCGATCTCGCGCGGGGGCTGCCCCGGTTCGACGAGCCGCACGTGGCACTCCCCGGCAATGACGTAGACGAGCTCCTCCTCCTCGGAATGCGCGTGCGTAAAGCTCGTACGCCGCCCGGGCGGAAGCCGCGTCTTACTCATCCCGAGGTTCACCGTTCCCGCGGCACGCCCGAGGTCGCGATCCCACGAGAGTCCTTCCCCGTCGAAAGGCGCCCGGTAGCGCCCTTCCTCCTCGGGGACGTCGTCCTCGTGCACGATGAAGGGGGGCGGCGCGCTCATTTGGCGTTGCCCAGGAGGTTCTCTTTGAAGAACCGCAAAATGTGCCCGAACTGCAACACGCGATTGTCGCGCTTCTGCGCGCCGTGCCCCTCGTCGGCAAAGATGATGAGCTGCGAGGGCACGTTCTTCTTTTGAAGCAAATCGTACATCTGCAGCGATTCGCCAACGGGCACCCGCGGATCACTCGCACCCTGGAGAATCTGCAGCGGCGCCGACAGCTTGTCGATGTATGTGCTGGGCGAAAGCTTGACCAATGCTTCGCGATCCTTCTCCGGATCGCCATATTCGCTAATGCGCAAAATGCGTCGGTATGGCGCCGTGTTCTGCAAAAACGTCATCAAGTTGCTAATGCCGACGTTGGACGAACCCGCATCGTACGCACCGGCGAACATGGTCATGGCCACCAGCGTCGAGTACCCGCCATAGCTTCCACCCCAGACGCCAATCTTGGGAGCCTTTCCGCCCTCGCCCCAATTGGCGCGGATGTACTTTGCCACGTCCTCGATGTCGGTGATGATGTTGAGGCGCTTGGGGCCGTCGTCGGCGTGAAGCCAGGTCTTCCCGTAACCGGAGCTGCCGCGAACGTTCGGCTCCACCAGGATGAATCCCGCATCGAC
>Ga0307507_10009420_pt1 | contig 13019 bp, 6 predicted proteins | sample 7_EM_MG_FD_207223 | JGI IMG/M metagenome (GOLD analysis project Ga0307507, IMG submission 207223) | Populus trichocarpa ectomycorrhiza microbial communities from riparian zone in the Pacific Northwest, United States - 7_EM | ecosystem: Host-associated > Plants > Roots > Unclassified | place...
TGTGGCAGACTGGTTGTAGTGGAGGTCGTCTGCTCTGTGGCAGACTGGTTGTAGTGGAGGTCGTCTGCTCTGTAGCAGACTGGTTGTAGTGGAATCGTTGGTTGCGGTGGCGACGCGTAGTAGTGACGCGTCCTTAGGGGGTATATAACTAGCGGCGCCCCTATGTAACGGAACCTTGTAGCAGGAACTACAGTAGGTTCTGTCAATGGGCTGGGTATGTAGGTACGATAAAAACGATAACATAATAACAACTGGTGGAGTGGTTGCCCAACAGATTAACTCCAATTGTATTCTGAGATTTACTACAAGGAGAGAACTATCTACGGTAGGGACTAAGGTCCTTTAAATACATAACTGTACTCCTAAGAAATCCTCTCTTATACGTGAGGTACGTGTTATACGTGTTATATATAGCGTACACTACGTACTCCTTGTATACTGCGTACAACGTTATATAACTCGCTTACTATTCCTCGTTACATAGTTCCACCAGATCTATTCTGGACTGTGCCTATATTAACCAACTAGCTTCCGCCAACTCCTCTTTAAGTAGTTATAACACCATACTTAAAGCGTCCGTAACACTATCTCCCTCCTCTTTATTTTCGTCCTTAAAGATTCCTAACATCTCCAAGTCGTCCACTAGAGGTGTAATATCCGTTTAATTAGTCTGGTTAATATCTATACTTATTATAGCTAAAACTCCTTCTTCCTTATAAGCGCAGCGCCGTGCTCGCACCATGGCTGCTATACTATCACTTAGTAAGATAATGCCATCTCCATATTCTCGTTGCATAAAGGTGGGGTTAGTATATATCGCACTAGTAAGTCCTTCGTCTTAACAACCCTTATCTTGCTCAGAGTGTACTAAAGTAAATGTTTAATTATCCTATAATATTCGCTCTATTTCTAACGCTAAATATACGCGTCTAATAACTCTTAACAGTCTTTAAGTTCCCTAAGTAACTTATTATAGGGTCTCGTGTTCAATCTACCGCTGCAAAACTTAATAGTAAGCTCTTAAGCGCCTTAGATAAGCTTTATTATTCGCAGGAAGTAAAGTAGGAGGCTATAGCTGCTTAATAGCGTACCCTTAAAGCCCGTCTATCCGCTTCTGCCCGTCTTCTTCGTCTTAAACGTGTCCATAAAAAGGTCCGTTCTAAGAAGTAGAAACTTGTTTAACAGGGTTTATCTAAGCTAGGTAATAAAAGGATTAACTCTTCTCCTATAAGGGAAACAACTCCAAGTAGCTTGGCAATTGCTCCTCTTGGGTCCCCCTTAGGCGATTCATTTTTTAGTAATTCCTCTCTATTAATGTTACCTAACCTACTTTCTTTTAATACTCCTATACCTTTCCTATAGTGTTCCTTAGGTTGCTTAGTAGTTCCTAGGTAGTCTTATTATAGCCTATTTACTTTACTTTATACTATATTTCGTTATCTATATCCTTATAACTAATAATCTTTAAAATTTACTATTCGTCTTCCTTTTGTCCTCTATATATATCTGCCTTATAGACTAGTAGCTTAACATTTCCGTATACTAGTTCTAGCATTGCGACATGCTATACAGGGTAGATTTTTATTTTGGCTGGTAGGTTTAACTTATATATAACCAATAAAATTCTTTACTTAACTTTAAAAGGTCCTAGTCTAATATAGTCCAACTTCTTACTTAGTCATCAACTCTTAAAGTTTTTGTGTAGTAGCTATACTTTATCCCCCTCCTTAAGATCTGGTCCCTCAGATCTCTTAGCATTATAGTACCTTTTTATTTATTCTTATACTAGTTTAGCTGTTTCTTTAAGGTCTACATAAAGATTTATTAACGTCTCTATTCTTTACTTAGCTGTGCTACTTATCTTTTTTACTTATTATGGCGATAACGATATTCTTAGCTTATACCCATAGTTCGCCTTAAATGGTAATATTCCCATTCCTTCTTGTAGTGTTGCATTGTATGCAAACTGTATAATTGGTAGTAACAATACCCAATTATTCTATACGTAATTAATATAATGCCTTAAATACTGCTCTAGTGTCTAGTTTAGTCTTTCTGTTTGTCCGTCCGTCTGCGGATAATACGCTATAGACGTTGCTGCGCGAACCCCTTGTTCTGCTAGAAATACTTCCTAAAATACTACTATAAATCTTAGATCTCTATCCGATATAATCTTATCTGGTGCTCTATATCTTGCAAATACTTCCTTTATATAGATTCTAGCAACATCTTCTACTAATATCTCTTTAGTATATGCTATAAAGTATCCCTACTTTGTTAGCTTATCCACTATTACTAAAATTACGTTATAATCTTGTCCTGTAATAGGATCTCTTAACTTTGGTAACTTAATAATAAAGTCCTATAATATAACCTCCTATAGTCTTCCTGGTGTCTTAATAGGTTATAGCCCTCTATACGGCTTATGCCTCATCGGTTTATTCCTTTAGTAATTTAGATATTTCTTTATAACTTATCTTGCTAGTCCCTAGATTCCTTAAATAATATACTCCTCTTAAAGTCTTAACACTAAGCCTATAGCTCTATTATATCCTTATATTATTCCCTTGTGGAATTCCTTAATAAATTCTTCTGTAATAGACTTAGGCATATACGTTGCTTCTCTATTTTTATATTACTCTAAGTCTAGATCCTCTGCCTATACTTCTTAAATCTTCTGTGTCTAATTACTCTCTAGTAATTTATAGATCTAACTTTCCTTAGTTACTGCGATTTTTAGATAATTATACCTAATTAATCTATCTTGATCCTTTTGCAATAAAGCTCCTAATAGCTTTTTATCGCTTTATAGTTTAGCCTTCCTATTTAGAGCATCTGCTTGTGCATTATCTGTACCCTTAGTATGCTAAATTTCGAAATAGTATTCTGTAAGCATTTCCACCCATCTAACCTGTCTTTGGTTAAGTTCCTTCATTATTAGGAATCCTATAAGGTTCTTATAGTCTGTCTTAACTATAAATAGTTTTTCTATGCCTTATAAGAACGCTCTTTATTTCTTAAGTGCTGTAACTATACCTAACAACTCCTTATTATAGATGTCATAGTTTAACTCTAGTGGTGTTATCTTTCAACTATAGTATGCCACTGGGTGCTATCTATCTTGATATTTCTATAGGAAGCACACCCCTAGTATAAAGTCTAATGCATCTATCTCTATAACCGTCTTTAGCCCTAGTTAATAGATCTTAAGAACTGGCTTCTAGGTAAACAACTCTTTAACTCTCTTAAACAGTTCTTATTATTCCTTCCCCTATGCCCATGGTTCTTCTTTCTTCGTTAACTATATAAACGGCTTAATGTTCTATAACTACTGCGCTATAAACCTTCTGCAGTAATTGCAAAACCCTAGGAACGATCTTAACTATATTACATTCTCTAGTTCTTGCCAATTTACTATAGCCTCGATCTTTTTTAGATCTATATTAAGTTGGCCTGGTTTAATAATAAATCCAACAAAATTGGTTTTCCTAGTAAAGAACTCGCATTTCTTAATTACTACTGGCATCTTTTCTTCTTATAGTCTCTTTAAGACCCATTTAACGTGTTCTCTATATTCTTCCTTACTTTTTAAGTAGATGATAATGTTATTAAGGTATACTATAATAAATTCATCTAGGTGTTCTCCTAATATACTATTAATTCGCTTCTAAAACGTTGCTAGTGCGTTTATAAGCCCAAATTACATAACTAATGGCTTATATAGTCCTTCCTTTAACCTAAAGGCTGCCTTCTATTTGTTGCCTTTCTTAATTCTAATCTGGTGGTACGCCCATCTTAGATCTATCTTTATAAAGATCTTTGCGTTACCTATCCTATCTTAAATTTCGCTAATTAAGGGTAAAGGATACCTATCCTTCCTAGTGATGCTGTTTAACTGTTTGTAGTCTATATATATCCTAAGTTTTCCGTTTTTCTTTGGGATAAACAGTACTAGATATCTTGCTAATAACTATAACGGTTTAATGTATCCCTTTTATAAGTTCTCCTAGATAAACTCCTTAAGCGCTACTAACTCTGTTTTAGTAAGCTTATAGATTAAAAAGAACTTTAGACTTATTCCCTCTTCTAATTTTATCTTATAGTCCTAAGCTATATACTCTAACAGCTTTTTACTTTCTAGTAACCATAACTTTTTTCCATACTTATAGTATCTTTTTGGTATATAACTTAAGCCTCGCTTAGTCTCTTTATATATCGCTCCAACTTAGTACTATACCAACTTGGTTTACTATTGCACTTTATATTATTATATATTCTTAATATCGACCTAACCTATAACCTAATCGATCTTTAGATTATACTCCTATAACTAAGGCATTTCTAGTATCGCCTCGTCCTGTCCTAATAGTAGGATATTAAAAGACATTCTAACTGGTCTCCCTTTAATAGTTATCTAAATAGGTCCTATTTTAAGATTAATAATACCTCCTCTATAGGCTATCTAGTCTCCTAAAATTATTATAAGTGGATATAGGTATTCCTTCTATCTATATAGTAACCCTATCCTTTTTACTACCTTTAGTAATATGTGGTTCCTTATTACTCTACTATCTACTAACGCTTTGAACTGCTAATCTTGCCATTTAGCTCTTAAGTTTAGGTGTCATCCTTAAATTCCTTTAAGGGTCTAAGGCTCTAACACTAGTTCCCTCTAGTTTTATACGCCTCCCCTTTTCCTAACTATTAGCTGCTAGATCCTGCCTATACTTAGTCTAACTTTAGCCAATATTTAGTTCATTTCTTTTCCTCTATATACCATAGATAAGTGTTCTCTAGGCACTCCCACTACTATTATCTATCTAGGCATTCTTCCGTAAGGAATCTTCCTAGTTAAAGTATTAAGTCTCCTTAACCTTATACTTCTACTAGGTGTTAACTATATATATACTTAGCATTCCTAAACCGCTTTTCCTCTGGTGCCTAATATATCCTTACTAGGTACTTCCAGTTCTTGTCTTTAGGTGCTCTATATATGTTACATATATTATCCACATAAGCTATCCACGATAGTATATAATGCGCTACATGTTTTGGGTTAACTCTTAGTTTGTCTTTATTCTTAAGTTTAAACCTATACCTAGTTAACCTAACTACTGGTATCTCTGCTATAGGTACTAAGACTTACCGCTCACTTTTCTAGTCCCTAGATCCCTCTTCTAGGTTCCTTAACATCATAATTAATGCTCCTTTAATATGACTTATATGTTTTTCTATAATAGGTTGGTCTTGGACAACTTTTTCATCCAGCTATATATAAAAGTCTTCCCATTTATTGTTGTGTCGTTGCCTATACCACTTTCCGTACAACTGGTTTAGTATGTATAGTCTATCCGTTAGAAAATACCTTATTATCACTACATCGTAATATCCTTTAGTATGCCTTTCTTTAAACCTAGTTAGAATATCTAGATCCTTTTCTTGTTCCAGTTTATCTAACCACTTTACCCTAGGTGTCCCTACACTTAGCCTATTAGTAACTCTTCGTACAGGTGCTCTGTCCCTTATATAACTTAGTATAGCTGATCTCTTGTCTAGCTTTTGCTCTTACTATATAATAATTCTTGTCCTAAACTTATCTATAGTTTCTTGTTTTCTGCGTCTTATAGTTAAATCCTTATAGTCGTCTTACTTTTTAATCCTAGTATCAACTTTTCGATCTTTAGGCTAAGTACTATATTCGCCTAGAATTACTAACATTCTTATTTGTTCCCTAAACTTATAGTTTTTAAACTTACATCCTATACTCGTTCGTTTGTTACTGAACTAAGTTACTGCCCTTTCCTATCGGTTTTTATCTATTATGGGTTCTTGGGTATATCTTATCTTACTTTAAGAATCTTAAGCTTCTCTTATCTCTTCTTAAAAATCTTAAGCCTGTGGCCTTTTGCCTTTATTAAGTAATAAGCTAGCACTAGCAGTTGTCTACTTACTTAGTTTCTTCTAAACGTTGCTCCTATTATCTTGTAAAGCAATAGAAATCGTATTTAATGGTATCACTATGCCCGTTACTAAACCTTGTTCGGTAATAGTCTCAGTCTCTGCTTCTATTACGTTATTAAGGTTTAAGTGCTCCCAGTTAGCCTCCTTTTCGTCCTCATCACTATTAATCAATAAGTACTCCGACTCTATTATTATTACTACTAATCTTCGTCTATATATTACTATAACATCTTAATCTAGCTTATAAAGTCAATCTTATTCTTTATCTAACTCTCTGGTTCCTTGGAGTCCTTTTAACTCTAGCTCTTATAGCCAATAGCTTACGCCGTACTTAGCGTCTTCATAAATTCGGTATGCGTTGTTGTAATAATACGCAAAACTATTAATTAAACACTCTTTTGTTCCTTATAGTGCACTATAGTCCCTCTATACGTACGCGCTGTCTGCTAGTCTGGTTCCCTTTACCGCGTGGTTACTTGGACCACCTCTATAGTCTCTAGCAAAATAACCCTGTTTTCTGTAATTCATACAAGCTCTATCTTTAAACCATCTTTCTTGCTATGGAGTCCGCCTAAACATCTTCTGCTACTAAGATTCCTAGTTTAGCCTCTACTCCTTAGTCCTTTAATCACTTAATCCTTAACCTCTAGGTTTCCATAGTTTCTTTTCCTATCTTTGGGTTTCTTTGGTACCACTTAGGTCCATTAGCTCCGTGCTATTCCATAGTTTTTAACTCTATGTCTGTTATTGCGTACTTTGCGCCTTATATAACTATAGAACTCTATCTTACCCTCTCTTAGCTTGTTCCCTTTAATAGATTCTATTATTAATCTTTATTAACTAATCTATTAACTCTCTTAGAGTATCCATATCTTCTATCAGGATAATTACATCCTGGACTTTAGCCTTAAGTCCCTATTTATACTATGCCATAAGCGCCCTATTATTCCACTTAACCTATATAGCTAGTGTTTAAAACTGTGTTGTATACTTAATTATTAAAGTACGTTGTACTAAGTTCTAAAGCTTTCGTTCCGTTATAGTTATGGCCTCTAGGTCTCTAAATATCTGCGTTAGTTGCTCTGCAAACCCATTTTAACTAGTAAATATATACCGTACATCCTAGTTAGTAGTTGTTATGCCATTAGCCTATATTTCCGTAAGATACAGTTTAAACCACTTAAGTGCCCTCCCCATCAGGAACAATTCTGTATAGGCTACTTAATCCAACAATATTACTAACTTCACTCCTTCCTATACTACCTTAAAGTGCATCTACATAAGAAATCCTTTGAGCTTCAACTTTTCTCCTAAGAATTGTTTAATTAAAGGTAACTTAATCTTTGCTACTCCAATTCCATTAATGCGTTCTTTAAGTATCCTATTATTATCTTGTAAGTAATTAACCATTTCCTATAACTAACCTCGCGTAACCACTTAAGAATCCCTATCGTCCATACTGGTATCACCTGGCCCTAAGGTTGTGGCTCCCGTCAACGCCGTCGTGACTAGTACTGCTCTTGGTGGTATATTACTCGATTTTGTTCCAATACCGTAACCTTAGTAGTGAATGTGTAACGGAACCTTGTAGTAGGAACTACGGTAGGTTCTGTTAATAGGCTGGGTATATAGGTACAATAAAAATGATAACGTAATAACAACTAGTGGAGTAGTTGCCTAATAGATTAACTCCAATTATATTCTAAGATTCACTACAAGGAGAGAACTATCTACGGTAGGGACTGAGGTCCTTTAAATACACAACCGTACTCCTAAGAAATCCTCTCTTGTACGTAAGGTACGTGTTATACGTATTATACATAGCGTACACTGCGTACTCCTCGTATACTGCGTACAACGTCATGTGACTTGCTTACCATTCCTCGTCACATGGTTCCACCGGATCCATTCTGGACCGTGCCTGTATTAACCAACTAGCTTCCGCCGACTCCTCTCTAAGTAGTCGTAACACTGTACTTAAAGCGTCCGTAACACCCTGCGACGACGGCGGAGGACGAAAGGGAGGCGACGGCAGAGACGAAAGGGAGGCAATATCTCTATTTATTTTAGGCTTAAGTGTGTCTTTATTAACTATAAGCTTACGCCTTAAGAACTTTATTAGTACTGGTTTGGGCCTAATATTAGTATTAAGCGTTTAAGGATCTCTACTCTATCTACACCTTATTGGCCTACCCCTATTTTTATACCTACCTATACTTCTACTAAGGGATCTAAATCTAGATCTTATTCCCGTCAGCTATTACTTAGTAGGCTAATAAATACTAATCCTACATCTAGGGATAAGGCATAATAGCTTTTTAATTTGGGTATTTAGGATTAATTTTTGTATATAATGGCAATTGGGAAGGCCTTATAAGGTATTTGGGAAGGTATAGGAATACTATTCCTAATATAGACTAATAAATGGAAATATACTTCTAGTAAAATACCCTATTAATTCTATACTATGTATATAAAAAGGCTAAGGACCTATCCTACCTTAGGCTGTAGCCCTAATTAATCCTTATAGTTTCTAGAGCCTGTCTATTCTATATCTAATTTAACCTATTTCTTGCTCTTTACGCGAGTCTTCTTTATAGGCTGTAATAACACTGTGGTATTAGAGTGCTTTTTACGCCTTATAGATTGCGGACCTTAGTCCTAATATTCTTTTAGAATATCTTCGTAATAATTAAGGTAATCCTTTAGTTCCTATATAGAGTCCTTAGCGGGCCAGCCTAGCCATTTAACTTTATATTAAAACTTGTTCTTAACAGACTTATAGCATAGTATAGCTTTAACCTTATACCGCTCGCCTACTACTTTAGGGTATTTAATTGGGCCTAAGTAGAAGTTCTTTTCTAGTGGTAGTCTATACTATAGCTCTAGTAGGTTTATATAAAATACTAGATGTATATAGGCTATAGATGGAGGTAACTAGAGACGGTAGGCTAGCTTACTAATTCGTTCCTTAACTTAAAAGGGACCTAGGTATCTTATATTAAGCTTCTTTAATGGTTAATAGGTCTTAATATTTGTTAAACGTAATAAAACCTCGTCGCCTACTCCGAAATACTTATTTTGGTATTTATAATTGTACTAGAGTCTTTGCTACTCTTAGGCATCTTATAGGCTCTACTTTGCATACTTCTATTACTCCTCCTATTCCTAGAGGTATCCTTATACTCTTTAGTGGATGTCCTTAAACTTCCCAGTAGGATCCTATAATTAATTATATGGCCTTAGCTAGTAATTGCTAGGTATACTATTAAACCCAGATAGTTAAACGCCGTAGGCAATCTAAATTGGTGTATACTTATGTGATATATATTGCTTTAAATTGTAAGCGTACTCTACGTATAGAAGTAGCTCATACTAATTGTCTTACTAGTAGTTTAAATATATTTATAGGTAAGACTTTAGTTCCTAGTTCTAGCGTTCTATTTGCCTATCCGTTTATAAATGGAAAGCTATACTATAATAGTGGTCTATTTTTAAATAAAAGTATAGATCTAACTAGTACTGGCTTATAAAGACGCTGCCCCTATTAGTAATAATAGAGTACGGCTAATCTACCTTAAGAAAGCATTTCTCCTTAATTAGGCTAGTAAGCGCTTATGCGTTAGTTGTCTTGTTAATAAGAAGGTATTAGACGTACTTTAAAAACCTATTAATAAGTACTAGGACTATATTATATATTTACCCTTACTTATTCTTTAATGGTGGAAGATCTATAATAAAATCTATAGCGTAATATTGCTATAGCTTACTAGTTGGGGGAACAGATTTAAGTAAACCCCATAGCTTATGCCTTTAGATTTTGTATACTTAACACTTCTTATAGTGGCTAATGTACTCCTTTACTTCCTGCTTAAGCTTTAGCCAATAGTATTTGTGTTAAAGTAATTCCACTGTCTTAGCTTAACCGTAGTGGCCGCCTAGAGGATTATTATAATTTTTTATAAGAATCTTCTAATATAGATTTGCTTTTTATGGCACCTAAACCTTGCCATATCTATATAGTAGGCCTATTAGGTCTAGTTCCTAATAGTAGCGCCTAGCAGCTTCCTTTCTATTACATTTCTAATTTACTTCTATATTAAAGATAGTATAGAAGGCGTCCCTCTGTTGCACCTTATAGATAAGATCCATTAACCTTTTAGATAGTTTCTAGGTGAAAGCTGTTTTGTCTTATACTGCTCTAAGTACACAACTAAATGGTACTATAGATCTTGTAACTCTCCGGTGCGTATATATTAGAAAGGCTACTATAAGGTTAAAGTCTTTTAGTCTTTATAGGGCTCTAGGTTCTAATTGCTTTATAGCTTTGCTTTTAGTTTAAGGGGACAGCTTAGTAATTAGAGGTAATATATTACTAGGTTCTAAGAGTATGTTGGGGACGTCCTGTTTAGGTATATTTGGACCCTTATTAGTAACGGACTAGGTACTAGCTGGAATGTCAGTGGAAGCCAATAGGGTTTATACCACCTAAGACTTGGCGCTTAAAGCTATAGGTACTTAAGCATCCTATACCTAGAGCTTGTTCTATAATATAGGGAGTAAGATATCTATTATCTGTTTTCCTTCTCCTATTTTAAAGCCTTTAGTATAGTCTGGCCGTTATAACGGTCTATTAGTAGGGTTATTTTCCCCTAGCTTATATTTAATCTTAAAATTAAATCGCGTAAGCTCCTCTACCTATTTAGCCTATTAAGATATAAGCTCCTTTATAGTTATAAAGTAGCGTAGATTGTGATAATCTAAGAGTATACAAGTAGTATGGCTTACGTACTTAAGGTAGTGTCGCTACTATTTAAAGTAGTTAACTATAGCCAGTAGTTCCTTATTGTGGGTATAATACCTAACTTTAGGTCACTAGAATTTTCTGCTATAGAATGCTACTGGTTTTTAGTAGAGCTGGGTAGCGTCTAGATGCCTATTAGGTTATAGTAGGATACTAGTAAAAGTAAAATTTAATATATTAGTAACTATTATTAGTGGCTAATCTAGGTTAAAATGCTGTAGTAGTAAAGCTTTTATAAACTTTATATGTAGTTCCTAAAAGGCTTCCTAGACCTTTCCGGGCTATATCTATAGTTTATACTATTTAGTTAGTCCCTTCTTAGTTTTCTTTTTTCCTACCTTTAAGCCTTTTGCTCTTTAGGCTGGGTTTTAGAAAGCTTTAGTAATGTGGTTAGATAGGTGCTAGGCGATGCCTAAGTAGTTATAGATAAAGCGCCTATAGAAATTGGCAAAGCCTAGGAATACTTAAACATCCTAGTAGCTCTTTCGCTTTAGCCACTCTTAGATTGTCTATACCTATACTAGGTCCATAACTACGCCTATAGGCGTTATAATATAACCTAGGAACTTGACCTGCTTAGTATTAAAGATATATTTTAACGCCTTGGCGTAGAGGCCCTAATTATCTAAGTATTCTAGCACTTTACGGATATATTGCTTATACTAATTTTTATCTTCTAAGTAGATCAGAATATTATCTAGATAGATAACACATATATGGTTAACTAGTCCCCCTAAGGCTCTATAAATATATAATTGGAATATCGTAGGCGCATTAGCTAGCTTAAAAGGCATTACTAGATACTTAAAGTAGCCGTATTAGGTCTTAAAGGCGGTCTTTCACTTATCCCCTTTTTTAATATGGAGCCTATAATAAGCGTCTTGTAAATCCAGCTTTATAAAGATCTTCGCCCTAAATAATTGATTTAGCATTTTACTAACTAGTAGTAGTGGGTAGCGGTTCTTAATTATAATCTTATTAAGGCCGTAGTAGTTTATATATAGCCTTATAGTTCTATCTAGTTTTAGAATAAAGAGGATCAGCGCGCCTGCTGGCAACTTATTAGGCCGTATCTATCCCTTTTCTAGCAAGCTATTAAGGTACTCTTATAGGATCTTAAGCTCTTTATAAAAGAGGTTATAAATAGGAAGGTTTAACGGCTGCTTGCCTTCTTCTAGATTAATTATATAATTATATTCTAAGTTCTATAAAAGGGCTTTAGCTTACCCGCCTAAAAATACCCTTAGTAAGTCTCTTAGGCCTATTAGAATATTTAACAAATTAGGGTCGCGTTTATCCTCTATATTATTATTAGGTAGGTCCCAAAGCTCCCTTAGAACGCTTATAGGCAGCATCACACACTATAGTAGCTATTTATATATAGTTGCCACTATATATTAAATAGTTTTATGCAATAGTCAGTGGAGGGTAGGGAATTCCTTAACGCAGCATTTAAGGTGCCCTAGCATACTCTCTAAGTATTGCTTAAGCTAAAGTAACCTATAATAATAGAAGTATCTTATAAGATCTTTAAGATCGCCGCCTCCCTATAATATCTTTATGACCTATCTAGTAGTTCCCTATAGGGTCTCCATTATAGAAGGGTTATTACCTATACTAGGCTCTATACCTATCTTACTATAGAACAGGGGTTGGATCTAATACTCCTTTAGGTGTAGAGTGTATACTATTTCACCTAGAGCTATATCCTCTAGGATGTCTTTTAAGCTTGTTAATAATATACGCCCTTCTAATTCTTTATTGTTCTACTATTTAAAGGCTCCTATTTTAAAGTATATTTTAAGATCTACTTCTATAAGCTAAGGATATCTAAGAATAAGGTTATAACCTATAAAGTTAGCCGCCTAGAAGGGTTGCGGGCTAACAATCTTAGTGCGGTTATATATATTAGCCACTAACACTATAAGCTCGTGGGCGCTGTATAGTTTAATTTAATGCTTATCTAGAAAGCCTATAATAGGTTTTCGCCACCCTAGTAACGGGATAAGTTTATGCTCTTTTGCCAAGCTATATTGTATAAGATTAATTTTAGCGCCACTATTATATAGTGCTTAGAATTAATACATCTCGCCTATAGGGAGTATTATTATAGCTTTACTACACATGCAACCTTACCAAAAGGTAGCACCGCACTTCAAGACTTACGCATACCTATCTCCCCATCAAAAACAATCGATTTTCCAACTTTTAAGACCTAATTCCCACTGCCTAGCGAGCTATAGGTGGATTTATT
>Ga0307507_10009421_pt1 | contig 13018 bp, 6 predicted proteins | sample 7_EM_MG_FD_207223 | JGI IMG/M metagenome (GOLD analysis project Ga0307507, IMG submission 207223) | Populus trichocarpa ectomycorrhiza microbial communities from riparian zone in the Pacific Northwest, United States - 7_EM | ecosystem: Host-associated > Plants > Roots > Unclassified | place...
TATAATAAGTATGTTGATTAAATTATACTTAATCATTTTTAAACATTTAATTAAGGAACAATGCCCTAGTATATGTGTAAGAGGAACAATGCTTGAAAAACATGCTTTTTACTTGATATTTTACTTACAAACAAATCATGTGAAAAATATTAAATTTTAATAAACTACTCTATCAATGCAAAAGATGTCAAGAATAGTGGTTTTGCATGAATATTAATTTATTTCTTTATAATAAGAAAAGAAACATTTAATAAATTAAATTAGCAGATTTAAAAATTTATTTTGAACATATTTATAACAAAACTCCTAAATTATCATAAACCCTAATATTTTTAATAACTAATTATAAAAGAATAAAACTAAAATTAAATAATAAAATAAATAGAAAAAATAAAGAAAATTTAACTAAAGTATAAAGCAAAAGGCAAAAAAAAATAATCCACGAGAAATTTGCATTCAGGAGACGAGGAGAGGCAAGAACGGCGGCTGAAAAAAAACCCTTTTTGTTTTGTTAGACAGGAGAAACAAAAGGGAAAGGGGGAAAAGTTGGGGAGCTGTAATTATATATATATATATATATATATATAAAAGTGAAGTTAGTCAACAATAATAAAAGTTAAAAACTCTCCTTACCTATAGGCTGTAGCAATAATTCACTCTCACTAATATATTAATATTTAAAAAAAAAATAAGGGGGCAATTGCCCCCTTTTGACCCATTGTGGCTCCGCCACTGCTTGAGATTCAAAATTTTGACAAGTGAAAGCATTGTTGTCCTAAATTTGTATAAAACTTCTGTTTTTAGATGATTTTTTTGGTAGTTGAGACGCCACAAGGCAGTTGTTTTAAGCTTGGATTTGTTTGTCCAGGTATGATTACAGGTGCGGCAGCTTCTACAGTATACTACAATTTAAAGCTTAGGCATCCTACATTGGATATGCCCGTTATTGACTACGACTTGGCGCTCTTATTTCAACCAATGTTGGTGTTAGGAATCAGCATTGGGGTGGCTTTCAATGTGATTTTTGCTGACTGGATGATTACGGTTTTGCTAATCATTCTCTTCATTGGTATGCATCCATTCTTTCAAGTGAATTTCACCTCGTTTCTTTGATAACTTTCTTGATTAGTTGTGGTCTTATGCAGGCACATCAACTAAGGCTTTCTTAAAAGGTGTGGAAACATGGAAGAAAGAAACTATATTAAAACAGGTTTGCTAACATCCTTCTTTCTTTCTTTACATCCAATAATTATATGCATGCGTAATAATTTCTGCATTATTTATCTCGCTTATTTCTGATTTTTCAGGAGGCTGCTAGGCGTTTGGAATCAAATGGTAATCTAGACGGTAAATTTTGTTGACTTAGATATTGAGACATATTTACTCAAGTTTAATGCTTTTTAATCAGATGATGACAATGAAGAAGTGGAATACCAACCTCTTCCTGGAGGTCCAAGCGGTGGAGGAGAAGCAGAAAACAAGGAGCCTAAAAAAGAAGCGGTAGGATAGGAATACTAATATGTTTACATTTCATGAGTTACTGGTTTTGGGACTGACTTAAGTGACCTTGACAGGTCTCTATTATTGAGAATGTGTACTGGAAGGAACTTGGACTGCTCTTTGCTGTCTGGGGTGCAATCCTTGCATTGGAGATTGGCAAGGTTCTTGCTTTCTCTCTGTTCATTTTCATTAAATTGCCATCATTAATGAGCTTGAGTGGTGATGAAACCTTTTGCTTTGATGGCAACAGAATTATACAACAACTTGTTCGATGGCATATTGGGCGCTGAATCTATTACAGGTACCATGACTATGATCATTCTGAACTTCGTTTTTTTTCCTGGCGTATATGGCAAATTCGTAGCTGTGACTTTGGGACAAAGCTGTGCCAGGAAAATTAAAGAACATGTTATGGACTTGGTATTTTTTGGGTCTTCATTTGGATTTTTTACTTTACAGATCCCTGTGGCTGTTGGTGTGTCTTCATACGAGGCAGTAAGCTTGTATAAAGGAACAAGGAAGATTGCATCCAAGGGAGAGACTGGCACAAATTGGCGAGCACACCAGCTGGTCCTATATTGTGCCTGTGGTGTATTGGCTGGTATAGTTGGCGGCTTACTTGGTCTAGGTGGAGGATTCATCTTAGGACCTCTTTTTCTGGAATTGGGAATCCCACCTCAGGTGCATTCCATACGTTTTTTTTAGAGTTTAATTATCCTTTGCGTGGCCATTAAAATACCACTTGAATAAAGGAAGGAAGGAAGGAAACAAATGATCTTCTCTGGAAAAGGAAGAATAGTTTAATCATATTTTTGATACAGGTATCAAGTGCCACAGCGACCTTTGCTATGACATTTTCAGCGTCCATGTCCGTTGTAGAGTATTACCTTCTGAAACGTTTTCCAGTCCCTTATGGTAAGTTATTTACTGATCAACTCTTGAGCGAGCACCAAAACTAGAAGGCTATATAAATTAACGTTGGAAACCAGTTTCTTATAGAATCTTACCGTCTTTGATTCCCAACACAGCTCTATACTTCGTTGCTGTGGCGACTGTTTCTGCCTTCGTAGGGCAGTTTGTGGTGCGAAAGCTGATCAATTTATTAGGGAGAGCATCACTTATCATCTTCATCCTTGCCTTCACCATTTTTGTGAGCGCAATATCACTCGGTATGTGTTGTTACAGAACAGTTTCATTGATTGATAATAGCAATGGATTTCCTTGGTGTTTTCCCCTCTTTTTTTTTCTTTCATCAATAATGGTTTGTTTTCCTTTCCAAACAGGTGGAGTCGGGATAGTAAACATGATTGAAAAGATTGAACACCATGACTACATGGGATTTGAAAACATTTGTTCATATGATGCGTAGTCCTGGAGAACTTTATTTTTTCTTTTTTTTCCAATTGTCTCAATCGCCTTTCCATTGTTTATTTGGGCTTCAATATCCTACGAGCACTTGATTTCAATTTCTGAATATCCATCTTGTGCAAGCCCAAATGTCCAAAAACTGCCACATAGGCATTAATCAATAATAAGTGGATGGTTTGGTTTCCCCACATTCCTGTTTGTTTTTCGATTCAAAATTTTTTTTAATAAAATTTGAATTTTTTTTATTTACTTTAAATTAATATGTTTTTGGTATTTTCAGATTATTTTGATATGTTGGTATCAAAAATGATTTTAAAAAAATAAAAAATATTATTTTAATGCATTTCTAAGTTAAAAGCACTTTGAAAAACAACCGCAACCATACTCCCAAACAGGGACGTGTGCACACCAAACTTACACCAATGAATATGCATGCATATGAATTAAGGGTATTTAAAAAAACTGATTAACCAATTAAATAAAAAAACCAAGAAAAAATTAATTGGAAAAACCAAATCAATTAAAAAACCGAAGAAATCAATTAAAAAAAAAACAAAATCACTCGGTTAGGTTTGATTTTGGTTTCAAAAAGTTGAAACTGGTTCAATCAAATTTGAATATAACTTAAAAAAATAAACAGGGTATAAAAAAACATAACTTAATTCTAAATCATAATTATTTTATCCCTTTTGAGTCTCCCATATCTCCTATTTATCATTCTCTCCTGTTAACCTACCACTAATTTTTTTTTTAAGTTCTGAAAATAGTCTACTTATACCTACCTACCTACCTACCTACCTCCTCTTGCCTTTTCTCTCTCATCTCCTCAAGGTAATTATAAGAAAAAAAAAATACTATCTAAGTGGAATTCTAAATTTTTACAAAAACTACTTTTTAAATGCTACATGTTGTGATCAAACATTTTCCTTTTCTTAAAATTCTCATTGTTAAAGATGGACCATCATTTGTTGTTCTTTTATTTCTTGATTAACGAGGCATATGTTTGATAATCTTAAATGCTATATGTGTATGATTCCTCTAAAAGTTTGTTGTGTTTATAGTTCATAAGCTCTTAAAGTGATGAATTGTATTTGTTTTTAACTAAACACCAAGAGATCTCCTATGTCGAGGGGCTGTGAGACATGCTTAGAGTTGTATGTATGTCTCTTTTGAAAGAATCTTAAATTTCTATTACTTTCCCACAGTACTAGATTATGAGAGAACTAACCCTGTTTTTTTGGTTTTTAATGTAAAAAAACTGACCCATTTTCAGTTCAGCCCGGGTCATATTATCAAGGAATACCAACTCCCGATTTGGTTGGATTTTTGGTTCCAAACCGAACTGTGAACACCTCTAACATGAACAAAGATAATGGAGATTAGTTCTACTCGTCACTCTTTGGTTAGGTGATTTAGCATATCCAAGCTCATGTTATTGAATTTTTATTTGAATTTATTAATTATACTTAATTTATGTTATTTAGTTGGATAATTTTATAGGTTATTAGCCTAATTGTTGGTTTTGATTAGAGTTTCACTATTTATATGTATTTTTTTCACATTATGGATATTTTTGATGAATTAATAAAAGTTAGAGAGTTATAGAATTATCTTTCCCCCTTTTCTCATCTTCTTTAGCTCCCACTTCTTCTTTCCAACTTATTCTCTCTCCTTTTTCTTTCTTTCCCTTCTTTACTTCTCTTCAAATCTTACATGTCGTACATCAACTATGTTATCAGAGCCATGAATTTTAGTTGTTCCTACAACTAAACTGTAAATCCCTGATCTAAAATTGGTGGACCATGATTAAATAAGGAAATCCACAATAGAAAAGTAATAAATTAGAAGGAAAAATTATTAAGACTATGATGAAAAATCCCTAGTGAATTTATTTAGACCCCAGATAGATTTCTCGAAGGAAACAATCCATAAATTCTCTATACATCACATCCATGCAATAAAATCATTCTCTAGACCACAAAGTGGTTTGCCTCACTCAAAACATGAGAGAAAATCACAACACCCAAGTGAGAAGAGAAACAAGCATCATAGATAAACAACTCATGGTGATACCAAAGTTTAGAAGATGGTTTGCGAATCCAATTTATAGCATTAAAAGAATCATATTCTTTTTAGAAAAATCACCTCTCTATGATGATAACTCTAATGCTTTTACCTTTGTTATCAACTTAACTTCATTGGAGTATTTAACCTTGAATAAAATAGAAAAAAATAATCCTCATCGCCATCCATTTGTGACCATGTAAAATCCTTTTTATACCAGCTGGACCAAGTTTTCCAATGGAGGATCCATCTATCTTGGTCAAGGTTTCTTACATTTTGTCCATTTAATCAAGCCATCAATAGATAATAATAAATCAGTTGTACAATAAAGAAAGTTAGCGAATAATGCTTTAATCCACATATATATAGCTTGGTTAGGATTAAAGAGAAGATACCATCAAAATCATGATTATGTTTTATTGAATAGGAGATCATTATGCATTAGCCATACTGACCATGATATTTTTACCAGAAATCCCTATTGTTGGAACAAATCTAATAGGCTACCAGGACAATACCAGAAGAGGCCTAATTAGCCTACAAATTTAGACCCTATACACCACTCTTTATGATAATGAATTAGGAGATGATCAATAAATTCCTCAGCCACTAAGAAAATTAGGTATATTGTTGTACTCCTTTCAATAATACCCTTTCTATTTAGTACACCTCTAGTATTGATTTTGTTAATTATAGCCATCCAACAAACAATTTCAACTTTCAGTGGAACTAGACCTTTCCACAAACCACACAAAGAGACACATTATTATTATAATTAGGGGCTGATATCGGTATACACATAGTCTTGACTGAATATTCACCATTAGAGTTTGGGTTCTAAACTAATTTATCCCGAACAATATTAGCTAACACCACTTTTAAAAACAAACTAAATATGGTATTGAATGAACTTGTTTCTTTTCCTCGGAGTTCCATTCTCCATCTAAAGTTCTAAATCCAAGTAAAGCCATCCCAAATACCTATATTTTCCATTGAAGAACATTTATTATTAAAAATTAGAAACAATATGGGAAATTCATCAATTAAGCAAGAACTTCCAATCCACACATCCTTCAAGAAACTAGTATCTTTACCATTTTCAATTAGCACACATACCTCATTCATTGCATTATTTAAAAACCTCTCATCTTTTATATAAAAGTTAACAATCCTGGACTATGTATTCTTGATTGTAATAGTCTTGGATAAAAGATGATTGAAGAAGGCATTATATTATGAATGGTGCATATAATATTCTTCCAAAATCTAGAACAGAACTACTAAATATCCTGAGCCATTTGAAAAGTTAGCTTTATTCTTATCTAAGATAAAGCCAATTCCCAAACCATATTGGTTTTTTTGGTGGAATCACATATGCCTATTTAAAATCATATAAGTTTTTCCCATTCTCCTCCCAAGACCATAGAAATGATCTAACTTTATTTTCTATACATGATGCAAAATAGATTGGAATAGGAAAAAAAGAAGAAAGATACCCTACCATCAATGGATAAATGTTTACCTTTCCAGGCATATAGTTTGAAACTGATTTTTTTTCTTCAGAATAAGAGACCACATAACATACCAAGATGAAATAACACCAATTGGTAGCCTTAAGTATTTGAAAGCGATCCAGTCATCAATAAGAGATCACAATGGGAGTGTCATATTTGTTTATTTAAAACTGTCATACGAAAAAGATCAAACTTATTAGAAAATTTAGAAGAAAGAGAAGAAATGAAAGTTGTCTTTGTTGAAGAAGGAAATAGAGAATCAATCCTTCTAGGGGTAGCAGTAGAAAATAAAAAAAAGAAATGCAAGTTTATGAGTGTAGAAAAAAGATATACACTATTTAAACGAAGGGTGAAAGAAGCCAACAAAATACTTAAAGAGATGTGCTTTTTTTTTTAAAGAAATTAAGGATGAGATTTGTGATACCCTAACAAGGTATTTGTTAACCAAAGAGCGTAGAAATAAGAGGAAAGTCTCTCCCAATGAATAGACAAATAAAAAAATGAAACTTTAAAAAGGTAGTAGTACAAACTACTATTTAGAGCTTATTAACTTACTAGACAACCCGGACTCTGGAAAGGAAGATCCAAAGTTTAAAAAATAAACATTGGATTCAAGTGAATGATCAAAGATAAAAGATATTGAGTGTGATTTAAGACCAAAATTATCTAAAGATGTAAGAGAATAAAAATTAAAATGTTTTAAATGAAGAGAAATAAGATTGAAATTAGAAAATTCAAATCATCCTAAGAAAAATAATTGATATAAATATAGATAAAGATATTAAAGTCTCTTCAGTTTCTCATTAAATCCTAATTTTAGAAACAAATCAATCATTAATGTGTTGTTTGAGAGGGAAATTAGTGTTATACACTAAAATTGACCAAAGAGTTATAAAGTCTGGACTAGAAAGAACATGCCACACTTGATTGCAGACCGAACTTTATCACTTGACGTGGATGGTGAATGGAAGGTATAAAGAGTCTACATAGTACCTTGAATAATTACCTTGAATAAAGTGATTGGGTAGTTACCGGAAGTTATATTGAATGAAATGTGTGGGTAGTTACTAGAAGTTATCTTGAACTTTCTTATTTAAAGAAGGTGGCAAGACAACTAAGAAGAATAACAATCAATAACAACTCAACAAAACAACAGCAACTACATTGCAGTTCAATCAAGTTCACAATATCTTCAAAACCTGTTTATCAAGAAAACATGTAATTATAGGCTGATAACCAGTAGAGTATAGCTTGTAGGCGGTAATTCTATAGGCAATAAATTTATAGGCGATAAAACAATAGGCGATAACTTTATAGGTGATAGTTAAATAGGCTTGTAATTTCCTTTACAATCAGTAAGCTTGTAGTTTCAATTCCATAAACCAAAAAAACCAAAAAGATGTTTCATTATTCAGGAGTTCCAATTCATAGATGTAATCAGAGTATAAATCATTCTATGAATGCAAATATTCATTTTCTAAATTACTAAGTTTACTTTACATTCAAGTTGTTTTAATTATTTAGTTACTTATTCAGTTGAACTATTGTTTGTATAAAGTGAATTTAATTATATTAATACTCGTATAAACCTGTAATATAAATTTAGAATTACATGAGTGGATCTAGAACTAAATTTAGAGTTCAAATCCAATTCACTTAAAACTCCAATATGAAGTTATAAAGTCTTTTTAATTGAGATAAACACAAAAGAACTTATATCAAACAACTCTATTAAGAAATTGCCAGTCATACAAGTTTTTTTTAGAAGTAGATCCTTTTTATATTTTGGTTATTCAAACAACCATGAAGGCTATTTATGTTTTATTTCAGTTATGTATCACTTATACAGTTGTGAACATGTAAGATTTGATGAGAAAGTACACAATCATCATCTTTATATTTATCTATTGCTAATCCTGTGACTAACTCTCATTTATAAATGCCTAGTTCGTTCAATATCTACTAATTCAATCAATAATGTACTTGCTACTTCTACCACCCCAGCTTAAGCTTTTATCCTTGACAAAACACATTAAATGAGTTTAAGACCTAGCATTATGAAGGAACATGCTCACATTGCATCAATTAAGCATGCTACTTTAGTTGAAACTACATGTTATACACTGGCAGTTAAATATCCAAAATGGTGTGCTGCAATATATGAGTAAGGAGATTATTGCTCTTATCAAGCATGAGACACAAAAGTTGACACCTCTACCAAAGAAAGTTAATGTCCTTAGAAATAAATAGGTATTCAAAATTAAATACAATCTTGATGATATTGTTGAAAGGTGACACGAAGCATAAACAACATGAAGGGATTAATTATACTACTTCATTTCCATCCAGTATGAAGGCTACTACCGTTAAGACAGTTTTTGACTTAACTATTTTTATTGGGTGACTATTGCGTTAACTGGATATTTCCAATGCCTTTCCAAATGGAAATCCTGATGATGTTTACATGGCATAACCTTATAGCCTTATTAATTAATACTTCTTAGGTTAATCGAAAAGTTGAAGAAATCAGTTTATGATAAACATCAAAGGCATAATATCATATATTAAGCTATTTTTCTCATTTCTATTAGTTTTGAAGGTCTCATATCGATTCATATTTTTGTATATACAAAGATAATGGTTTAGTTCTATATCTGTCAATGTATGTTTCTTTTAAGGAGCAATTAAGACTTTATTTATCAATATATTTAGAAACTTGCAATACAATTCAATCTTAAAGATTTAGGCCAACTCCACTACTTTCACTATCAAAAAATTAGCAAATACTAATGGAAATGTCGACGAAAAATTTTCCATTAGTAATTTTCAATTGAATTAGCGATGGATCAGTTTATCAAAAATTAAGGTTCATATTTCTAATGGAATCGGTGATGGACCACCCATTTTGTTGAAACATTACAAATGGTTTAGGGATGATTGAATTGGTGACATAATAGTTTATTAAAAATTAAGCTTTTTATTTTTGATGGAATCAGTGACATAATAAAAATATTAAAAAAATTTAAAAATTTTATTGGCATTGATGACATGTTAAATTTAATAATGGAATTGCTGATGGGAATTCCATTGGCTATTTTAAAATGAAGTAAAACTTGACAATCTATCCTCCCTTATTTCTTCTTCTCTTTCAAATCAAATCCTTCATTTCCTCTAGATTTCTAGCCCTAATCGCAATCAAACTCGGTCTCTCTCCTACTATCTACCATTTTCATCTTAATTCAGGTAATGGTCTCTTTTTTTTTTTCCTTTTTTTCATTCCCCTCATTCTTATGAATGGAAAATGGTTTCAATGTTAGGAAGGGAAGAGAGGGTTTGCATTTCTTCTCCAATTCTCTTCAATTAGAGATCATGGGTGATGTAGGTGTACCATAAACTTCATAAAATCCACTTAAATTAGGTGAAATTAAAGTGTAATTAAGAGGTTAGAGTAGTTACATAGGGTTAATTCAATTGTTAGAGAAATGTGCAAAAAGAAAAGAGGATTGCTCTTAGATTTCCATCACAAAACCCATTGAATTTGTGTTAATTAGAAATGGTAAGACATCAAATTTTAATTAATTTCATTTCTATTCTTTGAATTTGAAGGATATCTTTAATTGTAGAAATGTGAAGAGTATGTTAGGGTTAGTTGAAGTGAATACAGAAATGTTAGTCTGGTTGAGTTATTAGAGACTATTTTTGGTGATGGCATAAATTAGAACACAAATTGATGTAATTAAGGCCAACCATGGATTTCCAAGCCTTGGGTGGTCGGTCTTGATTGTGAAAATTTGAAAATTCCAAAACTTGGCATGAATTTGTGTTAGTAGTATATGATGATGATATGTGTGTTTAAGTTTGATTGTAATCTTTGGAAATTGGTTGTACTGTGTTTGGGTCATTGTTGATGTGTTTTGGGAAGGTTAGGTATGTTTAGTTTCTATATAAATGATGGTTTAAATTAAATGCACAATGTGTTTGATGAAATAAATAAATGAAACTAGATTTAATAAATGTCTTTTCTTGAAGACCCAAATGTGTACCTTTTCCCTAATAGGTATATATTGATTGCATATAATAGAGGCAAGATGTGTATTCAATATATTATCCTATAAGGCCTTTTAGAATGGGTTTTTAAGTTAATTAAATTGGTCAAGCTATTATCATTTGTAATTTTTCTAATCAGTAGCAATCATTTTCAAAATGTTCATTCTTCTTCTATCCATGATAGCTATGGAAATGAATAGAAAACTACTATAGTTGTTGATATGCTTAGGGATGCATTGTTTCATCAATTTTGTTTTGAAGTTTTTCGAAAGAATTTCCTTTTGTTCTTAACTTTATGTAAGTTCAGGTTATTATGGATATAAGAATAATGCTATTTTATTTCTATGCATTATATTAATTGTAATTTAAATATACAAATGTGTAAACCCTCATGTAAACGTAAGACTGAAAGTGATATGATTTCAATGAGTGATGGAAATCAAGATTAGAAATAATAGATAAATAATGATATATAATGGAAGGGATGACCTCCATAAAATGAATTTTGGTTTAGAATTCATAAGGACAGAGAAACTGGTAATGTGTTTTGATGGATAAAATAATGAGAAAATAACAAAATGTTTCTAAGAAATAAGTGAGGTAGTATAGAATACATTATAATAAAGGATAATGCAATGAAAATGGTAGGACTGAAGGTGCAAGCACCGATAAAACATCAGTGATGTTATTTTGAAACGGTAATAAGCCCGATAAATAAATAAAGGTGGAAATTCTAAAATAAATATATTCTAAAATAATAAAATGACCTTAAGGGTTTAGAAAGAAAATTGATATGATTTTATGTGAAGATTGAACAAGAAAATTTGGATCGTTGACGAAAAAGTCAAGAACTGACCAATCCAATCATCGGATCGGGATGAAATTTTGCATGAAATGTATTAATATGTTTTCCTACCTTAGTTAAAGATCTCATCCCAATCGAAGTTCGGTAAAGACTAACGATTTAAGTAGAAATAAACTAGATAGTTTACATGAAAAATAAAATAAAATACATAAATGTATAAATGAAGGACAAAATTGTAATTAGGGGAAAAGGTGCCTATAAAACTGCAAAGAGACCACCAGCTCAAAAAAAGAAAAAAAAGAGAGAGAGAGACAATATTCGGCTAAAGAGAAGTGCAGAATTTAGAGAAACCAATAATGATTAGGTGGTCATATCTCTAGAATCCAACATTGGATCATGCTAAGTGTTTTATATATTGTTCTTCTCACACGCCTCTACTAACTGACTGGAGGGATTGGAAGGAACACAATTCGTTTGATAGAAATTATCATTGGAAATGTCCTGGAAAATAAAAGGAAATACACATGCAGGGCAGTTTTGGTTGCCGGCTGATTTCTCTCTCTTCCACCGTTGGATCATGCTTATTCTTGGATATGTGGTGTGTCTAGATGTTGCCTGCATTCTGAACAGTGGAGATCGGAATATCATTCTCCGGCAAGGTTGCATTATGCTGAATAGTAGCTCGTCTATTTTCAAGTTAGCTCGGTTTTATTCAGATCTAGGGAGATCCACTCGTTGGATCATTTTTATTTTGAGATATGTTATGCACAACTCTATGATATATAGTCTGACTGTTGGGTTTGAAACAATAATAAGAGGTTGATGACTTATTGCTTTTTGAAGCTATTGTTGCAAAATTTAGTAAGCTTGATTAAATACGTGTTTTGATGAAATTAGAATTGTATGGATGTAGGGTTTATGGAATATGTAATGGTAAAATATGTTCTTGTTATTAGTATTGTTATAGATTAATTGTGTATTCTTTATATGAGGGGAAAAATGATTATTGTGTAAGAATATGAAGGAACATTGCTATATGAACATGTTGATTGAATAAAAAGCTAACTTGTTTGGTTGTGTGGATATGAATGGGGTGAAACCATGAAGAAATTAAAATGAAAGAAATTTGGAAAATAAAACATATTTAAAGCTAGCCATAAGTATTTTTGGCAAATTGGTTAGTTAATGAAGATTGTCATGGATTCCAACTAGTAGGGTGAAATTATTGTTGGATAATGATCTCAGAATATTAATTGTTAAGGTTTGTCGTATATGTTTAATTGCACGAGGAGAAAGTGAAAGAAAATGAATGGTTCGTTATTTTGTTGTATTAATAATGCTAAACAAGGATAATAACATATATAGTGTGTGTAGAAAAAAATAATAGGAGAAATCTCAAAAGGATGAGTTTCCTTATTTTGGCCTAATCTCTTGCTATATTGTGGAGGTAGGGAAATTGTTTGAATGTTTTGCTTTAAAATTGGTTTGAATTTGTGATTTAATGATGCCAAATGACCTTGGATAATGTTGTTTTTGCATGAAAATAAGTTGGAAGTTGAAAAAGATTTCCAAGGGATGAAAATCCTCGTTGTCCAAAATTTTACCTATAAAGGAGGGGCTATTGTGATTGTTGATTTTGAGCCTTAAAACAAAATAATTTAGAGTTGGTTTCTTCATAAAAGTTGTATTTCTATGTTTTAGCCTTTCATAGAGATAAATC
>Ga0307507_10009423_pt1 | contig 13017 bp, 3 predicted proteins | sample 7_EM_MG_FD_207223 | JGI IMG/M metagenome (GOLD analysis project Ga0307507, IMG submission 207223) | Populus trichocarpa ectomycorrhiza microbial communities from riparian zone in the Pacific Northwest, United States - 7_EM | ecosystem: Host-associated > Plants > Roots > Unclassified | place...
AAGTGGTGAACTAGTCAACTGGTGGAGATATATTGCTCTTTAGCAGTGTCGCGTTCGATCAATGAGTGGACCTTCATACATTTTCGCACCAAAGGCCCTCAGACGGCAGACGAGACGGCGCTTGTGGGTACAGGGGTTATATAACGCTAGCAGGGGTTTAATAAAGCTAGTAGGGGTTTTATATAAAGCTATACTAGTTAAGTACTAGTGAGATTTAGTCTCGTCTGCCGTCTGAGTCGCTTACTGAGATAACGTCGTCGTTATACAAAAGAAGGCGCTTATTAAGGAGCACCCAGACCGACTAGCGTCGCAGCATATGCTCGCAATGGCATATCAAGCAGACGGACAGGTGCGGAAGGCGATCGAGCTACTGGAGCACGTCGTCGCGGTAGAAGAGGAGGTGCTCGAGGAGCACCCAGACCGACTGGCGTCGCAGCACGAGCTTGCACGAGCATACCAAGCAGACGGGCAGGTGCGGAAGGCGGTCGAGTTGCTAGAGCGCGTCGTCGCCGTACGAAAGGAGGTGCTCGTTGAGGAGCACCCAGACCGACTGGCGTCGCAGCGCGAGCTCGCATCGGCATACCAAGCAGACGGGCAGGTGCGGAAGGCGGTTAAGCTGCTAGAGCACGTCGTCGCCGTACGAAAGAAGGTGCTTGTTGAGGAGCACCCCTCCCAACTGGCATCGCAGCATATGCTCGCAATGGCATACTAAGTAGCTAATATCTTATACCTATTAATAGTAAAGAGATATGTAATAAAGTAACTATAAGTATAAATAATTTATAAGTTATAAAAGAGTTAATAAAAGAAGACAATATAGTAATAAGTAGGTATAGGAATACCTTAGTATAGAGATAAACTATTATAGGACACCTCTATAATACCTTATATACGCCTACCTATTTCCACTAACTTAGTAATTAGAGACTGACTATAAGATAGTAATCTGCTATAATCTACGGCAATTTATTATATTCTGTTATATCCTACTAAGTTCTTATAAAGTATATTGCCTAGTATATAGTAAGAAGTAGGTAAGCTAAGTATAAGTTATAAAAAAGTTAATAGGAGGACGATATAATAAAGAGTAAATATAGTAATGCCCTGGTATAGGGGCGAGCTAGTAAAGGGGGGGATATTATAGGCCTAAAAAGCTTATAAAAAGGTGCTAAGGGCTAGCCCCTAAATACCTTTAAGTATATACCTAAGTAAGGAATAAAAGATCCCTTATAGTTTTATTAGGACTATAACCTAAATTCTATTCTACTCTGTATATATATTAACTAAGCAACTAAGTTAATAATATATACCCTTTCTTCCTATTTCTTTACCTTCTCTTTTTATATAATGTCTTAAGTTTATTATATAGTTTATATATATATAGCTTAATAATATCTACTTCGTTATATATTATTGTTACTTATACTTACTTTGTAATATTACATTATATTAACTACCTATACTACTATTAAAATATAGAATAAACCTAAAGCTCCTATAACGGTAGCTGGTATACTTACTATACTTAAAAAAAAGTAGGTTTATAGACGTCCTTTATAGACACTGTTAGGAAAAAATTTACCAGTATTTAGCCTGCACTTCATTACACTTCGCCGCATTTTTAGTATTTAAAAAAGACCATAGGCCTTAAGCACCTTATAGGCAGCTATATTTATATATTATATAAAAATATAACTGCCTATAAAGTGCTTAAGGCCTATCCCTTACAACGTTAGGGTTATTAAAGTAAGTGGTCTATATAGGAACTCCACCAAATTTCTAGGTATAGGTACCGAATCTAGCTAATCTAATTAGTTAGTTCTTATCGATAACCTAACAACCTATTTTAACGTTGTAAGGGATAGTCTTTTTTAAATGCTAAAAATATAGTAAAGTATAGTAAAGTATAAGCTAAATACCGGTAAATTTTTTTCTAACGGCCCTCGTACTATAAAAGGTCTAATACTAATAATTAATTAAAGCCCTCTAAGAAAAAGTCCGTAACCTTAAGATGCTTATACTAGGGCCCTAAAACTAAATACTATCTCTAAAGGCTATTATACGGAGTATAAGTCCTAAACTAGTAGAAGTTATATATTCTAAACCGACTTACTATAATAATCTAAAAAACTACTAAACCTATTAATGTTTAATAGTAAATAATATAAGCTTTAGTTATTTTTAAACCGGCTTAAAAATAAGCTAATTAGTAATACTAATTCCTATCTAACTAAAGCTAACTAACTCTACTACGCCCTAAGTTAACTAGGAGAAAAGGTAGCTAAACTTAGTATAAAGCCAAATTAGACTTCTTATCGCTATATATGGTAACCTAAACCGCTAAACTACTGCTTAAAGAAAGATAAACTATATAGTTTAAGAAAAGAAAAGTTTCCTAGTATATTTCTTTAAATTTAACCGCTATATAAGGGAAATGGGCTAGAAGAACTCCGCACTAATTAATAGCTTTATTAAATCTCTAAGCCCTAAACTAAAAACTCCCTAGTAAATATAGACTTAGTAGGCGCCCTTAACGCCTATATAAACGTTATTAATAAACGGTTTAATAATATACTATATCTAATACTAAAGCCCACTCCTTAATATAATATAATAGCCCTATAAGTTTTTATTAAGTTATCTTTTTAACCTAAGCATCCTAACGCTATAGATATTGACTCTAAAACCCTAGAGTATATCCTACTAGGGTCCCTTAAATAAGAACGATATATTAAGCTAGGCCTTTATTTTAAATATAAAAGTAAAGCTTATATCTTAAAATACTACTTTATCCTTATACCCTAATACAATTTATAAATAGCTAATACTAGTGGCCGTTTACCGTATTAATCTTTCAGTTACTATCCCCAATCTTTATTTAGTTTTAGCGCTATATTTAATAAGTACTACTTATAAGGATAAAGCTATAACTAATATTCTATAGAAACCCTTTCTACTTACTGCTAAAAGATATATTCTAGAGTTAGGTTACTTTATAGGGCAGCTATATTATAGGGTGTCGTTAAATATATTAGATATTATAAACTCTAAGTCTTAGAATTATAGTATAACCGTTAACTACTATCTTTAATAAAAAGATTAATAGGCTAACGCTTAAGTCCTAATTAATATAGGAGCTAATAGTATAGGATTTATTAATAAAATCTTTATATAAGACAATAGTTTTACCTTAATACCCCTTAACTAGCATATTAACGTATTTAGATTTAATAGCAACTGCATTATCTTAGGCCGTATTACTTACGTAGCGGCCCTAAAACTTTAATACCTAAACTATAAGGAATTAATTAAGCCTTTTATAACCACCCTAGGTTACTTAGTAATTCTTAAATAACCCTAGATAAAGCTATATAATATAACTATTAATTAAAACAACTTTAAGTGTTAGGTAAAACCTAAGTAGATAGTTATATAGCCGTAAGGTATAGGGGTAACTCGCCTATAAGGTATATGCGCTATATATACCTAGGGAAAACCCTTCCTTGCCTTGCATACAGACTCCCCCTTTTCCCTTAAGGATTTATCTATCTATATAATATACCCTATTATTCTATTATTAAGCTCCCTATCTACATTCTTACCTTATATTTAAATTCTTACTAATCCCCTTAAAAGAATAAGCGGTTTAGTTTTTCTATAATGCCTTTAAAAAGAAAACTAACGCCTACACTTAATAGTAATACGCTAATAATATAACTACTAAACGCCTTAGGATCTAGTGCAGATAAAACCGCTAAAAATACACTAGTAGAATTTAAGCCACCTTCTAAACCTTAAAATAATTAGCTACCTATAAATATTAAAGACTAGTTTAACTTATATACCTAGGCTTAATAAAAGCTTAGTAAGATTACTAGCGTCCTACTAAATACTACTAATAGAAAGGAGGTAGATAAGCTAGCTAAGAAAATAGCCAACTTATTGTAACGGGCTCGTATAATTACTTCTAAACCAAAGCTTATAGATTGCTACTATATAAGAATAAGCTAAGGAGAAGAAGAAGTCTGTTAGAGACTAGTAAGATATAAAAGGGTCGCTAAGGCGCTAGTAGTAAGCGAGCTAATAGCGATTTTCTATCCCCGGGATAGAAAATCCTAATTAGTTAGCTCTATAAGTAGTGTCGGCAGAATATAGCAGAATTTAGTAAAATGCCCAGAAAGTAGCAGGTAATACACTCTAGCACTATTATATCACCCCCCCTCCTAAAAAAGCCTGCCCTTAGGCTTTGTCTAAGTTTTTTATTATTATTTAGATTATTATAGTTATCTAACCCTTCCTTCTAGTATTTAACCTAGCTATCTAGTTTATATGGTGGTCTATGGAGGTCTAGGTAGGCTAGGTAAAAATCTTATAGTTTATAGGGAGAGTACTTAAAATTAAATATGGGGTACCATTCTAGATCTTTATTATAACCTACCTAGCTTGCACAGTATTTTAAGGTACTATGGTCCTTTTTAACTGCTAAGATATCTTTAACTTCCCATTCCTTATCCTCTACAATTTAAATTAGTAGTGGGGGGTCGTTATACTATATAGGTAATAGGTCGTCCATGGCTTTCTATAGTTAGTCTAAAGAGAAGATAGAGTGGATCTTTATTAACTCTAGTAGCTTAGCCCTAAAAAAGTGCCCTTCCTTTTTAAAGATTTTATAGGGGCCAGCCATTTAGTAGTCTAGTTTATAGCTCGGCCTCTAGGTCTTTTAGTTTTTTATTAATACCTATACCTTATCTCCTACTTAGAAGTCTACCTCGCGGCAATATTGGTTTACGTTAGCCTCTTTCTTCTCTTATACCCTTTTTATAATTGCTTAGGCAGTCTTCTAGGCACTATACATTCTATTAGCGAATATCTGGGCCTCTTTATAGCTAAGGCGTTCGCAGGCCGTTATAGGTCCTATAGGTCTATCCCAATTAAAGGATATTCGTAGTTTATATCTATAGAGTAACTTAAATGGCGATATCCCTATACTATTATAAGGGAGCATAAGCTATGCGTAGTCTATTATAGGCAGTAGTTCCAACTAGTTGTCCTAGTAGTAATTAATAAAGGGGTAAAGTCGCTAGTTAAGGTACTAGTTTATAATTTTAGTTTGGCCGTTAGTCTAAGGGTAAAATATAGTAGAGAGCTTAATCTTAATCCTAAGGATATAGTAGAATTCGTCCTAGAAGTCTAATATAAATTAGGGTCTATAGTTAGAGATAATTAACTTAGAAGCGCTATGGATTTGGTAAATATTATTAATATATATGCGGGTTATATCTTTATAGTTATAGTCTTAAAGTAAGGGAGGGAAATAGCTTATTTACTTAGTCGGTTAATTACTATAAAGGCTATATTATAGCTATATTTATCCTTTAGGAATAATTTAAAGTTTATTATAATATACTGCTAAGGGCGTTTAGGAACTAGCAATAGTTATAACTATTTAGGGGTATAATCCCTAGGGGTATCTACCCGTTTATAAGTATAATAATTTTTAATAAATTATTCTATGTTAGACAGGAGTCCTAGTATAGGGGGCTATAGCCTAAAGAGTTATCGGCCTCTAATTAAATATTATAATTATAGGTTTAGTAGGGGAGTAGTATATCTAAAGCTGCTTTTAAGAACGCGTCTCTATAGTTTAAGAGGTAAGTAAGGAAAAGGCGCTTAACTAGTTCTTTATTAGTTTCCTCTACTAGCCCTTCTTTCTTCTCATTAATAATCTAGTTATAAAGACTTCGTTATCCTTTTAATATATATTAAAGTAAAAACCTATAGCACTAATTACCGCGATATCTACTATAGGGGTATTATATAGTAGTAGGGGTGTCCATAGCTTTAGGGGCTTTTAATATATTAGTATTGTCCTTATCCCTTTTAGCTCTTACTATATCTTCTAAAGGTTATCTTTTATATCCTATTAGTACGTTCTCTTCTATATTAGCCGGATCTCTATAATTTAGAAGTTGTTTATATTACTATTTATTTCACTTCTATAAATAGAGTCCTTCTTAATAATAGTACATTAGGGAAGTATTATTATTAGTATAGAGGTCCTACCGGCCTTACGGTAGGCATCTTTTTAGGTAAAGGCTAGGTCGCAGTCCCTAATATTCTATTAATAGATAGGGTTAGTCTTCGTGGCTAATATCTTATAGTTAGTCCGAATTTCTCTAATAAAGGAGGGTAATCTTAGTCTATTTTCCGGCTAAATAAACTATCTTTATTATATATTTAGTCAAATATTAAAGTAGGACATCTATTTTTAGCTAAGAATTATATTATAGGACCCTAGATTTAGGATACAGAAGGGGATACTAAATTAGCGTTGTCCATTAATAGTAATATATAGCTTTAAGATATAGGTAACCGGCTTATTAGCTTAACTATTATAGCCTTTTACTTAAACAGGCTTCTCTAGTTAGGTAGCATTTATATTTAAAAACTTAGTAATATTACTTATATAAGTAGTATTTATAAAGGTAAAGCTATTTGCTCTAGTATTAATAAGGGTAGTTATATTAACTCTATATCTATTTTAAAATACTATATATAAAACTATAAAGTATTTTCCATCTATTAGCTGGCTTAAATTAATCTCTTTAAAATTAATAGGATACCCTAAAAGGGAGTCTTTCCCTAGGGTTCTTCTTTTCCTAACTTATTAGACATTTCTTCTTTCTTTATTTCCTTAATATTACCTATACTCTTTAGCTCTAGGTAAAATATAGTAAAGTAACTATCCTTTTTATAATTAAAGCACATAACTATAGTAGGGTCTATTAGGGTATTGCAATAAGTATTAGTTAAAGGTATAATATATAGCAGGTTAGGCGAGGCTTATAGGTAAATAGTTATAACCGCTTTTAGTATAAGGGTAGTTATAGTTTATCTTCTAACGCTAGCTCCTATTAGTATAGCGGATAAATTCCAGTTACTATAGGGCCGCTTTAGTTAATTAAAACAAGTATTAATTTATTTTAGTTCTAAATCTAGCAATAAATATTAGGCTATAAGTGTAAGAGATCTTTTGGCGGCTGCCAAGGCTAGCCTTCGGCTAGCCCTTAGCACCTCCTTATTGGTTTGTCTCTCTCTATATAAGGTATTGCCATACCTACCCTTATTACCATATCGTCCTCTTCTATCAACTCTCCTTATAACTTATACTCGGCTTACCTACTCCCTACTATACACCTAGGCAATAGCCTTATAATAAGTGTAAGGGATATTATTGCGGACACCTTGGGTTGCCTTTAGGACAACCTCTGGACGCCCCTTGGATGGTCGCCGGTTATGTGCTAAAGGCACGTGCCTGTAGTATATAGTCTCCACAATCCCAGAGGCCTTACCTCCTTAAGGATTCGTCTCTCTTACCAATCTATCCTGTTCCATAATTGTGTCCTTATAGCCCCCTGTCTATAAAGTCCCCTTACATTTAAATCCTTCCTACTCTATTTGGAAGGGCAGCTGGCTTTAAGGACCAGATTATTTATTTACATCTTTTGTTTACATCTACTATCCTCCCTTAAAATCTCATAACAACCTAAATAGAAACTCTATGAATACCTTATAGACAGCCATCGCGCTAAGGCAGGAAGGTCCCTCTAATAGTAAGAGATTACAACAATATAAACCTTTAGGCAAGACGGCCGAATAAGCCCCAACACCCAGATATACCAAGAGCTTAAAGACTCTCGCACACCTATAGTTACTGGCAATGCTAAGGAAAATGTAGACACCCTCTATAATGGTTGCAATACTACTAAAAAGTAGCCAGAACCCCTCCAGCCCTACTTAGGCCAATTAGAAGATTAAGCGCTAAACGCAACCCTAAAATCTTCCCCTAAACTAGAAATGCTAGAGGAATATACTAATACGCCTAATTAGGGACCTAACCGGAACCCTCCTGGAAGACCACTAGCCTATAATTGGTATAGTGGTGGCGCATAGACTGCTTATAAGCTAAGCGGGCCTACCCCTTTGGGCAATCTAACCTAACTACTAACTTAAGACTTAAGCCTCGTAGGGAAACCCGTATTAGCTACTAGTACTAATACTACCTCCGTAGCCGGAGCTTCCCTAGGCCTAAGGTTGGAAAGTTAAGGGCCCTACACCAATTTTCTTTAAGGAGGATATTAGGAAGCTACTATAAGGCTCTTAAAAGCCATGTAGGAAGGAGCTACTAATAAATATATTAGAAACCTTTAGGGGCAGGTCCAGATCTGGCAGAGCTTGATCTAAGCTGGATAAAATCTTTTATAACCTAGCTAAGGCTAAGGGCCTCCTAGGGGATACCTAGTATCTACCTAAGGAGGTATGGAAGACTTAGAGAGGTATCTATATAGTAAATGGAAAAAGGATATAGACTAACTGGCTAAGGCCTCTAGTAGTCCAGAACTCCGCTAGAGACCCAACGCCTAACAGTTAAATAATTAGGTTTGTGAAATAGATAACTTTTTTAAGATGCTAATAATATAAGATAATACTAAAGAGCGTACCTATTGGATTATTAGCAAGATTAAAGATTAATCCCTAAACTAGATTACACTAAATCAGCTTAATAAAGAGTAAATTACCATATGGCCGTAGTTATAAACCTTCCTAAAGAAGTAGACTTAAGATCTGTATGTTGTATAATATAATTATATAGAACTATTCTGGAATGGGATATAGCTTAACCGCCACAATTTCCGCTAGTTTATAAACTTTATAGAAACTCGTGCTTAACTAATAGATTTAGAGCCCTTTAAAAACAAGGACGGTAGTATCTATAAGAAGGAGAAAATTAGATTTATCTGGGCTAGAATTAAGCTAGTAATTTGTGACGAAATAAAGCGCATGGGAGCCCTATCGCGGATTACTATATATGCAGATTTTAAACGAGCGGTTCTGAACACTAAGGATGTAGTAAGGAACTAGACCTCTTTTAGCAAGAAGCTAGGGGGTAATTAGAAATGCGGGCACTCTAGTAGTAATATAGGGTAGACCTAAACTTTAAAGAAGCCGTTCTTAAAGAGAAATCTAGAAGGGTTAAAGTTAGGGACCTTAAGTAATAGGAAAGACTCCTAGGGCCAACCTAATACCTATCCGGCACCCTTACGGGAAACTTTAAAAAGTTAAGAGAAAACTTCTCTAGAGGTAAACCTAATTAGAAAAATAAGCAGGGCAATAACCGCACTAATAATCTAAAAAAAGAAAAGCCCTAGTTGCGGACCTTTCCCAGCTGCAACTAGGGCAAGATATAGAAGGAGAGACTCTCCGTATTACTGTTAAGCTAAAAATAGTACTCCCTATGGGCGAGGTACGTTAGTTCTAAGCACTATATAACAGCGGCGCTAAAATCAATCTTATATAATATGATTTGGTAAAAGAGTATAAGCTTATCCCGTTGCTAAAGTAGCGGAAACCTATCACAGGGTTCCTAAATAAGTATTGGATCAAACTACATAGTGCCTATAAGCTTACAGTATTAGTGGCTAATATGCATAACCGCACCAAGGTAGTTAGCCCGTAACCCTTCTGGGCGGCTAACTTTGTAGGCTATAACCTTATTCTTAGATATCCTTAGCTTATAAAAGCAGATCCTAAGATACGCTTTAAGACAAAAGCCTTTAAATAGTAGAACAATAAAGAATTAGAAGGGCGTATTTTACTAATAAGCTTAAAAGACATCTTAGAAGATATAGCTCTAGAAGAAATAGTATACGCCTTATACCTAAAGGAGTATTAGATCTAACCCCTATTTTATAGCAAGATGGGTATAGAGCCTAGCATAGGCAATAACCCTTCTATAATAGATACCCTATAGGGAACTGCCAGACAGGTTACAGAGACACTGTAGGGAGACGGCAATCTTAAAGATCCCACAAGATACTTTTACCGCTATGGGTTACTCTAGCTTAAGTAATATGTAGAGAGTATGCTATAACACCTTAAATACTGTATTAAAGAGTTCCCTACCCTCTACTGGCTATTGCATAAAACTGTCCAACATATAGTGGTAACTATGTATAAATAGCCACTACAGCGCGTAATGCTGCCTATAAGCGTCCTAAGGGACCTCTAGGACCTACCTAACAATAACACAAAAGACAAACGCGACCCTAATTTGTTAAATATCCTAGCAGGCCTAAGGGATTTACTAAGGGTATTTTTAGGCAGGCAAGCAAAAGTCCTTCAGCGGAACTTAGAATATAATTATATAATTAATCTAGAAGAAGGTAAATAACCACTAAACCTTCCTATCTACAACCTCTCTTATAAAGAGCTTAAGATCCTACAGGAGTACCTTAACGGCTTACTGGAAAAGGGATAAATATAGCCCAGTAAGTTGCCGGCAGGCACACTAATCCTCTTTATCCTAAAACCAGATGGGACTATAAGGCTATACGTAGACTATTATGGTTTTAATAAGATTACAATTAAGAACCGTTACCCACTACCACTAGTTAGTAAAATACTGGATTAACTATCTAGGGCAAAGATCTTTATAAAGCTGGACCTATAAAACGCCTATTATAGGCTCCGTATTAAAGAAGGGGATAAGTAAAAGACTGCTTTTAAAACCTAATACGGCTACTTTAAGTATATGGTAATGCCTTTTAGGCTAGCCAATGCGCCTATAACATTTTAATTATATATTTATAAAGCCTTAGGGGGACTAGTTAACCGTATATATATTATTTACCTAGATAATATTCTAATCTACTTAGAAGATAAGGATTAGCATAAGTAATATATCCACAAAGTGCTGGAACGCTTGGATAATTGGGGCCTCTACGCTAAGGCGTTAAAGTATATCTTTAATACCAAGCAGGTCAAGTTCCTGGGTTACATTATAATACCTATAGGTGTAGTTATGGACCTAGTATAAGTGTAGATAATCTAAGAGTGGTCGGAGCCAGAGAGCTACTAGGATGTTTAAGTGTTCCTAGGCTTTGCCAATTTCTATAGGCGCTTTATCTATAACTACTCAGACGTCGCCTAATACCTATTTAACTACGTTGCTGAAGCTTTCTAAGACCTGGCTTAAGGAGTAAAAAGCTCAAAGGTGGGAAGGAAGAAAACTAAGAAGGGACTAACCAAATGGTATAAACTATAGACATGGCCTAGAAAGGTCTAGGAAGCCTTTTAGGAACTACGCATAAAGTTTACAGAAGCTCTACTATTGCAGCATTTTAACCTAGATTAGCTACTAATAATAGTCACTAATGTATTAAATTTTGCCCTTACTAGTATCCTACTGTAATCTAATAGGTATCTGGATGCTACCTAGCTCTACTAGAGACCGGTAGTATTTTACAGCAGAAAATTCCAGGGGCCTAAAGTTAGGTATTATACCTATAATAAGGAACTGCTTGCCATAGTCAACTGCTTTAAATAGTGGCGACACTACCTTGAGCACGTGAGCTATACCACTTGTATACTCTTAGATTATTATAATCTACGCTACTTTATGACTACAAAGGAGCTTATACCTTAACAAGCCAGATGGGCAGAGGAGCTTACGCGATTTAACTTTAAGATTGAATATAAGCTAGGGGAAAATAACCCTGCTAATGGACTGTTATAATGGCCAGACTATACTAAAGGCTTTAAAACGGGAGAAGGAAAACAGATAATAGATATCTTACTCCCTATATTGCAGAACAAGCTCTGGGTATAGAATGCTTAAGCACCTACAGCTCTATACACTAAGTCTTAGGCAGTGTAAACCTTATTAGTCTTTACTAACGTTTTAGCTAGTACCCAGTCTATTACCAATAAGGGTTTAAAAATACCTAGATAGGATATCCCTAACACAAGTTTAGAACCTGGTGATATATATTACGGACGCTTTAAGTACGATGTTATGACTACTTGGGGAAGAGTCGTAGGAAGCTAGTTGGTTGATATAGGCACGGTTTAGGATGGATCCGGTGGAACTATGTGATAAGGAATAGTAACTGAGGTTACGTGGTGTTAAACGCATTAACTGCGTTAAATAAGAGGGATGTTACGTTTAATATAGACAACACGTACCTCCCGTATAAGAGAGGATTTCTTAGGAGTACGGTTATGTATTTAAAGGACCTTAGTCCCTACTATAGATAGTTCTCTCCTTGTAGTGAATCTTAGAATATAATTGGAGTTAATCTATTGGGCAACCACTCCACTAGTTATTATTATGTTGTTGATTTGTTCTTACCTATATACCTAGCCTAATAATAGGACTTATTATAGTTCCTGCTACAAGGTTCTGTTACACATTTACTACTAAGGTTATGGTATTAAATAAGATTAAACAATATGCCACCTAGAGCACCAGTTACAACAACGTCAACAGCAGCCACAACCTTAGGGCTAGGTAATACCAGTATAGACAAAGGGGATTCTTAAGTGGTTACGCGAGGTTAGTTACAGGAAATGGTTAATTACTTATAAGACAATAATAGGATACTTAAAGAACGTATTAATAGAATTAGAGCAGTAAAAATTAAGCTACCTTTAATTAAACGGTTTTTAGAAGAGAAGTTAAAGCTTAAGGGATTTTTTACGCAGATATACTTTAAGGTAGTATAGGAAGGAGCGAAGTTAGTAATATTGTTGGATTAAATAGCCTATGCAGGATTATTCCTAACGGGGAGGGCACTTAAGTGGTTTAAGCTATATCTTACGGAAATATAGGCTAATAGCATAACAACTATTAACTAGGATGTATGGTATATATTTACCAGTTAGAACGGGTTTGTGGAATAACTAATATAGATATTTAGAGACCTGGAGGCTATAACTATAGCGGAACAAAAGCTTCAGAACTTAGTATAATGCACTTTAATAATTAAGTATACAACACAGTTTTAAACACTAGCTATATAGGTTAAGTGGAATAATAGGGCGCTTATAACATAGTATAAACAGGGACTTAAGGCTAAAGTCTAGGACGTAATTATCCTAATAGAAGATACGGATACTCTAAGAGAGTTAATAGATTAGTTAATAAAGATTAATAATAGAATCTATTAAAGGGAACAA
>Ga0307507_10009424_pt1 | contig 13015 bp, 3 predicted proteins | sample 7_EM_MG_FD_207223 | JGI IMG/M metagenome (GOLD analysis project Ga0307507, IMG submission 207223) | Populus trichocarpa ectomycorrhiza microbial communities from riparian zone in the Pacific Northwest, United States - 7_EM | ecosystem: Host-associated > Plants > Roots > Unclassified | place...
AGATAGCCTATAGAGGAGGTATTATTAATCTTAAAATAGGACCTATTTAGATAACTATTAAAGGGAGACTAGTTAGAATGTCTTTTAATATCCTACTATTAGGACAGGATAAGGCAATACTAGGAATGCCTTAGTTATAGGAGTACAATCTAAAGATTAATTGGGTTATAGGTTAGGTTAATATTAAGGATACTTAATAGCGTAAAGTGCGATAGTAAACCAAGTTGGTATAGTACCAAGTCAGAGCGATATATAAAGAGACTAAGTAAGGCTTAAGTTATATACCAAAGAGATACTATAAGTATGGTAAAAAGTTATAGTCACTAGAAAGTAAGAAGCTATTAGAGCATACAGTATAGGACCATAAAATAGAATTAGAAGAGGGAATAAGTCTAAAGTTCTTTCTAATTTATAAGCTTACTAAAACAGAGTTAGTAGCGCTTAAGGAGTTTATTTAGGAGAACTTATAAAAGGGATATATTAGACTATTATAGTTATTAGTAGGATATCCAGTGTTGTTTATCCTAAAGAAAAACGGAAAACTTAGGATGTGTATAGACTATAAACAGTTAAACAGTATTGCTAGAAAGAATAGGTATTCTTTACCCTTAATTAGCAAAATCTAAGACAGGATAGGTAACGTAAAGATCTTTATAAAGATAGATCTGAGATAGGCGTACTATTAGATTAGGATTAAGGAAGGTAACAAATAAAAGGCAGCCTTTAGGTTAAAGGAAGGACTATATAAGCCATTAGTTATATAATTTGGGCTTATAAACGTATTAGTAATATTCCAAAAGCGAATTAATAGTATATTAGGAGAACACTTAGATGAATTTGTTATAGTATACCTTAACGATATTATTATCTACTTAGAAAATAAGGAAGAATATAGAGAACATATTAAATAGGTCTTAAAGAGACTATAAGAAGAACAGATGCTAGTAGCAATTAAGAAATATAAGTTCTTTACTAGGAAGACCAATTTTATTAGATTTATTATTAAACTAGGCCAACTTAGTATAGATCCAAAAAAGATCAAGGCTATAGTAAATTGGCAGGAACTAGAGAATATTATATAGTTAAGATCGTTCCTAGGGTTTTATAATTACTACAGAAGGTTTATAGCGTAATAGTTAAAGGACATTAAGCCGTTTACGCGGTTAACAAGGAAACAAGAACTGTGGGTATAAAAAAAGGAGTAATAAGAACTGTTTAAGAGAGTTAAAGAGTTATTTACCTAGGAGCCAGTTCTTAAGATCTATTAACCAGGTCTAAAGACGGTTATAAAAATAAATGCATTAGACTTTATACTAGGAGCGTACTTTATATAGAAATATTAAAATAGATGGCACCTAGTGGCATACTATAGTCAAAAGATGACATTACTAGAGTTAAACTATAACATCTACAACAAGGAGTTATTAGGTATAGTTGCAGCACTTAAGGAATAGAGAGCATTCTTATAAGGCATAGAGAAACTATTTATAGTTAAGACGGACTATAAGAACCTTACAGGATTCTTAATAATAAAGGAACTTAACCAAAGACAGGTTAGATAGGCGGAAATGCTTACAGAATACCATTTTAAAATTTAGTATACTAAGGGTACAGACAATACACGAGTAGACGCTCTAAGCAGAAAGGCTAAACTATAAAGTAATAAAAAGCTATCGGGAGCTTTATTGCAAAAGGATCAAGATAGATTAATTAGGTATAATTATTTAAAGATCACAGTAACTAAGGAAAGTTAGATCTATAAATTACCAGAGAATGATTAGATATAAAAGATCTAAAAAGCATAGGTAAAGGATCTAGACTTAGAGCAATACAAAAACAGAGAAGTAACATATATGCCTAAGTCTATTACAGAAGAATTTATTAAAGAATTCCATAAGGGAATAATATAAGGACACAATGGAGCTATAGGCTTAGTGTTAAGACTTTAAGAGGAATATATTATTTAAGGAATCTAGGGACTAGCAAGATAAGTTATAAAAAAATGTCTAGATTACTAAAGAAACAAACTAACGAGGCATAAGCTATATAAAGGGCTATAACCTATTAAAATACCAGGAAGACCATAGGAGGTTATATTATAGGACTTTATCATTAAGTTACTAAAGTTAAGAGATCCTATTATAGGACAAGATTATAACGTGATTTTAGTAATAGTGGATAAGCTAACAAAGTAGGGATACTTTATAGCATGCACTAAAGAGATATTAGTAGAAGATATCGCTAGAATCTATATAAAAGAAGTATTTGTAAGATATAGAGTACTAGACAAGATTATATTAGATAGAGATCTAAGATTTATAGTAGCATTTTAGAAAGTGTTTTTGGCAGAATAGGGAGTTCGCGTAGTAATATCTACAGCGTATTATCCGCAAACGGATAGACAAACGGAAAGACTAAACTAGACACTAAAGCAGTATTTAAGGCACTATATTAATTATGCATAAAACAATTAGGTATCGTTATTACCAGTTATATAGTTTGCATATAATATAATACCATAAGAAGGAATAAGGACATTACTATTTAAGGCGAATTATAGATATAAGCTAAGAACATCGTTATCGCCATATTAAGCAAAAAAGATGAGTAGCACAGCTAAGCAAAGAATAGAGACGTTAGTGAATCTTTATATAGACCTTAAAGAAACAGCTAAGCTAGTATAAGAGTAAATAAAAAGGTATTATAATGCTAAGAGATCTAAGGGACCAGATCTTAAGGAGGGGGATAAAGTATGGCTACTATACAAAAATTTCAAGAGTTGACGACTAAGCAAGAAATTAGACTATGTTAGACTAAGACCTTTTAAAGTTAAGTAAAGAATTTCATTGGTTATGTATAAGTTAAACCTACTAGCCAAAATAAAAATCTACCCTATATAACACGTTATAATACTAGAGCTAGTATATAGGAATATTAAGCCACTAGTCTATAAGGCAGACACGTATAGAGGATAGGAGGAAGACAAATAACAAGTTTTAAGGATTATTAGTTACGAGGATATAGATAACAAAACATAGTATAAAGTAAAGTGGATAGGCTATAGTGAGACTATTTAGGAACCACTAAGTAACCTAAAGAACGCTATAGGAAAGGTATAGGAGTATTAAAAGAAAGCAGGTTAGGTAATATTAACAAAGAAGGATTGCTAAAGAATAAGTTACCTAAGGGGGACCCAAGAGGAGCAATTGCTAAGCTACTTAGAGTTGTTTCCCTTATAGGAGGAGAGCTAGTTCTTTTATTACCTAGCTTAGATAAACCCTATTAAACTAGTTTCTACTTCTTAGAACGGACCTTCTTACAAACACGTTTAAGACATTAAAGATAAGCATAAGCTAAACGCTAAGCTTTAAGGACGTGTGTAGACTCTTTTAAGGCATATTAAACCTCAAGTAGCGCGGAGGCTAGCTTACTATTAAGTTTTATAGCGGTAGATTAAACATAAGACCCTATAATAAGTTACTTAGGGAACTTAAAGACTGTTAAGAGTTATAGAATGTGTATATTTAGTGTTAGAAATAGAGCGAATATTATAGGATGATTAAATGTTTGCTTTAGTATACTTAGAGCAAGAGGAGGGTTGTTAAGATAAAGGACTCGCTAGTATAATACACACTAACCCCTCTCTAGCGCAACGAGAGTAAGGGATTGCCATTACCTCGCCTAGCGACAGTATAGAGGAAACTATATAAAGGCGACGCTTAACCTAGGAAAGAGAAGAAGAAGCTTTAGGTATAATAAACAAGAATATTAACCAGACTAATTAAACAGACATTACACCTCTAGTAGACAACTTGGAGATATTAGGAATCTTTAAGGACAAAAATAAAAAGGAGGGAGATGGTGTTACGGACGCTTTAAGTACTATATTATAACTACTTAGGGAAGAGTCGTAGGAAGCTAGTTAGTTAATATAGGCATAGTCTAGGATAGATCTGGTGGAACTATATAACAAGGAATAGTAACTAAGGTCACGTAGTGTTAAACGCGTTAACTATATTAAATAAAAGGGACGTTACGTTTAATACAGACAACACGTACCTTACATATAAGAGAGGATTTCTTAGGAGTATAGTTATGTATTTAAAGGACCTTAGTCCCTACTATAGATAGTTCTCTCCTTATAGTAAATCTTAGAATATAATTAGAGTTAATCTGTTAGGCAACTACTCCACCAGTTATTATTATGTTGTTGTTTTGTTCTTACCTATATACCCAGCCTAATAATAGAACCTACCGTAGTTCCTGCTACAAGGTTCCGTTACACTAGGAAAAGTACATTTAGTTAGCACGCGAATGTTTTATATAGCTTAACTTTTTATTTACTAATTTCCGAAGTGCATCTAAATATTAGTATAGCAACTTATAAACTCCCTTTAATATGGCCACTACTTATTATATAAGTAGTTAGTAAGGCGCTCTTAATTATAGTAGTCCTGTAATAGGCTTGTATAAATGCTTTTAAACCGAAGCTTGTAGATTGCTACTATATAAGAATACTAAGCTAAGGAGAAGAAGAAGTCTGTTAGAGACTGGTAAGATATAAAGGGGTCGCCAAGGCGCTAGTATTAGGCGAGCCAATAGCGATTTTCTATCCCGGGGATGGAAAATCCTGATTGGTTGGCTCTATAAGTAGTGTCGGCAGAATATGGTAGAATTTGGCAGAATGCCCAGGAAGTAGCAGGTGACGCGCTCTAGCACCGTTATAAGTCCTCTATAAGCTAGTCCTAGGTAGTAGTAAACCTCTTAGAAGACTTTTAGCTGTAGCACCCAGCCTAGTGCTTTATAAAGTTATTATAGTGCTCTTATACCTTAACCTTTTTCTTATCTAATTGATCTGCCCTTATAACCCAATTATCCTATATATACATAAGGGCATTCTTGGCTATGTGCTAAAGGTAGAGTAGCTAAGGAACTAATTAGAAGTATTGCTGTAGTGTATTCTTAAGAGCTTACTCCTTATCTGTAATGATAACCTTTAGAGCTACATTATATTAAGAGTAGAGAAGATAGATCTATTAAATTGCAAAGTTATAATCGCCTTCTGTTTCGCCTAGTAGGAAGCAGTAAGCAAGTTTAAAGTTTTGCCTAGTATTATTAACGCCTATAGTGTATAGAAAGGGCATCTTAAACTTATTTGTTTTATAGGTATAATTAAGTAGTAAGATATTAGGATTCTTTTAAAAGTATTTAAGAGACTCTGGATAAGTAAAGAATAAGCATTCAAGGTAATTGCAATTGTCTTCTTTATGCGTAAAGCAGTATTTGGATTTAAGATTGTCGCCTCTATGTTTGCTAAGAGCCTTAAGCAACGCCTGGGTAGGGGAGAGCCTACTAAGCAGCTTCTTCTTATTCGCCTGCCGTTTGTTATAGATATCTTAGAGGCCAATTATAATGTCCTTCTTAAGCAGATTTGTGAGTATTTTACTAGGCGTAATACTACTAGCTAATATATTAGTAATTGTCTTGTTTGCTTCCTTAGCACGCTAGCGGTAATATAGTAGAGCTGCAGCATGCGCAAAGGCTTTGTAATTATAAGCTGGTTCCTGTACTTCTACCTACCACCCAATTGCTATACGTATAAGGGTAAGTTTAAAAGGGCAGTCAATTATATAAGGGCCAGTAAGGCGCTTCCTAGCAGTCCTTTTATAGCTGTCGCCTTTAGCACACCAAAGCCATATTTTGTGCACAGTAGGTAGTAACTACTTATCAGTTTTTAAGCGGAAAGTTAACACCATATAACTCTGCCCTTTAACAAACTCATAGATATCATTAAAGGCAAGGCTTGCGTAATTGTACAGCTTTAACGAAGGTGGGTTAAGAGCCATAGTAGATGTAAGGAAAGTATGACAAATGCGTGGTATTGATTTGAGTATGGGCGTGCGATAGTCGCGTGTGGATACACGTGATATTCTAACTTGAAGTAGAAGGATCTAAGCTTGTTTGGGTAGGGGGTATATGTATATTAATTAGGGGGTGTACGCGTATTATTTAGGGGGTGTATGGCTATTAGTGTCCTTTATATATAGGGAGAAAACTCTATTTAAGAAAACCCTGTAATCCGTCTCCCCGCCTTTTAGGACTCGCCTATAAGTTGTTTATAAGTTACCTATAGTGCTCTACTACCTTACTTTTTTAACCTCTTTAGGAACTACTACTGCTGTAATAAGCCTACGGACGCGTTAGTATTATATACTGCTTACTAATATTAATAAAGTATATATTAAATATTAAATTTATAAAAATTATACCTTTATATATGCTTAGCAATCTTATAGTTAACACTTAGTAGCTAAATGCTAGAAAATGCTAGAAATGCTAGAAAATGCTAAAATAGCAAAAAAGTAAAATTTAATTATAAGGTAAGGATGTGGATAGAGAGCTTAATAATGGAATAATAGGGTATATTATATAGACAGACAAATCCTTAAGGGAAAAGGAGGAGTCTGTGTGCGAGGTAAGGAAGTGTTTTCCCTAGGTATATATAGCGCATGTGCCTTATAGGCAAGTTACCCCTAGGTTTCCCTAGGGTCGCCTATACCTTATAGCTATATAACTATCTACTTAGGTTTTACCTAACAATACCCCTCCTCCCTCTTTAAAAAGGATTATTTCTAATCCTTTATATACTTAAGCCTTAATAAAACCCTATAAAAACCTTAATAAGGAAAAAAAATTAGAGGGGAAATAGTATCTTAATTTTATGTATAGAGAGACAGGTAGTATATATGCGCGGCGTAAGGACATTAAGAAACTCCGACTAGCGGTTAAAGTTGTCTAATTAGTTAGATTTGCCTTACTAAGACTTTCTATATTTAACTAAGCTAATAGCGGGTTTCTATCCCTAAGATAAAAAATTATATTTAGTCTATTTAGGGCTCGCCTAAATTTAGTAGACTATTAAAATTATTCTAAAAGTTCGCTTATATAGGTAGGTTGCTAGTACCTTATAAGTAGATTATAGGTTATTTATATACAGCTAGATTTATAGGTAGTAGAGTAGTATGCCTAATAAATCTACCGCTAACCCCGTATTTTAGCCTTACGCTATACTGGCGTAGCGCTATATATACTTCGCGGGTAGGTTATAGGTTACTTATATATAGCTAGATTTATAGACGGTAAGGCTATATGCCTATTAAATCTACTACTAACCTATGCTTTAGCCTTATATATTATCTATATAGTATATATATAGAATAGTGTATAAATTATTAGTATATATTACTACTAGTAGGTTACTAGTAGGTCTTAGACCCCGGTTAAGTAGACCTATTCTTTAATATAATAATTTATTAAGCTAGTATAGAGTAACAGATTAGGTCTAAAAAGGGTGCTTTTTAAATTAAGCTTTATTACTAGCGTACGCCGTAGCTTTGCCTATAAGTTACCTATAAGTTATTAGCATAGGTAGGTTATATTAGAGTGTGGCTTATATAAGATATTAATAAATTACGCTTAACCCTATATATATGCCATAGTTCTTATTATAGGCATTACTTATTCTTTAATCCCTTAGGACGTTCTCTACTCCACTTTAGTATAGGTTATATATTAGCAGCGGCGCTTACTTTTTACCTACGCTTTAGCTATAAGGCTAGGGTGTTCCGCTTACGGTACTTATCCAGCAGTTATTAATAATTTTTAAGTTCTACCTTATATTTCTATTTGTTATACTTATTTAGCTATCCTAGCTATTTAATAAGGTCCTATAGTTATCTAGTACAATCCTAGTAGGTAATAATTGCTTTTACTTCTTAGCTGCCTTTTTTAAGCTCTTTTACTACTAGGGGTTAAAACCTAGGGCATAACTTATAAGGCTTTAGTAAGGAGATATAAAAGACTAAGTGGAGCTGTGCTATAACAGGTAGAAGTTTCAGCTTATATACTTACTGCCCTATACGCTCTAGGATCTAAAATAGTCCTATAAACTTACTATTAAGCTTCTTATAGGAACGTTTTGTATAGATATTCTTAGAAGAGAGCAGGACTTATTTACTAACGACGAAATACTTAGCTAAATGGTAATAATTATAGTATTTTGCCTAAAGCTATTATGTATATATTATTAACGCCGCGGCTACCTTATATATAAGGCGTAGGCGCTATAAATACGTCTTTATAAGTTTAACGTTTATTAACTTAGACCCCTTTTTACCTTATTAGGCGTCTTAGGCACCATCTAAGACTTTGTCTAGAATATTTAGCAGCTAGCCATAGGCGAGCTTAATAGGGGAATACTTTATTATAGTGTGGACTTTAGTGTAATGGGCTTGTATAAGTACTTCTAAACGAAAGCTTGTAGATTGCTACTATATAAGAATACTAAGCTAAGGAAAAGAAGACTGTTAGAGATTGGCAAGATATAAATGGTTTGCCAAGGCGCTAGTAGTAAGCAAGCTAATGGCGATTTTCTATCCCGGGGATAGAAAATCCTAATTAGCTAGCTTTATAAGTAGTGCTAGCAGAATATAGCAGAATTTAGTAGATTGCCTAGAAAATGGCAAATTGCTCTAGAAACGGCAAAGTAATAGATAACGCGCTTTAGCACCATTATATAACCCCCCCCCCCTTTTTAAAAAGCCTACCCTTAGGCTTTGTCTAAGTTCTTTATTATTATTTAAATTATTATAGTTATCTAACCCTTCTTCCTGGTATTTAATCTAGCTATTTAGTTTACGTAGTAGTTTAGGGAGGCCTAGGTAAGCTAGATAGAAATCTTATAGCTTATAGGGAGAGCACTTAAAATTAGATATAGGGTACCATTTTAGATCTTTATTATAACTTACCTAGCTTATATAGTATTTTAAGGTACTACGGTCCTTCTTAATTGCTAAGATTTCCTTAACTTTCTATTTCTCGTCCTCTACAATATAAATTAATAGTGGGGGTTGTTGTACTATTTAGGCAATAGGTTGTCTATTGTTAGCGACTCAGTCAATCGAGGCACGAGCACGGCAAGAGGGACGCGCAAGCCTGTACAATTGGTAGTCTATAAACGAGAATCCAAAGCTAGAGAAAGGAAAGGAAAGGAAGTGTAGCGCCGCTCGAGGTTTTATACGGTCGTCTGGTCACGTGGACTGCGACTGTCTGAAACAGTAAGAAACTGTCTGCGATTGTCCGCCACAATCCACCGTTTTCCACCAGCGCCGTAACATCTATGGCTTTTTATAGTTAGTCTAAAGAGAAAATAGGGTGGATCTTTATTAACTCTAGTAGCTTAACCTTAAGAGAGTGCCCTATCTTCTTAAGGATCTTATAGGGGCTAGCTATTTAGTATTCTGGCTTATGGCTTAGCCTCTAGGTCTTTTGGTTTTTTATTAACACTTATACCTTATCTCCTACTTAGAAGTCTACCTTATAATAGTATTAATTTACGTCGGCCTCTTTCTTCTCTTATATCCTTTTTGTAATTACTATCTCTTAGGCTCCGTATATTCTCTTTATAAATATCTAGGCTTCTTTATAGCTAAGGCGTTTACGGGCTGTTATAGGTCCTATAGGTCTATCCAAATTAAAGGATATTTGTGGCTTATATCTATAGAGTAACTTAAATAGCGATATTCCTATACTATTATAAGGGAGCGTAAGCTGTACGTAGTCTATTATAGGTAGTAGTTCTAACTAGTTATCCTAGTAGTAGTTAATAAAGGGGCGAAGTCACTAGTTAAGGTACTGGTTTATAATCTTAGTCTAGCCGTTTCTAAGGGTAGAATACAGTAAAGAGCTTAATTTAAATTCTAAGGATGCGGCAGAATTTGTCCTAGAAGTCTAATATAAATTAGGGTCTATGGTTAGAGATAATTAACTTAGGAGCGCTATAGATCTAGTGGATGTTATTAATATATATACGGGCCATATTCTTTACAGTTATAGTCTTAAAGTAAAAAGGGAAATAGCTTACTTATTTAGTTAATCGACTATTATAAAGGCTATATTATAGCCGTATTTATCCTTTAGAAATAATTTAAAGTCTATTATAATATGTTGCTAAGGGCGTTTAGGAACTAGTAGTAGTTATAGCGTCTAGGCTTCTTAGGGTGTTATTTATAGAAATTTAGTAGTACGCGCTTATACCCTTTTAGGGATTTTTTGGGTTTATAAGTTTTCTTATTATAATACTTCAACTTAATATAATACATTAAGCCATACTTGTCTATTTATTTATTATATACGTTAAGAATCTTCTTAAATTCCTACTTATCTATAATATTGCCGTTATTATCTTTTTCGGCTATTCTACCTATAATATTACAACATTCCTCTTTATTAATGCGTGCTTAGCTAGGGATCTCTTTAGGGAACTAGAGGCGGACTTTTAAAGTATAAAGAGACTTATTAATATAAATATAGTTTAGGAGGTCCACTATAACAACCCCTCTATAAGCAGCTAAAATAGGCTAAGATCTATCCCAGTTATCGTCCCATTTCCTTTTAGGCTGGTTAGTTTTTATATTTTTAAATATTATACCTTTATCCTATTTTATATTAGCGTTATCTTTATAGCGTTTCTAGGAGATATAAGCTAGGGCCTTAAGCTAAATTAGGATATACTTAAAGCGGTTAGCAATAGCATTAGCTTATAGGTACTCTTTCTTTATATATATAGATAGGGCTAATAGCTAGGGGCCTGCTAGTTTAATGCCCAAACATAGGTTGTAGCCGTAGTGTAAGAGGCCAGTCTGACCGGAACGTATGGTTATCTGATCGACAGTGTAGAATGAGAGTCGCAGGTAAGTAGAAGGTAAGTCGAAGGTAGAACGAGCTTCACGTATTGAAGGACAAATGCTTTCTAACTTCTTCTATTTAGAGACTAATCGCTGGTTCTTCTCTAGAGGAGAACCAGCTCCCTATATAATCCTTCTGAGACACTAGTAAAACCCTTTGCCCCTTGTCTGTCTGACCATGCCTCCTCTGGGACATTAGTGGGACATTAGTGAAACCTTCATCTGTCTCATCTGATATGTACCTTTCAGGAGCGCCCGTTACACGTAGTTAGTAAAGAATAGTGAGATTCCCATAGTCTTGTTAACTTAGTTATTTATAGCAAACTTAGTAAGGGGGAACCAATCTACCTAGTTATCTTAGGTAAAGCTTACAAAAGCGCATAGGTACTTATTTATTACTGCGTTAACAATCTTAGTCTAACTATCTGTTTTAAGGTGCTATACAGAACTAGGGTTTAGGGTTACCTTTAGGCGCTAGTTTAGGCAATGCTAGAAGTCGGAAATAAATAAAGACCTTTTATTGGAAATAATAGTACTTAGGGCGCTATATAATTATAGATAGTATAGGTAAATACTTTAATAAGCTCTTTAGTATTTAGGCTGGTAACAGAAATAAAGTGTCTTATTTTTATTAGGCAGTTAACGACAATAAAGATATATTTATATGTTTTACCGTTACAAAAACACTTAGGCAGGTTAATAATATAGTTAATAGAGATATCAGTCTTTAGGCGGACTGGTAGTTCTAATAGTTTTAAAAAACTGAGCGGTGCTAAGCGTGGAGTCTTTATACGAAAGTAGAAAGCGCAGTCTTTTATAAAGGTAGCCGTAAACTATAAAATACCTATCCACTAATAGGTTTAACTAAGGAGGTTTAGGGTTTTAATGTAACCTAGGTGGCATATAGGACCTAAACTACATATACGGTATATAACTTCTAGTTAAAGTTTAGGTAAATTAGGGATGAATACTCGGTTTCTATAGTAGATTAGGCTGTTAATAATTAAGTATTTAGATTTATTATAGCGGTGTGACTTCCTAATCTGCTTAGGCTAGCGGTGTGACGGCGCTGGGGCGCGTCACCTAGTCAGGGGTTCGCTTATGACTTGGCATGTGTATATAGACGTGGCCTCACTATCTTCTCTTGCTCCTCACCTTGATATCTTTGTAATACAGCATTCGTTCGCTTCATCTTGGAAGCATTTGTTCAAGTCTTCGTCAAGATATTTGTTCAATGGTTCGAGCCGTCACAAGCGGCGTACCTTATGGCCTTCCTATTCTTATAGCGCGGCTAATATATCTCTAGCTAGTTCGTTCTCTTTATAGGCATTCTTAATAAGCTCCTTAAGGGTTTTTTTTCTTAGGCTTTAGGTCTATTACTACAATAAAGTCTTTAACGCTCTAGTTTTAGGATTTACTTAGTAGCTCGTCTAGGATAGCGGGGTCAACTTTTTTTAGTAGTAAGACAATGCGGTCTCGGTGTTATAGACATTCGTTACCAGCGTTAGCAGGTACTGCGCCTGGGAGGCGGCTAAGATGGACATACCGACTCAGACCTGACTACAATCATTACAAGCTTTCCAACGCGACAAGGAGCGAACTCCAGAGCGGCTGATGATCTCGAAAAGACTGTCCTACAAGATATGAACAGGCAACGTATATTTAAGACATCTGACGTGGTCTCTCGCATCTTGAAGGTATGCTGTAACACCTTAGACCGTCACCAGGATGTGGAGTCGATCCAGTTCCTTCGATTTTTCGAAAGCACGATTGGCAATGCCGTATGTGTTATGCCTAGCTGAGATGCAACTCAGTGGGTCACCAATATGCTAACAATGCACAGGAGGAGCGAGAGACTTGCCCGTTCAGAAATTTCCGCTGCACAGCTAGAATGCTATATGCTTTACATGAAAAGCACACTGACTACCAGCGCCGAAGGAGAATGTATCTCGAAAAACTTTTAGACATACGAGAGGAGTCGAAGACTTTGAGAGAAATCATGGATGCCTTAGACGAAATAAAGATTATAAAATCTGTTCTACATAATCAAATTAAAGTAATGGAGTCTAAAACTCTTAACCAACTCATTGTCGACACCACGGCCGCAGTTAAACCCTTCGCTGAGGTTTGGGAGTCACTGAATCCAGTGAGGTATTCTATATTCAATATCAATATGAGGGCGTATTGATATTGATATTGAACCGCCAACCTATATTGAACATTTTATTGAATATTGAATATTGAGCCAAGCCTCCATACAAAATTGAAAC
>Ga0307507_10009425_pt1 | contig 13015 bp, 13 predicted proteins | sample 7_EM_MG_FD_207223 | JGI IMG/M metagenome (GOLD analysis project Ga0307507, IMG submission 207223) | Populus trichocarpa ectomycorrhiza microbial communities from riparian zone in the Pacific Northwest, United States - 7_EM | ecosystem: Host-associated > Plants > Roots > Unclassified | place...
AGACCCCGGGCAGTTCGAGGAACTGGTGGCTCGCGCGACCGGATCACAGGTCGTGAAGGGCTGACATGGCCATCATCGACTTCTTCGACGCCAAGTTGTTCATGAGCGCGACGATCACGTTGCTCGTGATCATGGACCCGCCCGGCACGGTGCCGGTGTTCCTCAGCCTGGTGGGCCGCAAGCCGCTGGCCACCCGGGCGCGGGCCGCGCGCCAGGCGGTCCTGGTGTCGTTGCTGGTGATCACGCTGTTCGCGGTGGCCGGGCAGGCCATTCTGGCTTACCTCGGCATCGGTATCCCGGCGCTGCAGGGAGCGGGTGGGCTGTTGCTCCTGCTCATCGCCCTGCAGCTGCTGACCAGCAACGGGCACGAGCCCGAAGCGGCGGCCGAGGACGTCAACGTTGCCTTGGTGCCGTTGGGAACGCCGCTGCTGGCCGGGCCGGGGGCGATCGCCGCGACCATCGTGTTCGTGCGGCAGGCCGATGGACACATCGGCGCCTATGTCGCCTTGGCGCTCGCGATCATCACCGTGCACTTCGTGATCTATCTCTGCATGCGCTACTCCGGGGTGGTCATCCGGCTGATCAAGGAAAGCGGCATCACGCTCCTGGCCAAGGTCGCCGGTCTGCTGCTCGCCGCGATCGCCGTGGAGCTCGTCGCGAACTCGGTGCGCGGATTCATCTCCGGGGCGAGCTGACCCGAGCGCCCGCCGCGGAAAGTGTCGGTGGTGGTGCGTAGCGTGGGTGGTGGCTCGACCGGGAAGGGGCGGTGTGAAGGAACAACTGGGGTTCGACTTCGGTGTCGAGCAGCCGGTGCGGCTGACGAAAGTCTCGCCCGCGCGGCTGTCCACGTTCGAAGACTGCCCACGTCGATACCGGATGGCGTACCTGGATCGGCCGACACCGCAGCGCACCGGGGCGTGGGCACACAGCACGCTAGGTGCCGTGGTGCACAACGCGTTGCGGGCGTTGTTCGACCTGCCAGTGGTCAAGCGGGTGCCGCAGCGCGCGGTCGCGCTGGTCGCCGAATGCTGGAAGGACGCCGGCTTCGCCGACGCGGACCAGGCGGCGCGCTACCGGGCCCGCGCGAAGGGCTGGGTCGCTGACTACGTCGAGGAGCACGACGTGAGCGACGATCCGGTCGGTCTGGAGCGATGGGTGTCCGCGCCGGTCAGCCTGGCTCCCGGCGAGCGGCCCGCGATGATCATCGAGGGCCGGGCGGACCGGATCGACCAGCGTGATGGCGAGCTGGTCATCGTCGACTACAAGACCGGACGTCGCGAGCCGGACGAGTACGAGGCCCGAGCGTCGCAGGCCTTGGCCATGTACGCCGTTGCGGCGAACCGGACATTGCGGTTGCCCTGCACGAAGGTCGAACTGCACCACCTGCCGACCGGGACTGTTGCGGCGGCCGAGCACGACGACCGGAGCCTTCGCCGCCACCTGGAACGGGCCGAGCAGACGGCCGGAGACCTCCGCCTTGCCACGGATACCCTGGAGGCGGGCGGGGACGGCGACGTTCTCTTTCCCGCCCAGCCAGACCGGCGCTGTGCCTGGTGCGACTTCCGGCCGAGTTGTGCGGCGGGGAAGGAAGCCGGGCCCGCCATGCAGTCGTGGGATTTGCTCGCGCCCTAGCCTGGCACCGTCGACCGGCCGAGCTGCCGGCAGCCGAACAGGATTGGACTGACGAGAAGTGGCGTCACCGGACACCGAGGAACTGGCCACCGTGCCGCTGCCCGCCGGAGCGCCCGACGCGGAGACCGCGCCTCAGGAGCGGGTCGCGCCGGAAGAGCTCGAACCGGAACGGCTCGAAAAGGAACCAGCTGAGGCAGCGAAGCCGGATTCGGAAACTGAGCCCAAGAAGGAGCGCGGTCGCTGGTGGCGTGGGTTCACCGGATCGCTCGCCGCCGGGCTCGTCGTCCTCGCAGTGGGGGTTTACGGGGTCGCCGCGGTCTGCCTCTTCACAGGGGCGCCCGGACCGGGTGCGGTGCTGTTGGCCGGGCATCCGATCGCGGCCGGGCTTGCGTTGGTCGCCCAGCGGGTCGCAGACCGCCGGAGCGGGCCGCAGGCCGCCGGGGCGGGGCTGGCGGTCGTGCTGTTCACCATTTCGGCGTTGACGTTGTTCTGGCTCACTTGAGCCGGTGAACCGTTGAGGCCGTGAACTACTTGAGGGCGGCGAGGAGATCTCCGCGCTGCTCCAGCAGGACCGGGCCGACCGTGCCCAGCCGGACGGGGCCGGTGTAGCCGCGGCGGTCGACGCCGATGGTGCGGATCGTCGAGCCGTTGGATTCGTCGAGGACCGCCAGGCCGCCCTTGATCGGCACGACCAGCTGCTGCCCGAAGGTGATGCCCGGGCCGAGGGCGCTGCTCAGCGTCCAGCGCGGCGACAGGTCGTCGCGCGAGAGCGCGAGCATCTTCGAACCGCTGAACCAGTAGACCGCCTCGGCGGTCCGCGTGGTCTGTTCGACGCCGCCTGCCGGGTCCTGGGCGAGGTCCGCGGCCGGCAGGTCGAGCGGGTAGGCCGCGCGCTGCGCGCCGTCCGCGTTGTAGGTGACCAGCAGTTTCTGCTCAGGGAGCACGACCGCGGTGATGTCGCCGGACATCGCGATGACGCGGGCGTTCTTCCCGGCCAGTACCGCGCTGAACGTCACCTGAGGCTCGTCGTCCTTCTCGGGCGTTGCCTTGTAGACGGTGAGTCGGTCCGCGGGGTCGCCGGGGCAGCGCTCGATGACGCCGACCTTGCCGGCGGCGGCCGCGACAGTGCCGTAGGTGCAGCCGGTGCGCGGCTGCTTCCCTGCGTTGACCAGTGCGGGGACCTCGCCGTATTCGGCGCTCTTGACCAGGTCGTCGCGCCAGGTGTCCAGGAGCTTCTTGCCGGTCGTGGTGATGTGGGAGCCGTCGCTGACCAGCTGGGTGCCGAGCTCGGCGTTGCCGTTGCGCTGCGCGGTGATCTTGCCGGTGCCCAGGTCGAGCTGGGTGACCTCACTGCAGTTGCGGCTCTTGCTGTACACCGCGTTCACGCGGCCCCAGGTCTCCGCGACCGTGCACAGCGGAAGGTCTCGGGTGTAGTGCCAGCGCACCTGGCCGGTCAGCGGGTCGCGGCCGGCCACTTCGCCACCGTCGGCCGTGGCGACCGAGTCGCCGGTCGCCACCGGGATTGGCGCGGCGCCACTGCGTGCGGTCCAAATCTCCACGAGGGAGCCGGGCACCTTGTCCGGGGGACCCGGCAGGGGAGCAGGCTGGTCCGCGGTAGCCCGGTCCGTGCCGGCGCTGTCGCTGTTCAGGCCGATCACCAGGCCGAGTGCGACCACGGCCACGGTGATCAGCCCGGCGATCATCCGGTCCCGGCCGCGATTCCACGGTGAGCGCCGGGCTCGTTGCGGCGGGGCCACGGCCGCAGCTGCAACGGGGTCGGCGAGGACGTCCTCGGATCCGTAGGGTTCGTCGCCGTGCTCGTCCGGGGAAGCCGGCTCAGCCGCGTCGACCGGGGTGGTTTCGTCCTCGGCGGACGACGACGAAACCTCGGCCTCCGCCGGGCGCGCCGGTTGCTGTTCCGGCGCGCCGTCCCCGTTCGGGGAGGTCAGGGGGCCAGGCCCCTCCGGCGGCGTCTGGGGCTCAGACCCAGAAGACTCAGACCCAGAAGCCCCAGCGTCGCTCACGTACCTGACTCCCCGGTTCGGCGGTGTTGCCCGTCAGTCTGCCGACGCAGGTGTATCAGACGTCGCGGCGGGGCGGCGACGGCGGCGCCGCCGAGCGGGCCGCTCGCCGTTTTCGCCCGATTCCTTCTCGACCGGGCCCGTCGCCTCCGGAGCAGGCTTCGCGCTGCTTCGAGTGCGCCTGCGGGACCGGCTGCGGCCGTCCGCGGAAGCTTCGGCGGAAGCGCCCTCCGGTGCCGACGCGGCGGCTGCGTCAGCGGCCTCGATCGCCTCGGCCGAGTTGGCGCCGCCCCGGGTCCGCTTGCGCGGCGCGCGGGAGCGCTTGCGGGGAGCGTCCTCGGAAGCGGAGGAGGTGCCGGCGTCGCTCACCGGCCCGCGGCCACGGCCACGGCGCTTGCCGCCCAGGTCTTCTTCCTCCTCGGCGGCCAGGCCCGCGCGGGTCCGCTTGGCCAGCGGCAGCCGGCCGGTGGTGCCCGCCGGGATGCCCAGGTCGCTGAACAGGTGCGGCGACGACGAGTACGTCTCGACCGGTTCCGGCATGTCCAGGCCGAGGGTGTCCGAGATCAGCTTCCAGCGCGGCTCCTCGTCCCAGTCGACGAGGGTGACGGCGACACCGGTGCGCCCGGCGCGGCCGGTGCGGCCGATCCGGTGGACGTAGGTCTTCTCGTCCTCCGGGCACTGGTAGTTGATCACGTGCGTGACGTCGTCGATGTCGATGCCGCGGGCGGCCACATCGGTGGCGACCAGCACGTCGACCTTGCCCGAGCGGAACGCGCGCAGCGCCTGCTCACGTGCGCCCTGGCCCAGGTCGCCGTGCACGGCCGCGGCGGCGAAACCGCGCTCGACCAGCTCATCGGCCACCTTCTGCGCGGTGCGCTTGGTCTTGGTGAAGATCATCGTCAGGCCACGGTCGTCGGCCTGCAGCACGCGGGCGACCAGTTCCGGCTTGTCCATCGAGTGCGCCCGGTAGACGAACTGCGCGGTGCGCTCGTGGATCGCGCCGGCGTCGTTCTCCTCGGCGCGGATGTGGGTCGGCTGGGTGAGGAACGTGCGGGCCAGCGTGATGATCGGGCCCGGCATGGTCGCCGAGAACAGCATCGTCTGGCGCTTGTCCGGCACCATCCGCAGGATGCGCTCGATGTCGGGCAGGAAGCCCAGGTCGAGCATCTCGTCGGCCTCGTCGAGCACCAGCCCGCGGACCTTGCCGAGCACCAGGTGCTTCTGCTCCGCGAGGTCGAGGAGCCGGCCCGGGGTGCCGATGACGACGTCGATGCCCTTGCGCAGCGCGTCGATCTGGGGCTCGTACGGGCGGCCGCCGTAGATGGCCAGGGTGCGGATGCCGAGGTGCTTGCCGGCGCCCTTGAGGTCGTTCGCGACCTGGATGCACAGCTCGCGGGTCGGCACCACGACCAGCACCTGCGGGGTGCCGTCGCCGGGGACCTGCACGCGGTGCAGGAGCGGGACGCCGAAGCCCAGCGTCTTGCCCATGCCGGTGCGGGCCTGGCCGATGAGGTCGTCGCCGGCCATGGCCAGCGGGAGGGTGAGCGCCTGGATCGCGAAGGTGCGCTCGATGCCTGCTTCGCCGAGAGCCTTCACGATCTCCGGCTTGACGCCGAAGGATGCAAAGGTCGGGGCCTCGGGCTCGACCGGTGCGCCCGCCTGCAGCGGATGCGAGATGTCGAGCGCGGCCGGGCCGGTCTCGCTGTGTTCCAGCGCGATCGCGGTGTTGGTCTCTTCGGTTGTGGGGTTTTCTGCGGTCAGGGTGATCGCCTCTCTCATGACCAGCGCGCACGGCCCTGGTCTCGTTCGACACTCGACCGGGAGGAGCTCGGTTCGCAGCGCTGTCAGAGCGCGGAACCGGTCCGTCCCGGGAATGCCGGAAGAGGCGTGCACGCACATTGCAGTACGTCGGCCGGCCTTCTGGCCTGCCGGTTTTCCCGACGCCTGTATGGCGTACGGAAGCTTCAATATCGACTGCAGTGTACCTGGTCAGGAGTTTTTCAACAGTACCCGGCACGCCGGAGGCAGTGTGATCGGTCTCGTCCCGACGCGCACCTGGCCTTCGGCGATACCCTGACCGCCGTGACCGAGCCGAAAGAGATCAGCGAAGGCGTCGTCGACCTGCTGGGTGTGATCGCCTATCTCGAATTGTCCGCGTTCGATCGGATGGCAGAGGACGCGCGCAGCGCGCCCACGCTGGCCGGCCGGTCGGCGCTGGCGGCCATGGCGGCCGCCGAGATCGGTCACTACGGGCTGTTGTCGAAGCATTTGGCCGCGCACGACGTCACGATCGAGGACGCGATGGCGCCGTTCGTGAACCACATCGACGACTGGCACGCTTCGACCCGCCCGAAGTCGTGGCTGGAATCCCTGGTCAAGGCCTACGTCGGCGACGGGCTCGCCGCCGACCTGTACCGCGAGATCGCCAGCTGGCTGGACCCGGAGACCAAGGATCTGGTGCTCACCGTGCTGGCCGACACCGGGCACTCCGCGTTCGCCGAGCGTGAGGTGGCCGCGGGGATCGAGGCCGATCCGAAGACCCGGGACAAGCTCGCCCTGTGGGGACGCCGGCTGCTCGGCGAGGCGCTGACCCAGGCCCAGTACGTGGTCGCCGAGCGCGACGGGCTGGCCGAGCTCATCATCAGCGGCTCGGGTGACCTCTCCGGAATTGCGGCGCTGTTCCGAAGGTTGCAACAGGGGCATACCAAGCGCATGCAGGCACTCGGCCTGGGCTGAGCACGATGAGGTACCAGGACGTGACGAGGACGTCGCTCGCGGACATGCGCCACCGCAACGACCCGGTTCGGTTAGCCTTGCCGAGCACATCCCTTAATTTTCAGCGGAGGTTCCACGTGGAGGTCAAGATCGGCATCAAGGACACCCCGCGCGAGCTGGTGGTGTCCAGTGGCCAGTCTCCCGAAGAGGTGGAGAAGCTGGTCGCCGAGGCCCTGACGGCCGGTGACGGGCTCTTCCGCATCAGCGACGAGAAGGGCCGTAAGTACATCGTGCCCTCGGACCGGATCGCGTACGTCGAGATCGCGCCTTCCGATGTCCGCAAGGTCGGGTTCGGCGTCGGCGATTGACGCCCTGAACGCCGTGAAGGCCACCTCGCGCGTCGAGGTGGCCTTCACGAGCGTTGTCCGACGGGCTCAGGCGTTGAGCTCTTCCAATGTGGTCGGGACGTGGAACGGCGGGGTGCTGGTGCCCATCAGCCGGTAGCGGCCCCACGGATCCGGGTCCGACACCTCGCCCGACGCCGTGTACTCGCCGGCGCGGATCTCGACCGCCTTCTTCCGGCCCCCGGCCAGTGCGGTGAGTTCGTCGTTCACCGCGACCCGGCCGTACCAGCGGTAGTAGCCGTCGATCGGCTGGAAGTACCCGCGCAGGTCGACCTGGACGGTCAGCTCGGTGCCGTCGACGACCAGGGTCGCTTCGCCGCTGTAGCCGTCTTCGTCGTGCTCGCTCATGACGTCTCTCCCAACGCGTCCGGGGCGCTGCGCCCCAGCTGGACGACTTTGTTCGCGTCCAGCGGCTGGTTCGGGTCGATCACCACGCCCTGCTGGCGGGTCAGCCCGTCGATGGCCGCCCAGATGATCTGGGTGAGGTATTCGACGACGGCGTCGCGGCTCATCGAGCGCCGGTCCAGCCACCATTCGCCGGTGTTCTGGACCATGCCGACGATGCCGTGCGCCCACGGTTCCGCCGCGCCCGAGTCCATGTTGAACATCCGCATGTAGTCCCCGAGCAGCGCGGTCAGCGCCGTCGCGATGAGCTCCTTGTCCTCGGCGACCACGTCGGCGTCGACCACCTTTTCCGGCCGCCCGTGCGCGAGCAGCCGGTAGAGGTTCGGGTGCTCCTCGATGACGGTGAAGAACGCGTCGAGCGCCATCCGGATCCGGGGCACCGGCGCCAGCTCGGCGTTGATCGCCGGGATCAGCCGTTCGAACAGGATCTCCGTGCCGCGCTGGCCGAGCGCCACGTAGAGGTCGGCCTTGTCGTCGAAGTGCCGGTACAGCACAGGCTTCGTGACCCCCGCCTCCGCGGCGACGTCCTCCATGCCCAGGTCCGGGCCGTGCTTGTCGAGCGCGCGCAGGGCCGCTTCGACGAACTCCTTGCGTCGCGCGATCCGGTGCTTGCGCCAGCGATCGCGGCGGGCGTCGCCGGTCGCTTCCCCTGTCTGGGAGGAGTGCTTGCCGGACTGCTTGCTGGAGCGCTTGACACGTTCGATCACGAGAGTCATGCTACCAGAGGTAACTGTTACTTCAAGTTACAGATGTCAGGGAAGGGGTGTCGCAATGACGCGGATGCTGAAGGACACCGGTCGCGAGAAGACCGCGGACCGGCTGCTCAAGTCGTCGGCGAACAAGTTCTACGACCCCGATGTGGACATCGACTGGGAAGCTCCGCTGGTCGAGGGCAAACGCTTCATCCTCGAGGAGCGTTCTTCGCTTTACGGCACCGAACTCTGGGACAAGCTGACCCCGGAGCAGCGCATCGAACTGGGCAAGCACGAAGTCGCCAGTGTCGCGACCACCGGGCTCTGGTTCGAGATCCTGCTGATGCAGATGCTGCTCAAGGAGGTCTACGACCAGGACCCGACCAGCGCGCACGCCCAGTTCGCCCTCACCGAGATCGCCGACGAGTGCCGGCACTCGACGATGTTCGCGCGGATGGCTTCGACGATCGGCTGCCCCGCCTACGGCCCGGTGCCGTGGCTGCGCCGGCTCGCGAAGCTGATGCCGACCATCAGCTACGGCCCCGCCCGCTACGGCGCGATCCTGGTCGCCGAGGAGGTCCTCGACCGGCTGCAGCGCGAGCAGATGAACGACGAGGGCGTCCAGCCGCTGGTCCGGATGGTCAACCGGATCCACGTGCTGGAAGAGGCCCGGCACGTCACCTTCGCCCGCGAGGAAGTCACGCGCGGCATGGCGAAGCTTTCCCGGGCGGAGATCGCCTACCAGCAGTTCATCATCGCGCTGATCTCGTACTTCGTGACGCGGGCGTTCATCAACCCCGGCGTCTACAAGGCCGTCGGCATCCGCCCGAGGGATGGCGTCGAAGCCGCGCTGAGCAACCCGAATTGGCAGAACACGATTGCCTGGGCGGGAGAGAAGATCATGCCGTTCCTGCAGGAGTCCGGCCTGGTCGGGCTGCCCGGGAAGTACTTCTGGCGGAAGTCGTTCCTGCTCCCGGCGGGCCGATGACCACCGTCGAACGGCTGCGGAATCCGGCGAAAACGCATCGATTCGTCGCGAGCGACGGCGCCGCGCTGCACCTCGAGCCGTCCGGGCCCGCCGACTCCGCGGTCACGCTCGTGCTCGTACACGGCTGGACGCAGGACCACCGGACCTGGGACTTCGTCGTGCCGCACCTCGACCCGTCGGTCCGGATCCTGCGCTACGACCTGCGCGGGCACGGCGGCTCGGTGCATGCGCGCGGGGGCGCGGCGACCATCGCGCGGCTCGCGGACGACCTGGCCGAACTCGTCGCCGAGCGCGCGCCCGAGGGGCCGCTGGTCCTGGCCGGGCATTCGATGGGCGGGATGACGATGATGGCGCTGGCCGAGCGCTACCCGGAGCTCGTCGAGTCCCGGGTGGCCGGGGTGGCGTTCGTGGCGACGTCCTCGGGCGAGATGGACAAGCTGACACTCGGGTTCCCCGGCCTCGTGGGCCGCGGGGTCACCCGGTTCGAACCGTGGCTCGCGAAGCTGCTGGCAAGCCTGCGCGGCGAGACGCTGCGGGTGCGGCCCGGCATGGTGCGATCCGGTACGCGGGCGCTCGTGTTCGGCGACCGGCCGCGCCGCGAGCACGTCCGCAGCGTTGCCGAGCAGGTGCTGTGCTGCCATCCGGCGAGCGCGGGTGCGTTCGTCGACGCGATCGCCGGGCACACCGGCCAGGTCGGGCTCGGCGCGCTGGGCGACGTCCCGGCCGTGGTGCTGGCGGGGGAGAAGGACCGGCTCTGCCCGCTGCCGCACGCGAAGGTGATCGCCGACGCCCTGCCGCACGCCGAGTTCGTGCGCTACCCGGGAGCCGGGCACATGCTCCCCCAGGAACGCGCGGGGGAGGTCGCCGCGCGGATCTCGTCCCTGGTCCGCACGGCCGCCAGGCGCTGACCGGCGGGGGACCTCCGCGCCCACGTCCGCGCGGAAGTCCCCTGCCCCTTGAACCGCCCTTTCGGGCCCTTGAGCAGCGGGATCCGCCCATTACGGTGATCTTGACCGGAACCAGGGGGAGCCCATGCGACGTCGTCCTGCCCTGAACGTCTTCCTGCTGACACTGGCCCTGGTGCTGGCGGCCGTCGTGCTCGTCCGGCCCGGCGGGACCGCCGAACCCGGCGACGCCTTCGACGGCTCGGGCCGGGTGCTCGTCCGGAACGCGTCACTCGTGTTGACCATGGACCCGGCGCTCGGCCGGCTCGCCGACTCCGACGTCCTGATCGAGGGCACCAAGATCAAGGCGGTCGGGAAGGATCTCGACGCGCGGGGCGCCCGGGTGATCGACGGGCGTGGCCGGATCGTGCTGCCCGGATTTGTTGATACCCATAACCATCTATGGCAATCACTGATCCGCGGGTGCGCGGCTGACGACAACCTCGGTGGCTGGCTCGGCCGCTGCGTGATCCCGCTCTACGGCGCGCCGGTCACCGACGCCGACGGGTACGCCGGAGCCCGGCTGTCCACTGTGGACCTCGTCGGGACCGGCGTCACGACGACCACCGACTGGTCGCACGCGTTCAACCCGGCCTTCGCCCGCGGCAACCTCCAGGCGCTCACCGACTCGAAGATGCGGTTCGTTTTCGCCTATTACGCGGGCAAGGACCCCGCCCGGCAGGAGGCCCTCCGCGCCGCGAAGCGCGATTTCGTCGACTCGAACGCGCTCGCGAAACTTCAGGTCGCCGACGTCGCCTCCGAGGGGAACTACGACAACCTCGCAGCCTCGGCGAAACTTGCCAAAGACCTCGGCGTGCCGCTGAACGTCCACCTACTCGAAGCGCCTTCCGACCTGCCGACCGGGCAGATGTCGGCGCTGCGCCGGGCCGGGGCGCTGGTGCCGGGGCTCGTCGCCGACCACGTCGTGCAGGCCGACAACTCGGTGCTCGACGAACTGGCCGCGGACGGTGTCGGCGTCGCGCACAACCCGCTGTCCAACATGCGGCTCGCGAGCGGTGTCGCGCCGGTGCCGGAGATGGCGAAGCGGCAGATGAAGGTCGGGCTCGGCCTGGACGGCGGGACCAACGACACGAGCGACATGTACAACGTGATGCGCGCGGCCGTCGGCCTCCAGCGGGTGAAGTACACCGATCCGGATGTCTACCCGACCGCGGCGGACGTGCTGCGGATGGCGACCCTCGGCGGGGCCGAGGTGCTCGGCCTGGACCGCGAAATCGGCTCGCTCACCCCGGGCAAGCGGGCCGACCTCCAGATCGTCGACGCGCAGCAGGTCAACTTCGCGCCAAAGGTTGACTGGCTGAACCAACTCGTCTTCAACACCCAGCCGCGCAACGTCGGTTGGGTGTTCGTCGACGGCCGGGCGCTCAAGCGGGACGGCTCGGTCGCCGGGGTCGACACCGGGCAGGTCGTCCGCGACGCCCAGGTCGCGGCCGACCACCTCAAGCAGCTGCTCCCGGAGTGATGCTCAGGCGTCCTTGAGCGGGAACCCGCCACCGATGCCGCGCCAGGCCAGGTTCGCGGTCAGCGCGACGGCCTCCTCGCGGCTCATCGACTGGTGGTGCTGCAGCCAGAACCGCGCGCTGACCTGGCTCATCCCGACCAGGCCGACGGCGAGCAGCCGGGCCTTGTCCTCGTCGAGCCCGGCGTCGGCGGTGATCGTCTCGGTGATCGCGTCGACGCTCGCCGACGTCGCCCGGTCGACCGCCTCCTGGACCGAGGGCTCGCCGCGCAGGTCGGACTCGAAGACCATCCGGAACGCGCCGGCGTCGTTGTTCACGAAGTCGAAGAAAGCGCCGACCGTGGCCGGGACGCGCTGCTTGTTCTCCGTGGTCGAGTCCAGTGCCTCCTGTACGCGCCGCACCAGCTCGTCGACATGGCTCTCCAGCAGCGCGATGTACAGGTCGAGCTTGCCGGGGAAGTGCTGGTAGAGCACCGGCTTGCTGACACCGGCCACCTCGGCGATCTCGTCCATCGCGGCCGCGTGGTAGCCGTTCTCGGCGAAGACACGCTGGGCGGCGGCGAGGAGCTGGGCGCGGCGCTCGGTCCGGGGCAGCCGAACCCCTCGTTGCTGCAGCCGGGTCATCTCCGTCATGCTTTCCTCCCGTCCATGGCCTTCGACGGGCGGGGTCCACCACCGCGTGAAGTCGCCCTGAAGATTACTCGCCGGTACGCCCGCCGTGCCAAGTGTCGGGCATCCTTGACCCGTGAAGACCTCTGTCTCCCGCCCGCACGAGGCGGTGACGGCCAGGGCGCCGCTGACCCACGTGCCGCTTTCGAACCGGCCGCTGCCCCCGCTGGAGCCGGTGCTGCCGCCGTGGCCTGCCACTTTCGACCAGGTCGGCGACGTGCGCCTGCACATCCGGCGGATCCCGGGCCCGGACGGCGTGCCCGCGGTTTACGTCCACGGTCTCGGCGGTTCGTCGACCAACTGGACCGACCTGGCCGGGTTGCTCGCGCCGGTCGCCGGCGGGACCGCGCTCGACCTGCCCGGCTTCGGCTACTCCGAGCCGGCGGACGGGTTCGACTTCAGCCTCGAAGCACACGCCGAGGTCGTCGCCCGGCACATCGAGGACGTCGGCGCCCCGGTGCACCTGCTCGGTAATTCGATGGGCGGGGCGATCGCGCTCATCGTCGCCGCGCGGCGCCCCGAACTGCTTCGCACGCTGACGCTGATCTCGCCCGCCATGCCGGACCGCCGTCCGGATCCGCGGCGGCTGTCCGACCCGCGGATGGCCTTCGCCTATCTGCCGCTGGTCGGGGCCCGGGTCCGGCGTCAGCTGGCCGCGCTCGGGCCGCGCGAACGGGCCGCGCAGGTCATCAAACTCTGCTTCGCCGATCCGTCGAAGTTCGCCGAAAGCCGGCTTGACGAACTCGCCGAGGAGCACGGCGCCCGTGCCGGATTCACCTGGGCCGCGCCCGCGCTGGCGCGCAGCACGTTCGGGATCTTCCGGGCGTGGTCGGCGGTGGGGAAGGCGTCGCTGTGGTCGCTGGCGCCGAAGGTCGACACGCCGACGCTCGTCGTCTGGGGACTGCGCGACCGGGTGATCTCGGTGAAGCGCGCCGCGAGGACCGCGCGGGCCCTGCCGCACGCGCGACTTCTCGTCCTCCCCAGGACCGGGCATGTGGCGCAAATGGAACGTCCCGTCGTTGTGGCCAAGGCGGTCCTCGGCATGTGGGAGCACGTCGAAGCCGG
>Ga0307507_10009426_pt1 | contig 13014 bp, 19 predicted proteins | sample 7_EM_MG_FD_207223 | JGI IMG/M metagenome (GOLD analysis project Ga0307507, IMG submission 207223) | Populus trichocarpa ectomycorrhiza microbial communities from riparian zone in the Pacific Northwest, United States - 7_EM | ecosystem: Host-associated > Plants > Roots > Unclassified | place...
AGCTTGAAGGGGAAATGACAGTAAATCAATTCTTCAAATTTTGAAATATATACTGAATTCAGAACTTTATAGAAATCAGTTGGAAAAATATCATTTACCACTGATACTTGGACTGATCCAAACCAGATGTCATTTATGGCTGTGACTTCCAGGTCATCACACAGGTGAACATCTGGCACATTGTTTCTTATTCATTACTGACTGTTTAAAGATTACAGCAAAGGTAAGTAAAATAATCTATATGTTTAGACTTCAACAGATTCTAATAGCATGTCAGATGGGATGGCTTACCTGTGATAATGCATCCAACAATGACACCATGTTTACACACCTGGCAACTTTCCTTCAGAAGTGCAAAATCAAGATTAACATGAGTGGACGAAGGATCCAGTAAGTTTTACAATGTGCTATATGATCTAATTTTGATATTGTTTGATAGCTGCTTCCTGTAGCAAGGATATGGGATCCTATCCCTCCTCTATATCATTTACTTTCCATTACTTAGCATTTGTTTGCATTTGTATCACATGACTCCCCTCCATACTTGTCAGTAGTAGTCATGTGACAATTTACCTTCTTACATCTTTACCACCACTGCATCTATTGCTTTCCAGCAGGCATTCTATCGTAGCTCAAACCAATAGGCAAGTGTTATTGTGTATTATCAGGTCACTGACACTCTGCTCCAAGAGAACAAGTGTCAGCACCAGTTGATCAGGGCAGATCTTATCAGATCTGCAGTGATATCCCTTCCTGAGAGGTAGTAAGGGTTGTAGCCTTGGATTTCCAAAGCAATATCAACCCTTGCTAGGATACACCCACATCCAGTCTCTTTTCTCCTTTCTTCCTCTCTTTGGACCAAGCTTTGACTGAGATCATAGCTGGGTCTCCACACCTTTGTCATTTCAGCTTGCCATACGACTTTCATTGACAGCTCCCACATTTAACACACAGATAGTGCATTACACTTCCTGTAATCATGGCAATAATTACTACAGTTCCCGTACTGTGTCATATATAGGGTGCGCTGACTGGGGGTATGGCTTCTCAGTTATTCTGCCTTTTGGCTTAGGTGGTTCTTTGTGTGTCCTAGGGACTGCTTACACTTCCCTCATATTGTAAACCTTGCTTGCAAAGCAGTATTGGCAGCAATCACAGATCTGACATGCATTGATGACACTATTGAAGGCTATTCAGATTATGATCCCAGTTTTACCTATGCCAAGGATTGCATTGCAACTGCTTGCTCTCTTGTAAATGTGGTAAATTATATTTTGATTTATTCTTACTAATTTTAATTGACAATATCAACAGATTTGAAACAGTAATATCAAGAAACAACAATTTTCCACATATGTGCAGCAGTATTTTGAAGAAGACTATCAGCTCCTTTGTGATGTAACAACAAGGTGGTCATCAACATTGCTAATGATCACTCAGGTTTTGAAGTTAAAAGATGTAAGATTGGCATGTTGTTGATTTACAGCTGATTGCAAAACAATAGGCCAGTTGTGATGGTGGTTGCTCTTCAGTGGTTTGTTTGTTTGGAAGGCTATAATTAGAAATGTAATTAAATTAGTGGATGGAAGACAGGCCTTGCCAACTCTTATGTGCCCAAAATGGCCAGGGAATTCTGACATTCACCACATGTTTGACACCTGAAATTCCAGTTAATGGTGCTGAAGAAAACACACAGCACTCCTGCTCAACTCCTGCTGCTGGTTGTTGTTTGGTCCAGCATCCATGATGTTCAATCAATGCACAAACAAACGGCTGAAGATCAGTGATCGTTGCAACTGGCCTATGGTTTTGCCATCAGCTGTACCTTAAGCCAATAGTATTATAGGCAATTGAAGACATCACACATGATAATGAATTTAAGGAACTATCTAAGTATCAGTTGGATGAGCATGATTGGCAGTTGTTAGAAGATTATCAGGAAATACTTCAAGTAATCTTCCAGCTAATTTCTAGCAATTAAGTATACTGATATAAATGCTCTAGATCCCTCATGCATTCCAGGAAATTTTGGGTGCTGAAACTATGCCCACACTATGCTACTCAATTCCTGCATACTCTGCCTTGATCAATAGGTGGACACTGCTCAAGGAAGACAACCCACAGTGGGCCAATGTCATTCAGCCAGGTTTGGATAAGCTTGAAGATTATCAAGAGTGTCTAACTGATACTCCAGCATATGTGGTGGCAATGGGTAAGCTTATTCATATTCAAATTGGCCTAGGATGGCTAAAAAATAATCTGGAATAGCAATTGATCCTGCAAACAAACTAAGTTCCTATCAACATCAATCACCACAGAAGTATGCTTTAGCCAGAGACATTTTCTTGAGAGCTGTAAGTTTCACATTGATAGCCTATGACAAGCAAAATTAATACTTTGATTTTGATAGCTTCACCCTTATGATGATCAAGCTGATAAGAGACCATCAAACCAACCAGCAGCCAAGTCTTCATCTTCTCAGCCATCATCAAAGGACATTCTTGGTCTAAATCAGTAAGGCCATCAAATCAACAAGTTTCATTGGAGAAGGAGGTAGACCAGTATTTAAGCAATTCTAACTCTGGATCTGGTATCTTGGCATTTTGGCAGGTAATATATATTTAATCTGTGATTGATTCCCTTTCTAAAATATATTCAGCAACATGAACAAGTGTATCCTCGCATATTCTGACTTGCAATGGATATCATACCTATCCAAGCTTCAAGTGTTCCCTGTGAAAGGATATTCTCATCTGGGAAGGAGACAATGGCACCACAAAGAAGGCAAATCTCAGCTAACCTGATGGAAGCACTACAAATCCTGAAGTACTCCATTAAAAAAGGACAACCATTGAACTTCACACAGGGTATGAGCTGGACAGATGAACTTACAGAATTTGACTTTGCAGCAAGGACAGCACTTGTGGGGGATGCAGAAGCATATGGGTGGAGCTTGGGAGAACCTGAGGTGGACTTTGATGCCATTAATGAAGAGATTGAAGACCTCCAGAAAGATCTAGAAGAATTGGAACAGCAACTTCTTGGATCAGAAGAGGAGGAGGAGGAGGAGAAGGAGGAAGAGGAAGAGTGAAATAACTTCCATTTCTTTTCAGATACACACTTACATGTATAATGTTGTAAATATATTGATAGTTGCTTAGCTCAAGCAGCCAAGCCAATTTCCTTAGCTCCTGAGTGACTCCAAGGAGCTCTGAGTACTTAGAAGTCAAAAAAATATTACATTAGTCATATATTTGAAGTAGCTACAAACATTGGATCACTCCTGACTCAAAAAGGGGCAGTGTTGCCAAGAGGGAACAAAAGTGATGACAGGTTTCAAGGAAGAGCACTCCAGAATGGCATGATAGGCAGGCTTGGACATGGTGATCATCAGGGAGGGGAAATCAGTGATGGTAAAGGACTAATGATGTATATTTGAGAGGGTGGGCACTAGTGACAACATCAGTATGCAGCCTTTGAGGAGCAACAGAAGGGAGATACCTTGATGAGAAGTTAAAGATCACATGAGAAGGTGCATGCATCTACTTGCCCAGATCTCAGGTGTTCACAAGAGAGAGTCCACAAGCAACTATGTGTGTCTTAATTTCTGTCTGTGCAGAGACATGAAGCATGCAGGAAATGATAACCTCATAGGTGGGTCCTACTTCATCGCCGTTGTCGTCATGTGGTGTCAACATTCCACCCACTCCACCCACAAGTCCACCCCACGAGCAGTTGCTCAAGGAGCTAGGTGTCAGTGGTGTGCCATCTACATCATTGTCGATAGCTACCACCTATCCACCCTGCAAGCAGATGCTTGCAGCAGTGGTGGTCATGCTTGTTGTTGTTGTTGTTGTCCTGCTATCTGTTGTCTATCAGTGTCATGTCTGTTGTGTTGTCCATCATCAATAGCTACTCCTCATCCACCCTGCAAGCAGATGCTTGCAGCAGTGGTGGTTGTGCTTGTTGCTGTCATTGTTGTCCTGCTATCTGTTGTCCATCAGCATGTCATCTGTCATGTCATCTGTCATTGATAGCTACTGCCCATCCACCCTGCAAGCAAATGCTTGCAGCAGTGGTGGTCATGCTCGTCCCTGTCATCACCCTGTCATCTGTCATCAATAGCTGCTGCCCACCCTGCAAGTAGATGCTTGCAGCAGTGGTTGTCATGCTTGTCATGTCATCGTCCTTCTATCTGTTGTCCATCGGCATCTTGTCATCTGTCATGTTGTGTCATCTGTCATCATTAGCTACCACCCATCCACCCTGCAAGCAGATGCTTGCAGTGGTGGTGGTTGTGCTTGTCACCACCATCATCATGCTATCTGTCATCCATGTCATCTGTTGTCTTCTTTGATATGAAGTGTGTCGCAATGATATTAGCAATGTAGCAACAGTCGAGGCATTAAGAGGTGCTTACCTTGCAGATATCCCCCTTCATGGGTCTTCTGGAATTCATCTACCACCTGTAACCTGGGCCCATCTCCATTCCCTGTCCATTCCAGTGGCCTCACAGCCCATTTGCATGGGGACAGGATTTGAGTGCTCATAGGACTGTCATTAGCACTAAATTAGACCCTAAATAAAGAAGGACAGTTAGTTAACTGAAAATAAAATCAGACGAACCACCACTGGATGAGGAGGGGGGACTTGAGGCAACACAGGATGAGCAGGCAGGATGGTAGCAACAAGCAAGATCAACAACAACACATGCAGCTATATTTGGACAGCTCAGCCACTCAGAGCTGGCTAATCTGAGAGCCAAGCTGGTTTTAGCCTGGAGCCAATTTACTGGATTGGCTGGCTAAAATATTGGCTCAGCTCAACAGCTCCAAGCCAAGCCATTTGCATCACTAGAGAGACCCTTGATGTAGCTTGAGCCCCATTCAGGAACCCAGTTACGATCTGGTTAGGACTTGGTTTCCCTGCCAAAAATAAAACCCAGCCGAAAAACTCAGTTAGATCATGAAACCCAACCAAGTTCCTGTTCAGCAACACATTGCTTTGGCTGGGTGTGTGACACTGGCATTACATAAACACCTCATCTGATGGCAAGACATCAAACCAGACACATTGCACCAAACAGTTGTGCTCATTGTTGACAATGTTGAGCTCAATGTCTGGCTTGACAAGTTGATATTTTTCTGGCAGTCTTTAGTAGATGATAATAAATAACTAGGAATATACTTTGGAAACTTTATATGAACCCTGGATCATGTTTTAACCACATCCTAGCACTGATGAAAAATCTGCCAACAATGTTTTGGAGGGTGCAGCATTGACGAGCTTGCAAGGAGCTTGTTGTCAGGGACATTGCCAAGTCATTATGCATTTGGCGTTGTTGTATGATAAATTTTATTTCCCCCACATGACCTGTGACTAACCGACCAAAACCTGTCACCTCAGTTTGTGACTTTTCTAACCTAACCCAACCAACCCTAACCAGATTGTAACTGAGTTCCTGAATAGGGCCTTAGCAAATGGACTTGTGACAGATAAACCATGCAAATTACCTTCGACAACTGCATCAAGTGAACTCTTCCTCTCATCAATGGCAGGGCTTTGTGAAAGTGGCACTCTAGATGTTGAACTTTCTACTGAAGTGTAGTAAGCACTACACACCCCTGATAAGCTGACTAATGTTACCCTGTTCTCGGATGGCACTCACTGAGTGTGATGGTTTCTGATGAGATTCCTAATGCCTAACAACACTGAAGGACGAAATGGGTTTACAGCAATGAAGTTCATCATTATCAGACTGCAGTGGGGAGGCTCAAGGTATTGTTCAGGATCCATCGGTGAGGTGCTCAAGACAAACTTAGTAAGTCGGCACATACACATGTGAACTGTACAAATATATAAAATTCACTTGTATCATGGTTTGTCTATGAGAGACTAGTAAGTTGGTGTTTGGAGTCAATTTGAACTTTGGGAACTTGCCAATCATGTACTTACAAGCATTGAAACAATGTTCCTTTTTTTTCGATTCTAGGGATTTACATGCAACAAGTAGTCTAGTACTAAGATGCATGGGCAGCATTAGGCCACCCTTAGGTGTAATTATGTCCTATGGGATATCACTTCTGTGAATAAAGATGATTGTAGTAAAGCTGTATGGAATAGGGAGTGTGTAGGGTAGGGTGAGTGGGTCTGGGGTATCAGGGGTGGTGGTTGCACCAAGGTGCCAGGGGAAGTGGGAGTGCTATGGCACTTGAGGAGTGGGGCATATGGGGCACAGGTTACTGGTCTGAGTCAGAGACTTTGTCCTTGGAGTCTATGTCTGGGGGCTCTGGTTTGTCTTCAAATGTTGGGGCATCTTTGGGCAGGTATTTCTCCCCAGTGAATGTGAAGGTACCTGATTCCTTAAGGAACTTGGTGAGGGCAGCAATTCCTTTGGGCGTCCCAAGGAGCTCTGGTAGGGCAATCTCCCCATCTTCATTCTGTAGGCTCTCCTGGTGGTTTGTGTAACATGTGCATGATCTGAGGATGTGTTTGTGGGTTTGTAGGGTTTCCCCACATTTGCATGCAATGTGCTTCTCAGGGAAGAACTGTCTGCGGAATTCACCTGTGTATGCATGGCCAGTGCAGCATTGCATTAGGTGGCCAAACACTTCCTGTTGATTTTGGAGTTCTGTAAAGTGTTTCATGGGGTTGAGGGATGGGGGGATTCTATTCGATATTGCGAACTGACCCCTCTTTGGTGCTTTTTTCCAGTCTTGGGCCCATGCTGCATGGGTGGTGGCTTTGGCACGATGTAGGGCATATGCCCTTGGTGTCCCAATGGGTGTGTTCCAGGCCATTTGTGTTGCCTCTTTCGCTGGTTCATCTGCCCTGTCATTGCCCTGGATTTTGCAGTGGCTGCAGCACCAGTTGATTTCAATTGTGTGTGTGGCATTGTCATCAAGGAATTTGACCATTCTCCAGTGGAATTTTGCTGCGTACAATTGGCCTGGTTGGGGTTTTGGGTCAAATATCACTCCCACTGCTGCAGAGTTGTCCACAAAGTAGTATATTTGAGTGATATCTGGGTGGTTTTGGTCAAAGTTTGAAGCCATCTTTGTGCCCAGTGCCAGACCTGCCATCTCCCCATTGTAGACCTTGGCTCTTCCTCCCATCCCCATCTTTCTGGAAAAGACTTCTATTCCCTTGTGGTATCCAACCACTGCTGCACCCACCTGTGGAAATCCCTTCTTCCTCACCATGGATCTGTCTGAGTAGATTACAAGGCATTCTTCTTTTTCAGCTAGTTCTTTGACTTGTTTTTTGTGTCTATCTATAATTTCTTGTTTTTCTTTTTCATCTTTTGTTTCTGGTTTAGATGGGTTGATTTGGATGCATCTGGCGAAGCTGTGTTTGGTTCGATGCCATGGGGCTGTTAGGTATGGGTTGATTCTCTTGTGGGAGTGGCATGTGTGTTTGGCTAGGTTGAGGAGGTTGGTTCTCCTTGTGCAATCTGTTGCTGAATTGTTATTGAGTTTAGGTTGTAGTGGTGGGGGTGCTGATGGTTCCCTCCCATCTCTCCATGCCTTGGGAAGTCTCTGTATGATAGGGCTGGTGTTACTAAGCTTGTTAAAGTGTATGGCACACCATTTTTTGTGAAGGGCAGCTTGGTGTTTGATTGGTGGTATCGAGGCTTCTATCTCTAGAGCTTCAGTTGGGGTAGTTCAGAATGCTGCACAAATTAGTCTTAGCACATGTCTCTGTACTTTTTCCAGGGGTTTTATTTGGTATTGGTGTCCAGACCACCAGACTGGACATGCATACAAGATTTTGGGCAGTATGCAGGCAAGGTAGAGGTGATGGAGGTGGGTTTGGCTTAGGCCCTGAACTGTGTTAGCCAGCATGGTTAGTCCGCTTACTGCATTTTTGCCACATGCTGCTAGGATGGTGGCATGTTTTTGGAAGTGGAGCTTCCAGTCAAAATGGACTCCCAGCCACCTGACTGTGGACTCAGGTTTTACTACATGGCATATCCCATTCCTGTCATCGAACGAGATTGACAGGCTCCCATCATTTTTCCTTCTGGTGTAGTGCATCAGTTCTCTTTTTGTGTGGTCTTGTGACAGGCCTGCATCTTTGAGCCACTTTTCAGCTTTGTTGTATGCCCCTTTGAGGTAGGCAATGTTTGTTTCGAGCGACTTGGATGATACATAGAGTTTTCCATCATCCACATACATCAGGAGGTGGACATCCATTGCCTTGTCAGGGCTTGGGAATTCCTGGTTGGTTGGATTGAGTGGTTTGGGTTGGAATTGTTCAAGGAGGTCAGATGTGTAGAAAGCTGCAAGGATGGGGGAGATTGGTGAGCCTTGCAGTATGCCGTTATCTACCTGCCCCATTGTACCACGTTTTCCATCTATGCAAATGGCCACTTCTCGACTTGTGAGGAAACTTGCTACCCACTTGATGTAGGCCAGGGGGATGTGTTTGCATCACAGTTCACTCAGGAGCCTGTTGTGGTTAACAAAGTTGAAGTAGCCTTTTATATTGAATGTTAGCACTGATGTTACCATTTTATGGTTCCATGTGCATTGGATGTCATTGGTGAATGTGAGGAGGGCATCAATGGTGGAGCTGTTGGACCATCCGCCAAACTGGTTTGCCAGTACTAGATTGTGTTTTCCTGCAAGGTAGGTGAGTTGTCAGGCCACAATTTTTTCCAGTATTTTCCTGAGGCACTCCAGGAGGGTGATTAGGTGGTAGGCCCTTGGGTTGGAGTAGTCTGGTTTTCCAGGTTTTCTTAGGGCAACTGCTATCACTTTTCTCCAGGATTTGGGGTGGTACCCTGCTTCAAGGCACTTGTGCATGAGTGACAGGATGTGTTGCCAACCAGGCTTGCATTTCCATGCCCATTTGAGAACCTGGTACTTGATCTGTGAGTAGCCTGGTGCTGACAAGGAACTTGTGCTAGTTATTGCTTCATTGACCTCGTCGAACATGACTTCTATCTATGGCAGGTCGTCTTCATGTGGGTTTGTTAGGTCTGGGGTATGGTCTTCTTCTAGCTGGGGAGGGGGTTGGTATAGTTCATTTCTCAGAGTGTCACATTTGTCCTGGTGGGTTATTAACTTATTGCCTTGGGGACACCTGCTCCCCTCAAGATTGGTGGGGTTGGGTAGTTTTGGGTACCTTTGGACCAGTTCTGGAACCCCCATATGTTGTCGTGTGCTTTCCGGATTCACATTCTTATATCGTCATTGAATGAGTTGAGTGCGTCAACATGTCATTTCTGTTCTTTTTGGGCTTCATGAACTCTTTCAGCAGCTTGTGCTAAGTCATTGTCCCACCATGGTTTGGCATTGGCACATGGTTGTCAGATCTTGGCTGTGGCTGCAGTGGCAGCTTGTAGTGCTTCTGTTAGGGCATCTGCGCATTGGTCGAGGTGGGGTGGCAGTGGGTCTGGGGATGATAGGGGTTGTAGGGTGTCCTGGGATTTGATGATGGTGCTTTCCAGTTCCTTAGTCCATTCATCCAATTTAATGTCTTTGAGGCAGTACTTGATATCTAAAGGGTTGTTGCTTTCTGTTTGGCCATGTGCTATCAGGAATTTAGTACCCAGGTGGTTGGTGTCGTGGGCAAGACCAGGGTCTATGGCCCACTCTTTCACTGTACCTGCTTGAGTTGCTTGTCCATTAATGAAAGTAAGGTCAATAACTGAAGGCCTTTTGCATGCATTTCAGGGGGGGGGTGTTATCTCACCCTTTTTGTTCATAAGGGTAAAACCCTCCTCTGACAGCCACTCTACAATGGATTCAGCTGTTCTTGTATTGTCGTTACCTACGGGTCCTGCCACCCACATGTCGTGGTGGAGGTTGAAATCTCCTGTTATTATGATTGGGTGGTCTTGTGGTAGGTTGGTGCAGCATAGCCGGTTTAGGGCACTTTGTTGTTGTAGTCTTGGGTCATTGTACACATTGATTAGTGTTGTGCAAGGTTGGTTACATTGGTTGATGTCCAGGATTTGGATGTCATGGTCTTCAACAATATCTGTTCTGACGGTGACTGTGAAATCAGGTCTGGAGCAGAAGTAGGTTAGGGTGCGTGGTTTCTTGGGGGCAATGCTGCTGATGTTGGAGATTGGCATGATTGGGTTCCATCCCTGTAGTGTGACCAGTCCTTGTATGTCCATGCTGTCACTATTGCTGATGAGTCCCCAAGCTGGTTCTTGTAGAATTATGATGTCAAAGTCTTGAATGTGGTGATTTAGGAGTTTTGTTACCATATCTTTTTTTTTCTGGGCATTAAGCTGTGCTATGCAATTCAGCTAGGTTACTATTTTCCCCTGTTGCATGTGACTCATTGGGTGAGTGCGTCTTCTTCAATGTAGGTGGTTGGGTTCAGGTCTTCAAAGATGCTAAATTGGTTTTGGCAGGCAAGTTGCTCTGGCAGCACTTTCTGGGTGGTTGTGGCAGTGGGATTCGCATTTTTTGGTTTCCATGGTTTTCTGGCGCTGACTACTTTCCATGTGTTATCAGTCTTGAGGGCCTTCCATTTGTTTGAATGTGCTGTGCCATATTTTTCAAGCCATGTAGGACATCTTCTTGCATCTGCTGTGTGGTTTTTATCAAGTATGTGAGTAGCTGTGGAGCAGTTAATGCAGTGTAGGTTATGGGTGCAGCAGCTCCCATCCATTATCATGACATCACTTTGTTCTAATGCCTTGCACTTACCACACTCTTGTTCTTGGATGTGTTCCACTTCTTTGTGGTCACCCACACATAGCCAGCATCTTGGTGGTTCTTTGCATTTGTGAATTGTATGGTCTAGGCCCCAGCAGTTCTTGCACTGCTTCACTGGGGGTCTGTCTTGGTAGGCCTGGAGTGGGCAGTATCTGGAAAACACCACAAGTGAGTAGTGTTGAGCAAGGGTTTCAGAAAGCCCAGGGGTATGCAGGTAAGGGTTTGGAGGGTCAGGTTCAGGGTATGGAATGTCTGACCCCACATTAACCCCTACCCTTGAGCAAGGGTCAGGGTATACCAGCAGTTTTACCAGTGGGTACAACTTGTTTGTACTTGTATTACTATTAGTAATGCATGACCTTGTTTAACAACTGTTTTTCTTCTCAACCACCATCATACAGCATCATCACCACCACCAAGAACCACCTGCAACCATCGTTTGACTGCCCACAACCACTACAGCACACACCAACAACACCAGCCTCGACGAAAATGATGCCATGATGCCACAAGCCATTGTCACTGTCTGCAGCAGCAACAATAACAACAAACAAAGATGCCTGGGAAGTGAGTGAGGAGCGACGGCCACCAAAAGGTCCCCAGTTTAAACTTGTTTAGTGTTTATTCAACTTTCTGAGCCCTTGCAAACAACAATGCTGCACCCACTCCCCCTCCTACTCTCCTCCTACCATCTTCCTCCCCATCCCATGTGTCTGCCCATCTTCCTACTCACTAAACAAGTTTGTTTGAACTCATTTAGTGTTTCTTCAACTTTCTGAGCCTTCTGGGCCCTCGCAAACACAATGGCACACACACTCCCACTCCCACTCTCCTCCTACCCACCTTCCTCTCGATTCCATGCATCATACCACCTTCCTACTCACTAAACAAGTTCGTTTGAACTTGTTTAGTGCTTTGTCTACTTTCTGAACCATCTGGACTCTCACAAACACAATGCTGCACACAGTCCCAGTCCACCTGTCCTCCTACCTGTCTTCCTTCCCATTCCATGCATCTGCCCATCTTCCTGTTCACTAGTAAATGAATTTGTTTGAACTCATTTAGTGTTTCCTCGACTTTCTGAACCCTCTGGATCCTCACAAACACAATGCTGGGCACAGTACTATAGAGGTCTTTACCTTCCCCGGGTTATTCCATATGGATTCCATGTGGAATGATCATGGAATGGTCATGGAATGGTTAATTCCATATGGAATCCAACTCTATTCCACATGGATTCCACTGGATTCCATATGGAATTTGGGCATATCCACCTTGGATTCCATGGAACAAGTCCATATGGATTCTGCTGAAATTCCATGGAAAATACCATGATATTTGTTGTCAAAAATGGTGTCAAGTATGAGAATTGAACACTCGACTCCGTGACACATCACATGCGTGAATGAGAGAACACTCTAACAGCTGCACCAAGCAACCATTGAAAGACAATAAAATGACCTCGATATATTCTGTGTACCATGGCCACCACCCTGATGCTCGATTTGGGCATCAACAAACACGTCAACAAACAACAACCTCCTTCTTCCTCAACCACCACCACCACCACCTACAACACCCACCCATTGTCGCCACACCACCGCCCACCACTGACAACCACCTGGACATGCCGGTACACCATCTGAACGATGCAGGAATGCCATGTCAGCAGCCATGACCGATGACAACAATGACTCACCACAACCACAACTACAACAGATGATGACCATGCCACAACAACAGCAGGACAACACCACACGACGAGACGATGACACAACCACAACAACACACCACCCACCGGCACCAATGGCGATGAGCACCCAACACCACCCCCTCACCAACAACATGCGACAAGTGCCCATGTCACTAGCTGCAACAACCACCAGCAGGTGTGTAAACACACCCCTCCCCCCACTTTCTTTGCTGACAGGGAAGCCAGGTGCCACATCGCTGACAGCGATGTGGCAACGAAATACTAAGACCAGCCACAGCAGACCACCACCACCACCACCATGCGACAACCACCCACGTATGAAAACGACTGCCCACATTCAAAAATGACCGCCTGCATATGGAAATGATGTGCCCACAGACGACAACGACCACCACTCACTCCCCCTCTATATTACACCACACCACTCCCTCCCCCCTCCCTCACTCCCTCTTTATATTACACCACACCACTCCCTCCCCCCTCCCTCACTCCCTCTCTGTATTACACCACACCACTCCCTCCCCCCTCCCTCACTCCCTCTCTGTATTACACCACACCACTCCCTCCCCCCTCCCTCACTCCCTCTCTGTATTACACCACACCACTCCCTCCCCCCTCCCT
>Ga0307507_10009427_pt1 | contig 13014 bp, 9 predicted proteins | sample 7_EM_MG_FD_207223 | JGI IMG/M metagenome (GOLD analysis project Ga0307507, IMG submission 207223) | Populus trichocarpa ectomycorrhiza microbial communities from riparian zone in the Pacific Northwest, United States - 7_EM | ecosystem: Host-associated > Plants > Roots > Unclassified | place...
GTTGTTAGATAGGAGTCAACGGACTTAGCTATCGCAACAGCTATTGGGCCAAGAGGAGTGATCGTTAGAAGACTATCGGTTACCTGCTGCAAGTATCACCCGGAGAGGAGAGGATTGTAACACTGCCCTAACTATCCCGCCTCATCTCCATTCAACCCACGAACAACTATTCCCTCCTTTCCCTTCAGGGTACAAATCAATCGGAATCCCCCTCATCCCAACCAATAGCCGGAACCTAGTCAGAACAAAACAGATATACCCATACCTAAGACCTGCGTGTCCACTAGATACGTCACCTGGTCCCGATCATGTAACCTTAAAGTTACTCGCGTAAAATAAAACAAACTTTTCGATCATCCTTTCGTTCCCCAAGGTACAAACGGAATAACCCCTGGTAACTCTTTAACTCCCCAGAATTCCTCCCCCATGGCTAAAATCGCGGCCAGTTTAACTACTCCGATGTCTGTAATATTGGGTTGTTGTCGCTCGTGTCGTCCAAAGTTTCATCAGCTTCATCCTATCAATCCCAAATCTCTCCTCCGGTCCAATCTCAACCCAAAACCAAAACCCCTCTTCCGGGTATGGGATATCTCACTTGCAATAGGTGAAATGTCCCAACCCCGCAAGACTTAATGAATGTAATGGCACCCAAAAATGCCCTCCTAAAACTCCTCCCTCACTCCCGTCCAAAAACTCATCTCCTCCAACCAAGTCCTCCCTATCCCGGCAAACATAAACAAAAGAAATATTACCCCTCAAGGGGAATCCCTGAGGATACCACTACTGGATCCACCATCGGAATGTGACACTTGCAATGGGTGCCACTGACTCAAGCTTCACCAGCCACTCTGAGAATGCGCCACCCTAAAAGGCAGCCTCCGAAAACCGGAAACCTATTCCTCCGAACCCTAACCTCCCAACTCAATGCCATTGACCCACCAACTCCGCCACCACCAACACATCAGCTGCCTACTACACTAACCCTATCCTACATTTCTGGGGGTCAAAACGATCCCCCCTCCAAAAACTCAAAACCATGAATCAAGGAAAACCGTATTGTGAAGTCCTACTGCCTTCTGCCCGCCCACCGTAGTAGAGCTTGCGAAAATCCGCCGTCGTCAGATGAAAAGTTGAAATATGGCGTACCATAAAACTAATCGAAGATGAACATGCCGATAAAATTGGAATGATAATCCCTCGCGGGATAACATCAAACCAAAAGAATGAAACCTCAGAAGAGGAATTGTTGAACTTGAAGCCATCGTGAGAAAGCAAACAAGGAACCTTACCGGTCCATGGTGAAACAATGACACCTCACATGGAGTTGAAATTTCAATCGTTGTGGTTGTAGGTGAGACGGGGGTTGTGCACTCACCTTTTCGGTGGCACTTGTACCATGCAGCCCCATATAAATTTCCGCGAGCTCTAAATTTCTCTATGCTAAAGCCTGACCCGTTCCAGATCACCCTCCGTACGAGACAGTCCTTTGCATTTTGGCCGCCCGAAATAGCCGGGGGCGACTATATACGAAACTTCTTCCCAGTGTGCTCATATCCACGAACAAAGTCTAGAAGTTAAACGGAGGTAGCGGCAGTCGAAGACGGCAACAGAGGTGATAGGGAATTCAACCATAGGAACTGAATCACTATTCCTGGTCTAGAAGTGATACTTTCGTTCGCCTAGCGAAAGTAATTTCTCTTACTTGCGCGGAAGTAAGCATTCTTTGCACTTGTCTAGAGAAATAACACAATGTGCGCGGGAATTAGATAATCACTTATAAAGTATGCGAGGTAAATCTGAACGCCATTTTTTTCTTGATTCTCTTTCCATTAACTCAGTCAACCAGACCCTGGTCAAACAGGAACTGGGCAATGCGAGTGAGATATTGTGGATAAACTTGAAGCCCGCAGGAGAAAGAGTGTGATGGGCTAGGCTATATATGCGGATGCTAGCTCCGCACAGAGCAGGGGATATATGTCGCTAGCTGAAAACATAAAGGGCTCTAAAGAAACATATCATTTAACTTAAAAAAATCGTGATCTTCGAACGATCTAGGAACTTCCGGCGCTAAAAAAAAAACACCGTGCTCTATGCCCTATAACTGATTTAGGCACAAAATCATTGCTCAACTGGCCCCAGAACTAGCAGGTTATGCCATTGGGGCTGGAGGTACACAGATCCCAACCTTGCCCAATGCTTAAAATAGTAGTGCCCCTAGTTCACAACTGCATAATACTCTCTCAAGGATAAGAAAGGCAGGAAAAAATGGAAAATTCGACCGCCTGATAATATTATTATAATAATTAACAAAAAGCAAAGACGCCGTAGCAACAAACCTCCGGTTTCCCCGGCTGAATCAGATGATAGAGGGGTTAGCCTTAGCCTTATTTCAAGGATCAAGAAACCTTGGGCACCCACTACATGGAAGACCCAGCCAGGGTGTATTGGCCCCTGGGGGAAATCGTATGCACAACTAGCTAGCTGAGCAAGGGCTACGTCTATCGGACGCAGTGCAATACAGCGACATGTTACTCAAGTAGAATATTGGAAACTAGAAAGAGACGAGGTTTGGGAGAAAAAAGCGTTCCTGATAGCTTGAGCTTGCACTGAGCCGGTATCCACAGATGATTGTATGTACAGTATGATGAAAAAATCCTATCTACAATAAACCGGGAGTGTAGGGAGAAGTCTCGGAATTGCCCGGAAGCCCTCCCTCTGGATAAACTCATTTACTAGAAGCTACAGGTATAGTTTAACTTCACAGGATATCACTTGTCCACCTCTGGGTGCGGGTAGCAGGTTTAAGGGTACAATATCAATATCATACAGTGGGACACAGTACGCTGACTTACTGCAAGCCTACCAGGAACTATTCGCCGGGTCAATATAAAGAACACCTCAGATCTCAATAGAAGTGTAAGGGGGGGGGGTTACAAATAGGGCACTGGAGGGGGGGATTTACAGAGGCCTTCCTTGACATTAGCTCCTGTGGCAAGAGAAAACATTGCCCGGGAGGAGATTGTATAGGGTGAGATATGGTTTTCTGGGATTGCGGCTAACAGCTATAATTTACGGTAAAGTATCAAACCCCTACTTGCCAAAACCCGGGGTATTACTCGGGGAAGGAATAAATTAGTAGGTAATTGCAAAGAGCACCAAAATCCATACTCACACCTCCTAGCGGTCAGGTAGAGGCTTGGACTTCCTTTGGCCCAAAATGCCGAACCCTGTGCCGTAACGGTAGTCTCGTTCAACTAAATATACAAATCGTCACCTGTGGGAGTTCAAGCAACTCAGCGAAAAAAAAAGATTAGATGAATTGTCGATGGATGGGCGCAAGGGACAAGCGGGTGAGCAACCCCAAGGACCACGAGCGCTGAATTCCTACTACTTCTCTTCTCTCCCAGCTGGTCAGGGGGATCCTTCATCCCCATACATCCCTTCTTAACATAGCATTATGCTTCTAATATCCAGTATGGGCTCGGGCTACAGCCCTGGGCTGACTAATGTTGCGGTGTGGGGCGCAGGAGATGGACCATTCATGCCTCTTTGTCAATTGTGACAAGTCCTAAAGGTCAGCTCAGTATGGTCCTGATCGAAGGTACGCCGTCGCCGTTAAAGCAGTGTTCACAAGTGGCCAGTCCGGCTTCTGAAGTTCATCTGTCAGGGCCTGGCCGAACTGCAGTATCTGCAAGCCTCCGAGTGATCGAGCATGACTGGACAGGTCGGGGGATATTCCAGGTCCTGTCTCAGGAGTGATGTGGATTGGGTACACTTGGCTACATGCGATTTAAACATCGCAAAAGGTTAATTGCAGATCTCAGGTTGTATACACAAGCGACAGCTTCACCGTCCCCATCAATCCAAGTAAGAAGTGTATCGGTTACAAGAGAGCTGCGCGGCTTTTTAGCATCGTACTCACAAGAGGGACTATTATGATTTATACCTGCCAGTGATATACGTCATGCCGATCTCTAGATTTCTATATTGGGATAGGGCGGGCTCTGCCGTCCGATCCTCTAATGTATGCTATGCACAAAACCTTTGGTTGGGGAGTAGCCAGTCTCCCACTACCTCCACCAGTGTGTCGCAAACGGCCTAGTGCATTTCCATATATGCTAACGGAGATAACCACTCAGGAACCTAGGGTTTCTCATCGGGTATGGATATATTGCGCCTGTTGAATTCGCAATTTTAATTGCTTGTGGCATTCCCACTGTCCCGGCTGCTGCAGATCACGCCTGAGCTGTTAAACGCTACTCCGCTCATTTTATCTGGTCCACCAGTTTTGCTGTTCGGTAAACCTTATCAGCCGGCAAAGAAGGAGACTCCATCAATCCTTACATACGCATCTGAGTGCATGCCAACTTCGCTCGCAATTAATTGTAGCTTGCGGGATTTTCTTTTATCTGGGAGGATTCACCTAGTGCGCAGTTGGTCCTGCATCTCAGATGGTAGACCTATCGGCGCCGGGTTTTTCACTTCCAGTACTATAAAATCCCTTGAAATCCACCATCTCTGTCGGCGCTGTAATCCCCGGATTAGGGGTTAAAAGCTGCCGGGGAGGTGGATGGAGGGAGAGAGGAAGGCGAGTGGATGCCATGGGAGCTATCGGCCCCTGTTGCGCACTTTGGGCACTTTGGGCTTGTGGCTGGTAGCAGGGTGTGTATTATGATGGATGAATACTTCTATTATACTGATATGATACGCTAGGAATATAATACTACGGAAAGGGAATCCCAATGAAAATGGAGGTAGAAAATGAAACACAAGGGTCGTATACACAAAATTATAAAACACCCCGAATCTAACTAAAACTGAAATACCAATTACTGCCAAGCGCGGAGGGTGGCTTGAAATAATTCGCGAGAATACCCATACCTATAACACCCTATAAACACAAATAGAAGGAAAACGAACAGGAATAAAGCCAAAAGGAAAAAAGGGAGGCTTAAAGTAGCGCTAAAGGCAGAGGCAGTGATGAGTATGAGTAGGAATTGGTATAAGTACGATTGATTAGGGGTTTCCAACGATTTGGAATTAGCTTCTGATAATAGCTTCTCTATACCCTCTCGCTTCATCATGGCAGCGTATGACAAGGGTGTTCGGCTATTGCGATCTTGTAAATTAGGATTGACATCCCCGCGTCCTAGAAGTAGTTTCACTACACCCTCATGCCCTCTGAAGGCAGCGAATGACAAGGGTGTTCGGCCGCGACTATCCGGTGAATTGGGATTGACACCGGGGTATTCGAGAAGTAGCTTCATTACACCCGGAGCTCCAGTAATGGCAGCATATGATAGCGGTGTCAGACCATTTCCATCGGATGAATTGGGATTGGCATTCCCGCGCCCCAGAAGCTCCTTCACTACACTTTCATGTCCTCTCGAGGCAGCAAATGAAAGGGGTGTTCGGCCGCTGCTATCCGGTGAATTGGGATTGACACCGTGGGATTCTAGAAGCAACTTCACTACACCTAGAGCTCCAGAAATGGCAGCATAGGATAGCGGTGTCAGGCCATGGCCATCCGACGAACCGGGATTGACATCCCGGCGTCCCAAGAGCAACTTCGCTACACCATCATGTCCCTCTGAGGCAGCATATGATAGGGGTGTTCGGTCATTGTTATCTGATAAATCGGGATCGACACCCCAACGTTCTAAATAGAGCCGCACTAGATCCTCTCGCCCCCACTTGGCAGCAAACGATAGGGGTGTTAGGCCATCGCTATCCGATGAATTGGGATCAATATTCGGGCTTTCCACAAGTAACCTCACTATGCCTCCATGCCCCCCCGCGGCAGCATATGACAGCAGAGGTTGACCAATGCTATCTAACGAATTGGGATTGACCTCCCTACGTCCTAGAAGCAGTTCCACTACACCTTCACATCCTCTCGATACAGCATATGATAGGGGTGTTCGACCTTCGCTATCCGATAAATCGGGATTAATATCCTCGCGTTCGAGAAAGAGCTTCACCACACTTTCATCCTCTGAAATGACAGCATATGATAAAGGTGTTCGGCCACCACTATCCGAAGAATCGGGATTGACATCCCCACGTTTGAGGAAGAGCTTCACTATACTTCCATGTCTTTCTGCGGCAGCATATGATAGCGGTGTTCGGCCTTTGCTATCCGATGAATTGGGATTGACATCCCCGCGCCCTAGAAGCAGCTCTACTACACTTCTATGCCCTGCCGAGGCAGCATATGATAAGGGTGTTCGGTTATTATTATCCCATAAATCGGGATCGACATCCGAATATCCTAAAAACCTCTTCACCAAATCCTCGCGCCCCCACTTGGCAGCATACGATAGGGGTGTTAGGCCATGGCTATCCGATGAATTGGGATCGATATTCGGGTTTTCCACAAGTAGCTTCACTACGCCTCCATGTCCTCCCGCGGCAGCATATGATAGTGGTGGTTGGCCACTACGATCCAATGAATTGGGATTGACATCCTCGCGTCCTAGAAGTAGCTCCACTACACCTCCATGCCCCGCCGAGGCAGCATATGATAGGGGTGTTCGGCCTTCGCTATCCGGTAAATCGGGGTCGACACCCTCATGCTCTAAAAACCTCTTTACTAAATCCTCGCGCCCCCACTTAGTAGCATACGATAGGGGTGTTAGGCCATCGCTATCCGATGAATTGGGATCGATATTCGGGTTTTCCACAAGTAGCTTCACCACACCTCCGTGTCCTCCCGCAGCAGCATACGATAGCGGGGATTGACCATTGCGCTCCGATGAATTGGGATTGACGTCCCCACGTTTGAGGAAGAGCTTCACTATACCTCCATGTCCCCCCAAGGCAGCGTATGATAGCGGGAGTCGGCCATTGCTATCCAATGAATTGGGATTGACATCCCCGCGCCCCAGAAGCAGCTCCGCTACACCTTCATGTCCCGCTGAGGCAGCATATGATAAGGGTGTTCGGTCATCGTTATCCGGTAAATCAGGATCGCCACCCCCATGTTCTAAAAACAATTTCACTAGATCCTCGCGCCCCCACTTTGCCGCATAGGATAGAGGTGTTAGGCCATCGCCATCCCATAAATTGGGATCGATATCAGGACTTTCCACAAGTAGCTTGACCACACCTCCGTATCCTCCCGCTGCAGCATACGATAGCGAGGACTGACCATTACAATCCAATGAATTGGGATTGACGTCCATTCGCTCGAGGAGGATCTTCACCGCGCCCTCATTTCCAGACTGAGCAGCATATGATAGTGGTGTCCGGCCACCCTCATCCGACGAATCGGGATTGACATCCCCCCGCCCCAGGAGTACTTTCACCACACCCTCATCCCTAGATCCAGCAGCGTACGATAGCGGTGTCCGGCCATCCTTATCCGACGGATCGGGGCTGACACCTTTTCTCTCTAGGAGTATCTTCACTATGCCCTCATTTCCAGACCCGGCAGCATATGATAGCGGTGTCCGGCTGTCCTTACCCGACCGATCGGGGTTGACATCTTCTCTCGCTAAGAGTATCTTCACTATGCCCTCATTCCCCGATCCGGCAGCATATGATAGCGGTGTCCGGCCATCCTTACCCGACGAACCGGGATTGACATTCCCGCGCTCCAGGAGCATCTTCACCGCGCCCCCGCACCCAGACTGAGCGGCATATGATAGTGGTGTCCGGCTACCCTCATCCGACGAATCGGGATTGACATCCCCACACTCCGGGAGCATCTTCACCCCGCCTCCACCCCCAGACTCAGCGGCATATGATAGTGGTGTCCGGCCATCCTTATCCGATGGGTCGGGGCTGACACCTTTTCTCTCTAGGAGTATCTTCACTATGCCCTCATTTCCAGACCCGGCAGCATATGATAGCGGTGTCCGGCTGTCCTTACCCGACCGATCGGGGTTGACATCTTCTCTCGCTAAGAGTATCTTCACTATGCCCTCATTCCCCGATCCGGCAGCATATGATAGTGGTGTCCGACCACCCTCATCCGACGAATTGGGGTTGACATCCCCACACTCCAGGAGCATCTTCACCGCGCCCCCACCCCCAGACTGAGCGGCATATGATAGTGGTGTCCGGCCACCTTCATCCGACGAATCGGAATTGACATTCCCGCGCTCGAGGAGCATCTTCACTGCGTCCTCACTTCCAGACCCGGCAGCATATGATAGTGGTGTCCGGCCGTCCTTACCTAACGAATCGGGGTTGATATCCCTACACTCTAGGAGCACCTTCACCGCGCCCCTACCCCCAGACTGAGCGGCATATGATAGCGGTGTCCGGCCATCCTTATCTGACGGATCGGGATTGACACTCGCGTACTTGAACATCTCCAATGCGAGCATATTTATGGACTCAGCATCGAAAATTCGCCCTCTCCGGCGTTCATCACGCGACAAACTAGGGTTCGCATGCCGTCGCTCTAGGAGTATCTTCAACACACCCTCATGTCCGGATCTAGCAGCATGGGATAGAGGTGTCTGGCCATCCTTATCCGACGAGTCAGGGTTGACATCATGTCGCTCCAGGAGTATTCTCACAAACCCCTCATATCCAGCCTTCGCGGCATATGTGAGTGGTGTGAGGCCGCGCTTATCTGGTATAGTGGGATCGATATCTCCCTGCTCAAGAAGCAGCTTCGCGAGCGCAATATTCCCGTATTTGGTAGCCCATATTAATGGTGTTGCACCGTTAGAATCCCGCCCGTTCAAGTCCCATCTTTTCATGCCCACCATTGCAAGCGCGATTTCGGTAACCCCCATGTATGCGATGCAGTGTAGACCAGTAAATCCCCCAAGATTGGGATGCCTGCCCTCGTAACGATCCCACAAGGACAAGAATCCAACACTCTCCTCACGCAGGAGGATGTTAGCCGATATGTGGTTCACATCCCGTTGAAAGTGTCGCAATGCAAGGGTTTTCACGCTTTCGGCCACCTCTTTCCTACCATGGAACCCCCAGTAGCATGAGGCATAGTGAAGAAACGGAGGTGTGGAAGGGATAGTATCGAGAGTAGTTGATAATTCACAGATCGACTGAAAATTCAAATAGGTGAGGCATATCTCGGCCATCATCGCATGAGGTGTGACGAACAAGTTGGGCTGTGCTGCAAGGTGCTCGTAAAGAGTGAAATGTACGAGACGAACAGTTGATTGCTCATCAATCGTAACAAGTCCTAAAGTGCAGCTCAACAAGGTACTTATCGACGGAACATTGTCGACATTGAAGTCCGTAGTTCCTACTTCCACCGCTAACGCATGGCACAGCTCGTCTACTTTTAGCGGCCGTTCAGAACACGAAATCCACATCAGTGCCTCCATTCCAAGTTTCGCTCTGTCCCCCCTCTGTTCCGTAATACGACTCAATGCTGCGCTGTATGCATCATCTAAGCTAAAGTCGTTAGCCATCTCATGAAGCGTTTGACTTCTCTGATGTACTGTTGTGTCTTCGAGAACTACATCCATAATCAGGGAAACAAGAAGGAATCTTGGGGCAAACATTAGCTAACAACCCTGGGTTCAATAAGTACAGAGGTCACATACGCGCCGGAGAACCTATCCGGAATAATTCCAAGAATATCGGCCTCCAATTCCGCATCCATTGCATCCGGCTCTGAGTCCTTTTTCAACCTCATAGTGACATACTCCCGAATATTCTCCTTGGGGGGGGTTATAGGCATTAGATTGGGGTATCCCGGGAAATAATTCTTCACTTCCTCCCGAATAGGTAGCCTTCCGGTGATGAATAGCTGGGTATTTGGACACTCTCGGACAACGTGCTGTAAAGAGTCCCAAAGTTCAGGCCGATTTTTTGTGGGAAACTCATCTAAAGCGTCAATGCAGATAAATGCTCGTCGCAGAGATGAGAGAGACTTGACAAGCATTGCTCGGATTTCAGAAAGGCGGAGGGTCCGACCGTCAACCTCTCTCTTCGCTCGTTCAAAGGCCTCCGTTATCTTTTGCGGAATTGGTTCCGCCTCGGCGACAACTTGCTTTAAGAGAGCCGCCAATACACCAGTGGTGGATTGCTCTTTATGCGCCTGGAAGTCGCAGTACATGCAAGCGACGGCCACATTGTCCCCGTTAATCGAATCGGATAGGGTATCTATCACAAGAGAGCTAGTGTTTACGAGTTCAGTTTTGCACGCCATTTCAAGAGAGCTACAGTACTTTTACACACCTCAGATATGTCTTCCCCACTCCTGGATCTCCATAACAGAATAACACAGGATGGGCAGTGTGGTCCTCGCCCGTATGCCATTTCTCAAACTCGTTCGTTCGGAGAAGCCAGTCCCCTATTCCATCGACCCGGCTCTTCCTTATAGCCTGATGCCTTTCCAGGGGTACCAAGGGAGACAACCACTCTAAAATCTGGCGTTTCTTGTTTGACATTAATATCTTGCTGTTAGTCCACGCATTCTTATCACTGTCCGTCACATCGCCAATATTGCTAGTTCTGGCAATGGCCTGGTGTTGACTTGCAGAACCCATGTCTTGTTAATAGTTCCTCTAGTCGTTGTTGGTGGTACTGTTTGATCAAAAGAGGGGTAGCGAGAGAGAGAAAAGATATTTTTTTGGCAGGATTTGGGCAAGGTGGGAGAAGCTGAAGGGTTAAGGTTCTACAATCACTGCCGGTGCCGTATTTACTCGCTAGATCCAATAGGGGATTGGTGCTTGGCTGGTGTGCCAGGGGGGCATGCGCAAGTGGAATCACCACACTAAGCCACAATAGGCCTAGCAGAGTAGGTTAATAGAATTGCTATTACGGTAGTTATTGACAGCCCCCAAGCTCAGCTCTCCCAAGATACCGCGTCCAGAAAGCGCTACCGTATTTTCTCGCGTTATGGCTTTTTGCCAAGACCGGTTTTTGCCCAAGATTGGGCACATCACTCAGCCGCACTGTTGTAGACTCCTAAAATCCACACCTTGGTTACTATGCTGGCTGGGGGAATTTGAGGGCCCATTTCGGGCTCCAGGCACCGGCCTTGGCAAAAAACCGTAAAACACGAGAAAATACAGTATTCTATCTCGGGGTGGTTTGTCTCTGATTGCTGTGGATCTAGTGAGTAAATATAATACTTTACGGGTACTGTTAGTAAAAGTGCTAGTACGCAGCAACCACTGCACCGTAGTGCTTGAGCTTCTGGGGGCTGCCATGCACGACAATCCACACTTGTTTTTTTGTCCGATGGCCTTTCGTGAGGCTCAAGGGGAGACAGCCATTCCAGAACAGCGCATTTCTCATCGGCTACCGACATACAAGTATCGCAGTCCTGCATACCGGTATTTTATACGTAACCACTTACTGTTGGCCACCACACAGGCTACCCACTACTCAAGTAAAACGGCACGCCTTTAGCGCGCTACCGTATCGGATTCGTCTCATCTCGCGCATCGGTTCCGCTGCCGAAATCCGTTCTCGGAAAGGGTAGGCGGGGTTGAGGTCTAGCAGCCAATAGATTCGGTGGGGGTTGAAGATGGGACGATCCACAGTGGCATTCCACACCGCCTGCCACATCGGTGTTGCACAGCAGTGCTATCCAATTATTCCCCGCCCAGAGAAATCATGTGAGTAAATTCACGTCAATTCTGCTCTCACCTCCTCAGCCTCAGCCAGCCAGGGCGCAAGGTTAAATTCCCACAGCAGAAACTACAAGCACCGTAAAGACTTGTACACAAGAGCGGTGTGCTATGTTGTTATAATTGCCTCTACTCGTAATGGTAAGGCGCTGTGTATTTTTCTTTTTTTCCGCCTTAGCTGAGGACTGAGTTTGCGGCGACTCGCCTACCCTATCCCAGAGGGGGAATTTTCAACGACTAGCACACCGCTCTTGTATTCGGGTTTTTACGGTAATCGCTATCAAACCAGGAAATACTTCTTGCGTAGAGCATAGAAATTTCCTTCACTTTCATTTAGCGATCTTGGGATACAGGTGTCATCCTGGATATCGTGTTTGCTCTAGCACTAGCTAGAATAGGGGTCCCAAACTAAACACACGGCGTATTTTCTATTTTACCAGAGAAGTTTGCTTCCCTAAGAAGCTTCCTAATGGGCTAGTCAATCCTTGGGGTGAGAATAAGTATCCGGATGACAGCAAAAAATTTGTCAAATAATGTGCTGCAACAGCCCCCTGCGTCCAGGATTTTCAAAATTCTTGTATGGGCACCGGAATACTTTCTCTTGCCCCAAGCACGATCTTACTGTCACACCCCCCCGCTATCCCCTATCTCGATAATCCGGATACCACGCGGCCCCGTATAGGTTCCCGCAAGTTTTACATTTCCCTGTTAAAGTTAAAACTTAAACCATCGTCCCGGATCACGGGCCGTGCCAAACAGTTCTTTGCATTTTGGCCGCCCGGAATACCGGTAGCTGGTTTACCGAACTACCAGGTTACGATATGACATTGGCCCATGGCACATACATCCCAACCTTGTCCAATACTTAAATTCCTACAGGCTCCCTAGCCTAGAGCAAACTGCACAATCCTCTGGTAAGGATAAGGAAAGCAGGCAGAAAAGAAAAATACTACTACTCGTATACAATAGTAAAACAGGGTAAAGAAACTGTAAGAACTAAAATCCCTAATTTTGCCAGCCTATTTCGAAGATAGAGGGGTATTATACCTTAGCCTTATTTTAAGGATTAAGAAACCTTTGGCACTCACGGGACGGAAGACTCATTGTAGGTGTATGAGCTTTTAGAGGGGGATCATCTGTCGTAGTGGCTTGCTAGGCGGAACCTTGCATGGGCTGGAGGTGGTATAATATTATGAACACTGTAACATGTATATTTGAGTATGGGTTCAAGAATGGAAGAGCGTCAACCATGTGGCACAGTGAAATGCAACAGTGGCTGTGCAATATTATTGCCAAGACTGTGAATGATTGACTATGAACAAGTGTAAATAATGTAGAATGTAAGATGATAAATTAACTAAGTATAACAGTTTGAGAGTCTGAAACTCTGTGATGGCTTCTATAGGCCTTTGTAACATTCTCCTTAAATTCTGGAGTACCATAAGCA
>Ga0307507_10009428_pt1 | contig 13013 bp, 13 predicted proteins | sample 7_EM_MG_FD_207223 | JGI IMG/M metagenome (GOLD analysis project Ga0307507, IMG submission 207223) | Populus trichocarpa ectomycorrhiza microbial communities from riparian zone in the Pacific Northwest, United States - 7_EM | ecosystem: Host-associated > Plants > Roots > Unclassified | place...
ATAAAACAAAGCACATGAAAAATAAAAAAAAATTAAAAAAAAAAAAAGACATGGGATTTGGGTTCTTCACGCAACCATCTAAGTTCTTTTATATACTATACTTTCAATACAAAGATCTTTATCTATCACGCTTCTGGGAATCAAGACACGACTGTCTTATATGAGCCTAGCGATCGACGTTGCTAGATACGAGTCAACGGACTTAGCTATCGCAACAGTTATTGGGCTAAAAGAAGTGATCGTTAGGAGACTATTGGTTACCTGCTGCAAGTATCACCTGGAGAGAAGAGGATTGTAACAAGTGTCATATAAGGAGAATATACTCAAAAAGATAGTGTATGCTATACTAGTATACTATCTTTTTAGAAAAATTTGGTTAAGTTTCCTACCTGTGAGATACTTCGCGCTCAGGATTATTATATAAGTTGAATCGTTAATGATTTCGCACTATGGCTCAACTTGTAAGTCCTAGGGATGCATGCATAACTCTTATTAAGAGTCATGACTTAGTCATAATTGTTTAATTAATTTTGTATGAGTTATGGTTGAGGGAAGAGTAGCAATATAAAGAGACTTATGGACCTAGAAGGAGAGCTCTTCATGCAACTATCCAAGTTCTTTCCTTACCTACTAGTATACACTATGAGAATAAAACCTGTTATGCTCTTTACTTTACTTCTATTAAGCTTTACGATCAAGGGTTAAGCGTTACTCTTATTAGGCTATAAGCATGTTGTCCCTTATGACAACAATATAGGTAGCTAGGGAATCATAATATCAACTTCCAAGAAATAATGAAAGTCATATTACGTATAATAACAGGATAGCTTGACAATATACACCTTGAATTAACAACTCTATATAATGTCCAATTATTTGAGTGTTTATAGTAGGTGTAAATACTATAAGAGATGATAATTCATTTTGCATGGAATTTGTGATGGTGGTAAGGTAGCTTTATAAAGTAAGATGTCTCTTATAAACACTTTTATAAGGGATTAGAGAAAGTAGAAAAGAAAAAGAAAAAAGATTAAAAGTAAGTAGCAAGCACTGTATCTTTATATATTCTATCCACAAAGAGAAAGAAAGAGACTATTGAGCAAATTACTTGTAGAAGGTGATACTAAACTCAATATGATGTAAACTATGAAAATCCTAAAAGTTCAAATCTGATTTAAAACTATTAATCAGAAAAACAGAAGTTGTTTAAGCTGTTTGGCAATAATGAGACCATTCTATTGGGCCACTATTCCTCCTGCAAAAATACCCTTCCCTCTGTTTTAAAACAGATGTAAAATAACAATTTGTATAGAGGGGCAGAACAGAACTGTTACATCCAAAGAGGCCTTAAGTAGTCTCTTAATCTTTTATTTGCCTATAACTACATTGCTAGAAATTTCTTAATTTCTTTACTAATCTATCAAAGTAGTATTATCTTCTCTGTAGAATATATTTTATTATAATATACTCCTATATACTATCTTTAGCTATTCAACTCACTTGCATCAATCAAAATTAGTAGATAAAATATTCTCATGCTTCTTAATTAATCAATTTACCTTTGAGTTTGACCATTTTAGAGTATTGATAAATTGTCTAAATTTCTTGTAGAGCTTTTTGGTACTAGTTTTAATGGTATTGGCTTTCATAGTTGTATCAAGGTTTAGCATTTTAAGTATTTCTTTATATGCTAGGAAGACTTGTAAATATATAAGCACTAGAACAACTCCCCAGCATAAAATCCACTATTTCTGCAACCTTTGCCATCAAGATTCTGAGTTAAAATCTTTAGTAAAGTATTTGTTTTGTCCTGAAAGCATATTATATTAGCCCATGAAGCTGGTGGTTGTTTGAACTTATTTACTAGTATCTTAAATAGTTTTAATGAGTTTAACTAAGCTAATCATTCGCTGATGACTAGATTTCTAGAGATAATCTAAAAGTAGATTTCATCAGATTATAATAGAGTGGATCTCTAAATTGTAAAAGTTACTCAATAATCTTTTTTATATTTAAAGACTGCATTCCATAAAGTTCCTTAAATGTGTAGCTATTATAAATCCCTTCTATTCCATCGTATAACAAAAGATTCACCATAATATTACTACCAATACTGTTATATTGATCTTCTTAGGTATATTATAATCAAACTTTGTTATACCATCTGATTTGTCTCAGATAAATATGTTGAGACACCTATTCTCTGCATATCTATTATCCTATCCTGCTAGTCTCAATATCAATACATTTCCTTTTAGTTTAATTCTCTTTTCTTCTAACTAAGACTCCTTTCCATCTTAAGTAAAGTAATCATTTACATCTTTTAAAACATTGTTCTTGTTAAGTGTATGAAAGTACTCTGAAAGACTGGTAAACTTCCTACTGCAGCTATTACCAATATACATTCCTCCTTTTACTATTGTAAAATTGAGTTCTTCTTCTAACTCCCTTCTGAATATATCTTTTGCTTCTCTGCTTATATTCTCTTCACTATTAATAGTCAATTTGGTCACAAGTATTATGTTATATATTCAATTATCCTGATCAATCGATAAGCCATTCTCATAGTTTTAATAGTTCTTCAAGGGCTCAATCAAGTATGAAAATTTCTCCTTATATTTGATACTAGCAGCCTTGCATTGTCTCTGAAAATTTCTCATAAGAGACATAATGATTATTCAGTTGTTTGATGGTAAATCGGAAGGTTGAAAACCCTTTGTTACTTCTTTAGCACAAGGCCAACTTGCTAGTAGCTGGATTTTGTTTTTTAGACTCAGATGCTTAAATGGAGAGAGTATAGTAGAACAGCTTCTGGGGTATAATCAAGTTAGCCAAGCTGCTAATGAACTAGGAAGCAATAACAAGGTCTGAAGTAACTATACTTTATACTCATATTGGAGTTGGAAAATAGAGTGTACTTTACTCTACCACCTTGTGATTGATGCCTGATTCTACACTGAATTTCAAGTTCAGTACTTTATTTACTTATCCTCCTACTCTTCCTATGTATAGAAGTAGAGAGGCCCAGAGCAAAATATATAGCAGAGAATTGAGTAAGTGTTGTAATAATTACAAAAAACAAAATTTAGGAGAATATTGAGATAAGGGATAAAAGGGACAGAATTAGCAAGCTGATAGGAATGTACTTACCTGATAAAAGGAATAACATATTGGTTCAGGTAAAAATGTGGTAGTGAAAGAAAAGAAATTGATACCTAAACATGGCCTATTAGCAGTTTCCTTTATCAGTTGCAGAGTACATCACCAGGGATGGGAAAGATATCATATATAAAAGAGAACCAATATTGGACTCTGATAATAAAAGTTAATAGGCAATGAGGTGGATGAGAAGAGGAAACTTGAGGTAGTTATGAGAAAGAAAGAAGGGAAGGAGAGGAAAGTAGAATTATATGAAGAATGGAAGGTACTGGGCCAGGATGTGCTAGGCAGTTTGTGTGTGATAGTTGAATGTGACTGCTGTGTTGACTGCTACCTCTGATAGTAGTTGCCATGAGGGCTTGTCCCCACACCCTAATCAGATTAGATTCCTATCAGATGGTCCTTCTCAAACATTGAGATCAGTACTATACGTAGATTACATAATAATATTATTATTATGTCGGTCATTTCTTGGGTGATAGGACTCCCTACGCCCGATACTCGAAGGCCAGTACGGACTGTTGGACCGAGCCTCCCGTACGATGCGGTGAACTCTGACCATTAGCCTCATGTCCTCATACTCCCCCGATGTCCTCTATATAATGGGGTTGAACCCTACCTCTCGCCGCACCGTAGTTCACCACTTTATCCATCACTCGGAATGTAGATTCGGGCTATAAACCCACCTGACTTTGACTCTCTATATCATGCTCCTCTTGGCGGGTGCTTCGCCATCCGATAGAGTTAGTGACATGGCTACCACCAGATGCTCCCTTGGGTTGTGGAATGCGCCTAGACTTGCCACCAATTGATGCAGCAGATAAAGCCCGAAGTTTCATTCAGGAGCAGAAGGGGAATCCACAGATTTAAACTCCGAGATCCCTACCTGGTTCATTCATCCGGTTTGCTTGGCCAGATTTCGGAATAGATATAGGCAGAGCAGAAATCATGAAATATCACTCATGATCCCCACTGCGGTTCCCCGCTATCCTGGATTTCTCCAGGTCCTCCCTTGGAATCACCTGCAGTTCTACCCCTACCTCCGAAAAGCGCCGTCTCACTCCAGAGGGCCCGCTGCCCGGGCCAAAGACGGCCGTCCTGGGATTTCGCTGCCCTGGACAAACTGTTAGAAGCTGCCCGTCCCGTCGGGGGCTCTTAGCAGCCCCCACAGGGCCGTGGAGTACACTAATGCTCCTAGAGCCACAGGTATGCAAGAGCAATATATCTATAACTTATGACTAATATTCCACTACGGAATACATTGCGAACCAGGCTCAATCGCAAAACAGGATTTCACCAACTGCGGGGGGTGGGGGGAAGTGCCTAAATAAGCTCACCAAACAAAGGGATCCACTCTCGGTTCTTGGTAAGGAGGTGTTAGCCGGCGGACTTAGAGTCAAGGATGTGATAAGTTATGCTCACCTCCTCTACTATACGCTGTCAATACAAGTGCAAGGGCATGACGGTTAATAATATCACAATTACCGAGTGATTGCACATGATCAATGGAAGAAGTTGATCCTTCAAGGGATTAACTCGGCCGTGATCTAGAGCTCTCAATTTTGGTGCAACGCTCAATTCCATGCACCGTGCATACCCACAGCCAACGAGGACATATAATAATCTTGTATCTTACTAAGTCATTATACAAAGAGCGACGGTTACACTACTTTAGTAGCTATGACCAAATAGTATGATGCTACCTCGCTATCTATAACGTGGACTAATCGGCGTTCCAAAATCTAGAACCATATCTCAGTAGGGTATAGGCTATTTAATAACAAAACTTCTCGCCCTCACCCACAAAAAGATAAAAATAAACAAAAAGGGAGGAAACTCAGATCGATGTGTGATTTTGGGGTACGATACTGAAGTTTAAGCCACATGGCACTAGTAGCATTGTACGAGTACAGTACATCTTTTTAGATTACTTTTTTTTGTTTAAATTTTATCCAGTAAATAGGTATTAATATTGTACTTGTACTGTACAAATAAATCACACTATGATTTTTTAGCTATTCTAATTGAAGCTGTTTATATTTTCCGAATTTCCATACAGTACGGTACTCAGCCGAGCCAAAACCCATATTTGCCCGACATGTTTCTACGGTAAAATTAGCACCGGTTGTGCCCACGGTAGTATGAGGTACAGTATCACCGAATCGGGAACCTGCAAGACGCACTTACCCTAGCTAAGGTGTAGGTCGTTTCGGTGATTCAAGATCATACTTAGGGCATTAAAAAAACAAAGTTTGAGAATAAAACAAAACCTAACATTGACATGACCTGAGCCTCTGCGCTCTGAGATCAGGTTCTGTTCTTAAATGTCCTATACATTGATTATATGAGGTGTTACATTTTGGAACGGCCGTTGGTCCACGCTGTAGGTGGCATGTATCTACGGGCAAAGATATAAATAAAACCCATTACCGGAAAAGGAAAAAGACGGGTATATTAGCGACAAGGGTATGTATGTAACTTGTAGTACATTATGGGCGAAAATTTTAAAGAAAATGTATAAATTAAGAGGGGGGCACTGATCTAATAGATTAGGAAGAATATTACACAAAAGCCCGATGGGAGAATAAGAGTGAAGAGAATCACGGATGCCGGAAATATAGACAAAATTTATAGGGAGCTCTTAAGAAATAATTGCTACATGATAGGAGCCAACCACGTTTGTTCGTGATCGGTGGTACTCGCTCATGTCCGGGGTCATGGACCAGATGGTTAGTGTCTATTGGAATGGCCATCTGCGCAGCAGCGGAGAATTCGTTGGCGGGCAAGGAATAACGAAGATAAGAGAAGGGATAGGATAAATAGAAGTAGAATATAGAGAAGGAAAAGTAGGGAAAGACACCAATTAGCTAGGGGGGTCCACCATGAGTAAGAGAGAGTGATGCTAAGTTTTGATCGTGAATATCAAGAATGGCGGATCCTTTTTGAAGGAGATTCGGGTAACTCGGAAGACTCATTTGGGGTTAGGTTGGTTGATCTACCGGCCTCTAGATTTAGGAGTGAACGCACTCGTTCGCGCAGCAAGTTTGCAACTCCCTTATGTCCATTCTGGATGGCCCAAGAAAGCGGTGTTCTACCGTTCTTGTCTGCGGTTTCGGGATTGACATCGTTTCGTTCCAATAGCATCTTCACAACTTCCTCGTACCCATTCTTCGTAGCCGCCAGGAGTGGGGTGCGGCCGAAATAATCTGCCATTTCGGGATTGACACCAGTCTGTTCTAATAGAATCTTAACAACCCCTACATGTCCATTCTCGGTAGCTGCCAAGAGGGGTGTTTGGTCGTAACCATCTGGCTTGTGGGGATTGCCAACCCTTTCCAATAGAATCTTCACAACTCCCTCATGCCCATTATTAGCAGCTAGCAAGAAGGGAGTTTGGTGAAAATAATCCGCCGTTTCGGGATTGACACCAGTCTGTTCCAATAGCATCTTAACAGCCCCCACACGCCCATTCTCGGCAGCCAGCGAGAGAGGTCTCCGGCCCCGGGGGTCTGCCATGTCAGGATTAATGCCAATATTTTCCAATAAAATCTTCATGACTCCCTCATGCCCATTCATAGCAGCCAACATAAGCGCTGTATCACCTTCGGAGTTTGTTACGTTAAGGTCCCATTTCTTGACCTTTAATAAAGCAACTGTTATATCCACGAGCCCGAGGAATGCCGCACAGTGAAGCCCCGTGAACCCCTCAGGGCTATATTTGTTATACGCGCCATGCTTTCGCCAGTGCCCTGTGTGCAATATGAGTAGATTGGATGATAGATGCTTATCGAATCTGTCCAGCAGTCTCAGCGCAAGTGGTATCATACTTTCAGTGGTCTCCCTTCTAGCGTGCACTCCCCAGTAACAAGAAGCATAATCGAGAAAGGGAGTTGTGGGCGGGGCCGAAGACAGAGTGGGGGAAAGATCCCTAACGCGCTGGAAGTTGAGGTAGGTTAAGCAAACTTCGGCGATCGTAGAGTGAGGGCTGTGGAATAGGGTGGGATTGTCCGAGAGGTACTCCTGCAAGGTGTAGTGGACAAGGCGGACCGTTGAAGAGGACACGTCGACCGTGAGAAGCCCTAGCGAGCATCGTAAGACTGTTCCTATATCCGGAGTGTTCTCGGTGGTCAAGTCCGGAGACCCTTTCTCCACTCCAAGCGCGTGGCATAGCTCGAAGACGTGTAACGGCCGCTCCGAATAAAATACCCACATTAGGGCCTGCATGACGAGTCTTGATTTAGCTCCCGCCTGTACCTTCATTCGTGCTAAGGCTGCTGTGTACGCATCCTCCAGACTCTCTCCTTTTGTAATCGCATGGAGCATCTTCCTCCTCCGATGGATTGTAATCTCTCCCATAATGGCATTCATATTGAGGGAAACCAGGATGAATCTATACAACATTATTAGCAAATATCCTAGACTTGAAGGGAGCGCCTGATTATCCCACTCGCATTTCCGAAATGTTTTCTGGGATTACCCTCATGATATCAGTGTGCAAATCATCGTCCATCGCGTTCGGCTCAGTGTCACCCTCCAACTTCATGACCAGAAATGTTTCGACATCCTCTTTGGTAGGACTTATAGGTACCATAACCGCCCCAGGGAAATGTTCCTTTATTTCTTGTAACACCATGGCCCTCCCGGTTAGGAAAACTCGTGTATTTGGTGAACCTCGAACGATGCCTTGCAGAGAGCGAAGAAAGTCCGACCTATGCTTTGGGAGCATTTCATCCAACGCGTCGATGCAGATAAATACCTGCGGCAACGATGCAACGGTCGCCTTGATCAATTCCAACAGATCTGGAAGCCGCGGACGTAGATAACTAGATTCCCGTTTTGCCTTTTTAAACGCCTGCTTCACGTGTTTCGGAATTTCCCTTCTGTTGATAAGTTCTTTGAGAATGGCTCCCAACATGTTCAGAGTGGTTTGTTCGTGTTGGGCGAGGAAATCGCAATACAGCCCCACCACGGCAATATCGCTTTTGCTAGCTTGATCGCAGAGGTGATCAATCACTAGGGAGCTAATATTTTCCTGTTGTCAGTGACATTTGGTCCACCCATCTCCGAGGAGGGAGGTTCTTACCTCAAATATGTTTTCCCCACTCCCGGATCCCCGTAGCAGAACAATACCGGTGGAACGTAACCATCGCCTCCGCTTGCACCACTCCAATTTCGAAACTCGTTGGTTTCCAGAAACCAATTCCCCACGCCATCGACTCGGTTGGTTCGCACACCGTGGTGCCGCTGATGGGGTTCGAGTGGCGATAACCACTTCGGAATCAGCCGCTTCTCGTCCTTGGGGGAGTTGAAAGAGTCGATATGACCGGTGATCTCGATGTCCCGGAATAAATTGTATGCCATATCTAAAATGCTCTCGGTAAATAAAATGGTGAGTGTATCCTAGAGTTCGACAGGATTCCTCACGAGTGGAAGCGCGGCAGGACCACGAAAATATCTGGCTTTACCCAAGACCCAATGATATCCACGCCAAGAAAATCTGCACGTGCTATCCCCAAAACCGTTAAGACATTCAGCCCAGTTTAAAATTATAAACACTATCATTGCCTACCTCAAGAACTGTATTCGAGTAATAGCCTACCGGCACCTGAGTAGTCGGGAATAAGTCTATCAGGACAGTCTCACTTTCATCATGGCCATGCCAAGCAGTACCGCACCGATTCCGGTCTATTCTGAGTACTGCAATACCGCACCCCTTCCCAAGCACAAAGTTTCCATATCACAATTGTTCAAAGAGACCAGTATTCAACACTTTAAATGGGCCAGAATGTCGCAGCAGGTTTATACTCGATTACGCGCACCGGTTTCAATACAGTACGAGTACTTGTAGAGTGACCGTGCATAAACCAAAGTTAGAAACCAAAAGTCTAAAACCATGGCAACAATGCCCTAGACAACACCAGAGGGAAGCAAGGATTACATACAGGTAGCATACTGCAATGACACAAACTTCTTGCTGAGAAGGTGTTTTCTTCCCTCCAAAATATTTGCCAAGCTCTCACTTCAAACTTCTAGCATTCACTTCTAGGTGGAGCTCCGTCACTCTAATACAAATTTATTCAGACTGGACAGACCATTTATCTAAGCTTATGGACACCAAACAGCCTTAATTTACTGGTTGACTTTTCTATTTGCCAACGGGTTCCCCGCATCGCAGCCAACGAGCTACCCTCTCATAAGCCTGGCGTTGCCCGCTATCTTCCCGGGACAAGCCGCGAAAATTTCATACCCCTGATTCAAAACTCGCGGAGAACTCTACCGGCGGGGCCGATGGATGAAATACCGGTAGCCACGTAGGCCTGATAAGAAAAATTTGGTGAACTTTCTGGCGGGAGAGCACCTTATCACACTCACATAACTATTTTATCTAACTGCTGCCCTAGTAGTAGTCTGGAACCAGTGCCTACTAGTATCAGGAAGATCAGGATCGCGTAGGTGTGAGGCAAGGGTATTCAATCTCATCAAATTCAATTGGCTATCCCAATTTTGTAGGAATTTTCACCCCAATCTCTGGCAACCTGAGATTTAGGTTTGGGGAGGAGTCAATAATCCTAATGTCTTGCTGCGGACTGGAAACGGCAATTCATTTGGAGCGCTGACCGGCGAGCACAAAAATGTTAGGATATCAACGTTAGAGTCCATGTTGTGAGCTGCTGCTAACTAACAGCCGTCTCCTCAGAATTGATAAACGTGGATCAACGACGACACCTTTATGGCGATCACGAAAACACGACGAGTGACGAACGATGAAACGAAACACCAAGCAAACTCACAACGAAAACGATCGCACACTCAAGTGCGGGGGAAAAACTTTTCGTTAACACAACAGCCACAGGCTCACGCTCAATAATGCTCCACGATGCTCGATGCTCTCTACTCTAACTACTAATCGGCGAAGACAGGAGCATATATCAATAACACCATATCCCCCATGAGCGCCCATGCTACTCCATGTGAGTCTCTCCTTCCCCTGTGAGCACTCCCGGGCTAACAAAAGGAAAATAAACATTTTCCTGCCTCCGGGCTTCCAGCTCTTTCCGGCTGACCTTACAGTACTTCCCCTTTTCTCCCGGCTTTCCCACAAGCTGCACGATCCCAAAACTATCGCTCATTCCGGCATTCACAATGCCCTCCACGCTCAAAGCCGAAACACGCCTGAAGCTGAAACATATACCCGAAGCCAAAACGAGTCTCCGAAGGCAAACCGATGCCCGAAACCGGAGCCATATGCCCTTATCCTCAACGCATTTCCAAACAACAAGCAAACGCGCTCCCGGAGGCTGTCCGAACGACAAAGGATTATGAGAGCATGACGAGCAGTACCATTTCCAACAAGAAACTGCTAGCTCGCTCCCCTGGTAGCATTACACCATTTAGGCACTATTCCTTTTCAGTATTGTCAGTGGACAAAATTAACCGCGGACCAACGATCGACCGCAACGCAACTCTCCTGATCACTCCACGCTTTCAACACCACCTAAAGTACTTTCTGAAATTCAAATATTAAGATCTACTATGTATTCTGCCCTGTACTTGGGTTTTTTGATATTTTTTTCCCGGTTTTAACAATTGTGGGGTTGGTGGGGGAGTGTTGTCATTGCCGAAGTTTTTCACTTTCTGTTAATCAGCGGTTAATTTTGTCCACGGACAATAGAAAGCAACTTCCAACTTCCAACATGTAGCACGGCAGAGGGGGGAAGGCAGCTCTTGAATGAGAAGCACAAGTACTCAAATGAGAGCCTAGCAATGGTTGCCGTCCCTCTGCTATGATCTTGGGGTAGCAATCAGATAAGTGGGTGATACACTGTATACCGATATTCATGTCTCATGGCATACCAATATGCTATTGCGGGATATAGTCCAATGCCATGCCTGGAAGCTCAGACAATGCTCTCAGGCGTTACATACTAAATGTTGCCATACTCTCTTCGTGCGTTTTCCGGGCCTGTTACCTGTCTAGAACATTCCCTATGCCCCTTTCAAGCCTAGAGTCACAACCAAAAGACAAACCACTAGGCTACCAAACTCTCCATCTGCCAATAGAACTCTATGTACTCGAGTATATCGCTGTTTGGTGTGGTGGCAGGGTGCGTATCGCACAATCCACCTCCGGAAACTGACCCTCCGATGCCCAATTTTTTTACAGGAGAAACCTCATCCAATGATTTAAATAGGGTTAGGAGATCGGCGCTGGGCCGGGGAAGGGGCCCGTTAATGCCTTAACGGCGGGTGAAGTAGCTGTTGTGATGACGGTAGTTCTGGTGAGAAGGTGCAAGAAACTACACTGTATAGTAAGAGGGGTAACACTGAGGCTGAAAGTTCTCAGTGCAATAATTAGCACAAAGACCGTATTTTTTTTGAAAATAAGGAACGGGATGGGCTCAGCTTGCATGAGAATTATGAGAGACGAGTGGTGTTTGGCTCTTCGAGAACCCGATCCATCTGCACTGGTGTAACCTGGTTGGATCAAGTTGTTGAAATCAACCACTCAAATCTCGTAGCTCTACCGGTAGTGCACACCGAGCACGGCCCAGTTTGTTATTATCGAAAAAAAATATGGTGTCTTCTTCACAAGAAAAGAGTCTTTGGTCTACGTTTCGTCAGGGATGGCGGTTGCTCATGTTCTAGAAGACATACCTTGGTTGGTAGCTTGAAAATGAGTTCAAGGAGTTGAAAAACTCCGATGAACGCTATTGGTTCGTCCATGGCGCCCAGTTTCACCATGCCTGGTGGTGACTGTAAGTGACATAGGGAATGTTGCACTAACGTACCGTAAGAACTCAAATAGAAGAGAAATGTGCTAGGACGTTGGAATTTCCCTTCTCATCTAAGCGAGGGAAAACACCACAAACTCAGCCTTAGATGAGAGACGGAACAAAAGGAATATGGACGGCGCCTTGCTCGGAGCAGTAGCCACAATGTCGTAGCACATTTCTCTTCTATTCGAGTTTTTACGGTACTTGAGCACAGAACGGTAGACGGCCTTCTCCTTTTCCTTGCCTTTTCCTCCTCGCAGCCGCAGATTGTTATCAGTGTCGTGCAAAGCTTGCGAGCACCTCGACTGGAGACGCTTGGGGGATTAATTGCTCCTAATTTTGTAACCCTAACCTTAACCAATCCATTTTTGCCCTTGAAGTATCATAGCATATTATACCCCTGTTCGCCACCCGATTTCCCCATGTCCCCGGCGGTTGCGGTGGTGGGAGCCGCGAGACGAGCTTCACTCCCTTCCGTCATAATTAGGCCCCTTCTGACAACTTTACCCGCATGGGGGAGGTTGACGGCTACTCGCAAACGCATGACCTTTATAAACACAAGTAGAGGCACATACTGTGCCGGTATCATACCGTATTTGTAACGCCCTTCAGTTTCTAAAATAAACTCCCATCGCACATGAACAAACTTTTTTACAGTGACTTAGGGCGAGGCGAGAATCTTCATGTAACTCCTATAGGACAGGGATTGTTGGTGTGGACATTCTCGTTATGCTGTGGGCTCGCTTTGCCGTGGAATACTGTACCGGGCCCTTAAAATTGTGGTGGCTTGTACGAGTAGTAGTAGTGTATTTTAAAAGTGTCATGATATTATGAGAAGAGTAGGGCTGAGTTAGAGAGTACTTGTACTAGGGGGTGAGCATAAGTACCGGTACGGCGAACTTTGTTTCACCCACGCAAAAATTTGGTGTGTGCGACCACCGGAACAGCCAATCTTGGCACGATTTTTGCAGGTGGAAAAAAGTCTGGCGAACTCTTGGCGAAACGAGTTCACCGTACGCGACCCCAGATTGGCTGATTGGCCTACGAGCCAATCAGAGCAGCTTCGCCATACTTACCCTT
>Ga0307507_10009429_pt1 | contig 13012 bp, 3 predicted proteins | sample 7_EM_MG_FD_207223 | JGI IMG/M metagenome (GOLD analysis project Ga0307507, IMG submission 207223) | Populus trichocarpa ectomycorrhiza microbial communities from riparian zone in the Pacific Northwest, United States - 7_EM | ecosystem: Host-associated > Plants > Roots > Unclassified | place...
AAAGTAGCTTTTATTTATTTAAAATATGTTATTAGTATAAAAGAGGTAAATATAATTATAGTTGCCAAATGCGCAGATTACTGGCAGGTTGCGCGCAGGTTGCGCGCAGGCTGCGCGCAGGCTGCGTTAGTCGGTCGAGTTGCCAAATGACCTCAACTGCGCGCCAATTGCGTCAACCACCAACCATTGAGGCCATTGAAAGGGTACTATATTTTGCCGATGTACCTTACGGCTATATAACTATCTACTTAGGTTTTACCTAACACTCTACCTATAACTCTTACCTATATTTACTTCTGCAGAGTCTTCCCTTAGCTAGTATATTAATGTCCTTATTCCTACCCTTATTTCTACCTTTACTCTTACCCTTCCCTTTAGCTTTATTACTACTACCTTATATAGTTAGGTACTGTTAGGAGTAAATAAGAATACTATAGAATAAGCGAGACGCATGGATATCTAAGCGATATTATGGTACTAGCAATCTGCTATAAATTGCTAGCAGATTGCTATAGGTTGCAGTTATATAACGCAAGGATCTGTAATCTAGAATTGACTGTAGATTAGAATAATAATTATTATTATACTACCTACAACTCGTAGATACGTAATATTACCTTATAATACTAACACTAATTAGTGGTTAACTTTATAGTTATACTATAGAATAGCTAAGTATTCTACTAAGAAGAGACGAGCTACTATACTAGTGCTACTCGTGCTAGAGGAAGCTGTCTTTTAAGGTTAGAACTGGTCCTAAATCTTAAATAGAACTCTTTTATAAATTTAAGGATCTAAAGGCCAGAACTAGTCCTAAGCCTTTCCTAGATTACAGATTCTTGCGTTTATTACGCAAAATAACACACTTTATAAGTCTTCGCGATTTAAGGCCAGAATTAGTCCTAAGCCCAATAATTGCAGATTCTTATTACAAACGTATACTAAACAATAAACATATAATATAGCTACTACGACACCATTAACACTATTAAATTATAATTACAATAAAAGAGTAAAGTTAATTTTAGAAGCTTGCAGTTTTTTACTTACTAAGTAAATAAAACGCAATTAAGCGATAAATAATAATCCCTATACTAACAACACTTCCCTTTCTACAGCTCTATAACCTACTAATTCCTCTACAATCTCTATTACGATACCTAATAATATAACTATAAGCCGAAAATATGGCTACGGTTACTCTAAATAACTAGAGAGACTCTTTACTACTAGGGGTAGCTATATACACAAAACTTATTAATAAAATTAGGACAAATTTGCTTTTTAATATAATAACTTATGCCGCAAAATAAGTTAATAGCTTTCTCCTATACTACATTCTATTCTACTAAGATAGATACTACGCCGATTTATAGCTGTGGGAATATTTTAGGGAGGATTTCGTGGGATAGACCGCCGACACCTAGGCACTTAGTAATGTTAATATTATTTAGGATTTTTAAGACTTCCTCTATAGGAATGGGGTATATATTACTAAGAACAGTAATCCAATTACTAGTAATATTTAGGCCGTTATTATTAGTATAGAAGAACCAGTATAGACGGAAGCTAAAATTATACGTTAACTACGGAAACCTAAAGCTAATCTATATTTTTTAGAAGGCAACTTTAATTCGGAACAAAACCCCTAGAATACTAATCTCCTACCTAGAGGTGCTCTTCTACCTAGAGGTGCTCTCCTACCTAGAAGTACTCTTTTACCTAGAGGTACTCTCTTACCTAGAGGTGCTTTTCCTCTACCTCCTCTACTGCCTCTAACTTCTCTATTTTAGCCAACCGGTAAGCCTCTGCTATAAGAAGTCACAAATCTAATAAAGGTATATTTAGATAAAGAGAAGAAGTTTAGAGGAGAACTATACAATATACTTAAAGTAAAACTATAGGTCTTTTATAACTGTTGCAATAAGGTTAGAATTTAATGCTACTAGTTCTATTACGCTTTCTCTATTATATTAAAGGGACGAGCGGCGACATTCTATTACAACTATATTATGGGTAAAAACTATAGATTTAATATAATGCTTTAGCTTACTAAAACCTACTTTAAAACTAATAAGAATAGCTAACTTTATATATCTAAATAGCGGGAGACTATATTTTAAAAAGTTATTACTTCTAACCTAATAAAAACCTATTTAGAGTGCCTTTAATTACTCTTTAATAAACTCTAAAAAAAACTAATATAGTCTTACTAAAACTTACTAAAATAAGAATAGTTTAAGGGACTAAATTATCTTAGCCTGCCGTAGCGTTCCTAAGTGTAATTTGGTACTATATAAACCTATAAATATATTTAAAGAAGTATATGCCGAACTACACTCCGCTATAGGTACTATAATATAAATATAAGAATCTTAATAGTTCTATACTAAAAACCCTATCTAAACTAGTATTCTAGACTAATATAACTAGAATTGGATAGACTATATATATAGATATTATAACGTACTCCATGGGTAAGCGGCCCACTTTAAAACCCACTAAAAATTGGAAAATCACACCTTAATATCTTAACAACCACCTAATAATAAATTCTAATAATTTGGATTTAGACTTTTATATATACTCTATAGCTTCTATTAAAGTTGCATCGTAAATAGATTAGTAGTTTTTAAGATATTATAATTTAGAGGCTAAAACGAGGCCAAAAAGAGGCCAAATTACTATATCTTAAAAACTATTAATCTATTTACGATGCAACTTTAATATAAGCTATAGAGTATATATAAAAGTCTAAATCCAAATTATTAGAATTTATTATAAAGTAGTTATGGAGATATTAAGGTGTGATTTTTCCAGTTTTTGGTAGGGTTTTAAGGTGGGCCGCTTACCCGTATAGGCCGCTTACCCATAGAGTACGTTAGTAGAGAAAATCACCGTAATAGAGGTTTTTGGGGAAACTTTTATAAAAATAACTTTAGAGGAGGCAGCTTCTAGGGTAGTAGATCTAATAATAGATATATTACGGAACCCTACCGCATGGACCTCCATAGAAGAGCCCCGTGCTCTTGCGTATACCTTACATATAGCTTACATTAGCTACGCGTAGGTATATCACCTCCTTACGCCCTTGACCCTTACAATTGATCGCGTAACGTCTTATAGACTCCTTAAATACATACGCTTTATAGCCACTACCCTCGTTCTATAACATTACATTGCGTCTTTTTACTACTAACGCTTAGCCTATAACTAATTCTATATCTTTATAATACCATAGGCGCTGCTAGAAGTAGCGTGTCTATAAGTTACCTTACTTTATACTTCTAAAGAACCTATAATAGTAAGACAATATTCCTTACTAGCTACTATATTAAACCCAAAGAACAATTTAATACCTATACTTAGCCTACAACACTAATTAATCCTAAAAGAATTTAATTTATTAGCCCTAGCCTTAACCCCTAAGGAAATAGATACCAACAATATCTTATCTTTTATTAACTATATAACTACAGACAAGTAAGCAAAAGGGCTACTACCTATTAAAATTAAAATATAAGACGCTGAGATATTTGTAAAAATAGTAGCACAAGAACCTAATAAATACTACTGCCTTCTATAGAACTACTACTTAAAGCTTATATAAGCTGAGATGCGTACTACCTAAGATCGCAATATTATCTAAGACCTATAAGCTTATAAGGCGCTCGCCGATAACACACATTAAGAAACTAAAGATAACCTCTATATATTTAAACGCGACGTCTAATAGTTAAAGAAGGCTAAATATAACGGTGCTAGGGCGCGTTACCTGCCAAATTCTGCCAAATTCTGCACCTGTTATATTGTCACATACTATCTAATACTATTTCTTACTGTTTCTTACTGTTTGCTCGCCTACTATTAGCTTATCTACCACTAGCGCCTTGGCGACCCCTTGTATCTTATTAGTTACTAATAGTCTTCTTTTCTTCTTCTCCTTAGCTTAGTATTCTTATGTAGTAGCAATCTACAAGCTTTAGTTTAGAAGCATTTATATAAGCCCGTCACATTATACTAAGCTCTCCATATATTGCCTGGGAAGGCCTTAATAATATCCCACCCTAAAAGAAGACCTTCATCTGCAATGACGCGTTAACACTTTATACTTAGACAGCGAAAGAACTTATACTACTACGCCTAAAAAGGCCCTAATAATATCTTACTTTATAGGCTAGACTATACTTAACCTGTACCCCTAAAAGAACCCTAGAATTAAAACCAAATTATATAATTCTAATAATCCTTAGGAAGCTAATAATGGCACCTAAAGCAAGCTTATTTAAAAGATTTACCTCTACCTAAGAGGAATATAAGATCCAGTTAGGATTAGAAATTAAAGATAACAACAATATTACAAATGTATATAAGCAGATTTGTGCCCTTACAGCCAATTAGAAGGTTAATTATCTTTAAGCTTAAAGTATATAAGAGACTCTAAAGGAGATCCTAGAAAGCCTTACTGCCTTATAAAACAGCCTAGCCTCCACTTTATAAAGCCTTAGTTAACCCATTTACTTAACTAAATATAATACACCAAAGAGTATGGATATGATAATGAAATAATTAAAGTCTATTAAGTTCCTTAATCCTTAACTGCTATTTAATGGAATAGACCCTACCTTTAAAAATTAGAGGATCTAAGTATAAGGAAAGCTCTGCGTTAACTATAATTATTTCACCTCTAAAGAAGCTAAAATGCTCTACCTCTTTAGTCAAATTATTAGAGATACCTAGCAATACCTTTAGGCTAAGTTTAAGGACAAGTTACCTATTTGGTTTATATCTGTTAATAAGATAATATAGTATCTAGCTACTATCTATATTAATCTAAATAAAGTACAGGATGCCTGTTATAACTATAACCGCCTAATAACAAAACTAAACTAATCCTTTACTAAGTTCTAGACTTAATTCTTATACCTAGCAGGTAAAGGCTAGGTTCCCCTTAAAAACTACTGTTTGGACCTATATAATAAGCTAATAGTCTAACTATAAGAGAAGATTGTGGTAGCTTTAGATAACCTACTAACCTACTAAAGACTTGCAACCTAATGTTTGTTACTAGATTTAGAACTAAAATAAATTAATACTTATTCTAACTAACTAAAGAAGTCCTATAGTAACTGGAACCTATCTGATACGCTAATGGGAGCTAGCGTTGGAAGATAAACTACGACCGCCCTTATACTAAAAGTGGTTATAACTACCTACTTACAAGCCTTATCTAAATTGCTATATACTATAACTTTAGCCAATACTTGTTGCAATACCCTAATTAACCCTACCATAGTTATATACTTTAATTATGGAAAGGATAGTTACTTTGCTATATCCTGCCCAGAGCCAAAGGACATAGGTAATATTAAAGAGATAAAGAAAGAAAAAATATCCAACAAGTTAGGAAAAAAAGAACCCTAGGGAAAGACTCCCCCCTAGGGTATCCTATTAATCTTAAAGAGATTAATTTAAGTTAGCTAATAGGTGGAAAATACTTTATAGTTCTATATATAGTATCTTAAAATAGATATAGAGTTAATATAACTGCCCTTGTTAACACTAGAGTAAATAGCTTTACTTTTATAAATACTGCTTATATAAACAATATTACTAAGTTCTTAAAGCTAGTAATAATAGCAGCGCTTTAATCGTGCCGAAGCTTTAATTGTCTTAGTCTTTAAAAGCATACCTAATTAAGTGGTAAGATTACCTTATTCTTAGTAAAGTTATAGTAATGATTTAGCGTTTAGTAGTATTATCTAAAGCACCTCCTTCCTCCTCCACATCTATTATTTTAACGCCTAGCTAATTATAAGCATTATTACCCTAATCTTTTTAACCATCTCTAAACAATTAGGCGACCTTATATTAATACTGGTAATAATATTAGACAGGAGGGTAATTAGGAAGAAACAATCTGGGTATAATTTAGGGCGCCTAGATAAGGCTATATTAACCTCTACTATGCCAAGACTTTAATATACTAGATAGCAAATCAAACACAAATCAAATTAATTAAATTAGGCTTCTAATTATATAATAAATCAAATAAATCAAATCGGGCGCTAAAAAACCTTAAATTAAATAAACCAAAGGCCTTATATATATTTAATTTGTTTATTACTAAGTCTACTCTAGCTAACAGCCGTTTGGTTAAAGCTCTATATCTATACAGTTAATTAAGGCTCTTAGTATTTACTAAATATCCAATTTAAAGACCTATCTAAAGACTTCCTTCCTTATAAGCATAAATAGCAGCTTCTAGTAAGCCACTACTATAGGCCTAGTACTTTTCCAGGATATCCTTAATAGCTACTTTCTTCCCTTTCTAAACCGTTTTTACTCTTAGCTTCTTTAGCATATCCTTAGGCTTTTATAGCTACTGCTATAGGCCTTAATCTTATTCTGTCTTAAGAACCTTCCTTAAAATTGCCTTCTGCTTTTAGTCTCTTTATTATTATCCTACTAGTTTTACGCTTTACCTAAGTTGTCCTTAACATCTTCAAGGTTATCTAGTAGCAGCTTCTTAGCTATTATAACTACCTCCATCATAGATCCCTTGCCCTTATATCCATAATGCAGTCCTTTTATAAAGACGATTTCTAAGGAAAAGTGCTAGTTCCTATACGTCTAATTCCTGCTGCCCTTATATAGGTCCTTCCTTACTATAATGTCCGTTCTTATTATGCAGCTAGCACAGTACTAAATTTAGATAGCAGTGACAGTCGTGCTGCAATTATTTATTGTTTAAATAAGGAATAAGGTCGGCCCGTGTCACGGGACAGGGGCAATGGCTACAGAACGTATGTATTCGGGGAGTCTACAAGACGTTGCGCGATCGATCGTAAGGGTCGAGGGCGTAAGGAGGTGATATACCTACGCGTAGCTAACATAAGCTGTACGCGAGGTGTACGCGAGAGCACGGGGCTCTCCTATGGAGGCCCCTACGGTGGGGTTCCGTGACACTACCCCCCCTCTTATAGAGGCGGAGCTCCGGTGATGCTGTGGTTGCTATATATATATAGAAGGGACATTTAAGGTATAGAGAAGGAAAAGTAAGGGGGTATTGCTGAGGGCTTAAAATAACGTTATGTGATAAGGCTTGGCACCTAAGAATCTAACTAATTAGATAACTTTAACCACCAGTTAAAGTTCCTAGACATCTTATTAATATTCCGGTTATATAATTGCATTTTGCCATTATATAATAGCAATTTACGGCAATCTAACGGCAATTTGCCCTTATGTGGTAATATACAATAGTTTAACTCTATAAGGGCTCCTATAGAGGATTAGGTATAAAATCTCTGCTTAGGCCTAGTTTCTATAGGTTTACGTGGTAAAAATTGCTAATTAGGTCCTTTGTATTTTTAAAGTCTTCCTATAGTTGCTATTTTGGCTAATCTATATTAAATCCTGTGTAGATAGCTCTATAGTAGAGCCGCCGTCCTCTGCCTTTGCCAAAGTATTTAGAGTTAATAATTTATTTAACGGTCCATTTCTTGTGGTTCTTATCTTTGTTCTTATTTTAGATTAGTACTAGTAGGGGTTTAGGCTATATCTGTCCCAATAGGGGGTTAGACTGGTAAAGGTATAGTAGCCATGGGTAAAATATAGGCTATATCCCACGGGTAGCTAGGGTAGGCGGGAGCTCTAGCTTATATACGGCTCCCCTATTAATAACTTATTTAATTAAGTAGGGGCCAAGGTTCTTATAATTAAGTGACTTTATAGGCCTCTGTATAGAGATATTATGTGTATCTAGCTATACCCAGTTACCAACACGCATCTCCGGTAGTGGCGTTTTATAATAGTTAGCGAAGTAGGCCTGCTTTACTTAAGCCTAGGCCATTTCTCCCTTATAGTAGTTGAGTAGATTTTTTATACGGTCTATATACTGGTTAGCAAGTAGCATCTTAAGGCGTTTTCTATATAGCAATTTCTTTTTAATAGGTTCTAGTAGCTCTATACCGGATTAGGGGTAATAACCCTTATTTGCGAAGAATGGTGTAAGTCCTGTAGTAGTTAAGATGTAGTTATTTACTGTAAATTTACCTAGTAGAAGGTAATCTATCTAGTTATCTTAACTATAGGCAACTACCTATCGTAGGTACGCTTTTATGCTAGTATTAGTGTTTTTTAGTTATCTAGCGGTTTCGTAGTAAAAGGATATAGACATCTTAACAGAGATGCTAAGGCGTTAGCAGATTTGTCTCTATATATTAGAGTTAAATTATATGCCTTAGTCGGATGTAATTAAGTTAGGTAACCTATATAATTAGTAAACTTCGCGGAGGAAGGCGTTAGTGACGTTGCTAATAGCTACGCCTTTAGTTAGGACGTAGTAGCGCTCTTTTATAACTTGGTATATTATTATAAGGATGTTCTTATAGGTACGGCCCCGTTATTTATAGGATGGTAGGTTAATAACGAAATTAATAGTAATATCTGCCCATTGTTATATAGGTACTAGTAGAGGGTGCAGTAGTCCTTAGTACTTTATATTAAAGGCCTTAGCGCGCTTATAACTATAGTAGGCGCCTATAAAGCGTTTAACTAAGTCTATTATTTTAGGCTAGAAGTAGTATTAGCTAAGAAGCTTATAGGTTCCTCCTTTATCTAGGTGGCCGCTTAATTAGAGGTTGTAGGCCATTTAGACTAGTTACCATTATAGATTTTCTAAGTTAGGAATAAATAGGCGGCCTCTATAATAAAGCCTATTCTCTTTTACTTCTAAGGCTGCTATATTAATTTAGCCTAAGCTTTAGAGGTTAGTAGGCATTATATAGGTGCTAGCAGTCTTTACGGTAATAAGTTGGTGCAGTAATAGGTCAACAGAGGTATTATATGCTATAGTAATAAGCTTATTAATTTTAGGAGGTAACTCTAGTTCTATTATATAAAGCTAAGGTATAGTTAGCTCTATCGTAGGTAGTATGCCTAGGGCTAAATTTTATGCTTTTAGGATTGTCTATTGTTAGAACTAGTTATAGGGGTTATCTTTAGACTAAGGAAGGTCTTGCAAGCAGTGTGTTAGGCTATTAGGCTTAGTACCTTATACTCCTGGCCTATATATAATTTTGAAGTTAAAACCAGAGAGGAACTCGTTCTAGCGTACTTAGCGTTAGTTTAGCTATTTTATAGTTATAAAGTATTTAAGGTTGTAATAATCTATAAGGACTTTAGTTAGCTAGTTAGGTTCTACTAAGAAGAGTTCTAGTTAAAATTCCTTAAATACTTATATAATAGTAAGGAGTTCTTTATTATAGATCTTATAGTTACATTCTTATGGTATAAGCTTAGATAAGTAGAATATAACTAGGTAGAGGAGGCTATTATTGCCCATCTAGGAAAGGATGCCTGCATTAACGCAGTCTAAGGAGTTAGTTTTAAGATAGAGTTATCGTCCTAGTATAAAATGAGCTAGAATAGGTGCTTTGGTAAAAGCATTTTTAAGGTCTTAGAACGCCTTTTTATATTTAGGCATTTAGGTAAAACGTAGATATGTTTTTCTTCCTTTTATAAAAAGGCCTTTTATTTACATTATTGCTATAAATAGTGCTGTAATGCCTAAGAAGTTATATATAAACTTTTAATAGAAGTTGGTAAAACTAAGGAAGGCTTATACGTCCTTAATATAATTAGGGATTTGCCATTTAGTGATTATATATACCTTTTTAGGGTCTATATAGACACCCTTAGTAGTAATAATTAGTTTAAGGTATTTTACTTTTATAACTAAGAATTTGCACTTCTTTAAGTTAATATAAAGTCCTACGTCCCTAAGGCGCTATAGGACTTTTTAAACGTGCTCGGTATGCTTAGAAGGGTTATTGCTATAAATAAGTATATTATCTAGGTATGCAGAGCAGAAGTTATTAAGGTAGTCCTATAAGGCGTTATTAATATAGCTTTAGAAGCTGCCTAGGCTATTATATATGCTAAAGGGCATAATAGTATATTTAAACTGGCTAAAGCGCGATGCAAATGCGGTTTTCTATTTATTACCTTCCTGTATTTAGAGGTAGTTAAAGGTAGTAATAATGTTGAGCTTAGTATAGATTTTAGCTTAGCTAAGCTGCTTAAGAGTCTTATATATAAGTGGTATGGGGTATTAGTTTTTAATTATAATAGCGTTAAGTCCTTTATAGTTAACGCAGAATTAAATACCTCCTCCTAGCTTCTTAGTAAGGAGGATAGGGACGGCTATTAGGGATATACTGGGACAAATAAACCCTTTATTAAGGTGCTCGTTGATATACTTTTTAATAACTAGAAGTTTGTCTTTTAATATTAGGTAGGGTCTCTTATAGGGTAGCGTTTTTCCTTATTTGGTATTAATGGTATAGTTATTAGGTTAATATAGGGTGAGTATATCTACGCTCTTTTATAAGTATATATTAATAAAGTTATAGTACCTCTTAGGGAGGAGCTTACGGAGTTCCTTGTTAGTAAGTCCTTTTTTAAGCTTTATAAACTTCTTAAAGTCTAAAGGTAAAAGTCCGTAGAGTTCTATAGGGCATTGTTTTCTAGGAGGTTAACTATATCTATTCTGTTACTATAGAGGATATGGTCCTATTCTTTATTAAGCTTATATAGTTGTAATTAGGAGGCTGTGGCAACGGTCTAGTCTTTCCTATATACTATGCGGTAGAAGGCTGCGGCACTTATATAGTAGCAGTTAGTTGTGGGTAGGGTGATAATAGGTTCCTTAGGTTAATATCCTAAGGAGTAGGTAGAGGCGGCTAGGCTATGCCCTAGGTAAGTTTCTCTACAGTATTTAGAGTTAAAGGTTACTTTTTTCTTTTTCTAGTTAATAGTGGGGTTATATTATTTGAGCTAGTTTATTCTAAGGATAATATGGTAGTTAGCAAGTGGTATAATATAGGCCTAGAGCTCTTCCTAGTGCCCATTTATATTTAGGTGGAGTTGTGCTATATAGGTAATCTTCTATACGGTATAACTACCGTTAGCAAGTTATAGGGCGTAGGCTTTAGTAAGGGGTAAGGTGGATAGGTTATAAGTGCGCATAAATTAGGTGTTTATAAATTTATTAGTAGCTTTATAATTAATTATGGAACGGCTTTTATATTATTTTTTGGCAGTAATTTCTATTATAGGTAAAACTATCTGTTTTTGTCTATTTATCTTTACTAAGTTATCTATTAAGTAGGCTAATATGCAGATCCCCTTATTATTAAGGCGTCTTAGTCTATAACTTAGGGCTAGAACTTAGCGTTTTTTGTTTCCGTATCTAACTCTACTACTATTGCTGCGTCTTTATCTTGTACACTAGTGGTATATAGTAACATATTTGGTATTTAAGGTACTAGGTTAGGTATTAGGCGGCAGCCGCTAAACCTGGCCATTAGGTAGTTTAGGCTATAGCTATAACAGCCTTCTTAATGGTATTTATAGCAACGCTTTAGCTTTTGGAGTAGCTTGCGTTCTCTATCTAGTAGCTTTTACGGGAAGGTTGGTATAGAGAGGTTAATATTAGGACCAGTAGTGTTACTTAGGGTAGTAGGCGTTGGTAGTTTAGTAGGTCTAGAGGGCTTCTATAGGGAGGTCTTTAGGTAGGGATTTACAGTAGTAATCTAGTTTAGCTATTATTTAATCTTCTATAGGGCTGCTACTATATTATAAATATTATTATAGTTGTAACTAGCGGCTGCGTAATTAAGGTAATAAGTAACTTTTTTAAGAAGATCTTCCTAGTCTTTGGTATTATCTTAGGTAAGGACTCTGGTGTATTCCTGGAATTTAATATAGAACTTATTAAATAATTTAGTGGGACTTATCTATAGGGCATATAGTTTGGCTTAACTAGTGGCTACTAGGTTATAGTTATGGTATATTTAGTTAAGGTCCTTAAGGGCTTCCTAGTAAGACTGCTACTTTTAGGGACTGCTAGTCTCCTATTAAATAAAGAGCCTATTAAACGGGATGCCCTTTGTTCACCTAATAATATAGCTAATCTTAGCATCTTCTATGGGGAAAAGGTAGGTACTTTAGGTTAGTTTCTTATAGACTTATATTTTATAGTGGCTATATTTCTTGCGGTTACCCTAAAAGATTGGGGGGTTAGGGTAGCATATATTAGACCCTACGGTGGCAGTTTAGGTAGGTAAGGTTGCCGGGGGCATAGAGACTTGGGTAGCGTTATATGCGGTAAAGAGGTGTCTAGTATTGTTATAAATGTGCTTATTAAGCTAAGATTATAGGTATTTAATTGTACCCTCTCTTTCTGTAACTGTAGCAATAAGTGTAATCTTGGCCTTCTTTAATTGTTGGACGTCGCGTTTAGACATATAGAGGTCGTCTTTAATCTCTTGGTGTATATTATTAGTAAGCGCCTCACGAGCTTATAGGTCTTGCATAATATTATAATCTTAGGCAGTATATATCTCAGCTTATATAAGCTTTAGATGGTAGTTCTGTAAAAGGTAGTAGTATTTATTAGGTTCTTATGCTACTATTTTTAAAAAAGTCTTGGCGTCTTATATCTTAATCTTAATAGGTGGTAGCCCTTTGGCTTATTTATCTGTAGTTATATAGTTAATAAAGGATAAGATATTGTTAATATCTACCTTATTAAGGTTATTATAGTCTTTTAAGCTACTAGGCTTCCCTTTAGGGGTTAAGGCTATAGTTAGTAAATTAAATCCTCCTGGGATTAATTGGCGTTGTGGGTTTAATATAGGTATTAGATTGTTCTTTGAGTTTAATATAGTGGCTAATAAGGAATTTCGTCTTACTATCGTCGGTTCTTTAGAAGTATAAGGTGGGAGACACGCTGCTTCTAGCAGCGCCTGTAGTATTACAGAGACGTAGAATTGGTTGTAGGCTAAGCGTCGGTGATAAAAAAGGCGCAACGTAATGTTATGGGACGGGGGCAATGGCTATAGAACGTATGTATTCGGGGAGTCTACAAGACGTTGCGCGATCGATCGTAAGGGTCGAGGGCGTAAGGAGGTGATATACCTACGCGTAGCTGACGTAAGCTGTA
>Ga0307507_10009430_pt1 | contig 13012 bp, 16 predicted proteins | sample 7_EM_MG_FD_207223 | JGI IMG/M metagenome (GOLD analysis project Ga0307507, IMG submission 207223) | Populus trichocarpa ectomycorrhiza microbial communities from riparian zone in the Pacific Northwest, United States - 7_EM | ecosystem: Host-associated > Plants > Roots > Unclassified | place...
AAAACAGAAGCTATATCAGTAAGTAGCTAAAAATCTGGAAAATCCGAAATTCCCATTTCTCCAACAAATTCCCTTGTTTTGTGGACAGTGCTTATCAATTGGCATGGCCCGTCCTAAAAAAAACTGGAGCTAAATACCAAGAATTTGTATGGACACCCATTGAAAAAAATGCATAATATTATTTTGAAAACTGCCAATTTCATATTGCCACAGTTCATCCAGTATTACACCATATGCTCTAATATCAAGATTTCACAACTAGAATACCTAGAATTACTGTTTTACCATGCACTGATTTACTTGCCCAGCAGGTGATTGAGTTCTAATACTCTGAAGAACGTTATTTTGGGGTGTAAAAGTGGCCACCAATGATAACCTTTGTCAGGGCACTGTGGATATCAACATTGGAGTGTCCAGATACTTTATGAATTAGGATGTACAGTACAACCCTCAACATCTTGGTGTACAGTACACCTCATCCGAACGCATGAGTCACAAGCGATATTCGAATCCTCCTAATCCCAACCTGCGAGATAAAGCAGGACAATTCGTATCGTAGCAATTAGGATTATGTGTTTTAGTGTTCTGGAATTGTACCGTAATAGATTACATATCACCCCTCATCCCTCTCTCCCTCTCCTACGGTAGTGGCATCCCTACCATAAAACCCAAACAAATGGGAAAAAGGGAAAAATGAAAATGAAAAATTAAAATGGAAAGAAAAAAAAAGATTAAAGGATAATAACCCCTTAATATCCCCCGAGCAAGTCCACAAATGGTGCAACAGTCTCCACAGCCCTCTCGACAACTGTTTTAACCCTCATTTTCAAACTCTCGTTCCGACATTCAACATCAAGGTTCTCGAACCAGACGTTTGCAACGATATTATTATCAATTTTAATTTGAACCCCCGGCACTACCTCTCTCATTTCCTGTACAACGTCCATTTCCTCGTTCGGGGCGCCAGCGTCGGTGATGGCAGTAGTGGTAGTGGTAGCCTCTGCGATCAATTTGGGTGGTAGGGCGGCGGGAGAAGAAGCGGGTTGTGACCCGGGTGGTAGAGGAGTGACGCAATCGCCGAACTGAGCTTCTAGGAATGTGAGGACTCGTTCTATGCGGTCGGAGTGGCGAATATGTGCGTGCGGGGAGGTTTCGGGGATTTCGGAGAGGTCAGAGGAGTGGGTGTGAGCGTGTGTTGTTGAAGAGTCTATTTTTATTTCCATCAGTTAATAGATATTATTAAACGTGATGCGGGAACAGTGGAGGGAGGGGGAGGACAAACGTCGAACAGCGGCAGGGCTAGTTTCCAATCCCATCAACACCGCAGCCGTAGCATCCGCGATACCATCATTCAACATATTCCCAACCCATTCCAACTCAACATATCCCTTTCTACAGCGAACGGTAACAGTGTCCATAATCTTGAACGTATTCCCACTCTTGTACTTAACACCTTCCTCCCCATCGCTCATTTCGTTACCCTCGTCCACGCTGTCCTTCTCTTCCTCCTCTGACAACTCCCCCTCCTCATCGGGAATATCTACGACTGCGCCAAACATGTTATCCAGACTCCAGCGCACGAGGCCAACGCCCGCCGCGCGCATCGGGATCTTCTGGCGGCAGCTAACGACGGTGGTGGTTAGGCCCGCGTATTCGCGAAGGTCATCAGGCGTCATAAGGGAGAGTTTGAAGTCGTTTTGTACTAGCACTCCGGTGAGCAGCTGCTCCTTCAGTGCAAGTGTCTGGGTTCCTGGAGGCTTTTGCGCAAGTTTGCCGACGACCTGAGGAGCGGGTGAGTGAGCGAGTGTGGTTGTGGTGAAGAAGCGGGAAAGGTGGAGAGGGGAGGTACCTTTGCAATTTTATCCGCTTTAAATGGAATGCGCAACTCTTCGCAATTTTTGGGGTTGTATATCTTGACCTTATCTTTATCTTTTCGATCACTGTTCTTGCTAAGTAGGGCTGACTTGAGTCGCCCCATATTGTTTTGCTCCCCATGCACCAATATGACAACCTTTGCCCCCACCTCCTCTATGAAGCCTGAGTTCTGAGCGTAGTCTACGTGCGCCGCGAAGGATAATTCTTCGACGCTGCACCGACGGGGAACCATTACCTGCCCATCGACGCCGCGGTTGGCCGTTGATCCGCTGCGGTTGGCGGTCACGACGGCAGGTATCTCGGTGGGCTCGTTCATGATCTGCTTGGCCATTGTGCCTTCTACGCTGTAGCCAGTTATTACTAGGCCATTGCGTGGGTCTGGACACCAGCGTTCTAGAAGTTCACGAGAGACACCGTTCTGGAGGGCGATGGCATGTTAGCGGGGTTCGTGGAATGTATCGATGGAGGTAGGAGCAAACAGTGGTGATGAGGACAGTGAAGTAGGAAGCACTATATTTATTATAAAACATGATGTAATATGGTCTCTGGCCGACCGATGAAAATTTCCCAGTACAAAATGAATATAATCTACGAGATGTCCAAGGAAAGTATTCCTGCCCTCCCAGATAGATTGCTTCCCAAGCATATAATGTGGATAGCACGACCAAACAGTTTTAGGTAGGTCTGAGAAGCCAGGCAAAAAAGCACGACACGGAAAGAGTTTTACCTGCAGCATACCCGGGCTAGCTAACATAACGCAGCCACCAACGTCTTCGAACCGATCAATAGTCTTTAATGACCTAACCCATCTGAAGTCCCAAGGGTTCCTCCCCTCGCCCTCGAACATAGCGCGCTTTATCTTATCGTTCATAGTATTGATATATGTTCTATAAACATCCATGCACTTTCTAGCCAGGTTCGATGCGTAGTATATAGGGTAGCTTTGGTATGCCGGATGCTTCTCCCAATACTCATCTAAAATTAGGAGTAGTTCTTGTGCTCTACCTAGGGCAAACACTGGCATTAATACTCTGCCACCGCGGTTGAGAATTTCGGTAGTCATTTTCATTAATCGTGCCTCTTTTTCCAGACGCGGCATGTGGGTTGCAGTGCCGTATGTTGATTCACAAATTAGTAGATCAGGCTTCTGGTGAGGGACTTCAGCAGAGACTAGATGCCGGTCATCCTCACGGGAGTAATCGCCCGTGAATAGAATCTTCAAACCAGCTATCTCGATAAAGAACATGGCGCCCCCAAGCACATGCCCGGCATGATAAGGGGTAATTGAAATCCCAGCATGCGTGAGTGTGGTATGGTAGTCAATAGCTTCGATACGGGAATAACTTGAGAGGTGATCAGCTTCAGTGTAGAGATTGTCTGGCGAATTGTGCACGTTCCTATCCACCCCAATTAACACCTGGCACTCTTCCACTTATATACTCTGTGAGAAGCTCACCCAACTCGTACACTATCCTGAATCAGCCACTTGTAAATCGCCTTTGTCGGATGCGTCATAAAGACTCTACCCCTAAAATTCGTCTTCGTCATAACATACGGCAAACTTGCTGCATGGTCCAGATGAAAGTGACTAATTAACAAAACATCCACAGTGCTGAGGTCGAATTGGTCGTAAAACGGCAGTCCGGCTAGTCCTTCGTAGGCGGGGTGGACGCCCGCGTCGAGCATAACGGTTTTCCCTTTGTACCTTAAAATGTGGCATGAGCGCCCGACCTCATTTCCACCACCAAGGCAGAGGAAGGTAAGATGGTCGGATTCATCCTATTGCAGTGTTAGTAGCAGGGCTTGAAATAACGGACATCAAGGGTAGAGGTAACACAATTAACTCTTCCTCAACGGCGGGGTCTAGTTTTCTCTTTGCGGACATTTCGGGTTGGGGTGATATCGAGAAAGTTGCGGTCGATGTGCGGAAAAAGGAATTAAGAGATACCGGGGAGGTGCGATGGTTAGGTAACGGGGGGTGGTGTGCATCGAGTTGTCCCTGGCTTCACCAGGTCCGCGGGTCCTAAAGGGTTACCCGGCGGTATCTCTTCTTGGCGCCCAGCTCGGCCTGGACGCGTGGTTTCCGAGTGTTTAGGGCAAGGTGTTCGGACGGATTGATGCTCTGCCCCTCTGCCGGAGAGTTGTGCTGGGACCCCGAATTCCTGGCGCAAGCGACGAAGGTACACTCACACCCCGCTATCCCGGATCTCGATAATCCGAATGCCTCGCTAATCCGTATGAATTTCTATGAATTCCAAATTCCCCTGCGCTAAAACCTCACCTGTTGTCCCGGATACCCCGTTGTCCCGTTCGAAATTCGTGAAATCCAGCCATCCGGGATAGCGGGGTGCGAGTGTAAATCCTCTTTTTTTTTCCGCCAAACTAAGAAAAGCTGAGTTTTTACAGGCGCATGTGCTGTATCACACCTTGTTGCTGATAAGTCGAGTGAGAGGCTATGATTGAATACGGTACAGGCAAAGACAGTGGGGCACAGTGCCCGGTACGGTACCGGTATTCGAGAGCGGATACGGCAGGGCAAGTTATCTCTTGAACTGTTGAAACGGAAGTTTTATGCCCCTCAGCGTCTGAGACAAAGGCCAATAAGCAACTTTTGTTAATTACCACAAATTCCCAGGTGCTCAAACCCCAGACCATAGCTATTATTAGCAATGTGACCGTATCTACGCATATCATCACTGAAGAATACTGAGAGAGCACCTCGGCAATCACTATCAGACGCTGAGAAGATGGTAGGAAATTTCGGCCGTTTCAATGGTCTACGAGTACTTGTACGGTAGGAGATACTGTAATACCTGCATCAGAAGAGCGCCGGTACAGTACCGTGATCACCGGGTAAAGCTCTTTGGCACACCTTATGCTCACTCGACATTCATATTTCTTGCTCGCCCATGTTTATCAACAAATGGTGACTCAGAATGCAAAATGGCCCAACCGAACAAGAACCCTGAAGAGCTTATTCCGTCATCAAACATAACATATCATAAGCGATTACTGTATTCAATTTTGGTGCTGCCTCCAACGTTGGATCCCACCGTCAGTCTTGGTGCAGTATCAGTATCGGATGTAGACTTCTCCAGGGGATTGGTATTATCGGGGGTCGGTTCTATGGTCATTGGTTATGTAGCGCTTGACTGTACCCAGAGATGTGGACGCCGCAGACCTGCCGTACGAGCGGTCTCTCTGCAAGACAAGGGTTACCGGTGGGACCTAAGGAATGCTTTCTGAACCATGTTCCACGAAAATGCAGCTGCTGGGAGCTTATTCTCAGCTTTCTGGGAGGTTACGAATAACCTGCGGTAGCTTTTCTTGGAACAGATTTTTCGGGCACCCGCACCGTGCTACAAGTACGGTACTATAAAAGAAGGAATCCGGTCCCACTTGAATAGACGTCGGATGCGGCTCAAGGATAAGGTTGTAAGGATTTTTAAGGGTGCAGCAAACCCGTGATTGCACAGCCTTGGGAAGCTGGGAAGCTTGCAAAGCAGCTGGTCGGCCGGATGGGTGGATGGATGAATGGCTCCAAAGCATGGAAAGGGGCGACTCAAAGCTCCTGCCGTGCCGTTATCCATCTTCTCCAACTATCAATCAGCTTTGTGTGAGATCGAATGTGAAGGGAAGATACAGTACCGGTACCGCGCTGCTCACAGTACATCCCCGCACTGCACACTTTTCATTGCTTGTTTCCTTGAGTGAGGGTCAACTGCGGCTGGCGGCAGTGGGTTCCTTGCGCCTCCCCACAAATAGGCAGCCACTCCGACGTCAACATTTTGCTAACCCCCGACCACCAAATCTGCTCCTCCGTCTCTATAATATTATCACACCTCCGCTATTCTGTTACTTTTTCCATTTCACTCCCCTTATTCTCCTCCCCCCATTTCTTACATCCTGCTTTCTTGTCCTCTTCGTTCCCTAGGTCTTAGTCACCTAGTCTGCCAGTGACGAGGGATTCACAGCTTGCCCCATCGCAGGTTATTAACGTCACCTATTCCGCGATGGCTATGGAGGATGGCGGAAACGACGAGAGCGGGAGATGTGAGTTATTAGGGCCATTTGGTTAGTTATTCTCTCACTTCCTAGATTCCTTCGTGTGCGCTTCTGAGGGTGTTTAAGGGGGGCGACCAGTGATCACAACCTGACTGACATGCTCTGCGCAGCTCTATTTATTCAAGGGGCACTAGGTGCCTTGGCTCTGCTATCGCTTGTATGGAAAAGAGCTCGGGAGTCGCCCCAACGCCCGATACTTGTCTGGTATGTTTGATTGGGAACCCTACTATGGGTGGATTGCTCACGATGGCTTTAGGTGGTTTGACGTTTCGAAACAGGTTGTTGGATCCGTGCTTGTTCACATAGCCAATATCCTTCTATCTATGCTATCATCTGGGACATTCAGCACCGAACCCACCCTTCAATCCCTGGATGCAGCTGCCCCTACTTTCGCGCGGTTACTTCGACGTCAAGTAGAAGGCGACGAACCCGACTTCTATCATCCGAATCCGTGCAGCTTCTACCTGCTAAACCTTGCTATTGATGTTTGATCACTCTAGCCCTTTCCCAGTATCTCGTGCTAACCTTTATTTACTAAGACAACTCTTGGAATCGTGATCTTAATATATCTCCTACGTCTCCTGCACGCCTTATTCCTTCTATCGCCAATTCCCTTTTTCCGAACTGGAATCTCTTCCGGAGACTACGGCGAGCCTCCGAAATGGTCCTATTGGGGAAAACAGTCTATAATATACTTTATGGGCCTAATGGGAATGAAGCTTGTTGTTTGGTTGATATTCGCCCTATGCCCATGGCTGGGTCGTCTTGGGGACTGGATGCTGGCCTGGACCGAGGGAGACAAGAGACTCCAAGTCTTTTTTGTTATGTTTGTAAGTGGCCGCTTAGCTGTTTTTGTATCTCGAGCTCGTCGGGGTCCCTAATTGCCCGTACTAACACTTTCCATTGCTAGTTCTTTCCACTGGTCATGAATGCGATGCAGTACTATATTATCGATTCATACATTAAGAACAAGAATCCTTCGCACACTGCACTGCAAGACTCTGCTCCTATTTCAGGGCGGCGGGCATCGTCGACATCAATGCGGTACTCATTCGACAGCTCCAACGATGTGTTTTCCTCAGACGATGAAGCCACTGGTTCGAGAAACCTACTGCAGCCCTCTTCTGATAGGACCCACCAAGATCTCCGCAAGATGAAGAAATCACCCACCCCAGTAGTGGAAGAATACAATCCGGATACGGATGGCTCTACCCTCCAAGATGGCCTAGATGGTACACCACGCTCCACATCCCCATCTCCAACTTCGTTCCTGGCGCTGAGAAATGGAAGAAAGGGCCTTGGTGGAAAAGGGGCTGGCGTGGAGAGCAGCAAAAGCAGGAATAGTTCAATGATGCTCTTACCCGGCAGTAGAGGTCCAAGTACCCCTGGCTACGGGGAAGAGGAGAGTGCAGGGAGAAGTTTCGGAGGAAGAAGAGGGAGCGATTTAGATGATGATTCAACACTAATCGGACCGGAGGATGACCTGGAAAGGTGCAATAGGTAGAATAACAGCAGGCGTCACCTTGGCTAGGAACTTAGATTATGAACCGTGTTTTTTTCCTTTCCTTCTCATTGATATAAGCCGATGGTGAGGCATCGCTAGGAAACGCCGGGAAATTTTGAGCGGACCTACGAGCTTCGAAGCCCCATTTCGCTGTTCGCTCTATTTCATTTCTCGCCGGATATGGCCGTTTCCTTTAACCGGAGAACAAACGAACATCTTATCTCCCGAGGCGCGCATTTCCCTTGTTTTTTCCCGGCAGTATATGTATTTGAGTTTCCGTCTAGTTCTTGCATTCGAGTGTTTATTATATTTATCAGCAAATGGAGTTGGGGCAGTTTGCAGAGCTTTTTTCCTTTCCGTTGCGCACGTTTGATCCACCTGGCATTTTATCGTGCTTTTTTTTTCTTTTCTTTCTTTTCTAGTTTTTTGTGAATGTGATTTTGCCTTGCGGAGTAGCGGATCGCATTATTGTATTGAGTTGGGGGTAGAAGTGGGAGGGAGAATAAATATACAGGAGGCTGTTGAATGGTGCGATAAATGTTTTCCTGTAAGGCGGGTATGGTGTTGAGGTGGCGGTATGGCGGTAATAGAATCGAGAAGGTTGTATAATGGGCTGAATCGCCAGGAGGGGTGGGAAGATCTGTAAGCTGTGCTAGGGGGCATTCACTGGAAAACTAGGGACCTAGACTGGGGTAGGAAAGAGAAGGCACGGACTGGCCCCTAGTGAATAGTACTATACTTGTACCACGATCTAGTGGTCAAATCCCTCTTACCCTAGACCAAGCGGAGGCTGTCGAAACTATCTTCCGACAACCGATAAATATCATTAAATTTTCATGTATAAATCGGAAGTCAAGTACGATGAAGAGGGGGTTTGACTAGCTTCTGGAGCTCTTTGTTCCACCACATCTGCCCAACTTTTTCAGCCGTTGAGAATTAGTGCAGTGTCCACATAGCCCATCACTCGCAGCCCACTAGACTGAATAGGGGCAAGTAATTCTCATCTCCTGAACGGTTAAACTAATAGAGCATAAGGCGGTACCCGGACTATTGGATACTAGATTTCGTACATCAAATACCGGTATCGTACGAGTGCAGTGAGAGCTGTGGTAGTTCCAGAGGGTCTGAAGCGATATAAAGGCGGAACGGTGAGAGGTGGAAAGAGGGTGGGGGGGCTGGCACCGGGTGTGTCGAAGTTCGGGCACGATAATTGGGAGATCGGAGACAAGGTTGGTTGGAAAGGGACAGAGAAGACTGTAGACTATACAGAGGCTGAGAATATATAATAGGTAGGGTGGGAAAGACTGTTCGAGTTGCTTGACAAGTGCTTTTAATACCTGTGCTTAAGGCCGTCTTATGATCTTACGATAATAGAGAGCGCCTAGATACTGTACCTTAAAATGACCGTTCGACGTTTCTCTCACGAGATTGGAGATAGCTATGCGTACTCCTACTTCGTATCAGACTGAAGTAATTCTTCCGACAGAGCGGAGGAGCTGCCTATCGAGTGATCAGATGTGGAGTGGCGCTATTTATGTGTCTCTATGTACTCAAGTGTTCGATAAGCCCGAGAGTATGAGTTGTTGGATCGGGATATAACACAGCCTGGGGAGCAAAGTTACAAGTGCTGGTATATACACTAATTTGGTATCTCTTTAGAGTAATGAGGATCGGTTGAGTAGAGGAAGGGTGAGGAGTGGGCCCTTTGTACATTTCCCGTGTAGAAGCTGGCTGGGTGGAGGTGTTTGAAGTGGACATACAACGTATAATCGAGGAAACTTATTGCCCTGCGGCAGCCGTCTCGTTACCGGAGTGAGTTCAATCCGCTCCCACTGTCGTATAAAAGGATTAGTTCATAGAGGATCGAATACAGTTTTTTGGCAAACTTAATAGTGTGGAATGACCTGGCCGCCGTTTGGTCCCTCCGCGGGGGAAGAGAGGCGCATTTGGAGGGGAGTAGGGAGGATGGTTCAAGGGGAAAATTCGGGGACGTGAGGTATGTCGGAGGCAGAGGTTTGGGTTGTTTCCTAGTCCTTTAGTTGAATGATTAATATAGAATCTAATCCTCCAAAGGGAGAAGTCGCAGATGGGCTTTTATGACTATGCATAATAGCAGATTCTCTGCTGATATGGACTGGTTTTAAAAGACTCCAAAAGCGGTGTTATGGAAAATTCGCAGTTCATTTACACTTTATCTACTATCACGAATACTTCGACGTAAAAATAAATAAGCGGAATGGATCTTGCGGTTTCGGTCGTTTCTATTGCTACCGAGGCATCCATCCCTACAGGAATCCGGTTGGTAAACAAGAGGGCAGGCATTTGTCCTCGAAGCATTAAATTAAGCCTCCTGGAAGGGGGTAATAGCATCTAAGATGAACATGGAAGGTTTTGCGCCAAGAAATGCTTAATCAAGGTAAACTTCGGCATCATTTTAGCGATATATATTTTCCTGCTTATGATGAGGGACCCAAGGCTAAGTGGCCGGTGAGCAGGGTGAGAAGCCAACGGTTGGTGTTGATATTATCTAGGGTTTGAGTGAGCAGACCAACTCGGATTCTAGAAGGAAGGTAGGAAAGGGAGCGTATGGTCCTAGAGTGTCTTGACACCTGTCAAGAAAGAGCCAAGTAAGCGGCTGACGCCCCTCTCGGGCCCATGTATAGGGAGAGCGGTAGTGTAAGTGAGAAAGGTCCTGTAGATTACTTGGTTCTTTCATTCATTCCGCCCAGCCGGAATGCTCAATTTCCCTTACTGTAAATCTCCCCTCTCTCGGTTTAACTCTCTCATTTTAATCTTAGATTAGTTAGTCCACACATTAGGAGAAACCAAAATCCAAGGACCATGTGAGTTCTTGGACCACGCAGCTTCATATCCTATCACTCGTCGTTGGGGCGGGGGAAGACAGAGCCAGGGCCAAGTGAAGGCGTACACGATACAATGATCGGTAGCAGATTCCAACAATCTTGCCCCGGACTCTACCAGGTGTGATTGCGAAGACTGACTCGCTCGTCCCCAGCAATCAGGGAGCTTCGGAGAGGGAGGGAGAGCAAGAGATAAAAAGCATAGGGGTTTGGCTCGTTTTTTTTTTTTTGGTAAAATAACACAACATGAAAAATAGCAGAGCACCACAGCCCACGCGGGGACCTATGACAGAGAAGTACGTTAAATAATGCGAATATGCCTGGAGCACAGTATAGCCTACGAGATTTCCAAATGTTTGCCCTCCCATACATCTTGAATGCTCTGTCTGGGTTGGACAAAGTTAGATGTCTCGTATCTTCCATAGTATATCACAGGGAATCAGTCGACTAATCTGTAGGTGTCTCAGGCTTCACCTCCACATTCTTCCCGGCCTAGCTTTTCGCCTTTCTGTTTAGAAAGGCCAAGATGACATCCCACACCACAAACACAACATCTCATGATCCTACTCAGCGCAATGAACATAGGTTCCATATGTGTGCTAGGGTGGTCCTCCTCGTGGGATAAAGCACCCGGCTGGCATCCTACTGCTATCATGCAAACACACCTTATCTTGATATATGTGCTACAAGGTAGATCTTAATGGCCAATCTTATCCAATCTAGATGTTTGATCTGATTATCTGATATTCTATCTATATAGGGCCAAGACTTCACACTTGCCTTATTGACAATCACATGTTAGAATCATATAAACAGTTATATATGAGCACATTGGGAGCAAATGGCTCAGCAGGCCACAATTTCCAATATAATTTCCTGCTGTGACTCTCTTGCTCTTTTCCTGTAAGAACCAGATCCCTCCTCGCTGTTCTACAACAGAGAAGGACTTGCCAGAGGGCTCTAGAGAGGGATTAGAGGAGGACTCAGAAGAGGTTTAGAGGAGGACTCAGAAGGGGGCTGAGGAGAGGCAAATGACAAAGAAGGAAGGTATTACAATCCTCTCTTCTCCGGGTGATACTTGTAGCAGGTAACCAATAGTCTCCTAATAATCACTTCTTCTCAGCCTGATAGCAGTTGTGATAGCTAAGTCCTTTGACTCCTATCTAGCAACGTCGATCGCTAGGCTCATATAAGACCGTCGTGTCTTGATTCCCAAAAGCGTGATAGATAAAGATCTTTGTATTGAAAGTATAGTGTATGAAAGAACTTAGATGGTTGCGCGAAGAACCCAAATCCCATGCCTTTTTTTTTTAATTTCTTTTTAATTTTTTTTATCATATTTTAAATTTGGTTTCTAGCTGAGGCCGAAGGCCGAAGCAATAAGTACAAAAATAGCATGCATCTGCAATGGATATGGCCGCAACAAACTTCCACCCAGTCCGACCCATCGTCAAGGCGGTGGAAACCGTGGGAGAAAAAACTCCTGGTCTAAAACCTGCACCAAGCACCCGGGCGCTGAAAACTACAACAAAATATACAAGAAACTCGCAACCAAAAGAAAGCATCTACCAAAAACCCAAGAAAAACCCAACAGTGAGAAAAACCAAAAAAACTCAAATCCGTAGAAGAAACACCAGAGAAAGCCCATCCGCCGCGAAGGCCTTTAACGATCCCCGACAGCTAGCATCATCGAACGCAACCACGCACGAAGGTAATATTACCGGAGCTATGTAGACCCGGGCCGCGGGGCTAGTGATAGAACGTGTGGCGGGTTAGGTCGAGGGAAACCACGAGTCCTAGGAGGAAGTGAGGTGAATGGTGGCCAGACGCCAGAGCGACCGAGCCGGGTGGAGGGTGTTGGCTGTAACCGAGCCACGGGGCGAATACCAAGTGAGGGAGGGGAAGGGTGTGCCCAATCGAGTCCAAGTACGAGGGAGGGAGGACCGAAACGAGATCACGATTTTTCGACGATGCTTACCGTACCGAGCAGTGATCCAAGGAGATAGTGCAATACCAGGGAGCAGAGCCACCGGGGCCACTACTTCAATGATAACCCGAGACTGCGACCGACGCATTGACGAAAGAAAGGGGTTGCCGACCGTGCAAATGCTAAGCGAGGCAGCGTAACAAGTGCGGAGAAAGGAGGGAGTAGAGCCAAACGACCCCTAGAAACAAGGACGCCAGGGCCCAAGGACATGATAAGGGAGGTAAGGCGGGAGGGGGAGGGTGCAGCTCACGGAGAGTGCGGGAGTGGATGTTGACGATGAATTCTCATGCTGTTGAGATTTCAATGGCCGGGTGTGTAAGGGAGATGGTTCGTGACCCAAATCCCATGCCTTTTTATTTTTATTTTTATTTTTATTTTATTTTATTTTTATCATGCGTTCATTGTTTTTAGGTACAAGAAGCTTCGTGCAGCGCTAGCTATGGAAAGAACAAAACCTATAAATCAAAACAAATAACAAAAGAAACAAATAAACCCTTTCCTCCGCGATGACTGAAAAGTTCTCTCTAGCCTGAAACCATTCGGCTTATCGTACCTTTCGGAAACAAAATAGAGGGAAATCATAACGCTACAAACTACTACTCATCCGCACATTTACTGCAAGGAAAGTTACACGTAAGGAAAATCAAGCATACCAAAAACACCTTCGTACAAAAATAAACTCTTGCGGGCAGATCTGGTCTAGACTTGGGGCGGGGGGGG
>Ga0307507_10009431_pt1 | contig 13008 bp, 12 predicted proteins | sample 7_EM_MG_FD_207223 | JGI IMG/M metagenome (GOLD analysis project Ga0307507, IMG submission 207223) | Populus trichocarpa ectomycorrhiza microbial communities from riparian zone in the Pacific Northwest, United States - 7_EM | ecosystem: Host-associated > Plants > Roots > Unclassified | place...
AACAGGGATTAGGAGCAGGTATTTTTTGTTACCCTACTTTGACGAATTTGATTTTTGTAGCCAAATACCCCTGTTCGTCACCTCCTGATATTCGTCACGACCCCATGAGAGACTGTAGACACAACACCAAGTGGGGCACCTTGGGGGACGCAACGGGGGACGGACAACGTAGGTTTAGGTTTAAATCGCTAGGGCACTTGAGATATTGTCTAAGGTTTTGTGGCACATTTCCGATTACAACACGCATATTATCATAATATTATAATATTTTATTATTTGCTGGCATTGCTAATACATTAGATATATGAGAGGAGAAATTTAAATACAAATTGATAGTAAGCAATGAGAATATATTATCATAATTACAGTACATTGTGGGGATATTGGACCTATGCACTCGCGGAGTATGTAATAAATAGAGAAAGGGTGACAAAGCTGTGGACTCAACCTATTTACGGTGTTGTCCTGCCCTACCTTTGCGAAGGCGTTCCCCCGCTGCATCCCCAAGGCGTCCCACTTGGTGTCTAGACGGCATCTACGATATGATACCATAATTGCGGAAGTGGGTGGGAAGTGCGCTTGAACCATATCCCTAACAAGCCTCTACTTTCTTGAAGCCGCATACGAAACGGGGGGCACGGAAACATGGTCGTTGACATAAGGCTTTTCAGGAACAGTTCCATCATACGGGGGTAATTTCTCCCATCTATGATAACTCGCCTACAACCTTCGCCATGGGCCCGCAATGGTCTAACGGCCTCGAATCAAGTCCAATTAAGGCCCAACCCAACCGAAATTCGGATTTCACTGAAGAGCAAAAGTTTTTAGACAGAAAGGGTCGCGACCTAAAATACTTTTTAGGACGGATATCTAGGAAACTTAAGTCTCTATTTCTAAATATTCGACCTACGGTTAAGTTAGATTATCTAGCCCTGGCACAGTTGATGTTTCTCTCTGGGACTGCTCGGGCCACCCGAAGTACGCAGATCATGCTGTAGTGCCGGGGGTGACTCGAAGGTTTCTTAGGAGTGTGGATATCTTTCAGGGGATCAGAACCGCTGCCAGATGGCATAACTTAGAACTCTCAGGCATACTGAGTAGTAGCGAGCTTTCCCGTAAAGGGCAGGGGGCAGGAGGGGGAGGGGAGCTCTAATTATTTTTTAGGTTTCTTCCTTATTTTGGGAAGTGTGTTGAATTCTACCAATGACTTCTAGTTTCAGTGGAGAGGGTGAGAGGATGCCGTTTGAGAAGACCCGGGGAAGGGATTCGGGGCCTCTAGCTTTCCCCCCATTGCCCCAAATTCCCTTCGACGATCTCCCGGTCGAACTGAGTCACTTGATATCATTTACAGCTCAGTTTACTGCGCTAAAGTTGGCTATCGCCCCTTACGTCCAAGGACTCGGCAATTTCTATTAGCATAAGTCTCTAGCCGTAGGTCTCTAGCATATTCTTTGTTGAGCTGAAGCTACCAAACAGCAGGCTTATCAGACCCAACCCAGCCGCACTCAAACTTCTGTTCGTCCAACTACCGGTGATCACTATAGGCAGCTGGAGCCACCAGCATGGATATTGGAAGTCGAACTACAAGAAATTCGAAGCATGAAGTCATGAAAAGAACACAATTATGAAAATTTTATTCACTAACCATAACCGCCCCCCGAACCTTTTAAAAAAAGAATTAAGAGGTAAGGACTCATCAGACATGTTTGAATTTAAGGCATCTATCTCGAAAATTTAATAGAAGGCAAAAAAGCATCCCTAGTGATTACTATTGCTTTGGAACGTCGGGAACACCGTCCTTTTCACTTGTGCAGCTAGAGATCTCTAGAGCAGTAACAGGTAGACCTTCCGGCGCTTATGAGAGATGACCCCTAAAAGAGATTTCGGATCAGTAGCGCCCTCACTGCAACCAATAGGGTACCAAAGCGAAGAGAAAGGGTTGCGATACTTACCCTCCATACTCGCGCTCCGAATGAGCAGATTGGGACCTAGAAGCTCGCAACAAGGCCAGAGCCTGGACTATTTCGGGCCGAAGCTGGTTTCCACGGGCGATAGCAAGCTTCTTAGTTGGTTTGATGCTGCAAGTGCTACTATTAGGAACACCACCAGCGCTAAGAGTATCCTTAGTCAGAGGGCCGTTTTCAGATACTGTCTGAATTTCACCCTTGGGAGGGCTCTCCTGCTGAACTTTGGTTAGGGGGGGGCCCTTTATGCATTGAATTGGTCGGGTGTTGTGGGTGCTGTTACTAGGAACACCACCCGCACAAAGGGTACCCTTGGTCGGGGGGCCGTTTTGGGATTGGGTCTGGGTTTCGCTCTTGGGAAGGGTCCCCCACTGAGACTTGGGTCCAGGGAGGCCCTCCCCGAACACCGAGGGATTTTTTAGGGAGGCTAGATCATAGTCCTCTTCCTCGGAACTCGATGAGGTTGAGTCATCATCCTCCCAGGAGCCTGTTGGGAAGGTGGAGTCATCGTCGTGCTCCGTTTTCTCCTTATCCGATAACATCTGATTATACTCTTTGAGACTACCTCTGGATTTATCTTTACGGGGAGTGCTAATCTTGGGCCCGAAAAGGGGCACATTGTCAGGTAAGAGAGCAGCGCTGGCGCGATTCTTCGCCTGCTGGGCTTTTCCATGCACTAGTTCCCAGATGGACGGCGTGAAGTTTGCGGTACGCCAAGTGCTATCACTGGGGCCAGGGCTGGGGGCACTATCGGGTTTCCACACACAAAGTTCGCCAGGGGTCCCAGCCTTAACATATAGCTCTCTGTCTGCTGAAGTGCTTTCCGGTAGAACGTCCTTGGGTTCGAGTTTAAGGACTGGGAATTCGTAACGGAGTATAGGAAGCACCTGGGGCTCCCCCAATCTACTGGAACCCCCTTCTCTCTGGTTGCAGGATCTATGGAGACTAGAAAAACGCGAGTCGCGAGAATAGCTCGTATCCTCTGAGGGCCCTTCCCTCCCCCTCGGGTGAGGAACGTTAATATCGGGTTGGCTCCCGGCAGAGCTAGTAACACTGCTATTTTTGCCTAATGAGCTGAGTTCTTTAGTTAGCTGGTCTAGGTCGTGACTTTCTGGGAGTAACTTAGGAGAATCTTTGGTTAGACTAAATCCGGAAAGACCTCTGGCTAAATCTAGAATATCTCTGTCGTGGGTCAAGGAGCTCTCTCCCGGGTTACGAGCCCTGGTATTACAACTAGGTGGCCCGTTGCGTGCTTCTGTTTCAATCCCCTTGCCCGCATTCAACGGGGACCTGCTGTTGCCGTCTCGGACCCTGTGCGGACCTGCTGGCCCATTAGCACGATCCCGAGACCTCGGCGACCAGCTGCGAGCATCATTGGGAATACCATTGAGCTTTCTGCGATCTGGAAGAGGCTTTCTCGTAGCGCGGCCTACACCCCTTTCATCGGAGGCTCCTTGTTGGCGACTAGAGGCGCTCTATCAGCTCCCAAACGATTCGTAAACTCAACCAAGGCAATGGCGGTGGCAAACTTACTAGCGACGGAAGGGGCTTCTGCCCCGGGACCTGACAGAATCCTCTAGGCAGCTGGTAACTGGTTGGTTGGTGGCAGCACGAGGATATGCAAATCGACTTGAATCTGGTCCATAGGAGTCCCAAGTGGGACGTGGCCTATAAGTATCGTCCAACCCCCTTTGGGGCGAGCGGCGATCGTCGCGGCTCCCGGAACGGTTATAACACCTTGACCCACGAGAACCGAGAGCTGTGTTACCACCCAACGGATAGACTGGTCTGTGAGGTGGATTAGTTCTCTGCCGGTTCTTGTTCCGAGGATAAGGACTCCCCCGACCCCCGAGATCCACATTGGACGGTCTAATTTATTAGTCTTCAGAGCCCCAGTTGGGCAATAATCGAAAGGCAAAGCATTAGCAAAATACTCACCTGGGTTTCTTAGAACGTGTCACCGGCATAGCAGTGGCACAATTCGAGTGTCACCAAATCTTTGTTTGTATGAGAGAAGAAGTTAAGAGACACGAGGTGGATGCAGCTTCCTAGGCTAATGTGCGGTGTTATTGTGGCTAGGGTGTGCTGGTAGACTTGATCTTATTTGTGCCTGGGGTTGGCGCCTACCTTCGGGTTGAGGCAGTATAATTCAACGGTAATACCCCGATACTAGAATCTTATGTGGTTAATATCTCGGCGGAAATGATTCTCATTAGGTGGTTGGCGCACCCAACTTCGTCGAGTGAGGTTCTATGATCAGCCCCGTAAAGTATTGCAACGTAGTACTGCTGGCTAGAGTCGAAAAGGGGATGGTGCTATAGATAACACACACCAAAATTGATACCTTTGTGTTTACGATAAAGTTCTCCAATACCAGCAGTTTTTATGTTTTATCGTACCGTTTCTATTACAAGGCTCAGGGGTAAGGAAGAATGAAGAGAAACAGATGGAGGGGTTTAGCCGCCCCGTGCTAAATAATAATTGCGCTGTTGCCAGAGGCAGCGAGCCGATTCGCTGGGTAACGACACTAGTCTATGTGTTTATGTTTCGATGAAAGATACACAATGTTTTAAACTATGTTATTTAGCACTGTGTTCAAATCTGTACATACCCGTAAGCAAACAACTAAGACAAGTTAGCACAGGTAAATTCCAAGACACGCGCCGCAACAAAATCACCAGCTTACATAACTGAGAGAAAACTTGATTTAGCACAAAACCGCGCTATTAACCATTATATCTTCTCGGAACTAACTGTCAAATTTAGCACGGAGGGCTGATAGCTGCCAGTGCTAAATGACAATCGTACTATTTGTAGAGGCAACGAGCCCATTCACCATGGTAACCCCGCTGGTCTAAGTGATTATATTTTAATCGCAGATACACGATGTGGTAAACAAGGTTCCGAATGGTCCGACTGGTCAAGTCTTAGAGGGAGGAACATTTGGTCAGTCCAGATTGATATCGGTGACTAGACTTGGCCAGATCAAGTAGTCCGGTCCAGTCAGGATCGGTCTCTGACTGGTCCGCATAAAGTGATTCTATAATGATTATTGGGATAAGAAATTTAATGATATCTCCATAGCCACAACAGCACGGAACCCAACAGCATACCCTCAGATATGTGACAATGATGAACATAGATTTAGATAGTATCAGTGTTGGGAGGCGACCGGTCAGGGCTTCTTTGGTGCCAGGCTACAACTACAGATATCAGCAGACTTTCGAGTGATAAGGTGTGATTTCGGTTGCCTAAAATGAAAGGCCAAGCACAAAAGACCGCAATCGCCAACCCACAGCAGCAAAGAAGTTCTTCTCATCCAACTTGGCCTCTTGCTTGCACCCCCCCTTCAATAAACGAACCAACTGATTAGTAGCAAAGATAAGAGTATATATATATCACAAGTTGTTCACCTATCATACCTTTCCAGCCATCGCTACGCGCGTCTCTTCTCTTTTACCCATGCCCCCCTTTCCATTTTACAAATCACGGAGCTAACAAAAGAAGAAAGGTTATAGGCAACTCCCACAACTCATGGCCTCTGTGCATCCAACTCTTTCAAGTTCCTAATTGTATTGCCTCCGGCACTTCTGTTTTCCTCCTGGCACCTCCGGTCCCCTCCACAGTGCTTCCGTTGCCACCTCCCATTTCTGACACTCCGCAGGTGATGCTGTGACTCTCCCCGTCGCGCTTTTGTTATGTTCCCACCGAAGGGATTATTTTGCAGAAGTCTATGGCTGAACAGAAAACTCTAAAGATATAGCTATCGTGGGCTGACAGACTCAAGGCGCGACTGTCAAACACGCGAACACAAGAACTAGATTAGGGCAGGACTAAAGGGTGGGTAAATCAGAAACTTCCTTCCATCTCTCTATCACCTAAACTAACTAGACAAAACATAAGAATATATAGAGTATAAGAAGACCATCTTAACCATTCTATCGTTCCACACACTCATCCATTTTGCTGCATGCACAGCTCCATCCGCCCGCATACTTTCATAATGGTAATAGAGGAAGGACGAGCCCGCAAGTGTCCTCCGTCAATCCCTTCATCACCGTTCAACTTCACTTCCACTCACACATCTTTGTTCGTCCACTAACTTATCTAGTTCCGTCAACTCTAAAAGAACGATAGATGACGAAACGGCGAAACTAAACCAAACCGGAGTAAATACAGGGGTGTATATAGAGGTAACGTTGCCTGGAAGGACTTTCCTCCCATCTTTCCTTCATTCCTGCCACTAATCGCGCAACAGGCCCATTCTCTTCCACGCATGCCCCCCCTTTCCTTCTGTAAAACTATGATCCTAAGAAAAGACAACCGGTATAAAGAAAACTTATCTATGCTCTGTGTGATAAAATGATATAGGAAGAGTAGATTAAGTGAGCATTTCTAATTGTGATAGAGGCATATTTACATACAAACTACTACGTTTTTATATTCTATTTTTTAAATACTATTTGCTTTTGCTGAGCTAGTATTACGTGAATTCATCTTGTAAACATTCAAAACAAAGATCAAGTTTTAGTCAAGAACCGTGCAATTAAAGGAATAGATTACTGCCAAAGCATATGAGTGAAAGGGGCATGCACACACTATCACTCGGCCAGTCCACTAGTCCTACCGGGCCTAGTCCAGTCGGTTCCAGCAATCACGACTGTCCAGTCGGTCTAACTTCCACCATTAGACTAGACTCGACTTTGACTATACTGACTATTCTAGCCCAGGCTTCCGCCGACCATTCGGAACCCTGGTGGTAAACGGTATAACTAGCACTGTGCTCCGGTCTGTGTATACAGGTAAGCAAAACAGCCCATACAGATTCGCGTGGTTAGGTACCAAGAAATCCCCCATAATCGAATAGAAGGGGATTTGATATGCGAGCCCTTTTTAAGTAACAGGTATCCAGTAAAGGTGTGAAACGGAGGAAGTGTGAACACCTAAACTATTAGAGCCGGTTTGGTAACAACGGAAGGTGGGTCAACCGTTTCGTTTCCTCATACAAACGACCGTTTTGCTTCCGTTAACAAAATTGTAAACGGAACGGCCGTTTGGCAAAAATGAAAGGCATCAACCGTTCCGTTCCAAGACGGCAGTAGCTCAACGGCTGCCTTTACATTCAGCAACCCCCATAACATAACTGTTTGTAGAAATTTCACATGATATTTTTGGTAAAACTGCAGTGAAAATTATTTCATAAATTAACTAGTATTAGAATATGTAGTATCTTAATTATGTTTAATACCAATTCATATCAACAACAATACCATGGAAACCAACAACACTATTTCAATGTTTAATGATAAAATATTTCAAAGACGACTGCAAAGTTTTCTTAGCTCTGCGATTTACATTCAGTATTTTCTTCTGAGAGAGCCTGTTAATACATCCTGCCTTACAGGCCAGTGATATACATACGAGATACTTTATGGACATCCACAACATGTTCTTCAACTAATCTGTATGGGCCTTACTACAAGGTAGGATCTTGGTGACTAGTTGGGTTCCCATTGACTACTAAAATCAAGCTGGTATATTTCAATTGAAGAGCAGCTTATCATGTTTCTATGGATAGTTGGTCATGGAGCCACAAATAGAGAAGCTCAGAAGCAGTTCCAGCACAGTGGCGAGACAGTTTCAAAGTAAGAGCATTGTCAATTTCAAAAGATGATAAACTTTAGTCAATCAAATGTTAATTAGTAACTGGATAGTTCCACCGGGTTTTACAAGCTCTGCTACCTTTGTATGAGACATTTGTTCATCCATGGTCTAATAATAGTCTGACTCGTATTCAAAAAGACTGGGGCAAAATGTCCAATTTTCAAAATGTTCGTGAAGCGATTGATGGTACTAATATTATAGCTCATGTGCCAAGCCAACACCAGGCAGCATATCAGAACCGGAAGGGTGTGATCACAGGAAATATGATAGCTGGACATAGTCTGGATAGGTATGTTTTTTATGTCTGCCCAGGATGGGGAGGGTCTGCAAATGATACTAGAGTACTAGGAAATGCAGACCTCCATGGATTTCCGAGGGATGAAAATGCTGTCTATCTAGCGAATGCTGGATATGGAGTTTACAAAGGCATTCTTACACCATACCGCATAGTTTGCTATCATCTTCAAGAACAGGAGGGTGCTTGTTTTCGCCCTCTGTTACAATCCTTTCTTCTCCGGGGGATACTTGCAGCAGGTAACCGAGAGTTCTCTAATGATCGCTCCTTATGGCATTCGAGCTGGTGGGATAACTAAGTCCGTTGACTCCTATCTAGCAACGTCGATCGCTAGGCTCATATAAGACAGTTACGTCTTGATTCCTGATAGCGTAGTAGATAAAGATCTTTGTATTGAAAGTATAGTGTATGAAAGAACTTAGATGGTGGCGTGAAGAACGCACATATCATGCCTTTTTTTTTTTTTTTTTTTTTTTTTTAAATCAAGTGCTTTGTATTATCAACTACTGGGAACAAAGACCACGTGGAGCGCTAGCTATGGCAAAGAAAAAACCCCATCCCCTATCTTTTATCCATCCCGGCACTAGGGAAAAAGCCACCAACCCAAGTCCTTCTGGTATGAGACCAACGGCACAACGGCCACGCAAAATAAGTAATCCCCCTCCGACGAAGCGGTCGAAAAGAAAAATACAAATAAATACATGGGGAGGAATCAACAGGAAAACCCTTGCCGTAGACACCAACAAAATGAATAATTGTTATAACCACTAATGAAACCGAAAGTAAGCGACAAAGAGAGAAGAATAATGGCGGAGCGGGGGCCACTAAAACTATTGGGGGGTTGCACACATTACTCAAGAACCCAAGAGGTTGACATCCGCCACCAAGGCAGAGCAATACGACGACAGAGCGTAAGCGAGGGGTGTGACCGTGGAGAAATCGCAAGGACGGCATAAGGTAAAAGGGCAGTAGGGTGCCAGCCGAGTGAGTGGATTGTAGCTGTAACCGAGAAAGGGGACGAGACCTTGAGGGAGGAGAGGAGGGGTAGACCCAATAACCGTAGAAACTATGGGTCACACTGTGTGTGTCTGACTAGACAGTCTCTAAAGGTAGTGAAGTGAACGGAGAAATCGACCGTAGCCTGTTGAAATGTTTTCTCCTACTGCGAACTGTGGTCCCAGCCGTCTGTAACATGAGTGAGAGGGGGTTGCCGCCCCTGCGAGCGCTAAACGAGGTAGGGAAACGCGAGCGGAAAAAGGAGAGAGTAGAGCCAAATGACCCCTAGAAACAAGGAGGCCAGAGCCCAAGGACATGATGAGGGAATTAAGGCGGGAGGGGGGTGCAGCTTACTGAGAGTGTGGGTGTAGCTCACTGAGAGTGCAGGGGTGGATGTTGACAATGAGTTCTCATGGTGTTCAGATTTCAATCGCTAGGTCTGTACAGAAGAGGGTTTATGAGCCACATCTCATGGCTTTTTTCTGTTTTGCTTTTTTTTTTTTCATCATGCGTTCATTGTTTTTAGGTACAAGAAGGTTCGTGCAGTGCTAGCTATGATGGAAAAAACAAAATCTATTAATCAAACAAAACACAAAAGAAACCATATAGCTGGGTCCACCTCTAAACTGAAAACAACTTAGTTAAAAACAATTGCCAACGCTCTGGCAACAGAGAAAAAAGTAGATGGGAGTTTCAATACAAAAACATGATTCCGTGTTTTTTACATAAGGAAAAAAGTAAAATAAACAATTTTAAGGAATAACACACTACAAAGTCTTTTTACTGGGGAGATGTTACGCTTCAAGAGGGAGTGGGGGAGATGTCGCGGGGGGAGGGTGGGGGGGAAAAAACCGATGTCCATTTCCGGGGGAAGGCCGGTTCTGGTGGTGGTGATGTATTGGCCGAGGGCTTTTACAAGGAGGGGTTCGGTCCAGATGGGGCTGTCTGCGTCAACGCTATAGATCTCTTTCAGTAGGAGGTCTCGGGCTCCTGAGGGGGTAGGGCAGTAAAGGATAGCGTGGTGGAACCTTTCTTGGTCGGTTCCGCATCGGGGACAGGTGAGCACAGGGTTTTCGTCGAACTAGGGGGGGTGGGCTGTGAGGTAGCTTTTGGCGGAGCGCATCTGGGGGATCCTCCCGGCCACGAACTTCCCCAGGCCCATAAAGGGGTGTGGGAACAGGTGGGGGGAGATGGCCGTAGTACAGGGAGGCGGGGGCGTTGGAAGCCCAATCGTTGGGCAGCATGTCGATGGCCCTGGTTGGGAGGACGTGGTATGTGTGTGTCATGAGTTGGGCAGAAGTAATGTTGCTTCCGGCGGGGAGGGGGACATGGAGAACAAGGGGGAAACAGGTTAGTCCTTCTTGTAGTGGGTGCATGAGGTGTGCTAAAGCATCAATAGGCAGGTGTTTTCTGATAGAAGGGGACGGAACAGGGGTCCGCCAGTCAAGGGAGAGGGAGACTGATGAAAGCCCTCTGGGGAGGTGTCGAGACAAGTCTTGGGCTCTGAAAGCCAACAGGGAGGGAAAGGATGCTGGGAGCCTCGCGGAGGCTGGGTCGTTAGTGGGTGGAGTGCTGGTGACTCTTAGGGCCGCTAAGCGTCATCTGTACCTGCCGTAGGAACTGATGGGGGGGAGGCATGCCTCTCGGGACAAAATGGAGGTTGGGGGTGAGAAAAAAGCATTTGTGGTCCATCTCTGGACCCTATGCCGGAAGCTGTTCAGGCCCCGGAGGGCGCAGGAGTTGGGGGTGGAGAGGTTGGCCCCATAGGTTAGATTAGGGAATAGAAGGCCTGGGGCGATACGGTGGCGAAGGAATGGTCTAACGCTGGCGCTGGGGGAGGATAATTTTTGATGAATGAAAAGGCAGCCTTGGCTAGCGCAAGTTTGTGCCTATAGTGGTGTGTGGCTGTCAGGGCAGGGGTCAACGAGTAACCCAGCCACCTAACAACACGTTGGAGGTGAAAGAGGTGACCATCCAGCTCGATGGCAGTGATCGCATGGGGGGGCCTTTGGCTGGGAGTTCGCCAGTGTATCAGTTCGTTTTTGGGGACAGAGAAGGAAACTCCCAGTTCTTTATCCCTTCCGGCTATTTCTGCGAACGTTTTCTGTGGGAGGCGGATGTTACCCCGGTAGGATTCTGAGGCCACGGTGATGGAGAGGTCGTCAACATAGGAGAGCATTATGCCTTTTGGTATTGCCGAGTGTAGAGGGGCGACGTAGAGGAGGAAGAGGAGGGGAGAGATAGGGGACCCTTGTGGGGTGCCCACTGAGATTGGTGCTGGGAGGTTGGGGGAGCCTTGGAAGACGAGGCTGCATGACCTTTGTGACAGGAAGGAAGATACCTAGTCGACCATGTAGGAGGGGGTGCTGTTCGCCAGGAGGGAACCCCTGAGGGTGGAGGCGCTAAGGCTGTCGAAGCCAGCTTAGATGTCAAGAGGAAGGGTGGAGACCCTGAGTCTGGGCCTTTGGCGGGTTCTGACTTCGTGTGCTAGGGTGAGGCAGGCGTCTGAGGCACTGTCACAAACGGTGACTAAGCAAGGCAGACTCTCACATGACTAATAATTATTAGTCATCGGTTTGTTATCTTTTAGACTATGAGAGCAGTTGACTCATAGGTTTTCACATGACGACGCAATAGCGTGTCATCGGTTTATTGTTATTGGTTGATATTTGACATGACGCATGATTGTGGTCATGTGGTTGTGACATGACGCACGATTGTGGTCATGTGGTTTATGTATTTCGCACATGACTCATAGTTATGAGTCATGAGTGGTTTTATGAGTTTTGATTGGTTGCGAGGCAGAGCGCAGCTGACTCGGACGAGTCAGCTGATGGATTTCACACTATAACTCACTATGAGTCATGAGTCGCGTGACGCGAGGGAACGAGTCACGCAGGGTTAGGGTTGAGGGAAGAACCCCTTTATAAGGGCCCCCTAGGGGCATGAGATTTGGGTTCTTCACGCAACCATCTAAGTTCTTTCATACACTATACTTTCAATACCAACATCGTTATATATCATACTTCTGGTAAACAAGACACAACTGTCTTATTTGAACCTAGCGATCGACGTTGCTAGATAGGAGTCAACGGACTTAGCTATCGCAACAGCTATCGGGCTAATGAGGAGTGATCGTTAGGAAACTATCGGTTACCTGCTGCAAGTATCACCCGGAGGGAAGAGGATTGTAACAGGCACTAAGGCCTGGGAGCGAGCCGCATTGGTTGGGGTGGAGCATGCTTTTGGAGCGGGCGATGGGGGAGAGCCTATCTGTCATGACTCGTTCGAGGATCTGTGACACGGTCCTGAGAAGGACTACTGTGAGGAAGGATGCCGCAGATTCGTAGGAGCCTTTCCCTGTTTTGTCTATGACTATGCCGTTTGCATTCTTCAGCGAGGGGGGCTGGCACCTGAAGACCACCAGGGGTGAGAGGAGATCCAGGAGGATCCTTGGGTTTATAGTGTTGGCCTTCGTCGATACCGAGTACAGGATGCCATCTGGTCCAGGGGCGGAGGAGGGGGAGGATTTGCTCAAGGTGTGTTTGATCACATCGCTTGTGAGGGGGGTGGCGAGCGGTCCCGAGATAGACATCCTTTTGTAGGAAGGGGGTGCTGTGGTGGGAAGAAGTAGTTCAGAAGGGCCTTGTTAATAGAAACCGGGGCCGTATCGCCTGGGGGGAGGGGAACCTGAGGGTTTTCCTGGGGGCTACAAATTGCTTAACCATCCATATGTTGTGAGGTGTTGTTTTGGTGAGGAGGTCCACCTAGCAGGAGGCTGTAGCTCTCTTGATGGGTTTGAAGTACCCCAGTCTTGGCCGTTTGGCAGCGGTGAAGAGGTCATGGGTCTGGAGTCTTTTTGCCTTGGGTGAGGCCTTGCTGAATTCTTTGCGGAGGGTAGTGAGTAGAGGGGTGCACGAGGGTTGGGATCTTGGGGAGGGGCGGGAGCGTGGGGTGTGGGAATGAATTGTAGAGGTGAGGGTGGAGAGGGTTGAGGAGAACCAGAGGTCTGAGTCGAGTTGGTTGGGGGAGGGTCTTCCTGAGGGGGGGGGGGGGGTGTACCAGTCTTCAAGCATTTGCTCCATGTTG
>Ga0307507_10009433_pt1 | contig 12998 bp, 8 predicted proteins | sample 7_EM_MG_FD_207223 | JGI IMG/M metagenome (GOLD analysis project Ga0307507, IMG submission 207223) | Populus trichocarpa ectomycorrhiza microbial communities from riparian zone in the Pacific Northwest, United States - 7_EM | ecosystem: Host-associated > Plants > Roots > Unclassified | place...
CCAACAAAACAGCCAAAGTTGATTTCCAAATTCTTCACATGGTACTGGCAGCACAATATGACAATCCAAGCAGTGAATACAATTGGTGCTGGTCACAGGAAATGGAAGCTGTGTGCTGTGATGTCCCTGGAAGGCTCGTTTCTGCAGTTAATCCCAGGATCATAATACACAAACCTGGGAAACCAGCATACCTTTTCATCTCTTCAGCTTTGCTGGTACTTGCAGGATATCTCCATCAGCACTTGTCCCCTTGCAATGCCCATCAAATCCCAACTGTCAAGCATACTCCAAATTTTCCTTACAGGTTTAAAGGAAAGGCTTGTTTTCTGATTGAGGGCAGTGAAAGTGATACCATTAGTGAAGAGGGCTCTCTTTGCACAAAATGTGGACCACATACCTCACTCGACCGCACAAATAGTCAATGCATCATTGAGCACATGGCTGCACACATTCTTCATGACCCAACTGTCCGTTCCCACCCACAGGAACTTTGTGGCCTTTGTTTGCAATCCTTGCCAATTTGTATGATTTACTTGAAAAAAGGTCATGGTGAGTCACAAGGGTATAATGTTGATATGAAGCTTTCCAAATGTGTGAATTTAATCCAGTTCAAATATGCAATTGCAGCAACATCCTCGAAAAACTCACCATGCACAAATGTTCTGGTTGTCTGTCTGCTTTGCTCCCCAAAGTCACCAGTGGTTTGGACATACAGCCTCGATGCTCACTTTCGCGACAGCCACAGCCTGGCTCACAACCATTTTCCTATCAAATACCGCCCTTCGCAATTGGAGACTGAAGAAATTCAGATCATCTGGGAAAATCGACATCAGATCCGAAAAAAGCGAAATATGAAGGGAAAGAAAACCATACCATTGGTCATATCCAATGCCCATCATTACTGTGGTGCCATGGAGTAAGTTTCCTCTTGATTGAAGAGATGCAACACTAATGTCGGTTGATCAGTAGATCAAATGTCCCTCAGTTTGACGGTCCTGATGGGGAGGAAGCAGACCAGAGTGACAACCCACCTAATGAAGGAGATGACACATTAGAGAGAATGAGTTACTGGAGTGATGACGATGGATCCTCCAGTGATGAGCATGAATCTGAAGGAGAAGGAAACAAAATGGTCATTGATTCTGAGGACGAATCTGAGACAGAAGAAATTGAGAATCAGCATGTTATGTACCTTGAAGACCTGGGGACATTTGCCACACAAGAAACTTTCAGGCCTAATGTGCCTGAGTTGACCCCCCAACCACAACTGACACCCTTCTCTCTCCCTGCAGTGGAGGACACTCCCATGTCTCCACCTATGATGATTGGCCAACAGGGACCAGCACTCCAGGCAGACACAATGCAGATACCATTGGGGTGCAGTCAAGTGCATCTGACGGACTCAGAAACCAATGTATGCACACCTGAGGACAACAGCACTGGCTGACGAACTTCTGGACAAGTCCGAAAAAGGACCCAAGTTGATGGGAGGTGTGAGCGTGATGTTGAGATAACGGCAGATGAAAAAGAAGAGGGAACTCGGGTGATGATGTGTAAAGTGCCAGGTTGTGAAACAGGCTGGGTGCATGTGATTCTTCAATTGTTTTCATCACATGCATGGATTATCAATTCGTGCCTTGTAACTGGACATGCCCTAGCTGCAAAGCTAATTCTACAAAGTGCTGTTGATAGTAGGAGACTATTTATGTAGAAAATTATTGAAAACATTCTTGAAAACATGAGTATGGGAAAAACATACCATATTAGGAAGGTCAAGGGTGGGGGGGTGTCAACCAGGGCTCTGAAAAAAAAAAAAGTGAGTGTTGGTCTCTTTTCCACATTCTGCCACCCCCTTGATTTCTAAAGGTTTGAACCTCTCTGAATTCAAAAATTGAGGTCCGAATGCATTTGAGTGAGTGAGTAAGGGTGCAGGGGGGTACATTTCATTGTTCCAGTGGCTGTGCAGAAACCTCTGTTGGCGTCTGTGACCATGGGGAAGTGAATTGATTGCCTGAGGTTTCTGTCATCAAGTGCTGAGACTTTAGCTACACCAATCCGAATGGTAGTAATAGGGGGAGTCAGAGTGGCCGGTTCAGCAACGATTCAGCAATGATTCAAGATCAGGTTCAAAGATGATTTGACAATTTTATTCTTGCCTGAATCGTTGCTGAACTGGGTCTAACTCTGACCCCCCCAGTTCAGCTTGAGGCCAAATTCCCTACTTTCATGCTGGTTCTGACCACCTCCAGATGTATATTCCGTAAATTTTTATATACATATATTTAGTTCTTGTAGAAAGCTTGACGACAGCCTACTCCATGACACAACATACAGAGTGTCAACGGCAGTCTGAAAATCTCATAAAAGTGCTCTTCCAGTACTGCAAAGCACCTTTCACAGCATGCATGATGCCAACAACACTTTCTCAGATGCATGGGCCAACCAGAGGATGCAGAAGATGGGCTCAAGTCGATCCTGGACAAGCTGCCTGATGTCGCTCCAGCACTGGATGCTGATGTCATTTGGACAGCATTGGGGTGAGGGAATTTTGTAGGGCAAAGGACAAGCGAAGGAATGAAAATATGTTTTCAGATATTTTTAAATATAAGTAATTATTCAAAATAATCTAATTGATAGGGGAGTTATGGAATGAAGGACGTAGAACCGAAACTTGAACCAGTGGTGAAGCGCCTCCAGAGGTGCTTCACAATGGTTCAGGTTCAGCAATGATCCAGCGGGTTCCCATGGTTCAGATGAGAAATCAACTTCTTTGAACCGTTTCTGAACTGTTTGCTGAATCGTCACTGAACCCCTCACTCTGACTCCCCCTAATGTAAATACTTGTAAAATTCACCTCTTTCAGTAATTTCTCATGTATGTTCCTCCATGCAAAGACTTGCATGCAGAGCATCTTTGACTGTGATTTGAAAGTTTATGAGTTGATAGGTAGGTATGTTGAATCTATAGCTACAGGATTTTCAAGAAGCCAGGACCATAGGACAAAAAAACATTCAAAAAAACATCGGAACTTGGAAAAACATACCTTATATAGTAGGAGGGGGAGGGGGGGAGGTCAGCCAAATCCACGAAAAAAAATAGTGAGTGTTGGTACATTTTCCACGTTCTGCCACCCCCTTGCTCAGAGTAGACAGTTATGATCATCAATTGTCAGCAATTGCTTGTCACATCTAGGTCCCTGATTTTGCTCAAATTTTTGGCACAGCCAAAATGTCACGGGAAAATTGGTTTGAAGGTGTTTTCGGACTCTCTGAGTTCAAATCCAAGCTTAGTTTTATCCAAAAAAAAATTGTTGCTGAGATATTATGTACATAAATAAAATTGAAATCAAATTGAAGTAGGAATTATTTACTTATTAGCTAACTACGTTGCATAAGCAACTCAGGTAACTACCGACATAGCGACCTCGCTAGCTACTGGTAATGAGATTGGTACAAGGGGGACGTTGGCCATGTTTGTTCAAGACTTCAAGTATCTAGTGACTGGATCACGTCGTACGAGAGATAACAAAACGTACAGAAAGAACTTGATTTTCGTCACTTGTTGGTTTCAAAGAGAGAGAGAGGTTAGGGTCCTCTGCCGCAATATGGAAGATAAATGTGATGATAACATTAAAATTGCAGACAATGGCGCTGATGGAAGACTTGTGGATCATTGTTGAGTATGAGCGCAATTTCAAATGTTCCGAAGAGAATAGAGACGCACCTGCAAGAGCGATGCCAATGCCTCGGTTAACCCGCCACCGTTAAGCATCACCGTAAACGCGTGATTTAGACTTATAGCAGTCATGATGATTGTTGTAGAAAAGATGGTTATGATCCGAATTTTTTGGGGTTTGGAGAACGTTGCCCTCAATACCAAGCGGATGGGAGCTAAGATAACAATGGCATCACCCACTACATCTGCTAATATCTTAAACATTAAAAAAAGGAGTTGAAATAGTAAGTAAGATAGCAAACTGCTCACTTGTCAATTGTATTATTGCAATTCTTGTTGGTAAAACACACATTGAATGATCCAGACTCCATTTATCCCTTGCCTGGCACGTCCAAACAACTTGAACTGTAAGGGCAATCCACGTCGCCACGAATACAACGGCAATCCAATTAAGAACTTGACGCATTGTTCCGACAGACATGCGTATCACTGTGAAAAGGATGGAAATCCTGGAGGCCCTAAATCAAACATAAGTAGAGCAGTGATAACGTAGGAGGACCTTGATTACTACCAAACTGCAGCGATGTAGCATTCGGAAGCTCTGCAAGGTATTGTTAGCCAATACCGAGGTTCATTGGTCCATAGCATGACTGACAAGTAATAAAGGGTGACCTTGAGGTGATCCGAGTAGTAGGCTGTTGGGAAAGTTCGTGAGGCTTTGATCGAAGTCGATCGACGGTTTATGAATAAAATGGTTCGCACTGTAATCGCGGAACATAAGCTCGAAAGTTGGTAACCAAATGATCATGATGACAGCTGTCAGTCCTGCCCATGCGTCATCCCACCAAATGTGAGACGTGCGTTTTCTGCGCCATAGGCGAAAGATTGTCGTCAAAATGCTGAGCGGTGTGAGTACAAAATTTGTGACTGGAAAATTGTCAGGACTAGAAGTTGAAATTGAATCGCAGAAGGGCATTCATGTACTTCTCAAATCCATGGTGGTGGGAACACGTAATGTCATCTTGAAAGAGCTCTCTTTGGCATGTGCGAAGTGGGGGAAAGAATGTTGAAGGAGGGTGATATGGTCAGAGATACTTATACGATGCTGAAGCAGGGAAAGAGATGCATGCAACTTTCCACGACGCTCATTCTGTTTTCTGCTTATGGGTCTCTAAACCCGACATAATGTCTGAGAATCATCCGATGACATGTAGGACAACGAATTGATAACCAAAAGTCCTTTATCATGGCTCAAAGGGAAGAGGCATTTACGTATGTACTCGTATCGGTTAGATCCATCACGAGCGGAGGTTGCAAGTGAGATCGAAGTGATAGACATGCTATTCAGGAGCGGTCATAATTGACATGGGCCTGTACAGCCCTGTACACACTACGTTACACCCTGGCACCTAAAGCAAGACTTGAAGATAAGCGCGAAAAAAGATTCATTCGAGTTTACAGCTAATTAATTATTGATAGACTCACTTTGCGTTTGCGGCTCTTAGCGTTTTTATTTACTTGTGGAGCAGGTACAAATAAAACTAGCCAGATTTGGAGGGCATCTTTGACCACTGGTCGTTCGAGCTCAGATTCTGTTCTATACTTAGCCAGTTCCACATAAATCTGGCTAGTTTTTGTTTGTACCCGCTCCACAAGTAAATAAAAATGCTAAGAGCTGCAAATGCAAAGTGGGTCTATCGACAATTAATTAGCTGTAAAATTATTTTTTACTGTAGTCTAATCGAGGCGCACGGGTGCCTGAGCAGTGAGGCGAAACCGCAGCTTCTGTGGGGATGAAACACATCTCCTCTCCTCGAGATACGGTCTCACCTCGGGGATCAGCGATCCAGGGCTCCGAAAGTTGGGTATTTTTAACCGTGTCTCTCTCTTTGATCCCACTCGAGATCATGCTGTCGTATTGCCCTTGTTCACGCCTACCCACCCTCCTGCTCCCATTGCCTTTGTTGGTTATGTATTATTAATTTTCCTCAACGATTCTGTAACAAGGATAGATTTTGAGTTACTCTAATCATATCGCAGCCACCCTCTTTTTTTCCCTGAGAAGGCCAGTAGGTTGTAAGTGGGCGTCTTTCCATTTTATCAATTGGCATGGATACTCATCTTCCCTCCGTTGAACGACCCCAGACTAATACAACGTATCTTCCCCTCAATTAATCCTCCAGCACCTATGACTGCGCATTTTTTGACGTGTGAGCTAATGAATATTAATTCCTTTTCCGACTCAGCCACCCCGAAAGCAAGGTTTGAGGTACACACCTATGGTGAAACACACAATTCCGGTCGTCCTCATCCATCCAGAGCTCGGAAATGATACCAACAGGAATTCTTTTTTCGAGGTTCAACTCATACTCAACCGGTGTGAGGATCTTGTCGAATAATGTCTCTTTGTCTGAAGGAGATGGTTGGAATGAAGAGGAAGAAAGAGAGAGCATAAATTCACCACTGCTTGTTGACGTTAGACAAGTTTAATCGCTCGCGAAGCTAAATGAACCGGGACTAACAAGAGACGACACACACACAACACACGAGAAAGAAGAGTGACACACCAGCCAAAACACGACATACTGATGCCAAGAGTGTGCTTTGGTATGTTGAATCTTCGTCCACCAGCATGTCATATGATAATCCTTTTGCTGGTGGCATTTACCAAGTTCCACAATCAAACTGAACCCTCTGACCACCCTCCGTTGGACTTCGAATTCGAAATGACAAGGGTACTTTTTTGGACTCTTTCCATGGTCAATTTTACTTTTAAAGTGTATTTATTCTGTGAAAGACGAGCTATTATACCTTAAATGTTACTACATAAATTAAGAGAGAGGGAGCAACATCACAGCTCCTCGAGACCCCCGGACATCCATGGTATTGCGTCCCCACCGAGAATCCTCGCCATCAACAGCCCTGCCACTTCGTCCAGCACAGGAAAGTGTGAAGTGGGATTCCGCCATCCTCGTCCTGGGCACGAACGAGCTCGGAGGGTATAGGTAGGACGAGGATGGCAGTGTGATTTCGCCACCTCATCGTGGTGGAAACGAGCTTGCGGGAGGGGCTCGCCACCTCCGGCTTCCCACCTCGTCTTCCTCTTCGCCACCCCGCTCACCCTCGCGTCCGGGGTCGTGTTCAGTGTAGCTGATGTGGACGTGGTCGTGGTCGCATTCGCGGGGGTGTCTGTAACCGGATCTGTCTCCCTCGTGGCCTATGAAGTGGTAGGAATGAGAAGGGAGGGAGATGACGCTACAGACTTACCAAATGTAATGTATCCCTCGCCATTGCGCCAGCCATTCTTCATGTCCGTGGCCAGGGTATCACATTGGCCCCTCCTGGCTTCTTGATGCCATTATCATGCTGAACGAGGGAGGAGGCTGGGTCTGTGTCACGAAGTTCACCGCCACACGCCTTGTGGGATGAAATATCTGAGACGGGAGCTACAGGGAGAGAGCGGTGAGGAGCCCAAACATGGGCAAACGATGATGGTAGTGTAAAGAGTGAGATCAGCAGTGACGCGGACGGGTGACATATTGATTCGTCACGGTTGCATCACGGTCAAAACGACTACATTCAAAAATTCAAAATGACGATGGGCGACACACCAGGTAACGGTGTGTCGCTCATCACATCATGTGCCGTACTCATATGTGTGTGTGTGTCCACGCTTGTACATCCTCGTCCCCATTTGATCCCATTCTCGGAGACGCGCAAATCACATGAGACACGTGATCGATGTGCCACAGTCGGCAATGAAATCTAAAAATCACAAAGAGTGTTTTTGGACTATGGAAGTAGCAAAAAAGACAGGGTTATATTTACTAGAGATTATTCAAACCCAATGCACACTGGCTGAAAAATTGTATGTTACTTGTATGTTGCTAGACAGCCATGGAAAGTACTTCCTCGGAATCTCGTTTACCTTGTCCTGCAAGGCAGTTTCAGAGAAGGACGGTGAGAAAACACAGATATCGATGTCGAGTGAAACGTAGCGAAGCTGGGGGAAACCACGCGAGAGTACCGCATCCAATCCTCCCCATTCACTTCCGGTTTTACACCAACAGTCGGTTTGGATGATCACTCTAAGGAATATTTCTTCAATCATGTTGCGCCCCGAAATAATGCTAATTTCCTCGCAGAGTCCGCACAAGGGGTCTTGTTGGTCATCTTCGATGTGGTGCTGAAGGCGCAACGTCCTCAACGTTGAGAGAGATGACGCGTTCATCGATGCGGCGAAACCTGTGTATCCCTGCGTCATTCCAGCTAAAATCGTGAGTGAGATATGGTATGGCATAGTAGGATCCTGGTACGTACCAGCGTAATCTAGTGTTTCAAGTTTCTCTGTAACCCTGATGAATGCCTGGATTGCCACCAAATCTCCCTCTTTATCCGCCTCGACACTCAACATTCGAACGTTACGAAAGTCTAGCACACAGGCGCCACTGGGACGTCTTGCGTTGAGAAGGTGCATTGCGTATGGACCACTGTTCAAACGGAAAGTGAATGACCGAAGCTGTGGGGCAGCTTCCAGCGCAGAAGGATCCTTTTCATAGCTCACTGCCATAGTAGGTCTTGTGAGGCGGGCCAAGGTGAGGTCTGCTAGATTCATGCAAGGATAGAATGCAGTGATTGGGAAATCACAGATGAGTGATATTTCCAAGCGGGACAGAGAGGGCAATTGAATGAGACGCAATAATGCTTCTCGAAACGGCTGACGTATTTCATTCCATGTAATTATCATAAATTCACCGTTGACCAGCTCGAATGACTGTAGATGATGAAGCCTCCCCAGCACATGTGCCACATCATCATCTTCAACGTCGAGCCAACACATGCGGAATACGAGATTCCGAACCAAATCTGCAATTCCTGGATTGTTTCTGAGAAGGATCCCGAATGATTTGATGACACGTGGAAGGCCTCTTTGTGAGTAGGAACGAGGCGTGATGTGGATGGATCGAAAGATGTATTTGCGACACAGTGGGAGAAGAAATGAGCACGTCTGCGAGCATGCCTCCAATGCGGCAATATCATCCTGAAGAGCGTTGATTATCTCTTCGATAATTTCCAGAGGCGCGTCGGCGAAAGTCGCCATTGATGGTAGGGAGAAACGTCTGGCGTCACACGATTGAGCAAAGCTTTTGACAGATCTTCCCACGAATGACTTTGATTGACTTGCCCAATCTGAGCAACTAGCATTTTTGTGACTCTTGAGGCCCGTGCATGTGGCCTGACGTTGGAATTCGAAACCAGAGGTTGCGTTCCAATGATAAGCCAGGCGTGCTCCATCTTCTTGGATTGGGGTTCGAACACCGGAGCCTAGAGGTAGAACAGTCCACGTTCAATTGAGCGGCTGAGTGTCCATTTTGAGGCGCGATAAATTTCCACTTCGCTTGATGGGTTTTGACGCAGTGTCCGACTGTTCAGTGGGACGAAGGATGGGGAGGAGACAACTGGAGAACGTGGGAAATTCGGAACGGGTTGACTTACGCTACTCTGCCAAAACGTGCAGAAACAATGACGCTTCTCTCCTCACACAATAATCTTTACTTTTCATCGCGTCATTTGATCAAGCTCCCTCCATGCCTTATAATATGTAACTAACCATTACCATCCTTATACATGACCCATCCATCATGCCCCCTCTCCCTCCCTTCATCCGTCCACACCTCAACCTCAACATGGCCTTGCGCAAAGACTTACGTCGTTTAAGAACACACGAATTCCGGAGTTACTCATGGCCATTAAACGCCAGTGTGTCTTCAAATTTGCGGGCGCGCCCTCGGCTCTGAAACCAGCCATAGCTCCGCCTGCGACGTATGCGGTTTCCCCTATGATTATAATGTCCAGCACTCTCGTTATCAGGAGTGGAAGCACGCGCTGTTAGCATTTATTGACCACCTGACCTCCCTTGCCTCAGATTCTGTTCATCGGATGGTTAGAATCTTTCACGTTTCTTTTTCAATGTAACATCATTACGACACCTAGTTTAGCCGTCATTCGGCACTCTCTACCTATCGTCAATGACGAGAGGCGCCAGACCCACCCACTTTCTGGGATGGTGTATATAGGGTGAGATGCTTTGAAGCGGAAGAATGGAGAATATTGGGCTGGGGATGAGGGTGAACGTATGTATATCTCAGATCGGGGTATGAATAAAGTCCTACCATTGGCGGGCTTCGCTTGAAAATTGAAGGGTGTTGACGAAGGTGAGGCGATGACGTTGGTGAGGTCTGTTGGCGGGTTTGTAAGCGTGATAATTTTGAAAGGTCCAGCGAGGAAAATAGAACAGAAGAGGTGAACGCAGAGAGCACATCGCCGCTCAAACGATTTCTGGGGTGAATGTATATCGGGCATGCGGGGAAAATGGAGAGCCTGACGCAAAGAAGGATTGAGTAACAGCGGGAAAGGCAAGCGGAACCAACGTGGAACAGATGGAATAACGCAAAAACATCAGCGGGATGTTGGTCCCTATAATGAGGTCCAAAGGAAGGAACAGAGGCTCCAAAGAAGTTGCAATTAATCTCGATGGCAGAACTCCATGTGCTTTCTGTGCGTAATACATGGAATTATGTAGGATGCAGCGCTGAGAACATGAGGAGGGCCGTAAATGGTATTTCGCCGTTGAGGACACGCATAACAACTCTGCAGGCATATTGCAAGAGTGTCTGCGGCTGTTGTCGACCAAAGGGCTGGCATCGGGTGTTGACACTGCACTTGAATCAACCTCTCCAAGTGTGAAGATGGAGCGCAGTGTTGGAACGTACGACTTGTACCTGAACACCCCACCCAACATCATTCTCGTTTTAAGATCTCCAAGAACTTGACGTGGCCGCCCTTGGGAAAGCGGGAGTTGACGATGACTTTCTCCGTGCATACTTGTGAAATGTAGGAAAGCCTTGAAGAATGCGACGGTAGGACTAAGTGGCGATGAGACGAGGAAAAGCGGTAAATACCTCAAACTTTGACAACGAGATCCGTGAGCATACTGAAGCCTAAAAAGAGTATCCCAGAACGTCCACAGCTTGCCTTCAACTCCCTCCAATTCCAAATCTTCGGTACGTAACTCAGAGAGGCTGAGTGGCCTTGCGACATCGGCTAGACTCCGCCAGTTGAGTTGTGAATGATATGTAAACAGTTGCCAAATTTGAAACAGTTCAACGGTGTCAATGTCAGGATTGTCAGGAACGACGCCAAGATGAATAAGTTCAATAACGCTCGGGTTTAGCCGGATGCGCTTTTGCACTACCATCATTCCGCCTGACTCAAGCCAGCGCCTTACAATCACGCCCCCTTCCAAGGGATGTATTCCGCTGGAGGCTAACTACTTTTGATAGCAATCAGCTACTATTGGAATGACCCCCGTCAGTTCCTGGGTATCAGGTCAATTTCTAACCTTACTCCGGATTTCTTGAATCTCCGTCTAACTGCGTGGCTTCAAATCGTTTTCGTCCCACCATCCTTCTCGATGCTTCTTGAATCCCGCTTCCCGTGCATTTACAAGAGATTCTTTGGCTCCACCGATTGATCTTCCGACCAAAGGAGTACCCATCGCGATTCGAATTGATTCTTCGATCATCGCATTCGACCTTAATTGGTTTCCTCATCAAGAATTGTGAGGGAGTACCTTTCCGCTCAATAAAGCTAACAACCAAAAGACGTTTGCGCCCGACCTCTCGACATAGGCAACTCAACGACTCCCACACACACTTATCGTAAGATGCGCCGGTAATTCTTCGGAACGATAAACATCTCATCCCAGATTTTTGCTGATTTTTGTCGCCCGACAGCCCTGGATAAGATTGGTTGTACATAAAAATCACCTTCTTCTGCGGTACTCATCTCCAGCATATACTATCACTCCCTCAGTAAGTACCTTGACACCCCACCTTCTTTGATTCTCTACTCATCATCATCATACCTCAATCAGCAAAACACAATCATGAAACTCCTCTCAATCACCATCGGGCTCATCGCCACCCTCTACACGGCGGCTCCCGCAACAGCCACCATGGAAGTCTGCAGCAACGCCTGCCACTCCCCAATCCCGTTCTGCATCAAGGGATACACTGCGACGCCCTTCAATGTTGGTACTCCCTACAGATGCTGGCGATGCTGCCAGGCCATTCCGGATGGATTCGGGTGTTATGGTACGTACTTCTTTTTATCGACGACCGGAACGCTAGTTTAGCTGTACCTTCAAGGAAAAGATGTCTAGACTTGAGGAAATAGTCTTTCCTGTCCTTCTCTCCACAAGCAAAGCTCTTCATATTGATTTGTCTTCAATCTACGTTGTGAATGAACATTCATACGACAAAGCTTCGTTAGGCCATCGCTAGGGCCAGATGTGGCTAACATCAGTTAAGATTACGAAAATGCCATGTTAGAAAGCGGAAGAGGTTTTCCAGGCTTCCCTTCAAAAATGAATCAACATCCTATTCATTTTTAGGTTCCTAGATGTCTTCGGGGCGGAGAAGCTGATCACCACCGTTCAAACTGAAAGGCGACTGGGCGACTTGATGAACGAGATCACGAGTTCGACGGCAAGTGGGACTGGGACTGTGCAGAAGGCTTTTCAGAACAAAAACGTCCAAAATCTTGGTGCCAGTGGGCCGCAGTCATGCACATTCAATCCTTTCCTTCGACTTTTTTGGTTTAGTACTGCAAGGATCGAGGCTTGAAGCGAGGAATGATTTCAGCAGCTATTTCACTTTGCTGACGGAATTTTTCGCGTTGTGATGCGCATGGCCTTGACGTAACACGCTGCTTGGGCTCAAAAGAAATCAAGGAAAGATGACGACAGATATGCAAAATATCCTGGGTGGGGCGTCAATTTCAGTGTCTTTGAAATGTTTACTTGCCCTCCGCGATTGCGCCTTCCCTCTTTTTATTAGGTGGCGTGAATCACCCTCGTCGAGTGCTCGACACTACGGATGCACGTACTTTTATTCGACCGATATCAATTTCTTACTGACCAACATTTTAATATTATATCATAGCTTGCACCCTCAGATTACTGGGTTTCATTGCAATGATACGCCACTGAAAGGTTGAGAAATCCAGCATTAACTCCGACGAGAGACGCGCGGTGGCAGATGCCATAGAAAATGTTGGCAGTTTTCGATGACGAGTTTGAATTGGCATCGTGAGGACGTGTATGATGGTAATGTGTTTGTTCAACGACAGTAAGTATGACTGGCATAGTGCGGAATAATTCCGCGTAGATTTTATTTGTAAAATTTGAGTTTCTAAAAATACATTTCACGTGCGCGTAAACATTTCATGTCCCCGTAAACATTCTTTTTGATTCCACAAAA
>Ga0307507_10009434_pt1 | contig 12998 bp, 15 predicted proteins | sample 7_EM_MG_FD_207223 | JGI IMG/M metagenome (GOLD analysis project Ga0307507, IMG submission 207223) | Populus trichocarpa ectomycorrhiza microbial communities from riparian zone in the Pacific Northwest, United States - 7_EM | ecosystem: Host-associated > Plants > Roots > Unclassified | place...
GAACCCCCCCCTTCAATTCCCATTTTCAAAAGCCCCGATTCAAACCCCCCCCTTCTAACCCTCCGGGTTCGATGACCGAAGGTCTTCTTTGCAACGCTGGCACAACCCTCCAAATCGATGTGCCCGGCACGGCACTATGTAGACTAGTGCCCGAGCAATACTATACATGTACGAATAAAATGACCTTGTAAGAAGAGAAAAAGGAGAAACTATCTACAAGCCCAATTCACATTGAATATCCCCCATTTACCATCCTTGTAGATTCTCACTGTGCTGAAGAACCCTAATTTTAGGGTTAAGTCCGATAGATAAAAATAGCCGCGTGGTTCTGACAAGCGGCGGGACAGCTAGAAAGTTCACCAAGATTTCCTTATCAGACGCACGTGACTATTTTATCTATCGGCCGCGCCCTTACAAAGAATTGCTGGTACTTGTAATTAATCCCTGCTCATCCCTCAGTTGCATCATGGGTACCGGTACTGTGCAGGTCGGACCGTCAAACTGGATGTGCGGGTGCTATGAGCATGATACTATGTCACCTCCCACATCCTCCCAAGGCCTCAGGCATTACAGAATTAAGTGAGGAAGTACGGTCTCAGCTGAGAGTCGGGGGTATGGCACTGTGGCCAAACCGTCTTTTTTATACGAAGATAAAAAATTCCATCTCACTTGTGAGATAAGAGCCTCATGTTCGGTCAACTACAACGCCACATCCTTCTCGAAACCATGCCCTTGTTGTGTTACCCAGAAAACATCCTAGCAAACTCAACACCAACCAATGTTGAGATGAGCCGCACCTTTAAACAGCAACCTCGAAACTAAGCGAAACGCGAGCAGTTAAAGCAACACAAACGATTTCGATCGCCAGCGGACAACCTTGATTGGGGAGATTTGCTCTCATTCACTTGCTCGCTTTCACTCTCACGCTCACTTTCATGCCCAGCTAACTAACTAACGGTAAAGACAGGGGTATATACAAATCGCAACGATCCGGTCTTCCCGTCCTGCCATCGATCTCGACACTGGTCTTTTCACTTTCACGCATGCCCCCCCCCTTTCCCTTTCAATGACTTCCGTGCTAACACAAGAAAGACAAGCATCATAGAGAATCCCGCGGATCATAGCCCTCATGCATCGAACCCTTTCGTTTTTCCGTATTGCCGCCGACGCTGCATCGATCAAAAACGCATCGCCGAATACTTTATCTGAAGAATGCAATGACTATCGCAAGAGTAGGCCAAGCTCTCCCGATGCGCACAACCCCCCGACCACGCCCTATTATCTCCTACCAATCTGCGGAGCCCACCACACCACACCTATTGGAGGGTGTGTTCCTGGTTAAAGCACTCGGGACCGTACCTATCACTAAATCACTATTGCCATGAATTGCTGTTTGCTGGTAACCTATTTGTCGCATTTTTACGTATTCGGTTTTTTGCACATTTTTCTTTCTTCATTGCTTCCGGTTGGCCTTTTCACGCTTGGGGTGTTTTTGGTGGGCAGTGACCTGGGCACAGAAGAAACAAAGTTGTACCATTATAATGTGGTTATGATTGTTAGAGTTGATAGAAGTGGATAGTTGACGGACGACGATGCGCGAGTGGATACAAGCAGAAAAGTACGATGAAAGATTCCAGAGTGCCTTTGATGATTTCATTCGTTCTGAAGTTGAAAGGAGGTCAAAGGATTCACGGAGATGGTGTATGGTCATACCATTCATTTATAACCGTTATTGATATATGTAGGCAAATGGGGTCATACATGGAGAGGAATGGGTGAGTATGGAGAACGATGGAATGAGCGGGACGATTTCCTTATACCCTATATAGTCTTATGTTTAGTTAGTTTAATTGAGGACGAGTGAATGAAGTTTTTGATTATACCTGCCCTTTAGTTTAGTCCTGGTCTAGTTCGTGTGTTTGATTGTTGCGCCATATGTTAATCATCCCACTATAGGTTCTCTCCGACAATAATGCCTGGACATTGTTAGGTGATGCGACTAGTGCACAGCATTTATTGGAGGGTAATGGAATACAATGAACTTGTGATATCATGGTAGTTGGAAAGAGTTTGCTACATTTATATCTAGTCTCTCACCTGCTATACAAGACACATAGAAGGCTGTCTTTTTTATTTTCCTGTCAAGAATATGTGTTGACACTGTTTTTGCTCTTTTCAGGTTCTTGCTTCCCTATACCTTCTGCAGGGACCTGCCAGGTAGACTTTATTATTATGTTAGGGCAACGGGTGGGGAGGAGGAAGAGAGTGCTGACAGACCTGATCAGAACACTCAGATCCCAGGTCTTGGTTATTCATGTTCCAGTATAGCTGGGCAGGTGGTGTACTCTGTACTACCTATATTTTACAGTTTTCTTAATGACTCTAAGATACTAATTCCGTCTGCGCTGATTCATCGCTACATGCCCCTTAGGCTTTTAATTCCTGCTTTATTTTCTCTTCCCTCGGGTCGTGGGTTGGGTGGTTTAATAAGATGCACCGGTTCCGATTGCCTAATAAGATATAGTACAATTGTAGGGGAAAAGCTCCTATAAAACAAGGTCTCTCAACTCCCGAAACGCAAGAACCAAGTCAGTAGCAGCGCTGTCATAAATTTTATTGCGGGGGAAATAATGTAGAAGAGAAATCCCCATTGGATTTGTTGCTTCCAGGAATTCCCCCTCAGCTACCCTTAGTAGCAGCAGAAGGAAAAGATAAATCCATTCATGCTTAGAACAGCTATCACTCTCCATCTCCACTCAGTCTCGCTCCCTGGGAATGAACTATCTACTGCAAATCCTATCCTTTTGCCGCCGACCACTCTCCCCGAATTCCATTTCCACCATGGCCTGGTAATCCACACACCCGAATCATCATAGATTAGAGCATCTAGTGGATTCATTGGTCACCTGGCGTCATATTCTATCACTCGGTTTATGACTTCGAAGTTGAATTAATTTAACCAACTACTGTCATTAAATTTTGTGTTTCTCACTAGGCTAATTTGTCTTTTAATATGCCTTAGAGGAGTCGAGTACCCACATTTCTGGCATTTTTGTGCCTATTTTCTAGAGTGGGAAAGCTTCGACCACATAGCACTTAGTCCAATTTCTGACTATTCCACTGTAAGCTGAGAGAACCAAAAGAATCAATAGCAGAAATAATACAAACAGCATTACTCCAGCCCCAGCGTCCCCCCACTAGAAGGAACATAGTGTTATCAGGCAGAAATACTCACCCATCTCCGGGGATCGGGAAACGTCAAAGAGAGGACAAAAATAGGAAAGGGCAGAGGTTCATTGGTGTATATTTTTCTTTTCTCTTCTTGTTTGGTAAAAATAGGGAGGGTAAAAGGGGCCTTGCACCATGGCTAGTGGTGAGATTTGTCATAATAGAATGTATGAAATCTGGTGAATACACCAAAAAAAAAAGTGATTCTGCCTACGTTACTCTTCGCCCCTTGCCTTCTGTTGATCTAGAATAGTCTATGTCTGGAGTGGATGAGGTTGGTCGTACATATCCTTCATATATCATACGAAATGGGCTGGGCGGGTGGTGAGTATCTTTCTATACACGATATAATCTTCCGTGCTAAAGTATAATATCGGATTCAAAGTATATTTATGTATAGACAGTCTAAATAAAAAGGGAAATCTTAAACTCATTCGATGAGATCTCTCTAGGAGCCAACAGACCTGGACAGATTTTGGGCCGATATAAGAAGCACCTCTAGCTCGAACTCAGGCTCCTAGCCGGGAGCGCTGGTGCGATTTTGCTCCTGTTCTCGCTCTCATGTTAATGCACTTGGGTTGGCCACAGTTGGCGAGTATGCGAGGTTGAGATTCTAATGAAATGAATGCCAGAAAATAAAGTCTAATAGCATAGAAGAAAGATAATTTTTAAGCATAGAAAAACAAGCACTCCCGAAGAGACACATTATCAAGCAATGATACAAAGAATCCCAACACCCACCTCAATCTACCAAAACATGAATGGGAAGATGAGAAAATATTAAATGCAGATATTATAATGCGGAATAAAATGCCTGGTTGGAACAACCCATTGGCAATTGGACAAAGCGCGCGGAGTATCGCTCGGGGGTGGTGGAAAAAAGGTTTAGCTGGTCGCTTCCTCGCTCGGAGGTCATAGCTCACTACTCATGGGCTCGGGAGCTACTACTACATATAGGACTATCGACTCCAGGGAGTTGGAGACCTCGAAGTTCACTATAACTCGCGTTCACATCTCTAAGCTCGCTACAGCTCGCGTTCTTTGTTATCCCACCCACCACCCCTAATTCTCACAGTGCCTCCTCTTTGTCGCCTAGGGATATATCGGTGGCAACGATCTCAAGCGACAAGGGCAGCGACATCCCCCCAATGCCTCCGTCAGTGGACTTACCCAGGAAGTGTGATGGAGGGAAGGGATCGCCAGGATGGTATTTGGTTTTCTGACTTTCCTGTATTTACTGGTTTTTCATTCTCTCATCTTAGCTACTCTACTCTCTCAATATATTTGTTAGGCTTTGAAAAGTTGGACTTTTTCCTGCGACAAGCACATACGCAAAATAAGTCAAAATATTGGAAATTAGGCGAAGAGAAAGGAAAGAAAAAGGGGAGGGGAGGGCCAAAATATGGCAGCGAATATACTAGATGGCTGTAAAGAGGTACTGAGAGAGCACGAGAGCTGTGCTGATAAGGTGTATGTGTATGAAAACAATTGAGAGAGGGATGCAGACACGGGGCGGAGGGGGCTGCAGGTAAATTATATTTTGAGACTAATGCGCAGAGGCCGGGGGCGCCAGAGGCTGGATGAGTGCTACAATCCCCGCGTGCCGGCGGATAGAGGCGATCTTGAGTGGTAGTCAGCCATTATTATCTTGTTTGTTGAGATCGACATCATTCCGGGCGAGCAGTAGTTTTACCACCACCTCATGTCCATTGTAAGAAGCGGCCCGGAGTGGTGTTCGGCCGTCGTTGGTTGGCTTATCGGGATTGACATCGTTCCGTGCGAGCAGTAGTTTCGCCTGAGAGATGCACGGATTTTTGCCATATATTTCGTAAACCCCTGTTTTCGGGCACTTGCCTGAGACTAGTATGTCCCCATTTCCACCTGACTCCTGCTATTAAAAGAAAGACAAGGAACTCCCCCGGTTCATCGCCTTCATGTATCCGACTCTTTTATTATGGTATTGCTTCTAGTGCTGCATTGATCCCAAGCACAGATCCGAAGCATTTGTCGGAATAATAAAGTCTTAAGTTGAGCGCCTATGTGATATGCTGAGCAGGCCGAACAGCATCAAAGACTTCCAACAAAAACTAGCCATGTGCTTTCCACCTTTGGCCTAGAGTTATCATAATTCTAAGATACTAACACCCCCCCTGCAGGTCCGGCATTGCACCCCCGACCCTCTCTTACGATTTGAACCATTAGTCCACTTATTCGTCTCAAGTTGAAAATAGGTTGGAGGGGTTATCAGATGATCGGATCGGACGTCTTAGATTTGGCTGTTCGATACAATCTAGTTTTTACTGAGGAGCCTGGTTAGTGGCAGCTCCTTGATATATAGTATTTATGCAGAAAGTAATCCAAATGAGAGACGCCCATTGTATTTGTTGCTTCGGGTAATCCCTACCCCCCCGCTCTTGATAAAATAAAAGAAAACCCCATTCCTTCTTAACTACACTACAATAGCCGTCTCTGTCTCTGTCCATCACCACCACCCTTTCTCCTCCAGAATGACTAATTTTCCGCAAAGCATATTTCTTCCTGACTTCACTCCCTCACTATTTGCTAAGCCATGCACTAGGAACATCTTGTCCGCCACACCCAGCCTCTAGATCACACCTCTTCACATATTATGACTCGTTATCAACCGCAGAAACTGTAGCAATGCGCGATCGTTTCAAGTGTGAAGTAATAATAACTAGCAGTAAAGATCATTAATTGTGCAAACTATTACTAGAATAATAAGAAAGATAGAGCTCCACTATATAGAAAAGTAATTCATTCCTGCCAGTACCATCGAGAGTTCACAATAGGGAACAAAGATATTCAAAGAAAGGTACATAGGAACAAAAGAAATAAAGGAGAGTATAAAGAACTCCACTTGGCTTGGAAGCAATAAGATAGAAGGCTGAAATAAACATTTGAGAGGAGAAACCTTATACCAACAATCCCTGTTACGAATTGGACAGTTTTGGTTATGCAGCGGAAGATTGTTGATTGAGTTATCTAGCTAGCTAAGCGAACCATGAACGGTATAAATATCCCCAAGCGCGGTCACAAAACCCATGACATAGAATACACACATCCGCGTATAACCACGCATACGTAATAGTGAGAAGGAAGCCTAACAACTTCTCTCATGATGTCTCAACTTAAAAGACTATTTCTCAACAATCCCTGTTGAAAGGTAGGGCGGTCGTGCTTCTTGAATACTGGTTTTGGCCCATAAGAGGTGAGTCGGCCTAGAATCCCGCTCCCGCCCCATGGGGCTGGTATGATTTTCCTACTGCTCTCTTTCATACTTACGGACTCGGGTTGGCCACAGTTGGTGAGCATCAGAGGTTGAGATTCTAGTGAAATGGATACGGGAAAATAAAGTATAATATCATACAGAAAAATGATTTATAAACGTATAAACGTAGAAAAACAAGCACTTGCGAAGTGGCACCATATCAAACCACGAACTAGAGCGTTCCAACACACACCCTAATATACCAAGACATGAGTACAGAAGATCAGACAAGATGAAATGCATATATTATTATACGGAATAAAATGATTTCTTGCGACAAGTGTGTACGCGAAATGGGACTAAGGGCCCGTTTACCTATAGACGGCCGTCTAGCAACCAGAGACAGTGCCGACCATCAAACAAAATGCGATCGATAAACGGGCTTTAAGTTATATACTAGACAGTATATTCGTTAAACATGCAACAATTCTTTTTTCTTTACACACCTTCAACTGTCTCTCGATTTCTAAAAATTACATTTGTAATAGGTGGTTGGCTAGACGGGGGCGTCTCAAGCGTTATCTGATACACGGCGCGAAAGTGTTTGACCAATTTTCCACGGTCCTAGATTCTTGTAGCTAGACCGTCAAAAAGTAACGTTGCCTACTCTAGGTAAACTCCACCTACTTTGCCGCACTCTCCCACACTGTCAAGCCCCCCTTAACGGTCGGCATTGTTTCAGGCTGTTAGACGGACGTCTATAGGTAAACGGGCCCTAAATATTGGAGATTAGGCAAACAGAGAGGAAAGGGAAAAGAGAGGAAATTGGCTAAAGGGTGAGAGTGGATATAGAAGATGGCTGGGGGGGTACGGAGGGAGGACGGGGGCTATGCTGATAGGGGGTATGGATATTGGAAAGTATTATGAAAGGGATGGACGCACTAGGGGTGGAGGGGAGTGCAGATGAATCGGTTTGTAAGACTAAAGCGTAGAGGCCGGGACTGCATGAGACTTGAGGAGTGCTACAATCCCCGCATGCTGGTACTTAGAAGCTATGCGGAGCGGCGTTCGGCCACGGATGTCTTGCACGTCGGGATTGATATCGCTCCGTGCAAGCAGTAGCTTCACTACCTCCTCATACCCGTGAAAAGAAGCACGCCAGAGTGGTGTTTCGACATCTTCGTCAGGCTCGTTAGGACAGACATCGTTCCGTGCGAGTAGTAAATTCACGACCCCTGCATGCCCATTGTCAGAAGCCCTCCAGATTGGTGATTGACCATTGTTGTTTGGCTTGTTAGGATTAATATCGTTCCGTACAAGCAGGAGTTTCACCACCCTCTCATGCCCATTGTTAGAAGCATTCCAGAGTGGTGTTCGTCCTTCGTAGTTTGGTTTGTCGGGATTGACATCTTTCCGTACCAGCAGTAGTTTCACCACCCCCTCATGCCCATTCCAAGAAGCATTCCAGAGTGGTGTTCGCCCCTCAGCGTTTGGCTTGCCGGGATTAACATCGTTCCGTGCGAGCAGTAGTTTCACCACCCCCTCATGCCCATGATAAGAAGCGCACCACAGTGGGGTTTTACCCTCGTTGTTTGGCTTGTCGGGATTGACATCATTCTGTGCGAGAAGTAGCTTCACCACCCCATCATGCCCATTATTAGAAGCGTTCCAGAGTGGTGTTCGTCCTTCGTCGTTTGGCTTGTTGGGATTGACATCGATTCGTGCCAGCAGTAGCTTCACCACCCCCTCATGCCCATTATAGGAAGCATTCCAGAGTGGTGTTCCTCCCCCGTCGTTTAGCTTGTTGGGATTGACATCGTTTCGTGCTAGCAGTAGCTTCACAACCCCCTCATGCCCATTCCAAGAAGCACACCAGAGTGGTGGTTCACCGTATTGGTCTGGTTGGTTGGGATTGACATCCTTCCGTGCAAGCAATAGTTTCACTACCCCCCCATGCCCCTTGTAAGAAGCATTCCAGAGTGGCGTTCGGCCCTGGTCTTTTACCTTGTGGGGATTGATATCCTTCCGTGCGAGCAGGAGCTTCACCACCCCCTCATGCCCATTCCAAGAAGCACGCGAGAGTGGGGGCTCACCGTATTTGCCTGGCTGGTTGGGATTGACATCATTCCGTGAGAGTAGTAATTCCATCACCCCCTCATGCCCTTTGTCAGCCGTGCTCCAGAGTGGTGTTTGACCCTCGTTGTTTGGCTTGTCAGGATCCAAATCGTCCCGCGCGAGCAGTAGTCTCATTACTTCTTCATTCCCTTGTTGAGCAGCCCACATTAATGCGGTAAATCCCATACAGTCGCTTTCATTGATATCACAGTCTTCCCTCCGTATCAAACCAGCCACCACCTCAACAATCCCAAAGTAGGATGCACAGTGTAGACTGGGCCATAGGTGATGGGGAAGTGAACAAGAATGGAAGCTCGATATTTGTTCGACAAGTAAGGTAGCTGATATGTGGTTGCCAACCCGGTTCAAGAGGTCCAGAGCTAGAGATTTTGCGCGATCAGAGAGTTGGACTTTTGCGTGGCTTCCCCAATACAACGAAGAATATATGAGAAAGGGCATATCTCCAAGGTTTGAAATGCTATAGGCTGGAAGCTCCTTGACCTGTTCGTAATTTAGATAGACCAGGCATGCCTGCCCTAGTGTTTTGTGGGCGTTGGGAAAGATCCCACTCCGAGAGAGGTATTTTTGAAGTGTATAGTGGATTAGCCGGACTGTGGATGTCTCCGCGTCAACTACTGCAAGTCCTAAGCATGATCCTATCACCGTATCTTGCGGCCGGATATTCTCAGGGTCCATATCCGCTAACTGCAAGTCTACCGCCAGAGCATGGCAGAGCTCGTCAACCCGTAAGGGCCGCTCCGCATGGGATACCCACATCAGCACCTCCATCCCAAGTCGTGATCGGTCTCCCCTCTGCTCCTTTATTCGCTGCAGTGTTTGGCCATACACGCTGTCGAGGCCCACGCCCGTTGTGCCTACCTTTCGTAGCATCTGCTTTCTCCTCGCTAATGAAGTCTCACCCAAGATTGCCTCGATATTTAAGGCAACAAGTAGAAACCTGAACACAATATCAATGAGGGATTCAAATTTGCAGTCCAGTTTCCCCTACTTACATTTCCGAAGCCTTTTCTACTATTGTTGTCATAATATCTTTTTTCAAATCCTCTGTCATCAAGCCTGGATCTTGGTCATCATTATCGTTCATCTTCTGGCTTAGGTAGCGGGTGATATCTCCTTAGTCGGACAATGTGTATTGCATAGGCTTTCTTGGTGAGATGCTTATTAAGTTCCGCGCGAATGTACGGCCTCCCTGTAAGAAACAGACGCACATTTGGAGCATCCTGAAGTATCTGTCGTAACGCGCGAAAAAACTCTAATCGATGCTGGGGCAGCGCCTCGTCCACTGCGTCGATACAGAGGTACACAACCTCCATATGGCTGGTTACTTTGACGAATAATTTTACCATGTCCTGTGACTGCAGACCATAGCCACCTTCCTTCTTCGACTCATCAAAGGCACTTTTAATTTCACCCAGAATCCTCGGCGCTCGCAATGCACTCTGTCGAACCAGACTGCCTATCATATTCACCGCTGATTGATCCTTCTGTGCCTGGTAATCGCAATAGAGAAATATAACTGCAATATTCTCTTCCCGAGTTTGTTTCCGTAGGGTGTCTATAACTAATGAACTGATTTCATTACTTGTCAACATGGTCCACCGTTTCTAGAGAAGACCCTTCTACCTTATGTAGGTCTTGCCAACCCCTTGACCCCCATAACACAGCAATGTAGGATTCACCGACCGGTCCTGGCTCTTGCACCATGACTCGAACTCACTTCGCCCGAGGACCCATTCCCCAACACCGTCAAGGCGACGGTTTCTGACATCTTGATGCCTTTCATGGGGTTCGAGTGGAGATAGCCATTCTTGAATCCTCAAAGACTCTTCCTCTATTATGTTGATGGTGTTATAGCTGTTTGACACATTCCCCACGTTCGAATTCGAGTTACCATAATTAGTATTAGTCATGCGATGCTCGGTACGGGTGTTTAACATCCCGTGCTGGCATGGACCAAGGAGACTTGATCCTTCATTCCCGGCCGGTGATGTATTCATCGTGAGTGGGGCTGGTAGTGGATGAGAAGATAATAGCAATAGGTAGTCTGTCGAAGGTATTGATGGGCCTCTCATTTCCTCTAAGAAAAGCGGGGATTGCTTTATTATCCATAATAATAATATAATACTATTGTCATTTCACAACCATACCCTAACCAACCATTCCCATGCCAAGAGCGCGAATTACCTCCTTTCTACATCTCCACTAACGTATTCTGGTTAGAGAAACCTTTTACAAACTCGCTTATCATTAACTTGCCTTAGGCTCATCGAGCATGATACCGCTATCGTATGGCAGAGCACTCTTTCATCATCCAGCCTTCTCAGTGGCTATGTCCTTTGTGCCCGCGTTCGGAAAATGGTTGGAGGGTGCTCGTGTGAACTCACTATCTAGGGTTCCGTACTTGAGTACACCCTAGACTGTCGCGACAACTTACTTCAGTACTACCGGTATCCCAGCCCAATCAGTAAAGTCACAAGTATTGATCATTGACTAATTGCCACTAGTGAATTTTTCAACATTTGCTACTGGAGTACCGGTATACTTTCGTACGAGCCGAGAGCCATCTATTGCTATTAAATACTATGACAAAAGTAGGGAACCTGAATCACTTCCGCGTTCTTCCGCCTACTGTCGATTTTCTGATATTGGCTACCACTCGCTTATAAACTAGTTGTATCCACAAGGGTCATGCACGAACGAGCAGAACAGTCGCGTAGCTTATTAAAGATGTGGATTGGAGCCCCATTCGCTTCAAAACTAGCGTGATTGTTCAAAAGTTCGATTGCTTCACAGGAACCCTTCAGTCAATCATTCATGCTCCAAACAAAAATTCTCCATCTTTGCATCTTCGCTTGCCCACTCCAGTCGGAGGGGGATTTTATACTAACTTGGCACAGCCTCACTTGTGTGAGCTCACTGTGGTGGGTATACCTAGGAGCATCGCAACCTTTTTCTTACCTTATTATTATGGCTTGATTAATAGAGTCACCGGTATCAATTATTAGACAATTGCATAAGAGTTCACAGCGCCTTTTGCTACTCTACGACTCTGATCGCGTTCACCCATGTTGGCTAGGTGGAAAAGCTCGCTCGTTCTCTCCTAACTAACGGTAAAGATATGAATATATAAATTACAATGAAGTCATCCTTCTATCTTTCCGCGCTGGGTTTTTATGTCGTAACCTAGTGGTTGTATACAGAAATTGTACCCTAAAACAATTGAAGGAATTAACAAAAAAAAAAAACATCCTTCTATCTTTCCATCAATCACCGCACATGTCCTTTTTCTTGCTGCTTGCACGCATGTCCTCCTTTCTCTTTTATTGACTTCCATCCTAACAACGGAAAGACAGTTATCGTGAAGGACTCCCGCTGTTCATGGCCTATACCTATCCCATGCCCCCCTCATCCAGCTCTACTATATTCAACTCCTTGACTGCAGTATTGCTTCCGGTGCTGCATCAATCCAAAGGGTATCTCCGAACCCTTTGTCTGTACCATTTGTTCTAACAATAAAATCAGAGACTGAGCACGCCATTTTAAACAGTGACGACGAAATGGTGGAACGGTTGAAGAGCGGCGGCAAAGCAAAACGGCAGGCCAAGCACAAAAGGCTCTGATCGACCACCCACAACTTACACTCCCATTTGCAAAGATTTCGTAGCCATACTGGTCAATTTATGTACCCCTGGCTGTTGCCGGGTGGGCTTCAAAATACCATGCTAGCCACAACTACATGAATGAACCAGTGTGGTTATGAAAACGTTTCAAATAGGAGTGTAGGAATCGGAAAGTTCTCTTTTTCCTCATTCACCTCGCCCTTATTCTCATTCTCAACTAACTCATGAACTAACGGTCAAGAGAGAAGCATCTATAAACAACAACAAAGTCCTATCCTTTCCACCAATCACCACACATATATTTACACTTCTACGTATACCTACCTTCTTATTCACAGACACCTGTGCTAACAAAGGGGAAACCCACACCCGCGCTCCATAGCCTGCACCCATCTGGATTGCTTCCAGCGCCTCCATTTTCGTCGCCCTGTGTGTAGTAATACAAAGAGCATATCTGAAGCCTCTACTCCAGCGATAAACGGAGGATTTGCCCGCAATAGCGATAGGTTGAGTATGCCGAGCAGCATCAAAAACTTCCAAAAGACTTTGAGGGCTAGCCCAGAACTCAGCAATGGGGAGCTTGTTTCTTATTCATTCTCTGACTCGTTCTCTCCCGCACACGCAACTAACTTGCTAACTAGTTGCAATAATTGGAGAATATATAAAACCAAGCCTCGCAATCGGGTCCGGGCTAATTGGGCCAACCCGGGTTTGGATCGGGTCGGGTCGGGCCGGGCCAGGCGTTGAGGGGTTTGGGCCGGGTCGGGTCGCCCAAGTGGCAAACC
>Ga0307507_10009435_pt1 | contig 12997 bp, 13 predicted proteins | sample 7_EM_MG_FD_207223 | JGI IMG/M metagenome (GOLD analysis project Ga0307507, IMG submission 207223) | Populus trichocarpa ectomycorrhiza microbial communities from riparian zone in the Pacific Northwest, United States - 7_EM | ecosystem: Host-associated > Plants > Roots > Unclassified | place...
GGAAAGGAAACCACACAACTTGGTGAAGTCAAGTTGAAGTCAAATTTTTGTAAAATTCACTGCTTTTAGTCATGTCATACATTTTCATGCAGTGGCATGACTACTATATGACCAACACCCGACTTTCATTTTTACTGAGGGTCACAAGAGCTGGCGACGAAATCCTCAGAGAGGTCAGGAAAATACGAAATTGTGCCTTCAATTTAATGTCTATTTTTTTGTCTCCTGTGATTTATACAGTCATCCACCATCAAGTGTTATGCCACCACTGAGTGTTACACTTTTCTAAGATGAATAGCTCACTCAAAAATGCATATTTTTCTATAAAACAAAGCTTTCCTATGAGTTGTACATAATATCTACAGGCTGGTAAAATTTCATGGTAATTGAGTAACATTTAGTTGAGAAACAGCAAGCTCAAAATCCCAGATTTGGCCGCAAACTGTTTACCACACAGTGTTACACCTGTAATTGGGGAGTTTCTCAGCAAGAAGTTATTTAAATCATCTGAAATTTTGAGTGAAACAAGGCATTGAATTATAAGGAATTATCAGATAGTTTTTATTGACAGACAGCAGGACTGAGAATTTCTATATGGAATTTAAGTTTTGGTGTAACATTAGCTGGTGCATAACTGTAACAGCTTTTAGTTCTGTAAATTTCTTTACAGAAATACAGGTCAACTTTCCTGCAGCTTGATGACAATTTCTAGCAGTCACACCTCCCTCAGCGATGCGACAAAACCAAAATTTCGTCACGTTGGTCACAGGTCACAGGGTGTGATGAATTGATTGAATTAGTACAGTATGTCTATAGCTCAGCCTGTAGCATCACATAGTTTGATAGATTCAAATTCCTGTAGTTGAACATAGCTCTATGTGACCTCTATTGTCCAATGTAGCTTGAGGAAAACTCAATAGAAGCAGAATCAGAAAGCTGAAAAGCAGGTCTATTCAGGGGTATACATAAAAGATTACTAAATTCCCTCATCATCAATCTCCAAGTTGTCCTCATACTTCTTAACAGCATCTGCAAAAGCTGAGATAGGCACAGTAGGTATATTTTTAAGAGCAGCAGCAGGTGCACCCACATGGAGACTAAGTAAAGTGATTCAAAACGAGAGTACATTGCCTACACCATAGATGCCCCAAAAGACTGTGTTGACAGGTATGCTCCCCAAATGCCATCAATGTAGTGATGCGCTCAAGATGCACTGGCCTGTAGTTGTCCACATAGAATGAGACTTGTTGTTGTCATCAATGAATCTCTGTGAGCAATTAGAAATATACATTTGCCAGTAGCATTGCACACTTACAGCAGGTTGGAGATTTTCAGGAGCAGGGGTTGCAGGGACATGACTGGAATGTTGGATAGGCACAGCAATGGCTGTGGACTTTGATGAAACAATGCAGGATGTGATCTAGAGAAATCTTTGATGAGTATACAAATGTCATGTAAAACTTATACATACGGTCACATTAGGTAGCTCCTGCAGATTGTCGTCACTCTGGAGCTCCTGGCCTGTGGCTTTGTTTTGTCTGTGTTGAGCCACTCCTCACACTGCATTTCCCTTTCTGCTTCAGTTGTGCTTTCTCCTTCTCAGCTTTGACTGCGACACAGCATAATATTAGCACAAATGACAACATAATTGATCACTTACTCTGTTCTGCAACCTTTGTTGATGGATGGCACCTTCAGCTTTCACAATTGTGCTGATCATTGTCGTTGGCAGGGCCTAGAGTATTAACAATGACAAAGAGAATTGTGGTGATTGAGACAAACCTTCATTTTCTTTATTCACCTTCTTATTGACAGTTGCTGTACTACTATGAACATAGTCCATTCAAGTTAGCAATATGAATTGAGTTCATGAAAAAATTTACTGACCTCGATCAGTCCTTTGGTGTGATTTGGGATGTGGTTTTTGGTGCACCTGAGTTATTCTTCAGCAACATGACTTGAGTTAAAAAAGAAGGTCACATCAACAACACAGTGAGGTGACATGGTGGTACAAGAAAGAGAGGGGTGTTGATTTTGAGCTTTCGGACCATCAAGCTAGTTGGACTTGAAAAGCCAAAAAGCAATCAGATGGTCAGCGGCCATTTGTAGTCATCATAGATGACATGCTGGCCCATGCACAAATAGCTGCTAGCCTCAGTCTATGATGAAGCTACTCACCGAATGAACATTGACCAATGCCAAGTTCCCCTCAAATATGACAAAAATGGCATGCATCCCAGGGAGTTGACACAACTGATGAGAACTTCGACATGATTTCAATATCTTCCTAACTTCTGGGAATTGAAAGCATGCTGCCCACTACCTCCTCAATTCAGTTGAGTGGTTTACTCCCCTCAGTCAGCCAGAGGCCTAGGCTTGCACTGGCATGCATGTCATCTCTCACTCAACTCGTCATTCTCAAAGGAACACTGTTATCGTTCTCATTAATTGACTTGCATATGGATGTCATCTCATGGCAAAATGTGGTGCTCAAATTGACAGTCACACAATGTCTTGGGGCATGCATGTCATCTCTCACTCAACTTGTCATTCTCAAAGGAACACTGTTATCGTTCCCATTAATTGACTTGCATGTGGATGTCATCTCATGGCAAAATGCGGTGCTCAAATTGACAGTCACACAATGTCTTGGGGCATGCGAGGCACTTTTACTTAAATTCTTACATTGACATAGATATATTTGTAGTTCTCAAATGTAAATAATGACTAATTGAATCATAGTAAACCATAGCTTTGATAACCAGTATAGATCTGGCTGTAACTATCTATCCAGCAAATAGGTTATTATTTTGTCAATCAGCTCTAGGCACTATCAAATAATAGGGCCATGCTGTCATGACTGATGCAGATACATGTTGCACCCTGCTAAGGTACAGTGCCTACTTTTTGTATATCTGGCTACAGATTGAACTGGCAATCTATCAGAGAAATCACCTTTTCCTGATGTTGTATGACATTCAATCACACAAACCTTCCAGTCAAATTCATACAGAGAGAATTTTCGAATTCAGGGTTGCAGACAAGGTAACTGCAGGCCTGGTCCTTGAATTGGTACTATGCAGGTGGTGGTGATAATGCTGGTGTTGATTCTGGTGTTGATTCTGGTGCTTGTCCTGATGGAAATGTGGGCAGATCCCATGGATAACAACCCCAACACCACCACCTGGGCATCCATGTTCATGGTTTCCCGTTGTTGTCGTTTCTCCTTCTCCCTTTGTACATCATGTGTGTCCAGTACAGTGCTCACAGCGTCTTCATCTGTCAGGTGAAATGGTGGTGGAGATGGAAAAAAACAGCAAGCAGGAGATGCCAGCAAAAAGGACCTCACCATGCACCCTGGATGTCAAATGACATGAATGTGTCCATCTGCAAGAGTCTGTAGAGACATTGGGCACTGCTCTTGCCGACTCAGAGCATTGGCGGCAGGTAGGTCTTTCATCTGGGAAAGCAGTGTTTGCCTTGTAGACAGAATGTGGTTGTACTGCAAGTAGGGTGGCATGATGTGGTGGAAGCTGTAGTTATTCAAACATTAGGATTAAAATGAGTCCACCCTCGATCCCTCTAACTCAATCCCATCAAAAAGGAAGCCTGTTCATCAGATGCTCCCACCAACAAATTTTGTTTCAGAGAGCTGTCAATCATCAGTGGCCTGCAGCCAGAAATAGTAAGCTACTGGAGTTATTTTAAAAATTTAATAGTATTTACATATCTGGTCCCATGTAAATTATCTGTCACCTGCACACTTTTGTGAGATGTTTTCTTAGTTTCTTTCTGTCATTATAATCTGAAAATTACATTGAATAACATTGCATTTTTGTAGACAACATCTACATAGTTTTTTTCAATTTGTTTGGATTCACTGTCATGGATTATGATGTCACCTCAACAAAGCTATAAGGGTGTTCTTTTATTATTTGTCTAAAAACAAATGATTTCAAACAGAGTCTAAACAACTAGGGGTCACAGTTACCCTATTTCTCCATACAAATGAACAACTGTCATTTCTGGAGAATAAATAAATGTATCATGAGGCAAAAATTTAGACAGAGTTGCTATTAATGCAGGCCCAAATTTGAGGAGTTTATCTGTGAAATTATCATGTTGCTGGATTTCACTTTATGTTTTAAAAATGGAAAGACAAATATCTTCCTTGGAATTTACCACTTTGGCAAATTTATGGTGACATACATAAACCATATGATTATTTCTTGATAAGATGATCATATAGATTAAATTAACTGTGGCAATATTAATAAACATTTTAGTGATACCATCATGCCATGAGAAAAGTGGCTAATGTCCAAAAAAGGTTGATGCACTGACTTCTTCTACTTTGATGCAGCTTCAGGATGCTTTGTGCCCAGCCTGTATGCTTCCTGATTTCATTTGGAGCTTATCGAGTTAGAGTCATCAACCCTCCCCTGGATTAAAATGGTATTTGAAAGTAAATAACATGTGCCTGTAATTTGTGAAGAGCAGTCCATGTCCAGCACAAGCCATTGAGGTTGCATCATCATCATCCACACAGCAAATCAAACTCCTGCAACATCAACATATATCAGCCAACCTCAGGCCACAAGTGAGTATTGGCATGCATAACAGGGGCAGCCACAATCATGTGTAACAAGGGGGCAAAAGGACAGTGGTGATGGTGATGATGAGGGCTACAAGAAGTATTGTGAGTCCAGAATTATCAACTGGATCTGGAGCATGTGCTTACCATTATCCACTTTCATTTAGTTAGGCCTCATTCTTGGATCACAATGTCCAGGATGCCCAAAGGACACCATTCATGAGCGCGAAAGGTACACAACCAATAATTTAAGGGAGGAGTGATCATCAGGGAGAGCTCAGAGCACTAGGCTGCTGAACTGTACAAGGTGTTATTAACCTTCCAAATTCCAATATGTGTAGACCTTCGTCTATGGCAACAGGGAGTGGCCAGCTTCGTTTTCATGGCAAACACTGCTATTTCAAGTGGGGGTGGGCAATTCCTGATCAGTGACACTCATGTCATGTCACATATGTCATGTGACACCATCGCAAAACACTGACCCAGTCCCACCACTGCTGCAATTCACCTTTAATTCATTGAATGACATGCAGGAACATAATTTAAATAGAAAATCTATACATCTTTCAAGTAGCCATGTATTATTAATTACTTATAGTTGTGGAATGAGAAAATCCCCTGCCAAATCATGCTGCAGAGGCCCCCTATTCTGGTAGCTTATTTTCCCCTTCAACAACTCATTTCTGAGCAAACTTTCATTGTTAGCAATTGATATATACATTTTTGGGCACAAAATGTTCTGGTCAGAATTTTAAAATTGCTTTCCCTTTGCACTAAACTCATCAGCAAAAAGCGATATTTCACACTTCCAGGACAAATATAAAAAATCTAGCAAGAACATTTTGTTTGAATCTTTTTTTCTGATCATCTTTTGTTGTTGAAGTGTAACCTGGGGGTGATTGGTTGCTCTTGCACAGTCCATTCTTTGCCAAGCAGCAACAGCAACAAGTATAAAAGCAGCTTATATCTACATCAAAAAGACCTAAAATAAGTTCTTAAATTCATATTATAGTATCCCAAGAAGTTTTGTTTCAAGAAGACATGCACTATAAACCAGGAATGAGAGCTGACCATGAAATTGAGGAATATATGGTATTTTACATGTTATCTTCTCTTAAATGCTATTTTGACTCACTCAAACTAAAAAGTCTACCTCTGACTAATGAAAATTTACATTCATATGTTTTTTTTCTGTAGTGCTGCTCAGAACTTCATTTACAGTGAATAGGCTGATTTTGAGTCACCTGTGATGCATGTGTGACATTGGTTGAGTTTAAACAATGTTTACTCAAGTCCAATGAACACTGACCACTGGGTGTTCCACTCCAAGAATTCTTTTCCTTGCATCCAGAACTTGCATCTTCAGCTTCTCTGACTCTGCATATTTTCCCAGGCTTTCATATATTACTGCTAGATTTGCCATGGCTGTGATTGTGTCTGGGTGTTCCACTCCAAGCATTCTGTTCCTTGCATACAGAACTTGTATCTGCAGCTTCTCTGCCTCAATGTATTTTCCCAGGCTATAATAGGTAATTGTGAGATTTGCCATGGCAACAATTATAACTGGGTGTTCTACTCCAAGAATTTCATTCCTTCTGTCCAGAACTTTAATCTGCAAAATTTCTGCTTCCTTTGTACAGTTGATGCCTCATAACCCATAGCCTTTGGTGGACAGTTCAGGCTATGGGTTGGAGGGGGTGGGAAAAAAATAAGCACTCACAAAAGTTGCAGAAATTTTGAGAAAATCTTTGTTTTCTTTGTTACAATAGGTCTGTTCAAGTGGAAGATAAACAATCAGTGCCATTTGGGCAAGTTATTATCAGTGTATTTCCCTTCAATGGTGTTGGCTTTATCATTGGGCAAAGATTGATTTGGGGGGGAGGGGCTTTGCAGGTTGGTTCCAGAGAATTTGGGGATTAGCAGGCCAAAAATTGGTACTATGATCGATTTTGTTGGAAAAAAAGGTGAAAAATATTAAATTTATGACCATTTTTGGTAGGTGTAACCCTAAGCTAGGGTCCAAAAGCTATGGGTTTTGCCTACCAAGGGCTATGGGTTATGTGTTATTGTAGGTTTATGGGTTATGGGTTGCAAATCCCCGCCTACCAACTTGGTGGACCCAAAAGCATATGGGATTTCAGGGGTTATGGGTTATCCAATGCATGGGTTATGAGGGTGTCAACTGTATATCCTTGTTTTTGCAAGAGACCTCCAAATTTGGCATAAGCATCATCCCAGTAACCAATAATGTCCTGATTACTTCCTGATCTGGAATACTCCATATTTTCTCTTACATGTGTTACCAAGACCCTCTGAAATCTATATAGTTGGCTTTCATCCCATCTTAGTGAACAAGATAAAGTAACATATGCCATTAAGCAACATCTTTCCCTCTCATCCAAAGTCATTCTGTCTCTGCCCCAGGCATGGACCAATGGATGCATTGCATATATACCATCAAAAGGTGCTTTCTTGATCAAGGAGAAGAACAGCAATACCTGAATGCCTTCTCCAAAAAGTAAATTATCCCAAGTACCTGCCTTGTTCAGAGCAAGTAGCCTCTGATCCAGCAAAGAACTGGCAAGTGGCAATTCAGGGTTAGAGATTTCTTGATCTTTTTGAAGAGCAGCATAAGAAAATATTTCCTCAGTGATTCCCTCATGATGGGAGAAAGGAAATAATTCCAGAAGGAGCATTGCACTATTGGCTGCATACAATCATCATATTTAGCCCTTTGTTGAATTTCTTTGTATGATAGCTCCCAAGTCTCATAGACAGTTCTGTTATACTTAGAAGCTCCAGTAAATTCAGAATGGGATAGTAGTGTTTTTCAATGCTCAAAATATTTCACAAGATAGTTTCCAATAGTAGTGGCTCCAGAAGCAATGTAAGCACCAGCCTGATCAATAGCAAGTGGAACACAGAAGAGCTCCTTCACAATCTCTAAAGCATCAGCTTGAACATCTACCCTGGATGGATCCAAGCAACTGGATTTTAGAAGTAGTTCAATAGCATCATTTTCTTTCATTTCTGTCACTTCAAGAGAATTCTGTGGCAAAGTCAAACATTGCATGGCAGAGTTGCAACTAGTTATCAGAATGTTCCCCCATTTTCCAGGTATGGGAAAATAAGCCTCCAGCTCAGGAGGTGATAGAACATCAGCATTGTCAAAGACCATTACATAGTTCTCTTTCAAGGAGCCAATCCAGTGAAGAGCAGATTCAAGTGAGCCATCTAGTCCACTAGACTGAGCTGCAGGAAGATTACAGATACCCTTGAGTCCTTGTGTGATGGTGCCAATTGAGGAAGCATCAATCCAGAAAACAGAGGAGAAACTGAACACAATTAAATTTTCAGAAATGAGGGTTGGATCTGCTGCCACTCAGAGATACTCACTAGTCAGACATTTCCTCAACAAACTTCAAGCAAATCTGAGTCTTTCCAATACCCCCCATACCATGCAATAGGAAGAACTTTCTCTTCCGAGCTGAGTCATCCACATTGGAAAAATGCCTCTTGAGTTTGGTGATGACTTCTGTCTGCCCTGTGAACCAATTGCTTGGATTTGGCATGAGGGGAATGACCCCATTGGATGTCATCCTATTGCCATGATTGCTGTTGTGGATGTGTATCTGCTCGAGATCCACACTATCAGTTTGGTTCTCTGAGACATTTTCATAATAACCATTCTACTTACACCATTAGTGGTAATGAATGTGTTGTTGTTAGCAACAAAGTGGTGAGCACCTGCAAGAACGCTCGCTCCACTCATGTTGAGATACCGAAGGTAAAGAGGTTCAGGATGATGGAAGGGAGGAAAGGAGAGCGCCCGCGAGGCTAGGAGACCCCCAATCATGCCACAGGTGACGTGTGCCTTGGTCTATTTTATGTACCTTGAGCACGTGTTTGGCTTTTCCTCCAGTCGTCTCCTCGTCTTTGTTTTTCTTGTTCCTTGGTCACCCTTGTCAGTGACTGGGCTCGACTTTTTGCATGGCTCCGTATGGCACCCACAGAGTTCACGACAAGGGGATGAAATCCGCTGGCGCTGAAGGGGCCTACTTATTGTGATAGGCAGTGCTACAGTTGGACTCCCCATCTTCTTTGTACGAGTCCGCACAGCAGCGAACATCTCTTGGAAAAGAAGGTGCGAAGTGTACACCCTGGACGCAGGAGCCTCGGCTGACAATCTTGTAGGTAGCAATCATGGCAGACTTGGCTGCGCGATGTCAATTTTCAGCCCCCGAAACCAGAAAACGGTACGCGATCTCATGTCTCCCTTTTTCGTCTTAACAGCCCCTCCAGTGTTACCATCGCTCGAAGTGAGTAGCCGGACCATCGAAGCTACAGCATCCGAAGGCGCGGAGTTCACCTTCGTTTGATCTTCCGTTTTCATACCTACAAACTCTTTTCCAAGGTCGGAGGTGCGGCGCGGTGGCTTATCGTATCGTGTTCGAGTGCCGACATATTTGCTTCGTCGAGTCTCACATTGGCCGTGAAGTTGGTGAGAACGTCAAGTGAGTTCATATTCTTTCCTATTCTAAACCGGCGGTAGCTAACAACTGTTTACGCAGCTGGCTCTATTGAAATCCCAATGTAATCTCTCGCACACCCACCTCCTTTTCTCTAAACCGACCATTAATGAAAAACTAACCCTCCTCCGCAATGCCTTTGTGCCCAAACCATTCTCAGCAGCGGCAACACCTCCCAAACCTAACTTCCCCTCTACTACCTATTCTCGGTTGCAGCACCCGACTGCCTTGTTGACCCTTTCGCCGCCTTCCTGGATCATGTCGATCATTGGGAAGGCCTTTCAGACACCACATATCCATGGCCTCCTCGTTTCAGTGCGTTGTAAAAGCTACGGTGCCAGGATCTTGAATAACTTGACGAGGCTCTCGTCTTGCTCAATGTCCACGAGCGGATATCGTGGACAAGATTTAGACGAATCTTCTTCAATGAGGAGGAAGGAGGGTGATTGTTGAATTGCAGGGGCTGTGCATTGAACGTTCACGGGACCCCCCATTCGCTCACCCGGTTTCTCTTCAAATTGACTCCCCCGAAACCCAGGGGGCATGGTGAACTCACCTTACCTCCACTGTGGTGCCGGATATCCGATTCCTCGGCTCGCATCGGCGTCTGGAAAAGAAGGAGTTGAAGTGACCAGAGGGGTAGAGGACCACGTTAAATTCATCGCCGTTGCACTCAACACCGCTCTGGAGGTTGTACGCAGGAAGGGTGAATCGACGCTTTTTAGAGTTTTGGCCGATATCGATGCGACGGTGTCGATTTACGCGACTGAGGACGACAGAAGAGTGCGTGGAAGCTTGTTGAGCCAGGTGTGATGGGGTAGTGCTGCTGCAGGCTGAACCATGGAAGACCGTCGTTGAGGATGCTCAAGTACGCGACGTCGAGATTGGGAGTGGTAGAGGTGGATGGGTAGATGAAACGAGCGAGAGAGCGGTGGAGTAGCAGTATCAGGCGTCGTCTCTTTCGAACGTTCTGGTCTGAGGTATTTTATTTCCGAGGTTGAAATACGAAGACGGAGCTAACCTATATTTTCCACTACTACGTGACTGCGTTAACTGCATCGGACTATACATTAGCGGTACCGTTTTTGTAGTTGTGATCTGAGTTTTCGGCAAATAAACCTCTTGATCTCAACAACCACCACCACCAACATCAGCTCGTCGGCATGATCAGTGCACTCGTTTTCTACCGCTCTCTCGATGGCTTTTGAGAAAAGCTCTTTTCCGACTGAAGGTACGCCTGGCTCTGTTCCTCACTAAATTCACAGTACCTCGTGGCACTCTCTACTCAGCGTTCCCGCAATTTACGAGCTCAGCGGACTCGTCACTACCCTACCGACGCACTTCCATAAAACTGTGACCCCAAGGACACCAATGACCATGCCCAACTGCGAACCCACAGCCTGTAGCCCGCCATACAATACCTTGTATCCCTAAACTGCCCTGCACGGCTTACAGCGTACGATAACTGCACGAACATTTGCTATGTAGGCTTTGCTTTTTTTTGAAGGGAAGAATTCTTTCTGAAATCAAGGTACGCCAGAGTGATTCTCATATCTTTTCGTTCATTTTACTGAGGTTTTGATACAGTCCACCTCACGTCTTGCCCAAGGGGTATGTAAAAAATTCGTTTAGTACACGACGTTGTATTTTTCGTTTAAGGTCAGCCTAACCCCTCCCCCCCTCCCCCTCCTTCCTAATTAGGTATATATTTCTATTTTAAGCGGTCCCTGAATTCTATTTCTGTCTGCACCGCTTCTGTACCATAAATCCTGCATTCCTCTTGCACTCATCATCGCAGAACCAGCCTCCAGCAGGCCTCTGTATCAAACCTTGGCATCTTAGGTGATACTAGATGTAGAATAAATTTAGTAATGTGAATGGAGATATTTGAGCAAGTCTTACTGTAAGATAACATCCTGGTGAATCACAACAAGGGCAGTGTGGGATAAGGAAGGAAGGAAGGTGCTTTAGCTGCCCCAGCGTCCAAGGAACGAGGGCTGTTTTCCGAGGCCAGACCTTTGGGCTTTGAGTTGAAAAAGTTCTTGATGGATTTTGAGGGTTTTATGGAAAGGCGGCTCGTTCTTGCTGTGGGTTGCACTATCGAGATGGGCCTGCCAGTTTGCATCTCTGCCAAAGCCAATTTTCACATTGACTTTGCAGGTATTGCAGTAACGCGTACTCGACACTGTGTACTCAGAAGATTGCTGTTATTAAAACATCAACAAACGCGTGCACTTGAGTCAGAATCGCACCTTTTTCTTCTTCACCATCTCCAGTCAACGATGAGGGTGTGGAAAAAAAGCCAAATATGGAAAATTTCGGTCCGTTATCATCCAGCTCATCCATGATGGCTTCAGCTGCTGATGTCAGTACCTCAAAAATGGCCGAAAGGCCTCCAAATCATCGGCATTGGCCTTTCAAAGCTGTTGGACAACATCAAAAAAAAATTTGTTTAAGGCTTGCATGCCCCCCCCTCCCCCCCCTACCCTGTGTCCCTCGGAAAATTCCAACATACCCCTTGGTCTTGCCACACTGTCCCTACTCTGTGTTTTCAATGGCCTCGCCCTTTACGAATGCGGGAGATCAGTTACATACAACACTACCGACAGAATTATGGTTTCTTGTACGCTAGGAATCAGACCACGAGCAACGCCACCCAGCAACATCATGGAATGCCAACGTCACTCCTCACTAGACTGTGGCATAACTTGCGATGTGTGAGAACCATGGCGACTCACCTCTGGATCCTTAACGTGCCGGCATTTTGGGAGTTTGGTGTAATCCCATTGGGAGCAGTTTACGATGAGCGAGATGGTGAGTACGTGTTATAGTATCGTATATCCACTCTACTATATCTTCTCAGTCCTTCCGTCACATGCCATCTCGCTTCGTATATAGATACTTCGCTCGCTTCTTTCCTTCCCTCAGTTGTCATCCTCATCCCTGACACTGAGCGTACGTATTCCCTATCCCTACTCACTTACCTACGCTAACCTGCATGTAGTGAGCTCTGCGTGCTAGGTAATACGATCAGTTGTCATCCTCATCCCTGACACTGAGCTGAGCTCTGCGTGCTAGGCTGATAGGTTATGGGCCCCGCCTGACTGTCATTGCCAGCCACTGTTCTCGGGGAGCAGGCATCTCAAAATTTTCTGTTTTATTTTTTTTAGACTGTTGTTCCTGCTGAGGCAGAAGGGTCGTCACGACCACACGCGCAGTAGACGAAGCACAATTCCGTCACTGTATGCGTCGCATGAATCATCAATCCCATCACAGAGGATCCGGACAAGATCTCAATACGACGAGCATGGAGTTCACTCAGGACTACCGGCCGCATCCACAACAAGTGCCCATTTCCCCCCCGGAAACGCGTCAGAATCCGCATCGACGACCATCAGTCCCCTACCAGGAACCACGTCAGAACCGTCCGCATCCCCTTTCTCCCCTTGATTTTCCTTATGATAGACAGATTCCACGTCAAACAAATCACAATCACAATCACCATCATTCACCAGTCATACAACCATCGCGTTCAAACACATATAGTTATACTTTCCCAGCATCGTCTTCACGCAATCCCTTTCGTTTACCCATGCAACCTCCCTTAGATACAGTTACGGATTTCTACAACCTTTACAATACGAATGTGCCAGCATCACCGCCAGTTTACCATACAAATCAAAATCTCCTTCCGTTTCCTTTCCCTCCAATCATCAATCCAAATCAACAACAAAATCAAAACTTATCGTCGTCTCCTACTACTTTACCTACTGTTACCCATATTCCTTTACTTACAGGACAGTCTGACTGGGGTCCATGGTTTGCGGCTGTAGGAAATCACATCGGAAATCTCGGCCTTATTCCTCATGTATGC
>Ga0307507_10009436_pt1 | contig 12997 bp, 6 predicted proteins | sample 7_EM_MG_FD_207223 | JGI IMG/M metagenome (GOLD analysis project Ga0307507, IMG submission 207223) | Populus trichocarpa ectomycorrhiza microbial communities from riparian zone in the Pacific Northwest, United States - 7_EM | ecosystem: Host-associated > Plants > Roots > Unclassified | place...
GATCCCGAAATGGGCGCACGCCCCATGCGCCGCACCATCGCCCGCCTCGTGGAGGCCCCCATCGCCGAGATGCTCCTCCGCCAGGAAATCCGCCACGGTGACGTGGCCACCGTCGACGTCGAAGACGGCGCCATCGTCGTGGACGCCGTCACGCCGTAGCTACCACGCGTGCGCATGCACTACGTTTCGGGGAATCCGTCGATGGCGCGACGGTAGCGCTCGCGTCGGGCGGAGTCGCGGAGGATTTCGTAAGCCTCCTCGAGCACGTCGACGATTTTGCGCACCTCGGGGGCGAGGTCGAGCAAGCGCGGGGTGAGAAGGCGGGCTGGCTCGAAGGCGCGGCGAAGCTCGAGAAAGGCACGGCGGACTTCGTAACCCGTGGCGTTGCGCGGCACACCGAGGATGGCGAAATAGTCGCCCTCGTCGACCAATTGCAGGCGCGTGCGAACGCGGGCACGCACGGCATCGACGTCGAGCGCGTCGACCTCCGCGGGCGAGGCTTCGTCGAGGCTCTCCGTGCCGGCGTGCGCGCCGGTTTTCGACGCGCGGACGATGGATCGTGCGACGTGGATCACGCCGAGAAGCGACAACGCGTACAGCACCGACCCCATGTCCGTGTCGGTGTGGGTCTCGAGGGCCACTTCGATGGAGTGGCCGCGGCCTTGCTCCAGGATGGCCAGCTCCGCAGGGCCGAGTGCGCACTCGGTGAGCAGCTGCGGCTTGGGCCCTTCGGCGATGCGCGAGTGGGCGCCGCCCATGCGCGCGATCGCATCCTCGGGCGCGACCACCCGGCGCAGCACCTCGACGAAGACCTCGGCACCGGTGGAGCCACCAAAGACGCTGGGCTCTCCACGCAACCGGCCCGGAGGCTCCGGCTCGATGAGCGAGGTGCCCTCTTCGATCAACAGGGCGCGCCCCAGGATCCACTCGGCGTGACCGCGCAACACCGGCCAAAGTTGGTCCTGCCGCAGGTAACCCTGCGCCACCAACGCCGCACCGGCGTGCCGCCCGAACGTGGCGAAGCGGCCCGCGAGCTGGCTCACCTTTTCGCGCGGGAGATCGCCGCGGGCGACCAGGTAGGCGATGAGGCTCTCGTCGTCGACGCCCGAAGCGCACGTGACGAGATCGCCCTCGCGCAGCACCGCGCGACGAACGCCGTCCTTCGACTCGAAGCACAAGGTGCCCGTCACCCGCGCTGAAATGGCCCGCGCGAGCATCAACGGCGCATCGCTCTCTCCGAGCACACTCGGGACCGGGGGCGGCGGGGCGTTCACCAGGCGCGGGATCGGTGTGGGGGGCGGCGGCGGGATCGCCATCGGCGGGATCGCGGGCGGTGCGACGGTTTGCGCCCCCGTGGTCGGCTGCGGGGGCGGCGGAGCCGTGCGCGCATCGGAGCGACTGGCCTCCTGGGGCGCGGAAGGCGCCGACGCCAAGGCGTCCACGATGGCGTCGCTGGGCAGACCGCGCCCGAACATGGGCGGCGTGCGCGGCGGGCCATCCGGCGGGGCCGGCTGCGTGGGCAATTCGGGCGGCCGCACCGAGGGTGCCGGCGGCGGCACCGCGGGGTAGGTGCGATCGCGCCCCTCCGCGCCGGTCGTCTGCTTGGGGCCCCCGGACGTGGTCGCACGCGCGGGCGGACCTTCGTTGCTCTCACCGAGATCGGGCTCGCCGTCGGAATCGGTCAGCGGCTCGTCCAGGGCCGCGAGGATCTCCTCAGGCAGCACGGCCTCGATTTCCTCTTCCGGTGACGGTGGGCTCGATCCATGTTGATGGATCGAAGCGCCCTGCGGCGATGCATGCCCCACGCGCTCCTCGGCCTCGGCGAGCAGCTGCGCAAGCTCGTTGCTGAGGGGGCCTTGCAAGCTGGCCAGGCGCTGCGCCACCAAGGCGTTGCGCGCAGCAAGCCCGCCGAGCGGGACACTCGACGGCAACGACGCCAGCGAGGCCAGCGACGAGAGCGATCCCATGGAGGGCGGCGGCTGACTGGGACGCTCCGCGCGCATGCTCGGCGGCGGCAGAATCGCAAAGCTCCGATTCGAGGGCGGCGGCGGGCTGCTCCGCCGCGACGACGGCGGCGGCGACTCACGCGATTCGCGCAACTCGCGCGAGACCTGCGCCACCGTCGACAACTCCGAGCCGCCCAACGCGCCCGATGCGACGGGCGCGCCCGATACGACGGGCGCAACTTGATGCGGCCCCGAGGGGGCATGCGCATTTCGCTCCGCGGACATTTCCAGCGCCCGCTGGTGCAGCGATTCCACTTTCTTCACCAGCGCCGCGACGTCCACGGGCCGCGCGACGAAGCTTTGCGCGTGCGACGGCGAATCGTACGCGGCATCGAGCGGCGCCCGCCCAATGTAAAGCACGTCGATCGACTCACCGTCGGGCAGCTCGCGCATGCGGGCCACCGTCTCCATCGCCCCATCGGCGTCCGCGTCCACGAGCACCACGCGCGGGCGCTGGACCGCCACGCGGGCCACGAGCATGGCCAGCGGCACGTCGACCACCGTGTAACCGTCGTTGCGCAGGGCCTGCGCGATGCGCTCCGCCTCCACCGACGGATCGCTCACGAACACGGTGGCCTTCGTCACCTTGGGCTTGTCCGAGTCCTGTGGCCGCACGCTCCCCAGGCTCATGGTTCTCGATTGGTTTTCCCAATGCTCAACCACTGGACGAGGCGCGGCAGCAACCCCGCGCCGTACACCAGCGCAAAAATGAAGAGCACCAGGGCAATTTCGCCCCTTGTCATCCCGAAGATCACGGCCCTTCGAGCATATCGCGTTTGGCGTCGCGAAACCCCCCTTCGGTCAGCCGAACGCTACTTCTTTGCCGGTGGAGCTTCGCGTCGCCGCCGCACGCGCGGGGCGTCAAGTTGTCGCGCCGGCATCGTCTGCAGATGGAACCGCGAGGGCCGCCCCGCCGTTTCGCCGATTTTAACGCGGTCGCGGGCGAGCTCCATGAACCGCTGCTGGGCCCGTACCGCAGGCTGGCCGGGCGCCGGCGGGGCCACCCGCGCGTAGCTCCCATCGGAACGCAGGAACCACGACTTGACGTTGTCGGCGCATTGCACGTGCAGCACCTCGATGAGGCGGGTGCGCGCCGTCGGGTCGTCGATGGGGATGAGCAACTCCACGCGGCGGTGGAAGTTGCGCGGCATCCAGTCGGCGCTCGCGATGAACACCTCGTCCTTGCCACCGTTGGCGAAGTACAGGACGCGCCCGTGCTCGAGGAACCGGTCCACGATGGCGCGCACCTCGATGGTGTCGCTCACCTTGGGCACCCCCGGGCGCAGACAGCAGATGCCGCGCACGAGCAACGTGATCGACACCCCCGCCTGCGACGCGCGGTACAGCGCCTCGATGACGTCTTCGTCCACGAGCGCATTCATCTTGGCGATGATGCGCGCCGGCCGCCCCGCTTGCGCATGCTCCGTCTCGCGCTGAATGAGCCCGAGAATCGCCTCGTGCAGCCCGAGCGGCGCCACGATGAGCGAGTTCCACTTCGGCGGCGCGCTGTAGCCCGTGAGCAAATTGAACAGCGAAGACGCGTCCTCGCCGATCTGCGGCTTGCACGTGAGCAGCGACACGTCGGTGTACATCTTGGCCGTGCCCGGGTTGTAGTTGCCCGTGGCCAGGTGCACGTAGCGGCGCAACTTACCCTTCTCGCGCCGCACGATGAGCAGGCACTTGGCATGCGTCTTCAGGCCCAAAAGGCCATACACGACGTTCACGCCCGCTTGCTCCAACGTGCGCGCCCACTGGATGTTCGACTCCTCGTCGAAGCGCGCCTTGAGCTCGACGATGGCGGTCACCTGCTTGCCGGCTTCCGCGGCGCGCGTGAGCGCCTTGATGATCGGTGAGTCGCCGCCGGCGCGGTAGAGCGTCTGCTTGATCGCGAGCACGTCGGGATCGTCCGCGGCGCGCGTGATGAAGTCCACGATGGTGTCGTACGAGTCGTACGGGTGCTGCAGCACCACGTCCTGCTCGCGGAGCACGGCGAACAGGTCCTCCGCATCGCGCAGCGGCGGGGCTACGTAGCCCGCGAAGGGCTCGTCACGCAGCTCGCGCCGCTCGTCGCGCGAGACCATGCGCATCAAATCGGACATGTTGAGCATGCCGCTGGTGCGGTAGACGTCGCGCTCGGGATCGAGCTTCAGCGCCTTCACCAGCTTCATCAACGAGCCCGGTGTTGGCTCGCCCGCCACCTCGAGGCGCACCGCATTGCCTCGCTCGCGCCGTCGCAGCTCCTGCTGGATCATCTGCAGCAGGTCCTCGGCCTCTTCCTCGTCGAGTTCGAGGTCGAAGTTGCGGGTGACGCGGAAGGTGTACACACCTTTGGGCCGCACCCCCGGAAAGATGGTGCCCACGTGCCGCGCGATGAGCGCCTCGAGCAGCACGAACGCATGCTTGGCCAGGTTCCCATCGTGCAGGCGCACGCCCGTGATCTCGATGAGGCGCGGCAGCATCACGGGAACCTGCACCACACCAAAGCCCGACTCGTGCCCTTCGCCCTCACGCGCGAACATCACGCCGATGTTGAGGCTCTTGTTGCGCAGATGCGGGAACGGATGCCCCGGATCGACCGCGATGGGCGTCAAGATCGGGAAAATCTCGTTGTGGAACATCTGATCGAGCTGGGCCAGCTGGTCGGTCGACAGCCGCTCGGGCGCCACGATGAGCGTGCCCTGTTCGGCGAGGCGCGGCAGAAGTTGCGTCTCCAGCGCCGCCGCCTGCTGCGCGACCATCGCATGCACCCGCAACGACACGGCCGAGAGCTGCTCGGCCGGCGTCATGCCGTCCGGCGGCAGATCGCCCACCTCGCCGGTCATCTGCTGCTTCAACCCGGCAACGCGCACCATGAAGAACTCGTCCAAGTTCGAGGCGAAAATCGCGTGAAACTTGAGCCGTTCGAGGAGCGGCACCGCCTCGTTCTCCCCCTCCGCCAGAACGCGGGCATTGAACTCGAGCCATGACAGCTCACGGTTCAAATAGAGGTAGGGCGACCGCAGATCGGGCACGCCATCACTGACGAGCAGGTGCGGCGTACTGTAGGCCGGTCCCCCCGCTTGCGATCCAACGGCAGCGAGATTTCCCGAGGAAGTCGGCCCATGAATCGGCGCGACAGCTCCGGAATGCGGTGTCTGGGACGAGGTATATTCGGAGGTTGAGCTGGTTTCTTCCATGAGAGAGGCCATCGGCCCGTCGCCGCGGCTTAATGGATACTAGCCCAGATCCTACCAGGAGCCGGCGCGCCATTCGGGCAACGATTGCCGTACTCCCACATCGTTTCGTGGCGATCCGGTCACGGATGCGTTTCGATTGCGTGACGTTCTGGTGAATCGACACCGGCGATGCCGGCCACGTCGTTGCGCAACCACACATGATCCTCGCCGAACACGGCCGTCTCGCGGTAGTGCGCGTGCACCCATGCTGCTGCTTCGGGGCAGTGTTCGTCGAAGTCTTGGGCAGCGCTTCCGTTCGATGTCAAAGGCGACTTGTCGAAGAACACGAACGCCGCGGGCGGTTGTGCCTTGAGGTGCGCGAGCATGTCGCGCTCATGCTCGTCGCGCATGCGCGTGATGACGGCGGCCTGCTGCGGATTGGGGCGCGGACCATCGGGCAACCACGACCCACCGAGGGCCGCGTCCGCATTGAGATCGTACACGTAGATATAGGGAGAGGCGCTCATCCGCCCCGCGAGGAAGAGCACGTACGGATCCATGCCGTAGATCTGCACGCGGTCGCTCGGCTGCGTGTGCGCCCGCAGGTAGTCGGCCGCTTGCCGCATGTCCCACGGGAAAAAGTCCACCGTCCCGAAGTAGATCAAGTAGTCGCGGCTCGCGCGGTCTTCGCTGTCGCGCGCCTTGGCCAGGATCCACTCGTCGACGACGTGTGGCGACAGCGGAAGCGTGACCGCGAGCTTCGTCGCCAGCGCCGCCGCCGCACCGTACGGCACGAGGCGCAAGCCAAAGGGCGCGCGTCCGAGCCGTTCCCAAAGCCACACGACGAGGACGAGCCAATCGAGGTGAATCCCCGCACTGACGGGGTGAAAATGATACGGAAACCCCTTCGACTGCGCGAGCACGCTCACGATCGCCGCGAGCGGCACCAGCGCGAAGCCGACAGTGCGACGCGGCATCTGCCGCTCCGCGATGAGCCCCAGGTGCACGAGCGCGGTGACCAGCGCCATCAACGCGGGCGGCGCGCCCCAGTTGAGACCAAGGATCTCCGCCGTCGTGCGCGGCATCATGAAGCGGTACATCGCCGGCACATCGACGAGGTAGATCCGCAAGAAGGCACCGATGTCCGCGTAGCGCAGCAAAAACGCCACCTGCGTGGCCGCCCCGGCGGCGGCGCCGAGCGCGAAGACGACGAACCTTCGCTTTTGCGACAGCGAAAGCTCGTCGTCGACGACGAGCGCCACGAGCTGCACCAAGGTGAAGAGCACGTACGTCGGCTTGCCGAACCAGGGGATGGCACCGAGCGCGCCCGCCAAGGCCAGCGGCCAAACCGAGGCCCCGGTCGGTCGCGATTTCGCCAGCCGCCGCTGGGCCACGAACTGCAGCGCGACGGCGCTGAGCATGAACCAGTCGAAGAAGCTCTCGCGTTGGGCGAGGTCCCAGTAGATGTACATGACGTGCTGGCTGCTCAGCACGACCCACGCGGCGAACGCCCACCCGAGACGTTCGACCCAGCGCACCTTTTTTTTGGCGATGCCGGGCAGGCACGCCCCCGCGAACGCGAAAGTCATGCCCGTGATGACCAGGTCCAGTACACGGAACCGATGTTCATCGGCGCCGCCGAACTGAAGGAAGACCAGGTGAACGAGGTGCGTGAGGGGCCCATTGACGTCGCGCACGTCGCGGTAGTCGACCGCGCCGCGCTCGATAGCCCACGCTACGTACTGGAAAATGCCCTGATCACGACCGAGCGTGGTCAGCGAGGCGCGCTTGGTCGCTTCGAGGACCCAATAAAGAGAAGGCAGCGCGATGACGAGGGGCAGGACGAGCGAACGTCGGATGGTTATCCATATCCTCCACGCAGCTCGCACCGTGCGTGTGTTCAGCAGCGCGGTGCTCGCCATCGTCGTACCTCCAACCTTCGTTTCACGGCGGGCACCTTACAAGATGTGGTAGCTAGCTCAAGCCGAAGGTTTGGGCATGCGAATTGGAAATCGGAGTAGAATTGGTATGGTTTCCGCGGTGACCTCGAAACCCAGCCCGAGCCAAAAGATGACCGACCCGGTCCGACGCTTACCCGTTCCGGCCGCTGCCGCTGCCCCTCCCGAGCGCGCGCGCGCGTTCGCCGACACGTTGGCGGAGGCCAAGGGCAAGCATGTCCTCATTGCGCTGCGCGGCCATCCCGATCCGGATGGCATCGCGTCCGCGATGGCGCAGGCGCACATCGCCCAGCGCTGTGGCGGCGGGCAGACCACCATCGGCTACTGCCACGAGCTCAGTCATCGCGAGAACCGCGCGCTGGTGAAGCTGCTCGGTGTCGAGCTTCGCAAGATCAAGAGCGTGAAGGACGTTGGCAACGTCGACTTCCTCTCCTTCGTCGACGCGTACGACGTCGATCCGGACTTGGCCGACGCCGAAGGGATCGAGGTGCTCACCATCGTCGATCACCATCGTGCACCGGCTCCGCCGAAGGCACGTTTCGTCGATCTGCGGCCCGACGTCGGTGCGACGGCAACCATCTTCGTCGAGTACTTGGAGCAGCTCGCCCCGCTCGACAGCGAGGTGGAGGATGACACGCGCATCGCCACCGCGCTCATGCACGGTCTGTCGACGGACACGGACGACTTCATGTTGGCCCGTGCGGGCGACTTCCGCGCCGCGTCCGAGATCATCGAGGTGTGCGATCGCGATCTGCTGGCCGACCTGAGCCGACGCCTGATTGCGCCCAGCGCGATGGACGTGATGGCCCGCGCGCTCGCGTCGCTGGTCGTGCGCCGCAACTTCGCCATGGCGGGCATCGGCTTCGTCTCCGAGGGCGACCGCGACACCATCGCGCAAGCGGCGGATTTCCTGGTGCGCCGCGAGGACATCGACACCGTCGTCGTCTACGGCGTCGTGGGCGATCGCTTCATCGAAGGTTCGCTCCGCACGCACTCGCCCAGCGTCGATCCCTCGGCGTGGCTCGAGCAGGCCTTCGGCTACGACGACAAAGGTCGCCCCTACGGCGGCGGACGACGCGACAAGGGCGGTTTCCGCATCCCCATCGGCTTCCTCGGCCGCTCGACGGATCGGGCGCAGCTCTGGACCTTGGTCGAACACGCCATGCGCTCGGCGCTCTTGCGCATGGTGGGCGACGAACCCGCCACGGGCGTGCTCGTCCAAACCGTGTGACGGGCCCGGTCCCTCGTCTGCGCATCGTGTTTTGCGGCCTCCCCATGGGGGCGCTGGCGCTTGCCCACGATGGGCACGACATCGTGCTTGCGGCCATCGGCCGAAGCGACGCATCGGGCCTGCGGCGGCTCACGCGCGTGCTCGGGCGCGAGCGCGTCTTGGTAAAGCCGGATCTCGCGGCGCACGCCAAACGCATCGAGGCACTCGCGCCGGATCTGGTGGTGAGCTGGTTTTGGACCAAGCGCATCCCGACGGCGGTCGTGCGCGCGGCGAAGGTCGACGCCTTCAACGTGCACCCATCGCTGTTGCCACGGCATCGCGGCGCGGATCCCATTTTTTGGACCATCGATTCGGGCGATGCCATCACCGGCGCGACGGCGCATCGCCTCGAGGATCGCTACGACACGGGCACGATCTACGCGCAGCGCACGATCGCCGTCGATCCGGCGTGGAACGCGTGGACCTTGGCCCTGCGGCTCGATCGCGTGACGCTCGCGCTGCTGCGCGAGACCGTGGCGGGCTTCGCGCGGGGTGAAACGCCCGAGGCGCGGCCGCAGGACGAAGCCCTGGCCACGCACGCGCCAACGCCGAGCGACGACGATCTGGTCGTGCAATGGAAGAACGACGACGCGGAGCGCATCGCGCGGCGCATTCGTGCGGCGGCGCCTTGGCCGGGCATGCTGACGGAAGTGGGGGATCGCGCGCTTCTCATCACGCGCGCCGAGGTCACCGAGGATGTGCCACGCGCACTGCAGCCCGCGGAGGCGGCGCTCGTCCACGGTTGTGTCGTGGTGCGGGCCCGCGATCGCGGTTTGCGGCTGATTTCCGCACGCGACGCCGAAACGGACGCCGAACTTTCACCCGGCGAGCTCGCAGGGTTGATCACATCGGTCCCATCGGCATCCTTCGGATGATCGTTTCACGTCATTCGCCGACCCTGTAGCATGCATCTTTCCCCAAGCCTCCAATTCCCCCCCCCTCCCCGCGAGAGGCGGAGGGTGACTATTTCGCGAAGGAGATGACCGTGCCCGATCCCGCTTCAACCGCCCGCACCGCCCGAGAATCCCTGTCGCGTGGCCTTCAGGCTCTGCAGGCGGATCCCACGGTGCCGCCGCAATTGCTCGACCTGGCGGCGGTGATCGCGCAGTCGATGGGAGCGTTGCACCAGATCGAGCGATCGAACGGCACGCAGCTTCTCCCCCACGCGAGCATCGCGCTCGAGAACGTGCGCAGGGTGCTGAGCCAACTGCAGAGCGTCAACAGCGCGCACCCCGCGGTGAACGTGGCCATGGAAGCGGTGGCGTCGTCGCTGGGCCTCGTGCACTCGCTGCACCAGCTCGCGAGCTCGCCGGCGCCGATGGCCACCGCGGTCATGGCCGCACCGCCTGCGCCCGCGCCGCCGATGCCCGCGGTGGGGATCGCGCCCATCGCACCGCTGGAGGGCGCGCCCATTCCGCTCACCAGGCCACTCTCCAACCCGCACCAGCAGGCGTATTCGCCGCACCCAGGAGCGGTCCCCCAAGCGGGACCTGGGGCTCCTGCCTTCCAGCCGCCGCCCGCTCCGCCTGGGGCCGCGTTTCCGCCGCCGCCTCAGCAGCCGGTCTTTCAAGCGTCGCCCCAGCCCCAGCCGTACGGCGGCGGCCCGGGGGCCTATCCCTACACGCCTCCGCCGGGCGTCCAACCCGCGCCGCCGGGCCAGGCGCCCTCGCCCGGTCCCGCAGGTGATTTGCATGTGGTCACGGCCGATCTCGGCACCCACAGCGCCACGAATTTCTACAAGGGCCTCTCGGGCAACGACATCATCGACCACGGCGGACTCTTCGTCTCCACGTACATGATCCCGAAGCTGGGCACCCAGATCCGGCTCAAGGTCTCGTTGCCCGGTGGCTACGAGTTCGAGGCCAATGGAATCGTGCGCTGGGCACGGGAGCAGTCCGACGGCAGCGACGCCTCGCCGGGATTCGGCGCGCAATTCACGCAGATCACCGCCGAGGCGCGCCAACTCGTGTACCGCTACGTTCGCAACCGCGAGCCCCTGTTTCACGACGATTTGTAAACCCAGAGTCGTCACCTCAAACAAAAGACACGGCGAGCTTTCGTGAGCCCGAAGCGCGGGCCGTGTAGACTCGCGAGCCCCTCGCTTGCGTCGCGTCTTCCTTTGCGCTCTTTTTGTGTGCTTCACGCTCGGCGTGTTGTCGGCCTTCGTGCCGAAGCGGGCACGTGCGGCCAACGATCCCAATCTGGTCTGGAAGACCATCACGACGCCGCACTTCCGCATCTCGTACTACTCGGGTGAGGAGGACATCGCGAAGCACCTCGCCGACGAGGCGGAGGCCATCCACGCCCGCCTGTCGCCCGTCCTGAATTGGACGCCCGCCGAGAAGGTCGAGGTGGCCCTTTTCGACCAGACCGACGGCGCCAATGGCTTCACCTCCATCGTGCCGTACAACGCCATCCGGCTCTACGTCACCGCCCCCGACGATCTGTCGCCGCTGAGCGACTACGACGGCTGGTACACGACGCTCTTTACGCACGAATACACGCACACGCTGCACATCGACCAGATCCGCGGCCTGCCCGCACTGGGCAATGCGCTCATCGGCAAGCGCTTTTCCCCGAACCAAGTGCAACCGCGGTGGTTCATCGAAGGGCTCGCGGTCTACGAGGAATCGACGCGCACGAGCGGTGGGCGTCTGCGCTCCTCGCAATGGCAGATGTTCATGCGCGCCGACATCCTCGAGAACAACATCGCGCCGCTCGACCAGTTCTCCAACACGCCGCGCCGCTGGCCGCAGGGCAACATTTGGTACCTGTACGGCTCCTTTTTCATGAAGTGGATCCAGGAGACGTACGGTGAAGGCGTCATGCGCCAAGTCATCGACGACTTCGGCCAGCAGGTCATCCCGCTCGGATTCAATCGTTCGCTCCGGCGCGCCATCGGAAAGACCTACGAGGACCTGTACCCCGAATGGATCGCGTCGCTGAAGAAGGGCTTCGGCGCCCAGCGCGATGCCATCGTCGCCCGGGGCCTTCGCGAGGGAGTGCGCCTCACCCACGGTGGCAACGTTGCCCAGCACCCGGTGTGGATCCCCAAGAACGCGTGGCCCGATCACCAAGGCGGCTTGGCGTACTTCCGCGACGACGCACACACCACACCAGGCATCTACGCGATCGATCTGCAGCGCAATGCGCAAGGCGCGGTCGTCGCCGTCAACGACAAGAAGCGCGATCTGGTCATCCGCACCAACGGCGTCTCGCACGCAACCTTCGCGCCGGACGGCAGCGTCATCTTCGATTCGAGCGCACCGTTTCGGCGGATCTTCAACTTCACCGATCTGTTCCAGCTCCCGGCCGGCGAGAAAAGCCCGACGGGCCTCGACGGAAAGCGCACCCGCCTGACCGAGGGCTTTCGCGCCACCGATCCCGCGCTCTCGCCCGATGGCCGCCGCATCGTCTTCACCACGAACCACCGCGGCACGCGCTACCTGCAGATCGGCGACGTCTCCGACGAGGGCATCACCAACGTGCGCGCGCTCGTGAAGAGCTACCGCTTCGAGCAGGCCTTCGCGCCCGAGTGGTCACCGGACAACCGGCACGTGGCCTACAGCGTGTGGACCGAGGGCGGCTTCCGCGACGTGCGCTACGTCGACACGGCCGACAGCACCTACGTGGAGATCGCCCACGACCGCGCGCAGGACGGTGGCCCGTCGTTTTCGCCCGACGGACGCTGGGTCTTCTTCCACTCGGATCGCACCGGCGTGAGCAACGTCTTCGCGTGGAACGTCGAGACGACGGAGTTGAAGCAGGTCACCAACGTCATCAACGGCGCGTACCAACCCGAGGTTTCCCCCGACGGCAAAACGCTCGCGTACCTCGGCTACACGCACCTCGGCTTCGACATTTTCGCCATGCCGCTGCGCGAGAGCGATTGGCTCGACGCCGAGCCGTACGTGAACGACCGCCCCGCGCCCCACCCGACGGCACGTCACGTCGACTTCCCCTTGGAGACGTACAACCCGCTGGAGACCTTGCGGCCGCGGCGGTTCGGCGTGTCGATCACACCCGGCAACTTCGGGCAGTCGGTCATCGTCACCGCAGATGGCGGCGACATCGCGGGCCATCACTTGTTCAGCGCCTCGATGACCACCGAGGTGGAGCGGCCGTACTTGCAGTTCGGCCTCGGCTACACGTACGCGCGGCTGCCGGTCGATCTGAACTTCAACGTCTCGCGCAGCATCGCGCCGCGCGGCGGCTACCAGCTCGGGCAGAACTACAAGCCGATCTGGATCCAGGAGGCCCTGAGTTTCTCCACGGGCATCTCGTACAATCTGCCCAACTCCTCGGGGTTCGATGGGCAGTCGTTCGCGCTGAACTACGGGTTCACGCGGCTCTCGGGCGATCTTCCGATGCCCGCCGACAAGCTCGATCCCTACGAGACGCCGGTGATTCCAGGCGATCGTTTCTCGCTGGCCACGTTGCATCTGGGCTGGGGCTACTCCAACGCGCAGCGCTTTCCCTACAGCGTGGGCGCGGAGAAGGGCTTCAGCCTGGGGGCGAACTTCGACCTCACCAACACGGCCATCGCCAGCGACTACTCGGGCTTCGCCGCGAACATCGACTTCACGTCGTATTTCTTGATGCCCTGGC
>Ga0307507_10009437_pt1 | contig 12991 bp, 1 predicted proteins | sample 7_EM_MG_FD_207223 | JGI IMG/M metagenome (GOLD analysis project Ga0307507, IMG submission 207223) | Populus trichocarpa ectomycorrhiza microbial communities from riparian zone in the Pacific Northwest, United States - 7_EM | ecosystem: Host-associated > Plants > Roots > Unclassified | place...
GTATAGCTCTAGGGGGTCAGCTAATATGGCAGAAAGCTAGCCCCGGGCCCTAGAGGGTCAGCTAATATGGCGGAAAGCTGGCCCCGGGCCCTAGGGGGTCGGCTAATATGGCGAAAAGCTAGCCCCGTGCCCAAAAATACATTTAGCGAAACCAAATTTCCTACGCCACTTCCCGTTTTCCTGACGAAAACTAGCATTTATAAGGAACTCTAAGAGTGTTTAATACTAAACTTAAGGCGACTGTTTAAGACCATAAAGTGCTTTATTTAGACGATAAACCCATCTAGTTCCATTATTAAAACCTTTAGGTTAATTAACGTAGATCTTCTCCTTAACGCTTCTGTAAAGGAAAGCGGTCTTAACGTCTATTTGTTTAATCTTAAGGTCTAATATAGCTGCGATGGTAAAGAGCGCTTTATAGCTTATAGGTTTTATAATGGATGCGAAGGTCTTATTAAAGTTAACCCTAGCTTATTATTTATAAACCTTTACTACCCACCTTGCCTTATATCGTATAATCCTTCCTTTACTATCCCGCTTGTGCTTAAAAACCTATTAGGCGTTAAAAACTTTATAATCAAGAGGTTAGTTAATAAGTATTTAGGTGTTATTTACTTTATAAGAGCTAATTTTATCTTTGCTAGTGGAGTACTATTTGTTATTATTAACGTTAAGGGTAAATTGTTTCCATAACCTTAGCTTATAAGGTTTAGCTATAGGGGAGTTGCTAAGTATAGCGTAAAGGTGTTTAAAGGAAGGGGTTAAGAAGTGGGCAAGCGCTAAAAATACTGCAATAGGCGGGTTTTCTCTAATATTAACAGAATTGCGATACTTAAGAGGTAGTTAAGGCCCATTAGTAGCTGCCAGACGTTTTAACTTCTATAGGGGTGTCTTATTAGTGGCAAGGCGTTTTAATTTTTAAGCTTTTTTAAGGAGCTGTTTCTCTTCTTAATACTATTTACGTTAGGTAGCGTAATTAGGTAGAGCTTCTTCTCCCTTAAACTAAGTATCAATATCTAGAGTATTAGAGTTGTATTTAACATATTATTCTTAAATTTAACACTTATTACTACTGGGAACTGTTAAAACAGTCTTTTAGAAGTAGATAGCTAAGGTATATACAAGCCGTCCTATCTCTTTATCTTAAATTTAAATAATATATTTACCCTTAAAGCCAACAAGGTTCCCTAATTTTGCCTTCTTATCTATATAAGAGCTAAACTTCTTCTAACTGCTGGCCCTGTACTAGACATTGCACCTAAAGGTGCAAATCTAGGAGTAATTAAAGACTTCGCCTTACTCTATTTTATAGGGGGTTTATATTTCTAACGATTTAATAGGGAGGATATTTTATATAAAGTTAGCGTGCTTAACTACTTCTAGCCAGAAGTTTTTAGGAAGTAAGCAATTATTTATAAAGGTAAAGGCTTAGTTATATATTGTGTAATTAAGTTATTCTAAGGCTCTATTTTATTATTAACTTTTTAGGGTTAAGTATAAGAACTAAATTCCCTTATTTATAAGTTCTAGCTAAAAAGTATATCTAAGATATTCTCCTCCACCATTACTATATAGCCGTAAGATAAGACTTCCTTATTATTTAACCTTCGCTTAATATTATTAAAAATAGAATGGGACTTCAGCCTTATACTTTATTAGGTAGACTTTACTTGTTTTATTAACTCTATTTTAGAAAGTAATAAAATATCTTAATTTATTATAGCTAGCTACTTTTATAGGTCCTTTAATATTAGAGAATATAACTTTGTAAGGCTTGGTATTGTAGTTAATAAGAGAATCCCAATATATAATATTATGTATTCTGCTACGTAGGCAGGCTTTATAGGTGCAGTTATAAAGGTCTAGTAAGTAAGTAAGGTCTATCCCTTTTAATATTCTTTAGAGCTTTTGTAAGTTCTAGGGGCTAATATAACCGAGCCTTTTATGCCACAACCTCTTAGCTAGGTTTTGTAAGCTACTATATAATATATGGCTGGTTTAATAGCCAACTGCAAAGGCTATAAGCCCTTCTTAATGGTTAGCCCAAGTATAGAGAAAGAAGAGGCCGGACTTGCGAAACGCGTAAGCTATAAGCTCTAAGTTATAGAGAAAATCGCATCTAAGGTTAGATAGATAAAGATAAACTTAATTATTAATAAGCTATAAACCAGATACTAGGTTGGCTTGTAAATTAGGAACATAAAGGACGTTAGTAAGAATAAGCTCTCTCTTAACTCCCAGAACTATAAGTCTTAGGCATATATCTTCTTTTCCTATTAACTGGAGACACGTTTCTCTAATTTTAGAGATAATAATCTTCTTATTAGCTTGAAGATCTTAATAGGTAATAAATAGCTCTCTTAACCAAAATATATACTGAGTATACCTAGTATTAATAATAATTGCAGAGGAGAGGTTAATATTTAGTTTGGCTATAAAACAAAGTTGTCTAGTAAGCTTAGAGGCGTAGGAGCGAAAAGGAATATAAATAATATAGGGAACCCGCCACCAATAGGCAATAAGGCATAGTTAGCGAAGTAGGTTGCATGTAAAGTAGTGTAAGTTCTTCTATAGGTTGTATACGTAGGCTAATAGTTTCTATGCTAATAGTAAAGGTTAAAGGGCGATCTATATAAGCAGTAAAAGACTATAAAAGAAGAATAGCATACTGGCTGTAAAGAGTCTAAAGGGAACAAATAAGAGATAATATAAGAGTAGATAGATCTGTAGTAAAGAACGTCTGATATAATTGGAAATACGGGAGTTTCGGCCACAATTATTGAGGTGTAATTGTGGCCTAGTTAGCTTGCTATGGAGTTAAAGCTTTTGTAGCCACCTTGTTCGTTGCTAGACTGTAGTTAATTAAATAGCCATTTTTGCATATTGCCTTAACTTAGTAAGAGGCTTGATTTGTGTGTGCTTAGAAAGCTACTGGTTGACTTTAGAGCATAAGTTGCTCTTGTATATGGGCAAGGCCCTAAACTTTTAAGAGAGTGAGGGTCTTGTTAGTAAGGGAGTGTATAAGGTAGAACGATTCTTGCTAGCCGTTAAAAGTAGGACTAAGACCATTAATAAACTTAGAGAGTAGGTCTATTTGGTCTATAGTGTGGTTTTGGGTCTTAAGGTCCAAGTATATCTCCTTAAATTTAATAACGTATTCTTTAACGTTCTTGTAGTTTGCGAGAGTAAGGTTTCGCCATTTAGCGCATATTTTAGCATATGTCGCGTCTCCTTTTAGCTTAAATTCCGCGTATAAGATTTCTATTACATCCTTGATTTTAATATAGTCTTTAATAAGGTTCTATCCACGAGTGCTACAGGTTATAGAGATGTAGTTTACTCCCTTAAGTTGCTTTTTTTTTAAGCTTTGAGATCCGCCTAATAAGTTTTAATAAGTTTATTGTAAGCGTCTCTCTTAACCTAAGGTTGGTTTATAGCTGGTCCGGCTCCTAGATTAACTGGAGCGTCCAAATTAAAGTTATTCTTAATTAGCTACTGCCTAGTACCTTTCTTCTACTTCTTATGGTCTATAGGGCTTTTAAGTGTCTAAATATTAGAGAGATTGATATTGGACTTAGAGTATTTAATCACCATAATAACTTATAAGAGAGAAGCAAGTGTTTTAGTAAAAAGGTAGGAAATAATATTCTTTAGCTTGTATACTATCACCTTTTTAGTATTTAGTATAGTGCTAAGGATTTAATAACTGATAACGATAATAATGATAATAACAGTGGCACTAGGAATAGTAATAGTGATAGGCAACTAAGACATTAATAGAAAACCTAATTTAAGGTTAATAAATAGTAACTGGCAATTAAGACATAGTAAGAAAAGCCAATCTTAATTAATAGGATGTCTGAAATTTCTAGAGTGCGTATGTCCAAAGTGTCTAGAGTGTAAAGTATCTGGAGTGCGCATATTTAAAATGTCTAGAGTGCGTATATCCGAAGTGTCTAGAGTGCAAAGTATCTAAAGTGCGTATATCTGAAAAGTCTAGAGTGCGTATGTCCAAAGTGTCTAGAGTGTAAAGTATCTGGAATGCGCATGTCTGAAATGTCTAGAGTGCGTATGTTTAAGGTGTATCTTGAGACGTAGTATATAGGTCGCTACGCGATAGAAGCGTCTCCGGGCTTATAACCTGTTAAAATAGGTATAGTTTAATGATGATTTTTATTAAGCATACTTATCTAAGAGGGTGGGGAAGCGACAATTATATAGAAGAGTGTCAGGGGTTCCACCCGATAAGAAGCAATATACGCTAACTGGAACCCACTTTAATAGGTACTAGGGTCTCTAGCTACGCAACTCTAATTAAGCCCGCTAGTAAGACTGTTTAACACAGTAGGCGTACTTTTAGTTCTAGCTACACGTCTATAACAACTCGAAGTTAGTCCCTTTTACCTACTACTAGCTATTTTAGCAGTATATTATAGATATATAGGCGCTATATAATTAGAATAAACTTAGCTGGATCTGCTCTAACTAAATAACCCTCTATATAGAGCTATATAATAGTATTATAGATGCTCTTACCCGCAATAATCTAGACCCTTGATTATTAGGCCGCCGTATAGTTCTTCTATTAAGCTTCCTTGGCAGAGCTCGCTTTATTAGGCAGTGCTATTAGGATTTAATAGCTATTATCCGTAAATACGGCCGTCTAAGTATATTTCTTATATTTACTGCTAACCCTAGGTGGACCGAGATTACCTACAAGCTACTACCTAAGCAGACCGCTACAGACAGGCCTAATCTGGTTATGCGCATCTTTTATATAAAACTTATCTACCTCTTTTACGACCTAAAACGGAAGCAGATCTTCGGCCGGTACTGTGGCTCTATCTAGACTATTAAGTACTAGAAATGGGGCCTGCCCTATCTATACCTACTGCTCTTCCTGCATTTATATAACCGCAATAGGTTGCTAAACCCAGCTATTATTAACTGTTTTATATCCGCAGAGCTTCCGCAGCCAGAGGACAATCCTACTAGTTATCTTACTAAGATTATAAAGTTAATAATAGTTTACGGCCCTTGCGGCTCCTAAAATCCATAAGCTCCCTATATAGTTTTACTAGGGCTAGGCCTTCCGCTAATCTACTTAAAGTAGTACCCTAAGCCTTTTAACCCTACTACTATTGTGCATAAGGACAGCTATCCAGAATACCGCCGTCGCAATAATGGGCGGATATAGTCTATCCGCTTACCAGGGCCTCTTAGAGCTACATTTAAAATAAACAACCGCTAAATTATTCTATATAGCCCGTATCTAACCACAAAGTACTATACCCATATAAATGTTAAGATCTACGCCTCCGTAAAGTCCGTTAAGTATATCCATAAGTATATATACAAGGGGGATAACCACACTACTTTATAACTTATAGACGGCGACAAGGTAAGCCAGTATTTGTAGGGCCGTTATATTAGCCCCTCTAAGGCTATCTGGCGGCTATTTAAGTTTCCCCTTTATAAGGAGTTCCTCCCTATAATCTAGCTTACAGTGCACATTTTAGGCAAGCAGCCCGTATACTTTTAACCAGACTAGTCTATAGAGGAGATCTAGCAGCGCCTTAAGCTCTCCTACTCTACACTAACGGTCTTTTTTAAGTATAACGCGGAGTATAAGAACAGCCGTAACTGCCTATATTAAGACTTCCCCAAGCGGTATATCTTTTATGTAAAGCGCTAAGAGTAGCGTCCTTACTAGTAAGGCACTGTAATAGGCCGTATATATTACTGCAGCCCTATTACAGGTAAGAGGTTCTACTTACAGCTACTGCTAACGTTTATTCCCGGCCTTACCTCCTTTAAGGACCTCTGTACTATTACTAGTATAGCCTATCTAACCTTCTAGGCCGCCTGAATGGCCCTAGGGCTACTAGAGGATAATTATAAGTGGTATAATTGCTTTATAGAGGCTGCTGTTTTTGCTATTAGCGCCTAGCTACACTTCTTATTCATAGCCGCTTTAGTTTACGGCCCTATTGCGGAGCCAGTTACTTTATAGTACCGCTTTAAACAGTCTATCTGCGATAATCTGCCTTACTTTTTAGCCCGCCAACCTAATGATCCTCCTATAGCTGGCGAGGACAATAACGCCTATCTTAATTACGGCCTATACCTTATCTATTAAATGCTTGCGGATCACCAGAAGACGCTTGCGGACTATAGCCTGCCCCAGTTCTAGCACCAGTAGGGTGTTATTACGGAGGGAAGTAACCCACTTCTTGCAGCTGAGCTACTACAATACAACCCTATAGAGGAAGGACGCTAGTTTACTAAGCTACGCCAGCAGCTAAATGCGGATCAAGCAGCGTGCTTTAATACTGTCGTTGCCACTATAGATACAGATCCGCAGACAGCCCACTTCTTCCTCTAAGGCCCTACAGGTACCAGTAAAACGTTTCTCTATTACTACCTCTGCTACTACTACCGCTTACGCGGTAAGATTATTTTTTACATAGCTTCTTCTGATATTACAGCCCTTCTACTGCCCGGCGGCCGTACCGCCTACTCCCGTTTTTAAATACCTATCAATCTATATAAAGAGTCTACTTGCAATATCTCTAAAAGCTTAAATCTGGCTAAGCTTCTACGCTATACCTCTCTGCTTATCTAGGATGAGGTACCAATACAGCACCACTACTACTTTAAAGCTGTGCACTATATGCTTACGGACATCTGTTCTAACGACTCTACCTTTGGCGGACTCCCTACTATCTTAGGCGGCAACTTTGCTTAGATACTACCTATCGTCCCGCGGGGGAACCGCGCAGCTATTATAGGTGCTTGCCGACAGCGGTTGTTCCTCTGGCCTACCTTCTATATCCTCTTCCTATAGTTAAATATATATATCTACTAGGGCGAGCTAAACCAGTAGTTTGCCGCTTGGGTGCGAAGCTTATCCTATAATACGTCCCTAGCTAGTAGGGTTGGTATTCTACCTAGTATAGCCTAGTTCCAGTCCCAGAAATCCTTTTACGGGCATATATACCCTCTATATCTACTTACGCGGGCATACTATAACCTAGATACCTTCCGCGATCGCGCTATTCTAACCATTCGTAATAATATCGTTACTAAGATTAACGAGGCTATCCTTACGCAGCTCCACAGCTCCCTAAGCACCTTTTATTCTATAAACTCTGTGGACCAAAATGGAGAAGAGGGTTATATAGAACTGCCGCCAGTAAAGCTCCTGTAGACATTTAATACTAGTAGCTTACCTCCGTCAAAGCTTTCCCTAAAGGTAGGCGTACCCGTAATCCTTTTACAGAACCTCTACCCTAAAGAAGGGCTCTGTAACGGCACTAGTATAGTTATTGCGCGCGTAGGCCGCTGCTGTATTAAGACTCAGGTACTTAGCGGCACCTTTCACGGCCAGCTACGGCTAATCCCTCGCGTTAAGCTCACCTTTACGGAGGGAGAACTGCCGTTTATTGTCAGCAGAAGGCAGTTTCCAATCCAGCTATGCTTTGCTATGACCATAAATAAGTCACAAGGGCAGTCTTTTAACTTTATTAGTGTTAATTTACATATGCCAGTCTTTATGCATGGGCAGCTCTATATTACACTATTAAGAGTAACGGATATACGCGGCCTTTTGCTATTACTGCCGCAGAACGGGGATGGTATAACTACTAATATTATATATCCGGAGGTATTACTGGCGTTTACGGGCTAAGACGCGGGGGGACGGCATGGCAGCAGTGGCAGTAATAGCAGTAGTGGCAGCAGGGTAGCAGTAGGGCAGTAGGGCAGTAGTAGGGCAATAGTAGGGCAGCAGCAGGGCAGTAAGGTAGTAGTAGGGCAGTAGAAGGGAGCTACTTAGTTCCCAAAACGACTTTGTCCTAAAAGGACTTCGTCCCTAAAGGACAAAAGCCCGCCGTAGGCGCGAGAAATAAGTAAACTTTTCCAAGGACTAAATTGCGGGCTAAAAGTCCGCAATTTGGAATTTTCCTTAGAAAATTTGCTTATTTCTCGTTAGTTTTATACCTTTCTTTATTATTTCCGCTAGTATGGATATAAGCTACCATTTCTAGGGGTTATAACTCCTGTCTTATATGCCTACTAACGTAGTCCCATAATAAGGGCGTTATAGCTGCATCCTATAGTGTAGTTAAGTATACCTTTTATAGTTAAGGCCTAGCTAATACCTCTCCCGCCTAAGTAACTCCAGTTTGCTCTATAAGTATATTTTATTAGTATACTGTCCTAAGAATAGACGGTTCCATCTATTAATATACTAATACGCACATCCATTCTCTTAAGCTATATAGTAGTCTCTCTAGTTAAGATATAGTCTTACCTACCTATTAGGTGTATTAAGGGTTAGAGCCTAGTTAGGGTAAGGTCCTTAGAGCTAGTAGTAGCTGTTATATACTATGCCCTGTAAGGTTAGTAGAAATATAGGGGTGTAATACCCTATATACTACCAGCTGCCGTTTTAGTTACCTATAGGAGTCTCCTTATAATAGGCCAACCGTATTTTGCAGGAGGGGGCTATAGAGATACTAAGTCCCGCACTAGATAACCTACTCCCCCCTCTCCTACTAACTAAGCTTATATCCCCCCTTTTTATAAGCTGTGCCTATATCTCTAACTATTAAGTTCTTATCTAATTATGCCTATAATTCCACTAAAGCCTCCCCTATATATAGACGCATTAGGTTATATATACTACGCCTATTAAGACCCTCCTATAAGTCGCCTTTAATACTATAGGGCCGTTAAAGCTAGCCTATGTTTCCGCTACCTAAATCTTTACCTATATTTCCACCTTGGTAAGCTATCTAGTCGCCATTATATTGCTATTATATTGCTATCGTGTTGCTATCGCGTTACTATTGTCCAGGTCGCGCGCATTACGCCTATTAAGACCCTCTTTTAAGTCACTTAGATATACTAGATACCAGATAGGCCCTTATAAAGGGGCCTTAATAAGTTCTTTAGGTAGGGCCTTAATAAGTTCTTCGCGGTGGCCTTAAGGCCTTAATAAGTTTTATACAATTTTGCAATATTTTAACCTTAATAAGTTCTTATAAGCAAAGGTTCCCTACACCCTTACTACTTTCCTTTATAATCTTAAAGCTAGTGCAAGCCTAAGTGTATCCTATTATACGCCTAGGGCGCGTCTATATTAACTAGCTAGATAAGGCTAGTTTTAGGCCTAGCTATAAGCCAGGTAGTTGTATATTAGACGGTTTTTATATCCTAGTTTCCCTTAATAGGCCTCCCTAGGTAGTAGAGTAGAAGCCCTAAGTAGAGGCAGTAAGGCTCCTAATAGTATTAAGGGCGATGCGTATACATTATAGGCTTAATACTATAAAGCCGTATTATTAGCACGCTATATACACTATAATAACTCTCTACTATTGCCTCTGCATTTGGCTATTACAAGAAATTAGTTCCTAATAATTCGCGGGCAAATTATATAATAATATAATAAATTCAATTTACCGCCCGTCCTGGTCCCCCTAGTAGGTCTATATAGGCTAATACTATGCTTTACAAAAGTTATTAAATAATCTATATTCTCTAAGGCGTAGGATATATATATAAGTCACGTGTATAGGGCATGTATATTGTAAAATCTCTTTATCCCAGCCCCAGAGCCCTAGGGGCCCTAGGTTAAGACAATTAATTAAAACACTTAACCCTTAACAATAAATCAATTAAGATCGTTAATATTAATTAATTAAGAGCTTTATATACATTATCTAATAAAAGTATTACGAAAATTAAATTAAGCGAGCCCTATCTATAACATATCGAATTTAGGTAATCTTACTATATAAATTAAATAACTACCACGTATACTACCTAAATTTAATGCATTATAGGCAGGGCTTACTTAATTTAATTTTTGCAATACTTTCGCAAAGTATAGTACCTTCTATATAGAGGTATAGGCCTTAAGTATTATTATAGCGCTAATAGGGGGGCTTTTAGCTTATCCTAATACGGTAGCACATATAAAACATTAAATTTACACGTCTTAAATCGCGTCCCTTATATTTTTTAGTATATTCTAATATTAATTAAGCTTTTATAATGGCAGCTACGTTTAATCCTCCTCTACCTTTACTAGGGCCCTCTCTAGAGCCCATCTTTTACTCCCCTATTTGCCAGCTAAAGGCTCCCAACTTAATACAAAATTAAAAACGTAATTACTAGCTATTAAACTCAATTAGATAGTTCTACTCTTAAATCCACAAGTAAACTGGCTATACTATTTATTAAATATAAGGAGCTTATTAAGAAGGAGTACAAGCTACTCCTAAGAAGTGTACTAGCCGTCCCCCTATTCTTATATGAGCTTAAGTTAAAGAACTAGTCAAATTTATTTACGCATTATCTACTAACCGGCAAATGTCATTTTAAAAGCTAGCTAAGGTTTTAGACTATAGAGTTAAAGCAAAGACTATTTACACTGCTTTTTTAAAAGAGGGCTTCTACTATTAACTAGCTATATGCAAGCCTCCAATATTAAAGAAGAATTGTTAAGTCCAGCTAAATTAGGCACTTAAGTATATAAATTGGACAATAAAGCAGTGGTATTAGATCTTATATATAGATAAGACGTAGATTACTAGTAGAAGGTATATATATATATAGGTCACACATAGAGTAGGAGAAGAGTAGGATCCAACTTATATTATAGAAAAACACTAAAGGAAGAATAGATAGATGTTATAGGGCTATTTTTATAGGTATATACTTTAGCTAGGGATCTTTTAAGAGAAGGACTAAGGTTTAATAAACTAGAAGTCTTATTATATACACACGGTACCAATAATTTATGGTTATATTAAGCTAATAAGACGGCAAGGTATATCCTTAATACTTATATAAGATAAGGCTCCTAGCTATACTATAGGGGAGATAAAAAAGAACTTATAAGAGTGTGGGATTATTATAATCTTTTAGCCTCCCTTTTCTCCTAACTTAAATCCTATTAAGAGGGTCTGGCATATTATAAAGAACTACCTTTAGGATAATTACCCTAAAAATATATCTTATAATAGGCTGCGTAAAGCTAACAAAAATATATAGAAGAAGGTAGATAGGATTAAGCTAAATAAGTTAATTAAAAGTATATAAGAGCAATGCCAGGCTGTAATTAATCCAGATAGTCTCTTTACTAAGTATTAATTTAGGTAATACTACTATATTAAGATAAGCTAAAAGCCCCCCTGATAGCGCTATAATAATACTTAAGGCCTATACCTCTATAAAAAAAACCTCTAACTTAGAGAAAACCCAATTGCGGGCCACGCTAAAGAGATAACAGCATTCTAATATTAGAGCGCTGGCAGCTTACCTTCTACCTACCTAAAAGTCTATATATTAAGCTAACTAACCACACTTTACAGACGATCTTACTTTACTCCTTCCCTTATCCTTTTACCTATATTCTTTTACCAGTCCTCTAAGCTTTAAAAGGGCTAGTATTTACTTATATCCTCTATATCTATAGCCTGGAACTAGGTTAAGGCACCTAACTATACCAGCCATTTTGCAGCCGCTTAGGCGCTTTTTTTATTGCTTAAAATATTCTAAAGGCGTTTAGAAGCGCATTTTACTATAAAGTCCACCCTTTAGTAGTATGGACACTAAAACAGTATATAGTAAACTATTTATCTTATCTAGCCACATTTATACTATAGAAGAATCGCTAGTACTCTAATAGATACAAGCTATATATTAAGCCCTATTACCTCTATATAAAGAAGAAATAGTGCTATAGCCTCTACTTTTATTAGGTCTTTATATAATAGGATTTATAATGGGCTTGTACAAATGCTTCTAAACTAAAGCTTGTAGATTGCTACTATACAAGAATACTAAGCTAAGGAGAAGAAGAAGAAGAAGAATTGTTTAGGGGCAGTAGGTAGACATGTCGCGAGGGCCGTTAAGGCGCTAGTGGTAAGCGAGCCAATAGCGATTTTGCATGCCGGGCATGGAAAATCCTGATTGGTTGAATATGGCAGGTGACGCGCTCCAACACCGTTACATCACCCCCCCTCCCAAAAAAGCCTGCCCTTAGGCTTTGTCCAAGTTCTTTATTATTGCCTAAATTATTATAGTTATCTAACCCCTCTTCCTAGCATTTAACCCAGCTATCTAACTTGCGTGGTGGTCCAGGGAGGTCTAGGTGGGCTAGGTAGAAATCTTATAGCTTATAGGGAGAGTACTTGAAATCGGATACAGGGTACCATTTTGGATCTTTGTTATAACCTACCCAGCTCGCACGGTATTTTAAGGTACTATGGTCCTTCTTTACTGCTAAGATCTCTTTAATTTCCTATTCTTCATCCTCTGTAATCTAAATTGGCAGTAGGGGGTCGTTATACTATCCAGGCAATAGGTCGTCCGTGGCCTTCTATAGTCAGTCTAAAGAGAAGACAGGGTGGATCTTTATTAACTCTAGTAGCTTAACCTTAAAAGAGTACCCTACCTTCTTAGGGATTTCATAGGGGCCAGCTATTTGGTAGTCTAGCTTGCGGCTTGGCCTCTGGGTTTTCCAGTTCTTTATTATCCGTAGCCTACGTAGCTGCGCCTTGCCCACCCACCTCTTAGGTGGGTGGTGGACAGCTTAATCGCCAGGACATCTCAATCGCCACACCAAAAACCAGAAAATTCACACCTTAATATCTTAACAACCACTAAATAATAAATTCTAATAATTTAGATTTAGGCTTTTATATATACTCTACAGCTTCTATTAAAGTTGCATAATAAATAGTTTAGTAGTTTTTAAGATACTAAAATTTGCGGGCCAAAAAGAGGCTAAATTACTATATCTTAAAAAGTACTAATCTATTTACGATGCAACTTTAGTAAAAGCTATAAAGTATATATAAAAGTCTAAATCCAAATTATTAGAATTTATTATTAAGTGGTTATTGAGATATTAAAGTGTAATTTTTCTAATTTTTGGTAAGTTTTGAGGTGGACGGCTCGCCCAGGTAGACAACTCGCC
>Ga0307507_10009438_pt1 | contig 12989 bp, 4 predicted proteins | sample 7_EM_MG_FD_207223 | JGI IMG/M metagenome (GOLD analysis project Ga0307507, IMG submission 207223) | Populus trichocarpa ectomycorrhiza microbial communities from riparian zone in the Pacific Northwest, United States - 7_EM | ecosystem: Host-associated > Plants > Roots > Unclassified | place...
ATAAAATCAAGGAAACAAGAGAAAGAGAATAATTATCAAGAAATGTGTTTTCTCATGCCCTAAACCACTTGTTATAAAAAAAATAAATAATTTTTGTTGAAAATAATTTTTTTAGATTGTTTTGATATGTTAATAATAGAATTGATTTTTTTAAAAAAGTATTTTTTTAATGTATTTTTAAAAAAATTATTTTAAAAAAATCCACTATTATATTTTTAAACACGATTATATCTCTTCTCTGTAAACCATTCTTACGTGAATTAATTGATGTGGTTGTGAAAAAAATCTCTAGGCAACTGGCTTCAGTTTCAGATGATGGGAAAAAGCAACTGATCACATGAATAAACTATTTTAATTAATTCTATGGTTTGTTTTAATAACAGTAAAAAAAAAAAACATGCAGATAATTCTGAGGGGTGTAGTTTAACTGATCAGTTCTGGATTTGCTTTCTAGAGATCACCAGTTTGAGTCTCACAAACCTCAGGACTATTAAAAACTTACATGATCATTAACTTTAAAACTCGTAGGATTAATCGAGGTACTGTAAACTGATCTGGATATCTATATTAATAATAATAATAAAAAAAATTGCATGCAGACACTGCTTGAGTTATATCGCCACCTCACCACTGTGCCATTTCATATGGACACTAAATTTGAATTGACACGTTCCATGTTCAAAGTGTCATCGGTGCCACATGAAACGGTTGTGAGTCGAGACTTGAGAGGTCCATCGGGTTCTAGTTATTGTACATGTCATCATTTTTTTAAAAAAAGAAATTATTGATGAGAGTTGAATAAAAAAATCTTTAAATTGAATCAATTTTCTTCTCTCTTGAAAATAACTTTATAAACTATTGAATTTAAATAAAATAATAAGGAAATATATGAATCTCAAATCTAACGTACCATCCATTTTAGCACACGTTTGTAATATCTGTTGACAAAACAAATAAAATATACAAGGCTTTGAGAGGAGGGCGGCCAAACTTCTTAAAATAAATTTATTTTAAATTGTTTTTTAGTTTTTTAATTTTTTTAATATTTAATATCAAAAATAAATTTTAAAAACTAAAATATATTATTTTAATATATTTTTATAAAATATTTTAAAAAATAATATCTAACGGACTCTCTAACACCATAAACTAGAAAAAGTAAAAAGGTGCAAGTTGGGTTTGCCAGCGAGAAAGCAACCAGTTGACAATTACGTTTGAAAATGAGCAGCCGCCCAATGGTACATCGCCACGTTCCAGGTTCTACACTGCTCCGTGATTTCATCACATAGGAAAAGTATAGGCTTTCATTTGCGACGACTCGACACTCTCTCCGACTTTTGATTATAAATCAATAAATAAATAAAGGTGTATTTTAATACTTTTTTTGTTTCAATCTTACAATTAATTTAATTGATATAATTATAAGGTCCGTTTTAATTAATAGGATTATGAATTATCAAACGAATCTTTATTCTGCAGGAGTTTTTTTATAAATATATAATAAGGATGCAATTTTATATAGTTTTTATCTAAAGGAAAATCAACTAGTTTTTCACACAAAAATCTGAACATTACTAACTTAAACCCGTTTTGGGATTTCAAATTAAATTATCAAGTAATTAAATTCTCAAATTCATAAACACTAATTAGCAGGTATTGATCCTAATCCTTAATTAGTTAATTTTTAGTTTGAATCAGTCAATCTCAATAACAATACAAAAATAAAATAAATGACTCAATCAATTTTTATATATCAATGCGATTCTCTAAATTGTTCTCGAGGTAATTTTATTCTTAAATATAAATTAATCTTATAACTTATCTTTTTATAACATTTTTGGATCAAATTATATATAAAAAAAATTATGGGGTTTGCAAATTTTATTATTAGATTTTGACTATTTTTATTTTTAAAATATTTTTATAAACCAGACAAATAAAAAGCTTTTGAGTGTAAATCATGTAACTAATTATGATAGTTTAAATTGAAAAGGAGATATTTTTTATATATATAAATTTGATTATTTTTTCCAAAGCAATGAAAATTTAAATCATTAATAAATTTGATTGGACGTATAAACAAATTGATGAATAATTTATGTTTTACATAGAAACAATGAATGGTTTTGTGTTGCTTAAGTTGCAATTGTGTTTTAAATAATATTTTTTAAAAATTTTAAAAATAAAATTTATTTTAATATGTTAATGTTAAAAATAATTTTTAAAAATTAAAAAAAATATTTTAATATATTTTTTAAAAAAAATTTTAAAAACAATAAATAAAATCTTTTTTTATTTTTATATAAAAAAAAGTGGTTGGAGATGAATAAATGTCAAGCGGTCGTTACATTCACATATTATAGAAAAAACAAAAAAAACTATGTCGTTTTCTAAAATCAAGGACGCATTGAAAGGAACACCACCCGAAGATAAAAACAAGGAGTGTACACTCCCAAGACACAAAGACCATCGAATGGGACAAAGTTAAAGAGCAGCCACAAAACAAACGAAAGTGGTGCAGACCACAGCTGGAACGACACCCAATAACAACAGTAGCTAGATGGAGTGATATATATATATATATATATATATATATATATATATATATATATATTAGGTATGGGCCCCACGTTTCACTAACGGACCGCATCAAGATCCAACTACTACATAGCTTCCTTTTTTTTTTTTTTTACATGCTATCAAATATTTAAAATGAGAATAAAAAAACAGCGTGACTTGTTCTACCAAACCATACAATAGGGAACTGATCATCCGATTCAAATGATGATCTAGTTAAAGAAAATTTAACGATGCCGTTGTTAAACAACAGACTAATAAAAGATTAATTCGCAAAGAAATCCGGGGATTGAAAAGAAAAAGTTGACGACACAATTATACATACTAACCCGTGAAATAGACAATTCGGGTAACAAATAAGATAACCATGAGTTAACCTAATTAGATAATTTGTCACTTTTTTTTCTTTCCTTGTTCGCTTCTAGGTCAGGCCTTCATCAAGTCTCAACTAGTTGTGGGTCCAATTAGAGAATATCGTTCAAACTTGTAAGCTATAAAATTCTAGACTCGGGTTCAGTCAAGAAACTCAATTCCCAGCCAGTTTAATATCGGAAGATGAAATTGTAAAAAAAAACACAACAAAAGCAATGAGGATAAAATCACACGAGAAAGAAAAATTGAAGGATGATGAAAATATATAAAAAAACTTAAATTCTAAAAATCATCTTAAAAAAAAATTAAAATAATGAGGAATAATTATGAAAGATAAAAAAAAATTAAAGGAGGATGAAACTTAAAAATAAATAAATATTGAATGATGAAACTAAAAAAATATTTCCTTAAAAAAAGAAAAAAAAACACAATCAAATCCATGCGAATCTTCTAAATATGGTTTAATCCCCCAAACTTATAATCAGTAAAATCCTAGACCTAGATTTAATCAAGAAGTTCAATTTCCAACAAATTTAATAGCCGAGTATGAAATGTAAAAAAATATAAAAAAAATCACCAAAAAAATAATGAGGATAAAATCATACAGGAAAAAAAATAAAAGGGGGATGAAATCGTGAAAAACTTCAATTCAAGAAATTGTTTAAAACAAAATAAATCAAAATTAAAAGAATGATAATCAAATCTGACATCAAAAAAATAAAGAAAGATGAAATTGAAAATCAACTCTAAATATAAACCATTTCAATTAAAAAAAATAGTAATAAAAAAACCCTGGATTAAATATGAATGAAAAAAAAATTAAAGGGTTGATTTGAATTTCTGAGAAGTCACGCGCAGAAATTGAGGCAGAGAAAATATAAAAGAGCCTATCGTTGCCAAACTAAAGGTCATAATGCAAAATGTACCACCGTGAAAGGAAAGAGCTACTGAGACGAATCCAACACACCAAGAAAGTTCATCGTTAACCGATAGAATCATCTACACGCACTACTTGAAAGCGATGGAACGTTACACATAAACAACCTTTTTTCAATATTTTATATTTAATAAAAAACTAAATTCCTCAAGTCAAAATAAATATAACAAAAAACCAGAGTGAAAAGACAAAACAACCCCTATGCAACAATTTATCCATCATTGTTTTTCGAGGACACAATTATCGATTGTCTTTTCACTTTTTAAATAAAAAAAAACTACCAAAATAACCTTGTTTAACAATTTATTATTTTTCTCCTTTTAAAGGTAAATCAATCGTGGTAAAAATAAGAAAAGATTAAATTGACTCCAAACAATTTTATAATAACTATAGAACATATCCAAAGACTGAATTACCCTAAAAAAACAAGTTTATTGATGATTTTTTTAAAATTGGATAAATACATAATTATAATGTAGCCTTTTATTTTATTTTTTGTTTTACACATGTATGGGCTGGATATTCGATCATATTAGCCAGTTTATTAGGGACACCACGTGGGTGTGACCTTGCAGTCAAGTCAATAATTTATGAAAAATACTGAGAATAGAAATGTGATTTAATTTTAAAAAACGGGAATTGCACTCTCAAGTTTATGGAAAGGTGAAATTATGATTTTATTTTTCAATCAAAATCCTCTCATTATTATATATATTATTAACATGGATGTTCTGGCCAGCTTGCGTGCATTTTAACTAATCTCACAAACTCTAAAATTAACGACTATGTAAACTTTCAGTAACCATTATATTAGTAATTATAAGGATAGAATTTGAGACTAGATGAAGAGCAAATCTCATCATTATTATTAATTGGATGGATATACGATGACCATCTTCAAATCCTCTTAAAGCATTTAAATAATTTGTTCTCAGCGGGTCAAATAATTTTAGATTAATTTTAATTTACGTTGCTAAGATCGAGGGCTAATTTAATTTATTTTTATAAGATTTAAATCGCGTCAATGTTGAGCTTATTCATGCACTAAGCCTGAAGAAAAAAATGAAGGTTCTCTTTTAGATGCTCATAAAGCTATATAATTTATGGATATCGTTTTCAATAAAAAGAAGCCATGAAAATAGTGAACAGAAGCAAAATCTTTCCCGACATTAAATCTCATGAATTGGGCATGGGTAAACCATATACTATACACAGTCCATGATCCCTTCGATCAGCATTATGAAGCGTGTTTTCATGAAGTGCTCTATTTTTCAAACAAAATAATAGTGACAACTCAAGAAGTCACTCTGACAAGCCAAAAAAATTGCCAAAAAAGAAAAAAGAGAGTAACTAGAAAGCAATTGAATATATATATATAAGAAATATCACTCCTCGATTGTGCTTGTTTTTATGTTGATTTTTTTTTATGATTTTAAATTATTTTAATGTGTTTATATTAAAAATAATTTTTAAAAAATAAAAAATATTATTTTAATATATTTTTAAAATAAAAATCATTTTAAAAATCAATCCCAATATGAGATACTATGAAATAGAACTAGTTTTGAGTGGCTACGAAACAATTATGAACCTAGATGTAATTGGTTCCGGTCTTCTATTTTCTGGGTTTGGTTATTTTACTCCAATTTTCTTGTTGGAATGTTAAATCAAATTAATGCACGAGATAAAAGCCGATATATTTTTTGTAAAGAAAAAATGATGGGAGGGGTTTTTTTGACCTTAGCATGGACGCCATGATTACGGGCCATTAGTGGGTGGGAGGATGGAAGTGAGGGCCACAAATTCCACTTTAATTTTCATCCTCAGAGGGGGCGATATTATGGAGGAATCCCATGAAATGGTGCTTTCACATAGAACGACATCACAAGCCAGCCGACGAGCACCATTTGTTTCATCAAAGCTCCAACGTGTTTGAAAACACAAAAGTAAAGCTAGTGCGTTTGGCTTTTCCTAGCTAGTTATTTCATTCAAATCAGGCCCTCCCTTGCCTGTTTGATTCTTGAGCAGACCAAGCCAGAATCATAGAGTCTTGTCCAGCTATGTTCTTACAGCACATTTTTACGACTCCAGTGCAGTCCTGTTCCACACCTAAAACAATCTAGTACAACCTGTCTGGACTCTAAAATCTTGATATACAGACATAAATTAGGTATAGTTAGCAGATTGATGGGGAACAATCAAGGGAATATTTTGACACTCGAACTAACCCTAAGGTCACTGCAAGATGCGGAGGAAATTAACTAGAAGGAAAGAAACAAGCTGGTCAATATGAATGGAATCAAGCTAGCGACAGCCGATCATCTAGTCTAGTCAAGTGTATTGACATCAGCCTTGGATTTTCACAGATCGTGTAGGAAATAAAATGGTAGAGCAAGGTAGAAATGCCGATAATATATATCTTCATGTCTATTATTGCTGCATTGATTCTAGATGGAGCTACACATCCATATTTTCCGGTCAGCAAGGTTGCAATTTGCGAAGAACGTCTGAATTCCAATGTTCTAATCTGACCAAATGAGCGGTGAAGAGGCAGTGAATCACCAGCACAAATCTCACATTTGCTGGCAATACCATGGATCACCAACAATAACATGAACAGACCTTGCACTTTCCAAATGGTCACAGTTTAAAAATATGAAAGCCCAATACAGATCAGCTATATTGGGTTGGATTTTATATCTTTAGAGTGCCACAACATTTAGTTATTTTTTCTTAGCTAAGGCCCACATAGGCTCTATAGAAACCGAACCCAATGCCCAAATACGATTCATTTGTGTTCGAAAGGCAGTAGAAAACTAGCCGAGTACTTGCAGGTGTTGGATTTTAATGCAAGACAAGAATGTGCATGCACTGTGAAAATATTTCTTGGTATCATAAGAAATCTTGATTCCATAATCAGAAAATTCATGCATGCTTTGATAAAATAAACTAAAAATTATATGGACTGATAAATTATAAAAATTGTTAATGCTAGCTAAAAGCTAAATTAAGAAGCTTAAATATAGATGCATACGAAGATATTTGATCTTATGACATGAAATGCTATTTAAACTATTTATTTATTTAATTATATGATAATAACAATCAATTTTCATATGAAAAATAGTAATTAAAACTTCATATAAAAATTTATAATTGTTAATACAAATTCTTTATATATGAAATCTTCACCTCATATGACTCGTTCAATCCTTTTGGAAGTTATTGGATTTTTTTTATCGATCGAGAATTTCCTCCCTTCATCCACCCAGTCCTTGTAGTGTAATTACAACAAATTCAATCATGTTTTCAAGTTACAATTGAATATTTTTTTATATAATTATTTTCAAAGGAGAAGATTATTTTTTTACCAAACATATAAGGATCCAATCATGATCTTATAATAAAAATAAGAACAAAAGATATTTTTCAATCAACCTCTTTACCCCTTATTCTTTGAGAATCAGAAATATTTTGTCAAGTTTGATTTGTTTATTTGAAATACGGGCTCTTATTTATTTATTTATTTATTATTTCCTTTATTTTTTAATTCACTTATATCATTCTTTAAGTCCTATGGGTTTGATCCTGTAAAATCTTACCTATTTTTTTATGGAGCGAAGGGTACAAAATAAATCAAATTAATTTTCGATCAAAAATATTGTGTGTAATATTTTGTTTTTTTTCTCTTTCGCTACCCCTATCCCATATGAATAATGTTTGAATCAATATAGAACCTTTTTTTCTTTATCTGTATGAATCAATATTATCACATTCCAATTCTTTCCTAACATGTCCCAAGAGAAATCCTAAATTGGATTCTAAATTGACAAGTTCGTGTGAGCTTATCTATGCGGTTATGCACACTTTGAATTTGAATCCATTTTCTGAAAGATCATAACTTTCATGTTTTAATAGGTCTTCAAGATCTTCTGAATGACTTATGTTGTGTTAAAATGATATTTATATGATCCGATAGATTGCATAAGGCACGCGGTAGTAATGAAACCGGGAAAAGTATAGAGAAGAGACATTTTTTATTATATACTTTTATATTTAATTAGTATTAGATTATGACTAGTTAATATTATATTAGTATTAGTTAGTGATCATACTCAGTGAGTTCTTTCTTCCGAGATGAACTGTTGGTACAAGTCCTATATTTTGTCTTTGTGAATCGAGGAGAAAAAGGCTTGGCGAGAAAAGGGTTGTACCATGACAGAAGCAAGAAGGTTAGCCAATTTAAAGTATTCAACATGGATTTGGAAATTTAATGGAGTTGGACTCTCATGTCAATCCTAATGAATCATCCTTTCCATAAGGAACATATATGTATTTTACTTATATTATTATAAAATTCATAAATGAAGTAGTTAATAAATAAAATAAAATAGTTAAGAGTGAGGTTACTATTATCTTTTTTGTAGTGATGGATCTTGTATGTGTTTTTAAAAAAGAAATTTGTTAATTTTTCAGGGTTTTAAAGGGGCTTGGAAACATATGAGAACACTTCAATGGAAATTAAAAAGATATGCTACTCCAATTCCTTCGAAAATGATAAGATCTTTGGCTAAAAAAAAGGGATTGATTCGTATCATATTGACTTGGCTCTGATTTTTCTATTTTTTTAAAGAATATTGATTTAATAATACCTAGTCGGGCTCTTGTCCTACTTGTATCGAATAAAATATGTTAAGTCAAATTTTCTTCATATAAAACTTGCTTCATTTAGATCGAAAAAATCATATACTTTTTTTGAAACCATATGTTATGGCTTATATTTGTAGTCAATCCTATTTTCAATAGAAGCAGTTGACAATTGAATCCAATTTTCATTTTATTTTCTTGTCCGTAATGGTATGAAAAAAGAGCTTAACTCCGAGTTATTCAAGAATAGTGACATGGAGTTTCTCGACCTTTTAACTTAGGATTAATTAGTTTTATTTCTCGATAGGAGCAAGGGAAAAGATATAACTCAATGTTGTGACATATTTTGTTGTATCTAAATTAATATCAATCCAACCCATTTCATGAATAAGATATGACCAATTAATTAACCAATAAAACTACTTGTTATAAATAACATCTTGTTGTTGCATCGAAACATATAAATGTTGACTAATATGACTAATATTGAACTTGATAAAATAAAATGTTGAAGAATTAAAAAATAAGATTATTCAAATACATATTTAATCCTAATATTATGCATTGAATTTTTGGCTTTAGATCCATAATAATAATAATAATAATAATAAAACATTTGTGATTGTTCCAAAAGAAATGAAATGAAATAAATGGTAGATTTAATACAATTATGGTATAAGATCTAACCAATGCTATATGTAAAGGTGCATAATAGATTGATATGAATATCATGAGTAGTTGCCCTATAAGAAAACTTATTGTTAATGATAAGTTCTTCTCGATTCCTTCTTCTTCTTTTTTTATAATCTACGCTTGGATAAGAAAGAGATAAGAAGGTCCCGTAGAAATTGTGAAAAAGAATCTATAATTGAGTCTGATGATAATGACCAAATTGATTATATTTATGCATAAGGATATTAGATTATCTAGTGTAAAAGATTTCAAAATCATCATAAACCTAATTTTTTTTCTTTTTATTGCAATTTCTGAATTATTATATGATGATTTCAAAACTTTTTGTATATATAGAAATAGAAACAGAAATAGGAACAAATGGACTAGAAACGACATCTCTTATGTCGATGACATAAAAAAAAAGGATATTACATTAATGAGATTGGGATATAGATGGAATATAATGAAATATAGCCATTTTGAGGTTTCTTATGAAATGAAGACTCTACGAAGAAGTTTCAAGTGTTACAAAGAAAACTTTGAGCTCATATTGGTCTAGGGTTGTAAACGAGAATTAAACTCTACAATATCCAATTTCCTGTTGTTCCTTAATAGCTCAGTGGTAAAGCTCGGTGGTAAAGCAGTCGACTATTAACTAACTCATTGTAAGTCCAAATCCTATTTAAGAAGATTTGATTTATTCCAAATTCTTTAAGTTAAAATGTAAGGGACTTTTTTTTTTTATCTTTAAAAGTAGCCTTTCCCTATGCTTTTGTTTTCTTCTATTGCATTATATCTCATCATATCACATTTTGTTTTGTGATATTTAAGAATCATAGTTAGTACCTCGGTGTAGGTAAGTCTGGTTTAATCCTTTATTCCATAGTCTAGGGCTATTTATAAATAGCCAATTAAGAATTTTCAGATATACTAGTACTAGTAATTGCATCAAATATGTAGTCATCAATTCTCTAATGAGGCCACAATTACTTCTAGCAAAGATATGAATTTAATGATGAAGAACACATTTTTTCTATGCTACTAATATTTGTACTTGCTTTGCTATTTTATCCAAGCCTATCTAGGAAGAGTTGTGGGGCGTAAAAAAATAAGTTGATTCGGTCTAGACATATTATATGGAAAAATTTAACATTAACAATACAAAAAATATATTTAAATTAATATAAATAAAAAAGAAATAAAAAGAAAAGGAAGAAAAAGTAAGACCATTCTATTTTGATAAAAAGACCTATACCAAAGTTCTATAGTTTTGGATCCATTATCCCAATCATGATTTTCCTACCTCTAGAGGGAAGATCCCTTCCCTGTTTTGCTAAGTTATGGGCAGGGAGGGATTCGAACTCCTAACACTGTGGTTTGTAACCACGTGCTCTAATCCTCTAAGCTACAATCCCCTCTCATTTCTATTGAGTTTGTTCCCATAAATACCATAATAAAAGAACCTTTCCTCCCTATTTGTTTAAATTAATTATACAATCCCCCTCTCATTTCCTGCTTTCTCTTTGCTCTAGTCCATACCGTTTGTTTTTACGTTTTAAAAGCACTTTTAAAAAAGTTAAATTTTTTTATTTTTTTCTACAAATTATTTTTTGTGTGGTTTCAAATAATTTTAATGTGCTGATGTCAAAAATAAATTTTTAAAAATAAAAAAACATTTTCAATGCATTTTCAAGTGAAAAACATTTTTAAAAGCAACCACTATCACAATACAAAAAAAAACTCCTTTGTTGAACGACTACAATGCATCATTTATTTAATAATCCAAGACAATTAGTCATTATCAGCATAATTTTAAGACTCGACCCGGTGGGGTCAATTCTTTTTTTTTTTTAAATCAAAACAACGTCGTTTTATTAAAAAAAAAGTCAACGGGTTTGCAACCGGGTCGTCGGGTCAACCCGCCGGGTTAGCTGGGTCACATCGGGTTTTTTCTTCCCCTGTTTTTTCTTCAACCCGGCCGGGTTCCAACCCCAGGTCTGCCGGGTCCCGGGTCGACCCGTCGGGCCGGGTCGGGTTTCAAAACTATGATTATTAGGCTACAATTTAATAACCCAATGCAATGTTGAGATTGTGGTTATCCTCTCTCATCTTCTCTTTTGTGGTTTTATAGTTATGATTCTTTACTATAAATGGTGACTTCTTCTAATAATCCAAGGTTTCGAAAATGATTTAACTTAAAATAACCCAAGGATTCTGCCATTATGGTAGGTCTATTTGAACCCTTTGCAGAAGATAGACTGCCAAATTAAGTGGGTCTTATTCTCCACCTAGATTTGTTTACATTTTTAAGTGCGTGTAAGTTATAAAGTTTTTGGGAGCCTAATATGTAGTTTGTTTGAATTGCTATTCGATTGATACCATTAATGCTAATTAGTTTAGTATGGTAAGGATATATAATATATGTTCATGATTAGAAATTTGATAAAGAGCATTTATATATATATATATAATAAAAAACTGGATTGATTAACGATAAATTTTATTTGATAAAATTAGAAATTTAAGAGGAATTAAAGATTGTTGTGTATACTAAATTCAAATGAACTAACATTTTTAATTAATATTCTATTATTTATTATTACTAATTAATAAAACTATTTAAAAAAGGCCAGAGGGGAATGATTTTATTTTATAGTAAAAATTTCATTCATTTGAATTATTTCACAAGAAAACAAACAAAAAAAAAAAACATGAGACAGTTGAATTTTAAATAGTAAGTTTCACTAATAAGATAATTTTTTTTTACTTCATATAGAATCGCATATAAAGTACTTTTTATCTTAAAAAGATTTATAGAAAATTCTAGAAAGATACCCATCTTATTTGGCAAAGAAAAATAAAGTATTTATTTTGAAGGAACAAATTAAAAATAAATGATTCAAATAAAAAAAGAAAGATAGTTAACTGTTATTAAGTGTTTCAACCCCAAAGATTTTAATGTATAGTATAATAATTAAATGAATGTTAATTACCACAATCAAACATTTTAATGTATATTATAATAATTAAAAGAATATTAAGAGTTAGTTTTTTTTTTGCAATGAGAAAAAGTTTTTTTTTAAATATTTTTTTAATTTTAATTTTTTTTAATACATTGATCTTAAAAAAATTAAAAAAATAATATTTTAATATATATTTTCTTAAAAAAAAAAACATTTTAAAAACACCAACCAAATCCTTAACAAACAAGCCTCAGATCCGATCACTTTACTTTTCATTAATTTATTTATCCAATCAAAACTTGGACAAGTAAACCAAAAGCCGCAACTCCTCACCTACAAGGCTCCAATTAGAACACAACTCTCCTCCCCCACTCTCACTCACATCGCGTCCACACGAACTCACCAACTTCGTCAATATTCCTCCACTGCTCCTCCTCCTACTCCTCCAGTCCTCCTCTCCAACACAGCCCACAATGGCAAACGTATTCAACAGCTACCATTTCCATTCCATTCTCTTTTAAATCATTTTCTTCAATCTTTCACGCTTCCATTTTTTTTTTAATATAAGATCTTTCCTATTAATCTTTATATATCAAAATTATTTTTTTCCCAGTCAAATATACCTAAAGTCTTATGATATTTTTGGAAACGCTATATTTAGTGTTATTGTATTGGGTAAAGTAAAAGAGTTGCAAGCACGGCTGCAACAGTGTTCTAATCCAAGAAGTAAATGGCTTTCTGAATAATAAAACAGTAAAAGGGCTTTATTTTTTTTCTTAATTTCTTTACTGAATAGAAGTGAAAACCAAAAAAAAAAA